>Ga0265294_10002824_pt1 | contig 22564 bp, 20 predicted proteins | sample MunlanPumphouse3_FD_192504 | JGI IMG/M metagenome (GOLD analysis project Ga0265294, IMG submission 192504) | Groundwater microbial communities from a municipal landfill in Southern Ontario, Canada - Pumphouse #3 | ecosystem: Environmental > Aquatic > Deep subsurface > Groundwater | place... | reverse complement strand
CCATAATTTCGAGTTTAAGCAATCTATGGCTGAATTTGTTCGCTCAATACATATCAATAAATTTTGAAAAAGTATTGACATTAACGTAGCGTAAAGCTTTATACTCTTTTTGTGAGGTGATGAGAGTGGAATATACGGTGAATAAATTGGCGAGTATTTCGGGCGTGAGCACTAGGGCGCTACGATATTACGATGAGATCGACCTGCTGAAACCGGCGAAGATACGCTCCAACGGGTATCGCATCTACGGGGGTGCAGAAGTGGATAAGCTACAGCAGATCCTCTTTTACAGAGAAATGGGGGTCGGTCTTGAAGAAATAAAAAGGCTACTGTCAGAATCGGATTATGATCAGGCAAAGGCGCTGACGGGCCATTTGGAAAACCTGATGCGTAAAAAGGATCAGCTAGAGACACTGATTGAAACCGTGCACAAGACCATTCGCTCGATGAAAGGAGAAATAGAAATGAAAGATCATGAAAAGTTTGAAGGATTCAAGCAGAAGCTTGTGGATGAGAACGAGGGAAAATACGGAAATGAAGTAAGATCAAAATACGGAGACAAGGCTGTGGATGCGTCTAATGCCAAGGTGATGAATATGAGTAAGGACCAGTATGATCAAGCTCAAGGACTCACCGCTGAGATCAATGAGACGCTTGCAGCGGCCATGGCGACGGGAGACCCGGCAGGGGAGCTAGCACAGCGAGCTTGTGAGCTGCACAAGAAGTGGCTCTGTTTGTTTTGGGAAGACGGAAAGTATACAAAGGAAGCACATAGAAACTTAGGTCTGATGTATGTAGCAGACGAGCGCTTTAAGGCTTATTACGACAGCGTAGGAGAAGGCACTGCCCAGTTCTTAAGCAAAGCCCTAAACATCTACTGCGAATAACCCCAGGGGAACAGACCCCATGGTTGCTTTTACCCCTAGAGGGACAGACCTCTATTCATTAACGATTGAGACCCAGAAATGCTGCAATCCCCGTTGCAGAGAAAATATATTCTGGATTAGTGAATATTACTATAAAAAAGTCGAAGAGGAACCGAGGTAGTGACGAAGCTCCGGGTTCCCATAAAAACAGCAGACTGAGGCCGTAGTGTAATACTATGCACACGATTGCTATAATTAAAGACAGTCTTTGGGGTATCCGGTTCTTAATCCGGATATCTTTCCATATAGAAAGCAGGTTCAGCGCAAACAGGCAAACCGATAGGATCAGAAGCGGTCGGATTAGCAGAAGGCTGGCATAGACCGGCGCCATCTGATATCTGTAATAGGAATACTCCACTAAGGATTGCGGTAACCATATTAATTTTATCGCAAGGAAAATCATTGACAGGATACCAAATAAAACTGTGATGCGAACACGCAAGGCTTTATTTTCCGGATAGTTATCAGGCGACTGTGAAATGGCTTTCTTCCCGTAGATTACTTCCATTTCATCAGTCTCAAATACATCGGCAATACTGCGCAAGGTTTCCAGATCGGGTTGAGTTTTACCATTCTCCCAATTTGAAACGGCCTGGCGGGTAACGTGCAATTCTGCTGCTAACCGGTCCTGGGTCAAACCGGCTAATAGACGCAATCTTTTTATATTCTTTGAAACACTAGACATGCTGTTCACCTCACCATTATTGTAGGGGATAATAGTGATATAAGTCACGCAATATTATGTTGCGTGCCCCATTTTCCATAGCAGGGTGTGAGATTAAACGATAAACCACGATTTCTGGGGCGCAGTCCGTTGAAATATTATTTCGTTAAAACCATGACACGAATCATTTAAACTGAAGGAATTGAAAGCTGGCAAATTAGGAAGGATTCCATGGCCGTTGGATTTGGTTAGCATAAACTGATTCTTATGGTCAAGTGTTCAAAAACTCAAGTAGTACGTAAATTTATTTGAAAAATCACCGTATTAGTTGAAATTTTGCACCAAAACAGCATTTTATTCCAAATATCCTCGTACTACTCAAAGTTTTGCACAGGTTTAGCTCTAAAATTCAAATATCAACGTATTACTTGAAATTTTGCTCATTTTCCAAACATGGGACCGGGTGTGAACTGTAACCTAACGATCACGGCACTACCAGGTTTGAACGAATCCTTGCAGAGGTGCAGTGTTGGTTGTATAATAATTAAATATGATTTTTCGGGATACAATCGAGGTAAAAGAGAAGAGATAACAATGTTTGTATATTTAGATAACAGCGCAACAACCAAGCAATACGACCAGGTGACGCACAAGATGACCCGATTGATGGAGGAGGACTTTGGCAACCCCTCCTCTCTACATCGCATGGGTATGACAGCGGAACAGGCAGTGAAAGAAGCGCGGAAGGGAATTGCTTCTTCTTTGTATGTGAAGGATGAAGAAATCTACTTCACCGGCAGCGGTACGGAAGCGGATAACATGGCTATTTTTGGTGCTTTCAATGCAAGGAAGCGCAGAGGGAATAAAATCATCACTTCAGAGGTGGAACATCCGGCAGTGATAGAAGCATGCAAGAGATTAGAGGCAATCGGTGTACAAGTAGTATACATCCAAAGCGACAGCAAAGGCCTCATCGACATAGATCAGCTTGAGGAGAAGCTGGACGACTCGACAATCCTGGTGACAATCATGGCAGTAAACAATGAGTTGGGTACTGTAGAGCCCGTTGAAGAGATCGGGAATCTAGTCAAGTCGAGAGGAGATATTCTGTTTCACACCGATGCGGTTCAAGCTTATGGAAAGATGGAGACGGATCCGGATAAATGGAAGGCGGATCTCATGACGGTAAGTGGTCATAAAATACACGGACCGAAGGGAATCGGGTCAATCTATATAAAAAAAGGTGTTCACATCGAGCCCCTCATTTACGGAGGAGGCCAGGAGAAGGGAATCCGGTCCGGCACGGAAAACACACCGGCAATAGTCGGTTTCGGCCTGGCTGCGGAAATGATGCACGGCAACCTTAGTAATCGGATTCGGACAATGGCGAAAGTGAGGACCTATCTCTTAGAAGGGATTAAGGCGGAAATTCCCGACATCACAATCAACAGCCCGGAAGGGGTTTTTACAGAGGAACAATCAGCAGGAACCCCTCTGTCCAGCCCCGGAATTTTAAATGTAAGTTTCTTGGGATGTCGGGGCGAGGTACTGCTCCACTTCCTGGAGCAGCAGGACATCTACGTGTCCACCGGTGCCGCCTGCTCATCCGCGAAAAAGGGAAGCCGCGTACTGTCGGCAGCGGGCCTCGCCGCCCCGGTCATAGACAGCGCAATCCGCTTCAGCTTCAGCGAATTCAATACAGTTGAGCAAATGGACTTTGTTTTAATAGAATTAAAAAAGGCGGTTTTGTCCATGAGGAAATTAACACAACGGCAACGTTAATCCTCACCTTTTGTAGGGGAAGATGTCCGCATTGTCTCACAATGCGTACGATTTGAAAGGAGCCAAGAGTGGAAGATAGAAACATATACATCGTCAGATGCGGTGAAGTTGCTCTGAAGGGTATGAATAAACCATATTTTGAAAGAATGTTGGTAGAGCGCATCCGGAAGGTGTTGAAGAAACATAAGGGAATCGAAATTCGTCGTGAAGACGGCCTTATTGTGGTACGCACTATTAAGGATATTTCCCGGGACACTGTAATCGGTGAGATTTCAAAAGTGTTCGGGGTGGCTTCGATCAGTCCGGCTATAGAAGTGGAGTCCGACATGGAGGCCATAGAACAAGCCGCTGTTGCCTATATGAAGCAGCTCATAGAAGAGAAGGGGATTCGAACCTTCAAAGTGGAAGCCAAACGATCGGATAAAAACTTCCCCATTCAATCGCCTGACATCGCAAGACAAATCGGTGCAAAGATCCTGATTGGCTGCAGAGTTCTCAAGGTCGACGTCCACCAACCGGAGTGCAGACTCCATATCCATGTTCGAAGAGAAAGAAGCTTTCTATACGAACAGAAGGTTTCCACTCTGGGAGGGCTACCTCTAGGTACAAACGGAAAAGGGCTAATCCTGCTCTCCGGTGGAATCGACAGTCCCGTAGCTGCTTTTCTTATGGCGAAAAGAGGCATGTATATTGAAGCGATTCACTTTCATTCCTATCCGTATACCAGCGATAGAGCCTGGGAAAAGGTGAAGGATCTGGCACAGGTACTCACCCAGTACTGTGGCAATATAAAAATACACAGCATTAATCTGTTGCCCATACAAGAACAGATCGTGGAGAATTGTCCCGAGGAAGAGATGACCATTTTGGTTCGGCGCTTCATGATGAAAATTGCAGAGAGAGTAGCGGCGGATACAGGATCTCTCATGTTGATTACCGGGGAAAACTTGGGACAAGTAGCCAGCCAGACAGCGGAGGCTTTAGTGGTCACAGATGCTGCTACTAAGCTGCCGGTAATGCGCCCGCTAATTGGAATGGACAAGGTGGAAATCATGGATATGGCCAGGAAAATAGGCACCTATGATATCTCCATCCTTCCATATGAGGACTGTTGCACGGTATTTCTGCCTAAGCATCCCAAGACCAAACCAAAACTTCTTGCAATTATGGAATCCGAGAGCAGGCTTGATATGGAAGGCCTCATCGAAACCGCTTTGGAAGGAAAGGAAACCGTAACGATACGTCCCGTGTAGGCGACAAAAAGAGACTCTTTTCACCAGAATCTCCTAAAGACAAGCCCCCCTGACCTATGTATAATTAGAGGAAGGATAAGGGGGGTTTTTATATGGAAATAACGTTTGAGATGATTGATGATATTCTCATCGTGGTACTTTCCGGTGAATTAGATCACCACAGCTCGGAAGAAACTCGAGATAACATCGATCGCACCTATGACACTTTTCAGGCAAAGCACATCATTCTCTCCTTTGAAGGAGTGACTTTTATGGACAGCTCCGGAGTAGGACTTATCATGGGGCGCTATAACAAAACACGTGAGCGAAAAGGCAAAATAGCAGTCGTAGGCTGCAGCGAATATATAACAAGGATATTGGATCTGGCAGGGATATACACCATTGCCCGATGCTTTGTGTCCAGGGAAGAAGCAGTAGCAGCTTTAGACGAAAGAGGGGAGGGAGAGATATGGAACGCCTAAACAGAATAAGGCTGGAAATGCTTTGTCGATCAGAAAACGAAGCGCTTGCCAGAAATATCGCCGCCGTATTCACAGCGCCTCTGGACCCTACCGTGGAGGAATTAACAGAAATAAAGACCGCTGTATCTGAGGCTGTGAGCAATGCCATTCTCCATGCGTACGGGCCGGAGAAAGATGGGCCGATTTATCTGGAGATGGAAGCTGATAAAACCGGAAGAATCACCATTACCATTGAAGACAGGGGAATCGGCATTGAAGATGTTCAAAAGGCCATGGAACCTCTCTATACTACCGGTGATAACAGGGAAAGATCCGGAATGGGCTTTACAGTAATGGAAAGTTTTATGGATAAGGTTCAGGTGAACTCTTCTCCCGGGAAAGGGACGAAAGTGACATTAATAAAGTTACTGGATCGTATACATGGCTTCTAACTATCAACCTGTATTAAAAGAAGATACATACCGCCTCATTAAAGAAGCCCAATCGGGAAACGGGGCGGCCAGAGAGCAGTTAATCGAGCAAAATACCGGTCTGGTAAAAAATATCGCTTTGAAATTTATCGGGACAGGCTACGAGTTTGAGGACTTGCTCCAAATAGGGTTTATAGGGCTTTTGAAAGCTGTAGACCGCTTTGATACCCAATACAACGTGATGTTCTCTACCTATGCGGTTCCCATGATCTTGGGCGAGATAAAACGATATCTGCGGGATGATGGCAGAGTTAAGATTAGCAGGCAGATTAAGCAGGATGTACGAAATATGAAAAAAGCTTGCGATGAGTTCTGCCACGTTCACGGAAGATCTCCCAAAGTCAGTGAATTAGCCGAGCAGATGGATATTTCCGTGGAGGATGTTCTTCTTCTGATGGAGGCAAGCGATGCCATGAGTACTCCAGAGAGCCTGGATGATCCGGATCGCCCGGAAACAGGGGCTGACAGCGAGTATCGAGAATCAGAGCAGCGTAGGGTTGATCTGATATACTTAAAAAGCGCCATCGGAAGATTGGCGGAACGGGAACGCCAGGTTATTGTGCTACGCTATTTTAGAGATATGACACAGCAACAGATTGCTGACAGATTAGGGATTTCTCAAGTTCAGGTATCTCGTATAGAAAAAAAGGTCCTATCAAACCTTAGAGAACAAATGGAATAGAATAATAAAAAATAAATCGGAGCGCTGTTGGCCCCGATTTATTTTTTATTACTATCAATACTCAATGGCCATGCCATTCCAGTTTTCTGAATCTCTGTTCCATTCGGGGAAATCCAGAATTTCCGGGGCCGGATAGTCCACTCCAAGTATGCCCACCACATTGCTGTCACTGTCATAAACAGGTGCAAAGGCTGACCATACGGGATCATCTACGTCATTGTCCCAAGCGGAGAGGGCGGCGCAGGGTTCTCCGTCCTGAGCTCTAAAGAACTGACCCTCAACATCATACTGAACCATCCAGTCATCGGGATCCTCCGAACCGTCAACCGTAATCTCGAAATACTCATCGTTTGGATCCATATCTGTCAAGATATAGATATAATAGGCTCCGGACTCGATTCGGAACTGATCCAGGGTTGCCTTCAAGTCATCATAGCCCGCATAGTCCTTACCTTCACCGGAATCCAGACAGGCAAGATATTCATCTGCCCACTCTCCATCCAGCTGTAGCGCATAATTGGCTGCAAGGCTCACCGTATGATCTATGACACTTTGTACTTCGACGGGTACTTCAGCAGGATCCGGATCAGTAACATCCGGCTCCTCCCCTTCTCCGCAGCCTGTGAACGCAAACAGCACCATAGTTGTCAGCAGCAACAAAATTAACCATGTAGAATGTTTTTTCATGCTCCTCCTCCTTTAAAAAACTGCACGAAGATAACCAAATCTACTGTTAACAAGTATAACAATTAACTCCAATACCGCCAAGCAATAATCAAAGAATAACAATCCGGTTATGCGGACCTTGGTTTAAAATTAGTTGAAAAGGGCTTCGTAGGCGATGTTTGCTAGGATCCTGTGTCCTTCTTTTGAAGGATGAAGGCCATCAAATAAAAGGCTCTTACTATATTTCCCGATTTCAAATTTTTCATAGAAATCAATGTGTTTCACTTTAAAGACCTGGCAGAATTGAAGGATCCAATCTCTCTGGGCAGAGGTTGCATCATTCAAGTAGGCGATGTCCGCAATCTCAGCCCAATCGCTTCTAAAGGTTTCGGCATCCGATCTCAAGCCTGTGCCCAGGATGGGGATGATCCTGCCGTGGTATGCCTGGTGAACCATAGCCATAATATTAGCTCGGACGGACCCCGGGTTGTTTCCCATTATAAAATCATTGCCCCCACCCATGATGATGACGTACTTCGGTTTTTCCTCCAAGACGTCTCTTTGAAACCTGGAGAGCATGCCACCGGTGGTGTCACCGCTGATCCCTTTGTTGATAAATTCGTGTTCGCTTCTCTCGTTTAACAGCATTACCCAGTTTTCCAAACGGCTGACGCCGTAACCTTCGGTCAGGCTGTCTCCTATACAAATAATCCTCATAATATTGCATTCCTTGTATTAATTATTTTTGCTTTTCTTACAGTTATAAGAGTTGCTTTAGCAACCAGTCTAACTATACACTGCAGGGATTTTCCCTGTCAACCGGACGATAATCGGGAGGTTAATTATTGTCTGACAATTCGGATTAAATCGACTTATTGTTTTTGGTTGGGAACTGAAAAGAAACAGTTGATTTTTATCGATAAATGGGGTTTAATAGATATAGAATTGTTAATATAATAACAACAACCAGCAAATAGCATTAAGAATTATTTACAACCAGTTAATTTTAAGTGTAGGAGGCAACGAGAATATGAACTTTCAGTTGACAAAAGAGCAGGAATTCGTAAGGAAATTGGTTAGAAAGTTTGCAGAGACGGAAGTCGAACCTATCGCGGCAGACATAGACAAGGAACACAGATTCCCAACCGAAACCGTCGAAAAGATGGCTAGGTACGGAATGTTGGGCGTACCTATACCCAAAGAGTACGGTGGAACCGGTGGCGACAATCTATCTTATGCGATTACCGTAGAAGAGCTTTCCAGAGTCTGTGGATCAACAGGCGTTATCTGTTCAGCACACACATCTCTCTGTGCCTGGCCCTTGCTGGCATACGGAACGGAAGAGCAAAAGCAGAAATACCTTATTCCTGTAGCAAAGGGAGAGAAGTTGGGAGCTTTCGGACTTACAGAACCTAACGCAGGAACCGATGCCGGTGGACAGCAGACAAGAGCCGTTGACAAGGGTGACCACTGGGAGCTCAACGGAGCCAAGGTCTTCATCACAAACGGCGGATATGCAGACGTCTATATCGTTATGGCTATGACGGATAAAGCCAAAGGGACCAGGGGTGGAATCAGCGCCTTTATTGTAGAAAAGGACTTTGAAGGCTTTTCTATCGGAAAGACGGAAGACAAGATGGGTATTTGCGCTTCGTCCACCACAGAGTTGGTATTCCAGAACTGTATCGTTCCGAAAGAAAACCTTCTCGGTCAGGTAGGGGAAGGCTTCAAGATTGCCATGTCCACTTTGGACGGCGGACGGATCGGAATCGCTTCCCAAGCTTTGGGAATCGCACAGGGTGCCTTTGATGTTACCGTAGAATACATGAAGTCCAGAAAACAGTTCGGAAAGAGCTTAAATAAGTATCAGGCGCTGCAGTTTGAAATGGCAGAAATGCGGACCCGTATTGAAGCTGCCAGATTGCTTATCTATAACGCTGCAGACATGAAAGACAAACACTTGAAATATGGTCCTTACTCCGCGATGGCAAAACTCTATGCGGCAGAAACGGCTATGTACGTAACAACAAAAGCAGTTCAGTTCCACGGCGGTTACGGCTACATAAAGGATTATCCGGTAGAGAGAATGATGCGTGACGCCAAGATCACGGAAATCTATGAAGGTACTTCCGAGGTGCAAAAGATGGTTGTTGCAGCGGATATCTTCGGTAAATAAGGATAAGGGAGGAAGGAAAAAATGGCATTAAAGATAATAGTATGCGCAAAGCAGGTTCCTGATACAAACGAAGTAAAAATAGACCCGGTTAAGAATACGCTAATCAGAGAAGGGGTTCCCAGCATATTAAACCATGACGATGCAAACGCTCTGGAAGAAGCCTTGAAGGTCAAAGACCAGTATCCAGACACTCACATCACGGTCGTAACGATGGGACCTCCACAGGCAAAAGATCTCCTCATCGAATGCATGGCTATGGGTGCAGATGAAGGCATCCTGCTTTCAGACAGAGCCCTGGGCGGCTCTGACACATGGGCGACCTCAAATGCGATAGCCGCAGCAGCGAGGAAGATTGGTGATTACGATCTGATTTTCGCCGGCAGACAGGCTATTGACGGGGATACGGCTCAGGTAGGACCCCAGGTTGCTGAGAAATTAGGTCTTCCCCAGGTAACCTACGTGAAAGAATTTGCTATAGATGGAAAAGAAATTACGGTTAAGAGAGCTCTGGAAGATGGATATGAATTAATCAAGATCCAGCTTCCTTGTGTACTCACTGCTATCAAAGAACTCAATACTCCGCGCTATATGTCCGTAGGCGGGATCTATGACGCCGTTAAAGCAGACATTAAAGTATGGGGCGCCAAAGAGCTTGAGATCGACCTGAACACAGTAGGTCTTGACGCATCGCCGACAAATGTATTCCGTTCCTTTACTCCTGCACCGAAAGGCAAGGGGATCATGCTGGATAAGGATACCGCTGAAGAAAATGCACAAGCCTTACTGGAGAAGTTGCAAGAAAAGTACATCATAGCATAGGAGGAGGAATAAAAATGGCAGTTCAAGTTATAAGTGATAAATGCAAAGGGTGCAAATTGTGCATAAAGGCCTGCCCCTTTGACGCCATAGATATGGTAGGTAAAATAGCTGTTATCAATGAAAAATGCACCGCCTGCGTACAGTGTATTCCGGCATGTCCCTTCGATGCTATCGAACAGACCACAACGGATGAAGGTCCGGTGGATTTGTCTGCATACAAGGACGTATGGGTTTACACGGAGCAAAGAGCAGGAAAGCTGATGAACGTAGCCCTTGAGCTCCTCGGCGAAGGCAGCAAGTTGGCAAATGAAATCGGCGACAGGAAGGTATGCGCTGTATTGATTGGACACGAGACGGATCACTTGATCCCGGAACTCTATGCATATGGTGCTGACGTTGTCTATCAAATAGACGATCCCTTGTTAAAGAACTTCACGACTGACGGATATACCAAGGTCATGACCGACGCTATCAAGGTATACAAGCCGGAAATCGTACTCTTCGGTGCTACCCATATCGGAAGAGACCTGGCTCCCAGAGTGGCAGCCAGACTGGACACCGGCCTTACAGCAGACTGCACGAGATTGGATGTAAACACAGGCAACTACATAAATTACCTGAACAAATACACCACTCTTGATACTTCCGGAATGGATCCGGACTCGGATGATAAAAACCTGAAGCAGACTCGTCCGGCATTCGGCGGCAACATCATGGCAACTATCATCTGCCCCAAGAAGCGGCCGCAGATGTCCACCGTCAGACCCGGCGTTATGAGCAAACTGGATAAGGATCCGGCGAGAAAAGGTGAGCTTGTAAAAGTAGATTACAGCCTCAGCGAATCCGACATTCGGACCGAGGTTGTGGAAGTAGTAAAGGCAGCCAAAGAGCTGGTGTCCCTCACCGATGCAGAGATTATCTGCTCCGGCGGTCGTGGGCTGGGCGATCCTTCGGGATTTGAACTGATCGAGCAGCTGGCAAATGCAGTGGGAGGCGTAGTTGGTTCCTCTAGAGCAGCTGTTGATGCAGGGTGGATCGATCACTCTCATCAGGTAGGTCAAACAGGAACTACCGTTAAGCCTAAGATTTATTTCGCTTGCGGAATCTCTGGTGCGATCCAGCATTTAGCAGGTATGCAGACTTCTGATCTCATTGTTGCTATCAATAAGGATGCGGATGCTCCTATCTTTGAAGTGGCAGACTACGGTATCGTAGGAGACCTTTACAAGGTTGTTCCCAAGATCATAGAAGAGTGGAACAGGGTCAAAGAAGAACATAATAAATAAGAGCTAATGCAAGTTTAGCAATACAAAACCGGCCCAAGAGGGAACTCAAAGGCCGGTTTTGCTTTGCGCGAATGGACGGACCGTAGTGCGCCGCACCGGGATATGCCCCGTAGAAACCGTGAACCTTTCGAGGCTTTTATGCGCCAATCTGATAAAGCGCATCAAAAAGCCGTCGGTTTCCGAGGGGCATGTCCCGGTGCGGCGCACTGCGGTCCGTCTCTGTGGCAGTTTAAAACTGGTTTAACTCTTGTTTGATTCTGGTCCAAGGGAATCCGATTACATTGTCGTAATCGCCTAGGATATGATCCACCTTATCGCCCCAGGCACCCTGTATGGCGTAGCCTCCCGCCTTGTCGTAGGGTTCGTCCGTCTCGATATATGCCCAAATATCCTCGTCGGAATAATTCTTGAAAAACACCTTTGTTATTTCGCAAAAGACCTTTTTTACATCTGTTCCGGTCTTAAGGATAGCCACGCCGGTAGCGACAAAATGTTCACGACCACGCAAGTGGTCCAGGATGGCATATGCTTCTTCTGTGTTTTTTGGCTTGCCGATGATTCGGTCTAAAAAAACGATTGTATCTGCGCCGATGATGAGAGAGGGCTCATTCGCATAACAATCCCTTGCCAGAGATGCCACGTACCGGGCTTTCTTCAAGGCCAGATGCATGACTGCATCCTTTGGAGCAATATTTAGGGGAAGATCTTCATCCACATCAGGAGGAATAATGATAGGTTCTATCCCGTTCTTCTTGAGCATTTCAATCCTTCTTGGTGATGAAGATGCGAGTATGATCTTATGTTTTTCCATATTTACGTCCTCTGTTTTTATAAGAATTATAGCATCTTTCACAGTCACTTGGTCATAATAATCTTAAATTGTTTGACAGTGAGGACGTCCCCACTGTAATCACTGTTCAATAACAGGAGGTTCTTATGAGCAACGCTTCAAAAGATGCGAAAGAACAGAAAAAAAGCGAACAAAAGCAACAGATGAAGGCTTATGAAAAATATGTAAAGAAGTTTACGCCCAGCCCTAAATATTTCTCCAACAGTGTGAAAGCTTTTATCATTGGGGGATTGATTTGCTTGGCCGCATCCTATACAGAGGAAATGCTCATAGCAAGAGGCTTTGAGAAGACGGAGGCCGGTTCCATCGTCACTGTGCTCCTGATTTGCACTGCCCAGTTGCTCACGGGCTTTGGCTGGTTCGACACCATTGCAAAATTCGCAGGAGCCGGAGTTATTGTGCCCATAACGGGCTTTGCTAATTCCATGGTGGCTCCCGCTATGGAATTTAAGAAGGAAGGACCTGTATTGGGATCGGGAGCTAAGCTGTTCACTCTGGCAGGCCCGGTACTGGTATGTGGGATTTCGGCCTCGGTGATTATTGGCATCATCGTTTATTTGCTATGAAAGGAATCAAAATCAATATGTTGCGAAATAAACTAGGGAAACAGACTCTGCTGTTCCGTAACAGACCTGAGATACTGGGGACCGGCTCTGTAGTAGGTGTGAAGGAGGGCCAGGGCCCTCTGGGAAAGGGTTTTGACTTAGTGCTGGAGGAAGATACGTTTGGTGAGAAAAACTGGGAGTTGGCAGAGAGTAAGATGCTATCCCAGGCTATGAAAACTGCTATGAAAAAAGCAGGTAAGAACGAGGATCAAATTGACGCGATTCTTTCGGGAGATCTTCTGAACCAGCTCATGTCATCTACTTTCTCGGCAAAGGACTTTTCAATTCCCTTTCTGGGTATGTATGGAGCTTGCTCCACCATGACGGAATCAATACTAATGGGTTGTGTGCTTGTAGACGGAGGCTATGCAGATACGATAGTAGCTGCCGCATCCAGCCATTACAGCACTGCAGAACGCCAATTTCGCTTGCCGCTGGAACACGGAAACCAGCGTCCGCCTTCCGCCCAGTGGACCGCTACTGCCTCGGGGAGCCTGGTCATCGGAAGAACAGAAAATCCGCAATTTTGCTGTACCCATGCCACCATAGGGAAGATTGTAGATACAGGCTTAACCGATGCCAATCAAATGGGTGCTGCAATGGCACCGGCGGCATTGGATACCATTTACAGGCACCTTCTTGACACAGGAAGAGACTGGAGTTACTACGACCGAATACTAACCGGAGATCTGGGTCGTATCGGAAAACAAATCCTACTTGATATGGTTAAAAACCTCGGCATGGACATGAGTCCGGCCTATGATGACTGCGGAGTCTTGATTTACGACCAGGAGCAGGATGTGCATAGCGGTGGTAGCGGTTGTGGTTGCTCCGCCTCAGTTTTTGCAGGGCCCATATATAAGTCAATGTTGGAAGGTAGTTTGAAAAAAGTGCTTTTGGTTTCTACAGGAGCGCTTGTTACTACAACAAGCGCTCTGCAGGGAGAATCCATTCCGGGAATTGCCCACGCTGTGGCGATTGAGGCCTTAAGATAGATTTTGGAGGAGGTTGGTACTATGGAATATGTATGGACTTTTATCATAGGCGGTAGTATATGCGTCATAGGTCAAATTCTGATGGATGCTACGAAATTGACGGCGCCGAGAGTTCTGGTACTGTTTGTAGTTCTCGGGGCTGTTTTGACAGGTTTGGGCCTTTATCAACCTATCGTTGAACTGGCGGGTACCGGAGCCACCGTTCCTCTGCCGGGCTTTGGTTATTCTCTGGCAAAGGGATCCATGGATGCCGTGGCAAAAGAAGGCTTTATGGGAGCCCTCTCAGGCGGAATAAAAGATACCGCCGCAGGGGTTGCGGCGGCAATTGTATTTGGTTATATAGTTGCTCTCTGTTTTAGTCCGAAATCAATTCGCTAGTCTAGCCAGTCCGGCCTGTCAGAATCCTCCGGGCTTACAATGGGATTGGGATTGCTGTCGGTAACCGGCGGTACATCATTATCGTTCCCATTTCCGTTGTTGCCGTTGTTTCCGTTTCCGTTATTTCCATTATTTCCGTTATTCCAGTCCAGCCAGGGCGGAACCCCCTCGCTACCACCATTCCAGGGGTTAAAAGGCTGGACTTCCACATTGGGATCGATGGGATAAGTGAGGGTATCTAAATTGTGCAGGTTGCAGTAATAAACAGGAGCTTCGTATTGGATATCAGCCACAGTAGCATTTCCGTAAGTTATTACAGAACCTTCCGGGCGTCTGATCATGACTTTGTTCTCTTGATTATAGCAGTGAGGTGTGGCCAAGTAACCGGAATCCTTGCAGACCGTTACTGCCACATGAACATTATCCGTTTCTGTAGGAACCGTACCGGTAACGAAGTATTCGCTGCGGACCGTTCCTCTGGGATCCAAAGAGGAGAGCTCCGAGGGGAGCATTCCCGACATTGTGTCGATGGTGGCACTTGTAACATTCTCAGCCTTGGGAAAACTGCCCTGGGGAAGTCCGGAATGGACCTGCTTCATAATTTTGCTCCAGAGTTTCGCTGCGGCAACGCTGCCTTGGGAAAGCTCCAGATTGATATCGTTACCGATCCAAAGCGCCGCTGAATAATGGGGTGTCATACCCACGAACCAGGCATCGTAGTTGTCTGTGGTTGTACCCGTCTTTCCCGCAACGGCGTGGGAACCTATGGAAGCAGCTTTTGCGATACCGTTGGAAACCGTGGTTCTTAAGATGTCAGTCATGATATAGGCTACGCCCCGGTCCATTACCTGTTCCTTTTCTGCAGTGTTTTCCAGAAGGATTTCGCCACGCTTGTTAGTTACAGTACTATACGTTACGGGCTTGATATAGAATCCCTGGTTGGCGAAAGTCCCGTATCCCGCCGCCATTTGCAGAGGTGAGATTCCGTTGGTCATTCCCCCCAACGCCAGCGCAGCAGGATTCATATCGTTTATGGACCCCGATTCCACTACAGATGTAACACCCAACTTCTTCAGAAAGGCGAGGGAAGTGGCTGCTCCGATGTCATTGAAGGTCTTCACAGCATTCACGTTTACCGACTGCTCTACAGACCGACGAAGGGTGTGCAAGCCACGATAGCCGGAATACCAGTTCTTCGGCCAGAGTTTGTTGTTCAAAACCAGGGGAGCATCATCGATAACGGAAGCTGCCGTCCACATGGTAGTCCCGGCGTCTACGGCGTTATTATTAACCATGTCAACGGACCGCTGAAGAGCAGGTGCGTAAACAGCCATGGGTTTGATAGCGGACCCCGGCTGCCGGGTGCCCGTTGCCCGATTGAAGAGGAGTTTGCCGCTGAGGCTCCTGCCGCCGGCCATGGCTTTAATGGATCCGGTCTTGTAATCCATGATAACCATTGCCGATTGAGGCTGAATGACCTTCTCTTTTAACTGATAATAGCCTTTGGGTATGGTCATCCCTGCTTCTGATAAAGTGAAGGGACAGTCTTCTCCAAAAAAATCGCTGCTTATAATCAGGTTGCCGTCGTCATCCCGGCTCTTAAATTCAACGGGGATCATTACAAAACCGGATGAGATGGTGTAGAAAGTACCATCTTCTATGGTGTAAATGCCCTTGAACTCTACGCTGTAATCCACATTATTCTTTACTTCGGTTTTATAGATATTGAGGCGATTACCCTTGAACACGGTCATGGAGCCATTCTCGTTGACCTGATACTCATCGGGTTTCAGAGTAAAGTTACCTTCCTGGTCCAACATATTGCTGTATTCGTAAAGCAGTATTTTACCGCTGGCATCCCTGGCATTTCCCGCCTTATCTTTATTAAGACCGGTTACTTTGGGAAAATTGTTATTGTTTTTGAACTCGGCCTCTACTTTTTTTTGCATGGCGACATTGAGCGTGCTGTTAATACGCAAACCGCCGTTGTATATCATGTTTCTGGCATCCGCCTCTTCCATATCGAGCTCAAACATCAGCCCCTGAATCACATCGTTGACCAGGTAATCGGCAAAGTAGGAACTGATTTCCGTAGATACGTTGACATCGGGATTAATAGCAGCCCGTATATCCTCGTTTATAGCCTGTTCATAGCGTCCTTCATCGATAATGCCCTGATTCCTCATAAAGGAAAGGACCAAACGCTGCCGATCAAGAAATTCGTCCTGGTACCATATGCTGTAAGTGTCTCCCCGGTACACGAAATCCAGGGAATCAGGGTCGGAGATATCTACATTGTCCAATCGTCTGAGAGGGGAATACTTGCCGGGGCTTTTGGGTATGCTGGCCAAAACGGCGCATTCAGCTAAAGTGAGATCACCCACATCCTTAGAAAAATAGGTCTGAGCTGCTGCTTGGACACCGTTGGCACCGCTTCCCAAATTTATCGTATTCAGGTAAGCTTCGATAATCTGTTCCTTGGAAAGCTGGCGCTCCAACTGAACAGCATAATAGGCTTCCTGCACCTTTCTTTCCAAGGTACGGTCACTCCTCGTGTCCTCCAAATACAGGTTTCTCGCAAGCTGTTGGGTAATGGTGCTGGTGCCTCCGATGGATTTTCCTGAGGTGATGCTGTCCCAAATGGCTCCAAAAATACGTACAACATTAAAACCTTGGTGTTCCCAGAAGGTCTTATCTTCAATTGCGATAAAGGCACTGGTCAAATCTTCCGGCATTTCGGTAAAGTTCAAGTTAGTACGCAGGCCCGCCCCGCTTTCAAAGAGGTTTTCAATTTCATTGCCTGCATCATCATAAATAACTGAGTTCTCCGAAAGCATGGAATAGATATTATCCGCATTGATAGCAGGGGTTGAGCCGATGACATTGAGAGCCCAAATGCCTACGGCGCCGCAAGCAAGGACGCCGACGCAGATCGATGCAATCAGGAGTCGCTTTATGTTTATGCGATATTTTTTCTTCTTTTTCTTTTTTGTTTTAGCCATAGATTTTTCTGCTGCTTCTTCTTTATCCTTTGATTGGATCCTTTTCAGCCTTTCAGCTCGCCGAGGCGAGAGCTCTGCTCCTAGGCTTTCTGTGGCTGAAGCATCCTCCTTTTCTTCTTCTATAATATCAGGTTCGCTATCGCTCATTTCAAAGCTTTTTTTAATATCGTCAAACTTGCTCAGAAAATCATCGATTTCGAGATTATTCTCAAGACCCTGGTCATTCTTATTAAGCTCATCACTCAAAGGAAACACCTACTTTCCTCGCTATTAACATCTCGTAAATTCAGATATTGCTAACGGTTATTATACCATACCACATTTTTTTTGACAGCAAGTAGCTCGAATTTGTTCCATTTGTAATAAAAGTGAAATGATTTAGCTATTGAATCCTAGGTGTCACTAAATTAAAGTTGACATTAAAAGTAAATAATGATAAATTTAAGAAGGGAATTCGGAAGCCTCCGGTGATGTTGTGAGAAGACCTGTAACGTTTCTTTTTGCCTCCTTTGCAGGGGGCGTATGGATAGGATATTATCTTGCCTTTTGGGCAGCGTTAGTCCTGTGTGGAGTGTTGCTGTTTGGTGCCTTGTTTTGGAAAAAGCATCGAGCTTGTATCTTTTTGATTGTGGGGATGCTTGGAGTCTGTTATTTTCAAGCATCAGACAGTCGATTGGAACCCTTGCATGATTACGAAGGAAGGGTCATATCCGTCACAGGAACCGTCCTGACCGTTGAGGATAAGGAGGATTACCTGAGGGTCCTTATTCGTCCGGATGCCTGGCAGTGCGGGGATGTCGCAGGTACCACCGGAAAAAGGCTCCTGGTGAACCTGTCCTACTTGCCGGGGGAACTGAGGAAGGGTTCGTCTGATCAATCAAAGTTGCAGGAAAGAATGGACCTCTTTGGAAAGGAAGTCAGGCTGAAGGGGAAGTTGACACTGCCTTCCGGAATGCGAAATCCAGGCCTCTTCGACTACAAGCTCTATCTTAAGACCAGAGGTATAACCGGCATTGTCAACGCCCGAAAAGTCCATCTAGAGGTCATTGGTCGGGGAAACCCCGCAATCGCAATACCAGGCAAGTTGAAAGAGCACTTCTCCGCCTCTCTCGGTGGACATATGAGCCCGGATTCCAAAGCTTTGCTCCTGGGAATTCTGTTTGGAGACAAAAGCCTGATAGAAGAAGAAATCTATGAGGACTTCCAGAGGAACGGCTGTGCGCACATACTATCAGTGTCCGGGATTCATATAAGCATCCTATACCTTTATATCTGTATGTTCTTTCGAAATCGCAGGAACCCTATAGGCTCCGCGTGTGCTCTGGGACTTCTGTTTTTCTATGCCGCTTTGGCTAGTTTTTCACCTTCAGTGGTCCGGGCAGTGTTGATGATTGCTATTCATATCCTGTCGAAGTACTTGCATAGAAAATATGATCTGCTTTGCTGCATCAGCTTCTCCGTTTTCCTTATGCTGCTCCATAACCCCTACTATTTATTCAGCTTGGGATTTCAGCTTTCCTACCTGGCAGTCTTTACACTGGCCTTTGCCTTACCTGTAGCTGAGAGCAAGATAGAAAAGTTGAAGGAAAACAGGAGCTACCGGTGGCACGTTATCGTCTTACGAGCTTTTGCCCCCATATTCGTGATTCAGGCAGGAATGGCTCCGGTTTCCGCCTATCACTTTCAATACTTTTCGCTCTCCGCATTTTTCATCAACCTTCCTGTGATTGCCCTGGCGGGACTCATTCTGCCACTTGGAATGGGCATGGTTCTTCTGAGCTTTGTTGGCGGAAGTTTGTTTGGTTTCTGTGCTACGGGAGCAGATCTATTGCTACAGATCATGATTCGGTTAAATATTTTTACAGGGAATTTGAGTGTATCCTCCATGAATGCAACAGGTCCTCCTTTGGGGATGTTAGTGCTGTATTATGGGCTATTCTTCTTTCTTGCATCGGAGAGTTTTTGGATCCTGTATCGGGAGAAGAACCGGCGACGAATCCTGAGTCTTTGTCTCTGCATTCTTTGTGTGTCTTTTTCTGCCCCTTTAATAATGCAAGAAGGAGAAAGGCGGGCAGACATTGTTTTTCTCGATGTGGGGCAAGGAGATTGCTTGCACTTAAGGACTCCGAGGGGTAAAAACATACTTATCGATGGGGGAGGCAGTGATTCCTATGACACGGGAAAAAACATACTGCTTCCTTACCTTTTGAAAAATGGTGTGGATGAGGTAGATCTGGCTATAGTCACCCACCTTCATAAAGATCACTATGGGGGTATCGCTTCCCTGTGCAAGCGAATGCCGGTAAAAAATCTGGCCCTATACAGTGCAAATACCCTGAAAGAAGAAATGGTTTTAGCCGATACGGGTCTTTCGAAGAAAGCACTGCTCTATGTAGTGGCCGGAGACAGAATTCATGTGGAAGAGGATATATATATCGATGTACTCTACCCTTCATCCCAGAGTCGGGAAACCTATCAAGGGCTTTTGGCAGATGAAGGGGACGAAAATCACAGCAGTTTGGTGGTCCGGATCCATTACAAGGGCCTCTCTCTACTGGTGACAGGGGATATGGGGTTTGAGGGAGAACAGCTCTTGATGGATCAGTTCAGCCGTGATGTGGGGGCAGGATTGAAAGCGGATGTTCTAAAAGTAGGTCATCACGGATCCCGTTTTTCAACAGGAGATGACTTTTTAGAAGCAGTGAACCCCCGGATTGCTGTCATTCAGGTGGGTCGCAACAATTTTGGTCATCCCCATCCGGATGTCATTGAAAAATTGGAGAAAAAGAGTATAATAGTCTATAGAAACGATGAGAATGGTGCGATCCTTCTCTATTTCAGCGGGAAGGGTATCAAGTTGCGCACCATGCTTTGAATGTTGTTGATTAGAGAGGTACGAATGGCAACGAAGTCCGGAAAAACTCAAGAACATGCATTTAAGAAGATTCAGAAGGATATTAAAGACAGCAATTTGGGGAACCCCATCTTTTTTTATGGGGAAGAGCAATACCTTGTTCGCTGGGCTGTGGATGCCATCATAGAGCGCTTTGTAGAACCGGGCCTGCAACAGCTTAACTGCTCTGTTCTGACTCGAGAAACTGCCTCAATCGATACCATTATTACCCAGTGTGAGACTCTGCCCATGCTATCGGAAAAACGAATCGTCATTGTGGAAGGATTTCCGGCAGCAAAGGAGAACGCCAGGGACAACTACACCGAAGAGCAAGAGCAGCAGTTGGTGGATTACTTTAAGGAGTTACCGGACAGCTGTTTTCTTGTCCTGACTGCAGATGCTGTAGATAAGCGAAAAAAGCTGTATAAGACCATCGCTTCATCGGGTTGCTGTTATGAGTTCAGCCGGCTGGGCGAGGGCGAATTGCAGAAATTTATCCAAAAAAGATTGCGGCAGTCCGGGAAGACAGCGAGTACATCCGTTATTCGCCAGATGATTGCCATGTCCGGCTACTTTGACAAGCAGAGCGACTATACCCTATACAATCTGGATAACGACCTAAAAAAACTCATTGCCCACAGTGACGGTGACGAAGTCCGAATGAGTGATGTGGCAGGAGGGCTGTCCGGAAATACGGAGTCCTATGTTTTCGATATGATGGACGCCATATCCCGCAATCGTAAGGATGAGGCCTTGATGCTTCTGCACAACCTGCTCTCCTCCGGAGAGAACCTGCATAAACTTCTCGGCCTGATTTGTTCCCACTATGAGATACTCTTGATGGTAAAAGAAATGAGAGAAGAGGGCCTGCGCCCGGAGGAAATGAAAGCCTTGACGGGAGCCCATGAGTATCGAATCAAGATTGCCGGCCAGTTATCTGTCCGTTATTCTATAGATCAGCTTCGCAGAATTCTCTCCCACTGCTTTACGGTAGACAAACACATTAAGACAGGTCTTCTGGAGGGCAGATTGGCACTAGAAATGCTCATCGCCGGCATATAGGCCACAAGATTTAAAAATAATAAATGAACTATATTTGTAGAAAGGGTCATGCGCTTTTATCCGGCGTTTTTGTAATGGAACTGGATATGAAAAAAATTGTGGGCCACTATTGGAAAGTTTTTATTAAGGATTGGATTCAATCGAAACGGAATAAAGAAAAACTGTAAATTTGTAGCATTCTGTCGGAAACGCGCAAATAAGGTTGAAAATCTAGTATATTTAATTATAATAGTAGTGTTAAGGTATAATTTTAGCGGGATGTCTACATGATCCCGTTTATCGATAACAAAGGAGGAAAGAAAATGAAATTGGTAGACAGTGGCTGCTGCTGCGGCGAGGGGTGCGAAAAGCCGGATTTTAGTCAATTGGCGACGGTTTTGGAGGCCTATGGAAATATTCCGGGTAGCCTCATCACTATATTACAGAAGGCACAGGATATATATGGATATCTTTCAATTGACGCAATCAACTATATATCCGAGAAAACAGGGTTGATGCCCGCACATATTTACGGTGTCGCCACATTTTATACCCAGTTCCGGTTATCGCCTATCGGAAAAAATTTGATCATGTTATGCAAAGGAACGGCTTGCCACGTAAATGGAGCAGATATGATTGAAGAGGCCATTACGGAAGAGTTGTCCATCGGGGACGGAGAGACGACAGAAGACGGCATCTTTACTTTGAACAACGTGGCATGTTTAGGCTGCTGCAGCCTTGCTCCGGTCATGATGATAAAAAACCATGACGGAGATGAAACTTACGGAAACCTGACAAAGGATATGGTCAAATCCATTCTCCGTGAGGTCAAAACGAGAGAACAGGAGGTCGAACAATGAAGATTTTAGTAGGACAAGGCAGTTGCGGTGTCGCTACCGGTGCCAAAAAAACTGCCAATGAATTTGTTAAGCAGATTACCAGCTTGGGGCTTTCTAATGTAATAGTAGACAAGACCGGCTGCATTGGCAGCTGTTTTCTGGAACCCATCGTTGACGTTTACAATGATGAGGGCAATCTAGAGATTCGATACATTAAAGTACAGCCGGATAAGGTTTCCGACATCGTCAACAAGCACATCGTCGGCGGCGAACCTGTATGGGAATATGGGATTCTCGATGTGGATCAGAACTTTTTATCAAAGCAGAAAAAGGTCGTCCTGCGGAACTGTGGTGTCATCAATCCCGAAAGGATTGAGGAGTATATTGCTGTTGGCGGTTACAAATCCACGGAAAAAGCACTGACCTCCATGACTCCGGAGGAAGTGATCGAAGAGATCAAGATATCCGGGCTCAGAGGAAGAGGTGGAGCCGGTTTTCCCACTTGGTTCAAGTGGAATGCGGCACTGCAGAACGAAGCCGATCAGAAATACATGGTATGCAACGCCGACGAGGGGGACCCCGGCGCCTTCATGGATAGAAGTGTCTTGGAGGGAGACCCCCATTCTCTGCTGGAGGGAATGATTATCGGAGCTTATGCCATGGGTGCATCGGAAGGGGTTATCTACGTAAGAGCGGAATATCCTTTGGCCATCGCCCGCTTGGAAACGGCTATGGAGCAGGCTAGAGAAAAGGGATACTTAGGTAAAAATATTATG
>Ga0265294_10002823_pt1 | contig 22577 bp, 25 predicted proteins | sample MunlanPumphouse3_FD_192504 | JGI IMG/M metagenome (GOLD analysis project Ga0265294, IMG submission 192504) | Groundwater microbial communities from a municipal landfill in Southern Ontario, Canada - Pumphouse #3 | ecosystem: Environmental > Aquatic > Deep subsurface > Groundwater | place... | reverse complement strand
TGATTGCTAGGGTAAATGTACTACTATGATTAAATTAATTGAATTATTGTAAGCCTCGTCAAACGTGAATAGGGAAATAAGGCTGAAACCCTATAACCAAAAGGTGTAAGTTGAGGTTAGATGACTTTTCGTATCATCTAGCAAATGGACAACGACTTCGGGGTAAAGATAGAATCTAAGGTAGTATGAATTGGCTAAGGTGTAGAACTGGGTAAGACCGTTGATTCCCGTTTGGGTAGGTTCTTTATGGTGAAGAAAGGATTGAAACTTTATGAATATAGAAAAGCCAAAAAGCGAAAAGCGGGCGTCTGTAAACTATTCACTAAAATGGAACAGTATAAACTGGAACATTGTAGAAATGAAAGTTAGTAAACTTCAATCAAGGATTGCCAAAGCAGCATCAAGCTTGCTAATCATGGACAGTGATTAGTTATAAATAACTTGAGTGGATAAATGTGGTCAAAAGAGAAAAGACCCCTGCAAGAGAGGCCTTAATTATGTATTCTTTCAATTCCTTCATTTAAACATTGTAAATCAATTTCATCCATATATCCTATATAATCGTCTTTTTTAATGATACTTTTTAACTTTTTCTCATCTAATTCAATTAATCTATAACCCAATGCCCATGATGACTTTGGAAAACCTAATCTACGCCAATTATAGATTGGAATTTTATATTGATCAAAATGGGAGGGCGGTTCGCTAGGAGCCTGTGATGTAGTTGAAACCAAAATAAACGAGTTATCTTTGCTTTTACCAATGATTATTGCTGGTCTTACTTTGGATTCATTAGGTATGTCTTCATATGAAACTTCAAGCCAAAATATTTCACCAATTTCGAATAACATTTGTATTAATATTCCTCTTCTACAATATAGCGATGTTCTTTATTTTTCTTGTCAAATAATATTTTTCCATCTTTAACTTTAGGTTTAACTGTTATTTCTTTTAACTTTTTAGAAGATAAAGATAAGCCTTCATATGAATGTTTATTAGCTAATACTGGCATATTATTCCCCTCCTCTTGAGGACTATCCTGTTTAATATCAGTGATTTTTTCATCACGATTAGTTTCCTTATTCATATTTTATCACCTTCCAAATGGTTATTCAATATATTATGCTTATTTTTCCCATTTAGAAGAAATTATATAATTGATTTTTTAAACATCTTTTTCATTTTCCTTTGATATAAGGTAGTAAGAATTTTTATCACTTTACTATAATAGGCAGTAAGAAGGAGTTCCTGCATAAAGTAAGAATGAATATAATTATTTAAAATATTTTGCATGTCATTGGGAAATACAACAGCTAATAAAAGATTTGCACAAGGTTCGGGCGTGGGTCAAAAAGCCTTTTGGGTGTTGCCCTCACACATTTCCCAACCTAAGCCCGTCGGGACAGTCGGCGCATTAGCCCTTGTCAGGGCATGAGCGCCTCTTTCTAAGGTTGGGAAACGTCGCAAATCAGGGACGTTATACGACAGTGCGACCAGCACTTTAAAAATATATAAGTGATAAGCGCCTTATATCGGGCTGTCTAAGTCGAAAGACTTTTGGACTATTCTATCCACTTGGAATAACCCTACCTATGGGTGCGTCGTTGGTAACGACGGGGTGCTAAGCCATAGGGACAATGTGAATATTCTGTTAGCCTAAAACAGATGATTGCTGTTTGTTAACCTATATTCTGGTTGATTTAGGATAACTTGAGCCGTATGAGGTGAAAATCTCACGTAGGGTTCTTAGGGGAGAACGAGGGAGTAATCCCTCTGATTTACTCGATTTGGTCGCAGGGGACGCGTCGTCCTGGCGCGGATCGGTATTTGTATTCTCTTATAAGTGATTTTGAAGATTTATAAGTTCTTACTTGTTTTGTCCTATAGTCTAAGAATCTTGTTATTGCGCAAGTGTACCTTTGAGAACAGGAATTAGGTTATAACTATTGATTCTAAATTGGGAAAAGCTTCAAAGCCTTGCAGGTATTATTGATAATTATGTAGAATGTTTTTATAAAACATACCTAACTGTGCTTGTTGAAGTTATTATATAAATATTCCCTTATCATCATCAAAATAAAATTGGTCTAAAAGATTTAGTTACATTAGAATGCTATAATATTTATTCGATACATAATTAATATCATTAACTAAACTAGTGGATGCAAGCTGGTATTACTCATGGAGGTGTTTAAAAAATGAATACAAATAGATATCTTCTTTTAAATCGTGTTTTTTCTCGTAACACCTTTAAATATCTTCTAGAAGAACATACAGAAGAAACTTATGTAGCAGCAATAAAACAATATGTAGATAATCCACAAAAAAAAAATAATAAAAAAATAATATCCGAATTTTATCAGCAGCTTAAAAAAATTACAGAAATGAATATTTTTATAAAAACACATTATTAAACAAATTATTGCTCGGAATACACAGCCCCAAAACTACTACTGCATTAACGGAAGTTCCTGTAGCTAAATCAAAGGCCGATTTCATACTTATAAATGGTAAAGCAGTTGTATATGAGATTAAAACGGAACTTGATAACTTTGAACGACTTGAAACACAAATAAATGATTATTATAAAGCTTTTAATTATGTATCAGTGGTTACAGCTGAAGTGAATTCTCATGCTATCGAAAAAATACTCTCAGATACACCTGTAGGAGTGTATCTCCTAACCAATCGCAATACTATAAGTCAAAGAAAGAAGCCAGTTGAATATAATGCCTCCTTAGAATTTAATACTATGTTTAAGATATTAAGAAAATCCGAATATGAATCAATATTGTTAACTTATTACGGGTATCTACCAAATGTATCTCAATTCAAATATTATTCTGAATGCAAAAAAATGTTTGGTGAGGTAGATATTTTAGACGCTTATAGATTATTTATTACTGAATTAAAAAAGAGAAATCGTATTGATATTGATTTATATGCTAAAGTACCATATGAGTTAAAGTTTTTAATGTATTTTTGTGACTTAAAAAAGGCGCAATACAATAAATTGGAAAATTTTTTAGATAGTAAGTTTGGGGGGTAAGATATGTAATTTCTTTATTTGAGAGGAAAACAATTCGAATTAATTGCTATAAGAGAATTATTAGAGAACTCATTATTAAGTGATAAAATCATTCCGATAGTTGAACCAGTAAAACTGTCATCGACATTAATAAAAACAGTTCAGACTTTTCTTGTGACTAATAGACAATTAGCGTTAATTCGTAATCCTCGAGTAGGTGGTTTCTTATTGGACTTGAAAAAAGAAAAAAATGTACTCCTTAAAGAAAAATTAAAAGAATTGATAAAAGAAAATGGAATTATTGATGTTTATTTTTTAAATCCTCATTTCAAACAAAGTATTACAAAATATTTTGATAAAATAGGAGAGAAGATTATTTTAGATAAGGCACGAATTATGGATGAAAAGATAGATGAGTTACAGGTTTGGCGCTATGACCCTGCATTTCTATCAAAAAACAATATTGTAGATGTAGTGTCCTTATCATTATCTTTAAGTGAAATAAATGATGAGAGAATTGAGCAGGCACTGGAGAAAAGGATGGAGGTTGAAGAATGGTATATGGGATAGAGTTAAATATAAAACAACTTTTCAGTTAATTTTGATACTGAAGTAGAAAAAGCAAAGATGATTTATAGCAAGGCAGATATTGAGATTAGTAAAGGTGGAGTTTTAACTTTAAAAATAACCCACAGAAATTCAGGGCTGAAGTGAGTTTAATTATTCAACGAAAGATGAATTATCTAATCGTTGATGGTATTAAGTATGAAAAATTAGGTGATGATGAGTTTTATGCACAGGAGTTATTTGAGAGTGAAGAGTTGTTTGGCTACCTTACAAAGAATATGACTGGAAGCGAGAAATCAGTTTATAAATATGTTGTTTATGATTCTGATGATGAAGAAAAGTTATACTTTGTTATTGAAACGAAGGGAAAAATAGAATCAGAAGAATTGAGAAGTAGAGAAGATAAAAAGATAGAGTGTGGTAAAAAGCATTTTTAAGTTATTGGAAGTGATGCTCAGTTTCAAGTATGTGAAAATTTTAATGATTTTATTGAGGGGAAATAGAGGAAATGGCAGAAGATTTAGATATAAAATTATAAAAGCCTGACCCCGTCCCCCAAAAGGTTGAATATATATTTCTGATAATAAAAAAGGGAGAGGTGTTAAAATTGAAAAATCGTATCACAGTTTTGCTAATAATACTAACATTAACGATTGTTCTAAATGGTTGTCAAACACAAGAAAGTAAAGTGGACATTGACAATGCAGAAAAAAAAGTTGAGACCAAATTAATTCAGAAAACAATGAATGATCCAAGGCAAGATACTTCCTGGACAAAAATAGAAGAATTTAATGTTGATTTAGACAGGGATAATAAAGAAGATACATTAGGATTATACACTACAGCCGAACGTGATAAACAAGGGAACCTTATGTGGGATGACGGGCAAAAGTGGCTTTTATTAGTTCAAAGTGAGGACGAATTTTATCCCTTGCTTTTTGAATATGTACAGCTAGGGAGTGTTTATTTTACAGTATCAAAAGACTCCGTAGAAACAATAACGAAAGTCACGGTTATTGTTTCTACAGGTACAAATCTTAAAATGGTAAGTTATAGCTATGACAAAGACAAACGTGGATTTACGGAGGAGCCAATTTATGATTCAAAAGAAGACAACTTTATATATACAACGATTCCTAGTTATAGATAGTAAAATTCGAATTAAATTAAAGGAAGATAAATAATTTCAAAAAGCATTTAAAAATGAGGTAACTATGGTGAATGTATTAGAAGTTGTAATAAATCGTGCGGGGTATACAGGTAAGAAAAATACAATTAACAAGATACGCTTTAGTATTCAGAAAGGCGAACTAGTAGGTTTGATAGGTCCTAATGGTGCGGGAAAAAGTACTACCATTAAGGCTATTGTAGGACTCTTACCTGAGATGGAAGGTAAAATAGAATTTATGGGTCAGACAATGTCAAAAGAGCGATAGCCAAATAATAGAAGAGATTACACAAAAAACAAAAGAAAGAGATAAAAGTTTGTATACTGTCATTACCATAGATCGATCGTATATTTGATTACAAATTAGTAACCAGAAGGGGGTTATAACATGCATAAAAAAGTGGCTAGGAGTCTTTGCTTTTTACTTATTGCAATTTGTATAGTTTTTATTGGAGCGTCTGAGGCAAAAGCGGCTGAAGCAAAATCCGTTCAAGTCAGTATTCCCGAATTTCAGGTGACCATAAATGGGCAAGTGATAGAAAATAAGTACAATCAATATCCAATGCTCGTCTACAATAACATTACGTATTTGCCGCTGACTTATTACAATTGTAGATTTCTGGGGATAAAGATAGTATGGTATGAAAACAAACAAGTGTTTTTTATCGGTTCGGACAGCATAGCTGAAAGTAAATTAAAAACATATAGCACTCAAGCTCCAAACCGAAAAAAGTATATTGCCACAATACCGAATTACAAAACTGCGGTTAATACAATAAATTCAAACGAATTCCTAGATAATGAAGAAGAATCATATCCAATCCTGAATTTTCGTGGAATTACCTATTTACCGCTGACAGGGCATTTCGCTGTAGATAAATTTGACTGGAAATATGCTTTTGACAGCCAAACTGGTCTGTGTATCGACAGCAGGGACGCGATCCGCCCTGTTCTTAGAGACTCCAAAATAGGTGATTCTTCTCCGATGCGTGGTCTTAGAAGGATGCAATATGTTTTCAGCAATGATGCCTATGCCGGATATCCAATAAGTACGTTGGATGGATTTTACAAGTTAGCCTATAGGAAAAGGGGCGAAACAGAAAAAACTTTCAGCTTGGAGGAGCAGTTGATCGGAGGAGATTATTATTTTAACTGTAGACTTGACACCAATGGCTATTGCGATCCCAATGCTGATATAAAACCATCTTTAGACGGGAACATACTTTCTGTGGTCTGTGTTATAAAGAGTGGGGAGCTTTACAAAGGGGAGAATATGCTTCTAAAAATTGATATGGAAGCAGAAAAAATAATTAGCCAGGAATCCATTCCTTTAATGAAATTGGGTTTTATCAAAGCTGTGGGTTTGGAGTAGGAGAGGGAAAAACTTCGATGTTTGTAACATATTTAAAAATTTGAAAGGATTGTTATAACTTGAGTATGAGTTTGGTATTGGCAGAAAAGCCTTCTGTCGGAAGAGATATTGCTAGAGTTTTGGATTGTCGTAAAAAAGGAAATGGGTATTTTGAAGGTGATAAATATATAGTTACCTGGGCTTTAGGGCATTTAGTGACATTAGCAGATCCTGAGGTCTATGATACGAAATATGCGTCGTGGAAAATGGAAGATTTGCCGATGCTTCCTTCCCAATTGAAGCTTGTTATTATTAAACAAACTGGGAAGCAATATAATACGGTGAAAGCACTAATGAATAGAAAAGATGTCACAGAGATTATTATTGCTACTGATGCTGGTCGTGAAGGCGAGTTGGTGGCAAGATGGATTATTAAAAAGGGACAGATTAAAAAGCCAATTAAACGGCTTTGGATTTCCTCTGTAACAGATAAGGCGATCAAAGATGGCTTTAATAAATTGAGAAGTGGCAAGGAATACGAAAATCTTTATGCCTCTGCTGTTGCTCGTGCTGAGGCTGATTGGCTGGTAGGTATTAACGCAACTCGTGCTTTAACGTGTCGTCATAATGCACAGCTTTCATGTGGAAGAGTGCAATCACCAACTTTGGCAATAATCGCCCAAAGGGAAGAAGAGATTAATAAATTCAGTCCCCGAACTTTTTATGGGATCACCGCTGTAACTGGTGGTTTAAAGTTATTCTGGCAGGATAGTAAAACGAAAAAAATCAATACTTTTGATAAAGATGAGTGTGACAAAGTATTGAAGTCCCTACAAAATAAGAGTGCTACAGTAATGGAAGTTGATAAGTCTTATAAAAAAAGTTATGCTCCACGGCTTTATGATTTAACAGAGCTGCAAAGAGATGCGAATAAGATTTTTGGCTATTCAGCGAAGGAAACCCTTTCTATTATGCAAAAGTTGTATGAACAGCATAAATTGTTAACATATCCGAGGACGGATTCTCGGTATATTTCTACAGATATCGTTGATACTTTGAAGGATAGAATTAAGGCTTGTGGCGTTCAATCATATTCAAAACTAGCGTCTAAAGTTTTGAGGAATCCAATAAAGCCAAGTAAGTCTTTTGTTGATAATAGCAAGGTTTCAGACCACCATGCTATTATCCCGACAGAACAATTAGCGGTGCTAAGCTCTTTAACTGATAAAGAAAGAAAAATCTATGATTTAGTTGTCAAAAGATTTTTGGCGGTGTTATATCCACCGTTTGAATACGAGCAAACAACAATTAAAACCAAAATTGGAGCTGAGCTTTTTATTGCTAAAGGGAAAATTGTTCTTAATCAAGGATGGAGAGAGATTTATGCAAATAATTATGAAGAAGAAGAAGAGGATGAAGCAGGTAATGTTTCCGAACAAATATTACCTAATACAAATAAAGGCGATACGCTAACGATCTCGAAAGTATCTCAAACTAAAGGAGAGACGAAACCACCACAGCTATTTACTGAGGGAAACTTGCTTTCGGCTATGGAAAATCCAGTTAAATATATGGCAAATGAAAACAAGGATTTAATCAAAACAATCGGAAAAGTCGGGGGCTTGGGAACGGTTGCGACAAGAGCAGATATTATTGAAAAACTGTTTAAGAACTTTTTGATTGAAAAGAAAGGGAAGCATCTTTTTATAACCGCAAAGGGGAAACAGCTTTTGGAGCTTGTTCCGAAGGACTTGAAGTCTCCTGCATTAACAGCACAGTGGGAGCAAAAACTAGAGTCTATTGCCAAAGGGGTTCTTAATAAGGAAAGTTTTATTGGTGAAATGAAAAAATATGCTAAAGTGGCAGTTAATGAAATAAAAAACAGTGCAAAACAATTTAGACATGATAATCTAACTGGTAATAAATGCCCTCAATGCGGAAAACGTATGCTTGAGGTTAATGGGAAAAAGGGGAAAATGCTTATTTGTCAGGATAGAGAATGTGGCTATAGAAAAGGATTAAGCAAAATCACCAATGCTCGGTGTCCTAATTGTCATAAAAAATTGGAGTTACATGGCGAAGGTGAAGGACAAATATTCGTGTGTATTTGTGGATATAGGGAAAAGCTTAGTGCGTTTAATAAAAGGAGAGAAAATATAAAGGGGAGTATTTCGAAAAAGGAAACATCAAACTACCTTCAAAATCAGAGAAAGACTGATGATCTGCCAATAAATACTGCACTAAAGGATGCTCTGTCTAAATTGAAGCTACAATAGCGGGGTGACTATTTCTTTTAGCAGAATATTTAGATATAAAATTATAAAAGCCTGACCCCCGATTTGACAATTAGTTTGGTATATTTGAGGAAGGATTGCATAAGAATTAGTAAAAAGGAAGAGGGAGGTAGCTGCAAATGGATGATAGGGTGAATCCTCTTTACCAATTAGTGTTAGATAATAGGAAAAAGTTAAGTGCCAATGGGGTTACGGAGGTGGACAGTTTTGACGAGAAGCAGGTTATTGCTGTTAGTAAATTAGGGACATTGGTAGTAAAAGGGGAAGGGATTCATATTACCCAATTAAACTTAGAGGAAGGTAAGTTGACATTAGAGGGAGTTATAAGTGATATCCATTATTTAGAAAATAACCAGACGAAAACAAGAGCCAAAGGGGTTATGGCGAGGCTTTTTAAATAATAGAGGCGGGGTGGCAACGTGTCCGTGTTTGAGCAGGTTATTATATTTTCTCTAATTATAACATTAGGAGTTATGTTGGGTTTTATTTTCGATTTTTATCGTACCTTGAGACAAATATGGTGTCCAGGATATTGGGGTACAAGCTTAGGTGATGTGGTTTTTTGGATAATTGTGACCGCTTTCTCTTACTTGTTTTTAATTTTAGTCACTTGGGGTGAAGTAAGATTATATGTATTTATTGCTATAACAATAGGAGTTGCCTTGTATTTAAAATTCTTTAGTAGAACGGCAAGAAAATTTATGTATAGAATGTATTGCTGTATAAAAACAATAGTACTACGTTTGTATAGACAATTTAGAGCGGCTTTACGATGCATAGGGAAAATATTCAATTGGTTTAAGCATAATAAAAGTTTGCCAAAAGGTTAAAAAGAAAAGGGATTTGGATCTTAACGTAGAACTTATTAATTGGTTACATGGATGGGATGATTTTGGGAGTGAGTTAGTGTGGGGCGAATTACACATGTGAAATCGATAGACAAACCAAAAATGCCACTTTGTGTTGTGGATGAAAGATATAATAACCATGTTTCAAAACGTAGGAAGAGAAGAATTCCTCGTTACGTTAAATATATTTTTTATGGCTTTATAATATATTGTTTCGTTTCTTTTGCAGTTGGAGGGTATCAGATACTGCATATAAAAAAAGAAATTAAACAGCTCGAAGCTAAACATGAAGAATTTTTACTACAGCAAAGAGCGTTAGAAGACGAACTAAACTCACTTCAAAATCCTGAAGTGATAGAAAAGTTAGCTCGTGAGAGTCTTGGAATGGTTAAAAAGGGAGAAACCTTAGTTGTGCCAGCATTGCCGGGAAAGGGTATTCCTAAACCTAATAATATAAATATTGGAGAAATAAAAGATTAGGAATGTATTGACAAATACCGATACAATAAAATATAATGTAAAGTGTTTGTATATATTCGTTATGGGGGGAATTTTTTTCGCATGTCATTATTAGTGGGGACGATAGTCGAAGGGACAGTTACTAGTATTACCAACTTTGGTGCTTTTATTGAATTATCCGGTGGAGTTACGGGTTTAGTTCATATTTCTGAAGTTGCGGATGCTTATGTTAAGGATGTTAATGATTACTTGAAGGTGAAGGATAAAGTTAAGGTAAAAGTAATCAACATTGATGTTAAAGGGAAAGTTGGGCTTTCTATTAAACAGGCTAATCCGAGTAGCGTGGGAAGTCCGAGCAGAACGGGGGGCTTTCGAAAAGAACGTCCTAAGGTTAAATTTAACAAAGAGACATTTGAGGATAAGTTAGCTAAGTTTATGAAGGAAAGTGATGAAAAACAGCTTGAATTCAGAAAAAGTACGGATGCTAAAAGGGGAGGCAGAGGATCTAGTCGTTAAATGTAGAGTAGATAATAAAGAGAACCGTGAGGTTCTCTTTTTGATATGTTAATATTAACTAAGCATAGGTAATTGAAATCATTTTACTTATTAATTGAAGGCGGTGTTATTAATGTGGGCGGTGATGGATATTGGTACAAATTCTTGTAGGCTATTATTAGCCGATTGTGAAGAAAAAACACAACGTATACAAGTGTTTGAAAAGGCGTTGATAATAACTCGAATAGGCGAAGGAATGAATACCGCAAATAGGTTTATTTCTTCTGTTGCCATGGAAAGAACAATTCAAGCGTTGAAGAAATTTTCCGATATTATAGGGAGTTACCACATAGAAAATGTACGTATTGTTGCGACACAAGCAGTGAGGGAAGCTTTGAACAAAGAAGAATTAGTAAATAAAATCAGCATAATGTTTGGGTGGCAATTAGAAATAATTCAGGGAAAATATGAAGCAGAGTTAAGTTATTTGGGGGCTACCTATGAGTTAAAATCAAGTGTGCCTCCGCTCATCATAGATATTGGTGGTGGAAGTACTGAATTTATATATAAAGGGAAGAAGCAAGATGTTTATGTAATGAGCTTGCCATTTGGGGCGTTGCGTATTTTGGAAAATCCGATAAACGATGAAGAAATGATAGAGTTACTTACAAAGGGGTTGGGTGATGCTTCTAAGTTTAGGGATGCTCCATTAGTGGCTGTGGGAGGAACGGTCACAACTATAGCGGCGGTGAAGCTTGAATTAGTAAATTATGATGCTAATAAAGTGCAGGGGTTAAAGATAAATATAAAGGAAATAATGAATATATTTAAAGCTTTGAGTAGTATAAAACCAAATGAAAGATTGGAGATTCCCGGAATAACTGGGGGAAGAGAAGATATAATAATCTCTGGGATGCAAATACTTATTAATATCATGAAATATTTAAAAAGAAATGAATTGATTATTAGCGATTATGATTTATTACAGGGCTTGATATATGAAACTCTTGAAAGATGAGTGAAAAACAAATGAAAAACAAATGAAAAATGTAGCAACAATATTAGTGAAGAAAGCATTCAAAAAGGGCTATGCAAAGTCCTCTTTGAATGCTTTCTTCTTTCTCACCATTAGGAAACATGACACATACCATATGGAAAGAAGGGGGTGTATGGATATGAATGGTCTATCTACTGGACGCCGCAGCATAAAAAATATGGGGAAAAGCAACTTTGCTGGGATCGAAGGGTTTCCGTCAGAAGTGTTACAAAAATACAAGATAAACGTTACAGAAGGGAAAAAGGAAAATAAATTTTGGCTTATAAAAAGCAGGGAAAAAAGCTACGCTGCTTGGGAATATACAAGTAATATTGAAATATTGGAGATGTCTTTAAAATGGCAAGATTATTTGAGGCAGAATGGATTTACGAAAATATTGCCCTATGTAAAAACAGCTACAGGAGAAAATTATGTAAAGGTAAATAAAAAAAATTATTATATAACTGAATTTATTGAGGGAAAACCTCTTGATTTTCAAAGAAGAGAGGATTTGCTAGAATTAGCAAGGACATTAGCAGAAATATATGCTTGTAGTAGAAATTTTGAATATGAAAAAATAGGGGAGAAAGAGATTTCTTGGTTGAAGATAAAACAGGATAGATTGACGGAGCTTTTATTTTTTTATCAGTATTTAAGCGATAAAAAATTAATTAATGATTATGAGAGACTTTATATGGAAAATTTTAAAACCTATTATAACCGTGGGCAGGAAGCAATTGAGAAAATGGTGATGGCTGGATACAACCCAAGTAATAAAGCTCAAACAATTGTCTTAATGGGTAATTTTCTTGAAGAAAATATTGTAAAAATCAATTCAGATCTAATGTTTTTGCATGCTACATCTTGTATAAAAGGACCGATGATTATGGATTTATCGCTTCTTTTGTGTATGTGTTTACCTAAGCATAAATGGGATTGGGAATTAGCAAAAGACATTATTATGGAATATCAAAAAAAAGTGCAATTAAATATGAATGAAAAATACATGCTTTTGGCTCAACTTTATTTTCCAAGACGGTTTTGGATGTACTCGTATCGATATTTTAAAGGTGACGGGGAGCTAAATAATATTACGGAAAAGTTAAAGAAGTATCTTTATGAAACTTATTGGCAGGATAAGTGTTTAAATAAATTAGAGAACTGGATGCTGGAGGAAGAAAACAATGAATATGAAGGATGAAAATAATATTACCTTAGCTTCGGAAGAACTCAATGTAGCGCAACAGGTACTGGAAGGTGAAGGCGAAACATGGGTAATTTTGCGTTGGAAAGAACAGGTGTCAGCAGAACCAATTAGTGAAGTATTAAGTGCTTCTGCGGAAGAGTTTAACTGTTATGTGGATTATAAAAGTATAGAAAAGAGCTATTATCGAGGACAGATTGATATAGTAGTAAATTATAATACTAGTGATCTAAATTCGATGGATATAGCTGCCAAAGAAGTGGGTGAGGAAGAGTATTTTTGTAGACAGTTATTTTATTCTGGAAAAGGAATTGAGACAGAATCATTTGATCGGGAACAGCTGCTCCAAGAAACAGGATTTTCTACTTTAATGGAGGATGGAAAACCAAGTGAACGAAGGGAAAAGATAACCAAGGGAGATAGAGCGTGGGAAGTTCAGTCTCCTTGGGGTGCTTGGCTTTGGGGAACAGGAGAAGAACAGGAAGCCACTATAAAAAAGGTACATGTAGCTCAAGTGGGGTTATATAGTATTTTGGTGGAGGTAGTTATAAAGCTAGAAATACGACAAGATGTTAGTGAAAATGAAAAACAAAGTATAGCGTCTGCTGTGGAGGAAGAAACGATATATAATATTAAAGATGATTCTATAGAAGAAGTTTTGGGAATGCCAATAGCCAGAGGGTTTTGGAGTTGTGCGTATAAAATAAATGATAAAAAATTAATTCTTAAAAATTTCAAAAAAATAGTGATGGTATATGTCAGCTCTATAAAAGGTGGAGAACGATTACGAGTTGCTTCAACGGTGAAGGAAGAGCGAATGTTAATAGAGGAAGGCTTCGAGATGTTTTGTCCAGTAAATATTAAAGTAATAAAAAGTAATGAAGAAATTATTCTTATGAGTAGTAGGACGCTATTACATCGAGAAGTAAATTATTGTATGTTGAAGTGGGAATTAAAAAAAAAGCAATAAAAAAGTGCGTCACTAGAGATGGTGCCTTTAACCCCAAAAATGACTGAACCGGTGAAAAGGGTTAAGCCGTGTGAAAAGTGGTTAAAAAAAGAGGGAGAAAAGAAAAAAGGAAAGTTTTACTCAATTATGACAATTAAGATATAAATATGTCGGGAAATAAATTTATATTCAGGACAATATGTGCCAAATTTTACCACTTGGATGTAATATAATAACGTAGACTTCATTTATACAAAGAAGGGAAGTCTCATGTTATCTGATTAGCTATGAGGTGGTGTTGTGTAGTGATTAAAGTATTGTCCGAAGCTTTGGAATCTAAGGGAAGGATAAAAACATTTATTTTTGAAAAGCCAATTTTTGGTTATCTAGGGTTCGTGATATTAGGAATTTTATTTTCCAGGGTTGTTCTTATGGGTGAATTATATCCCTTTGGAACGGCATTTTTAGCGGGAGTATGTATTGTAAATTTTGATAGTAGGAGGTTGACTTTTTTAGGGGTAATGATAGGGACACTCTTGACAGTAAAGGGACTACCTGTGTTGGGGTATTTAGGAAGCCAGTTAATAATATATATGGTTCTTTGCAGTCAAAAGAGTAAGGAAAATTTCCATTGGTTGATCACGCCTGTTTTAATTTCTGCTATTCATTTATTGTCAAGGGGCTGTGTAGTTGGCGTTAGTGGGAATGAACTATATCAATGGGTAGGAGTAGCTTTCGAAAGCGTTTTTATTGGTGCATTAGCCATGATTACGGTAACAAGTATACAAGCTTATCCCAAGATGATTGCGGAAGAATCCATAACGTCAGAGGAAAGGACAAGCCTCGGATTAATGTTAATTGGAATTTTAGTGGGAATTAGGGATATCACTTTTTTCGAGTTTGGGTTACAAAGTATTATTAGTCGTTGGATCGTTTTATGTGGTGCTCTTCTTGGAGGTGTCAGCGGTGGGGCGACTGTTGGTGTAGTGGTGGGGCTTGTCCCGAGCATTCAAGGGGCGCTATCAACGGGGTCTATTGCTTATTATGCTTTAGCAGGATTAACTGGAGGAATATTTAATAGTTTTAAAAAAATCGGGGTGGTTGTAGGATTCGCCTTGGCTAATCTGATGTTATCTTTTTTCTTTACAGAGGAGGCGACCATTATTCAATCGTTAAAGGAAACCGCTGTGGCTATTATGATCTTTTTAGTTTTCAGGTGGCCTGTTAGCAAAGGAAAGTATTTGATAGCAGCTAGCGGTTCCAGTACTTTTGATGTTAAAACATTTTACTCGGAAAAGCTGTTAAAAATAGCGCATCTTTTTTATGAATTCGAAAAAATATTTCATGTTGATGGTGAGAAAAAAGAAAAAACAGATGAACTTAATATCTTATTAAACAAAGTTACAGAAAGTGTTTGCGAGGGTTGTAGTTTAAAAAAAATATGTTGGGAACAAAATTTTTACAAAACTTATCGAGCTTTTCTTGAGGCTTGTACAAAGCTTGAAACAAAAGGTGCTATTTGCGAGAAGGATTTTGGAAATGAGTTAAAGAGAAAATGCACGAGACTTAGAGAGCTTAGAGTAGCGTTGAATTCACAAATTGAAGTATTAAAACTAATTAAGGCTTATGAAAAGGAATTGAAAGTATGTAATAGTGTAGTAAACCAACAATTTATAGGATTAGCAAAAATAACTGAAAACTTTTCGACCGAATTAAAAAAAGAAATAAAATACAATGATGATATGGGCAATGCTTTAGTTGAAAAGCTTGAGGAAAAAGGTATTAAAGTAAAAGAGATAAAAGTATTAGAAATTCCATGTGGAGAAAAAGAAATTCATATAAAACAAAGAACGTGTGAAGGGGATGAGCGGTGCAAATCGTTAGTAGCACCAAATATTTCTCAGACCTTGGATAGAACATATGTCTTAAAAAGCAAAAATTGTAGTGGGAAAAACACGGGATATTGTTCTTATTGTTTAGTTCCAAGTCGGATGATGCAAGTCAACGTTGGTACAGCTTTATGTCCTAAAGAAGGAGTAGCAGTTTCGGGAGATGTTTGTTCTGCGGTACAATTGTCAAATCAAAGATATGCCCTTATTTTGTGTGACGGAATGGGAGTTGGAACTAAAGCACATTTTGATAGTAACATGTCTGTAAATATGCTAAAAGAATTGTTGAAAGCAGATTTTTCTCCAATAACTGCTGTCAAGACAGTTAATGCAGCCTTGCTATTAAAATCCTCACGAGAAAGATTTGTTACTTTAGATGTAGTTATTATTAATCAATTAAACGGGCAAACAGATTTCATTAAAACGGGAGGGGCTCCGTCTATGATTCGTTCAGCTGAGGGGGTAAAGGTTATAAAAGCCTCGTCACCACCGGTGGGGATATTAGATGATATAGAGCCACAGTCTCATCGCTATTTGGTAGGACCTAAAAACAATATAATAATGGTGAGCGATGGTATTTGGGATATTTTAGATAATACCAAAGGACCGCAAGGGTGGCTAGAGGAAGCTTTAGAACAAATTGATATTTCTGATCCTCAAACATTAGCAGATTACATCCTTTTTATTGCTAAAAAAGCAGTAGGGAATGAGTCGCCAGATGATATGTGTGTACTAGTTGCGAATATAGAAAACGAAAATGTAGGCTAAAACAATCTAGGAAAACATTAAATAATCTTGAAAAGATAGCAAAAAGGGATATCCTTATAGAAGGATTCCCTTTTGTTTTGTAGAAAATTATATAAGGAACATTAAAAAAGGTTAGGTATATAATAAATATGGAACATATTATAGCTACTGTGAAAGATACTATATTGCAATACAAAATGATAAATTGTGGGGAATTAGTTGTTGCTGGTGTTTCCGGCGGCCCTGATTCCCTTGCTATGCTTCATATTTTAAAGGGCTTACAAGCAGATTTGAATTTTAAGCTGCAAGTGGCACATGTGGATCATTCTTTTCGGGGAAAAGAGGCGGAGGATGAGGCGGCTTGGGTCAAAATGATTGCCGAAAAGTGGGAGTTGCCTTGTACAGTAGCCAAAATAGATGTTCCCCAAATAGCTCGTGAAAAAGGGCTTTCTTTTGAAGAAGCAGGGCATTATGTGCGTAAGGAGTTCTTTTTGAAGCTAGCAAAGGATAGAGGCGCAAAAAAAATAGCGTTGGGACATCAAGCTGATGACCAAGCGGAAACCTTGATGATGCACTTTTTGGTTGGTACGGGATTAGGAGGCTTACAAGGAATTACACCTTTGAATTTTCCTTTTGTAAGACCGCTGATTTTTGTTAAAAGAGAAGATATAGAAAAGTATTGTCAGGACAATCATTTAGAACCTAGGAGGGATTCGAGTAACGAAGAGAATATATATTTGCGAAACAAGGTGCGGAATCAAGTGCTGCCGTGGTTGCGAGAAAATATAAATCCTAATTTAACAAATACTTTAAATAGGACAGCGCTAATAATGCAAGAGGAAGAAGATTTTATACAAAAAGAAATGGAAAAACTAGCTGCAAAAATAGTACTAGTTGAAAAAGCAAAGACAAGCTTATACTTGAAGGAATGGAATAGAATCCATATTTGTTTGGCTCGGAGATTAGTGCGATTTGCCTATAAAACATTGTGTGATAAACAAGGAATTTCATTTTCTCATGTAGAAAAGATAAGACATCTTGCAGAAGGGGGACAAGTAGGAAAAATATTACAACTGCCGGGAGGAATTTTAGTAGAAAAAGGGTATAAAGAAGTGGTGTTTTACCACAAGGGCAGTGCTATAAACGAGATAGCTCGATTAAGAAAAGGTATAAAAAAACAAGCGATAAAAATACCGGGGACTACTTTTATTCCGGAAACGGGGCAAAGTATTTTTGCTCAAATTATTGAGGAGGTTGTAGAAGAAAAAAAAGAAATACAAATATTATTGCCGTGGGAGAAAGAGCTTCCTAAAATCTATGTTCGCTCTAGGATGTCTGGGGATAGATTTTCGCCGCTAGGCATGAAAGGCACAAAAAAATTAAAAGATTTAATGCTTGAAAAAAGAATTCCTCAAAAGGAAAGAGATCATACGTTGCTAATAACCACAGAGGATGAGGTTATTTGGATACCTGGTGTGGCTGTGAGTAAAAAATGTAATAATAAAAGTAAAGAAGGCAGATATTTGGCGATAACACTAGTGGATTAATTGTTAAAATATTTTGTGAGGAATACCTGAAAATAATTTGAAAAAGTATGCGTAATATGGTAGAGTGGTTTGGATACAAATAAAAAGAGAAGAAGGATGATGGGAGGGAGGTACCCTGTGAATCGTATTTTAAAAAATGTAGCAATTTATTTAGTGATATTTTTGGTTGCATATTATGTTTGGAGTAGTATAAAACCACCTGAACAAAAACAAGATCCTTTCAATAATAATTATAATGCTTTTGTACAGGCGTTAGATAAAGGGGAAATAAAGAATATTACAATTATTGAGGGGGACGATGTTCGTCTTATTAAAGGAACCTTAAAAAATGCTAACACATTTGAAGTGATTGGTTCACTTAATGATGAAGAGTTAATAAAAATAATTAAAAAGAGTGATGTTATTTATACTCAACAACAAGCACCGAAGACATCTTTTTGGGCGACTCTTTTGACGTCGTTTTTACCTTTCTTATTGATAATTGGTTTTATGTTTTTTATGATGCAGCAAACCCAAGGTGGCGGAAGCCGTGTGATGCAATTTGGTAAAAGTAAAGCACGACTTAATACTGATGAAAAAAAGAGGGTTACATTTGATGATGTAGCTGGAGCAGACGAAGTTAAAGAGGAATTAGAAGAGGTTGTGGATTTTCTAAAGCGTCCGCAGAGATATAATGAGTTAGGGGCTAAAATACCAAAAGGGGTATTACTTTTTGGGGCTCCAGGAACAGGGAAAACGTTACTTGCCAGAGCTGTGGCAGGTGAAGCCGGAGTTCCTTTTTATAGTATAAGTGGTTCCGACTTTGTGGAAATGTTTGTTGGTGTTGGTGCATCAAGGGTGAGAGATCTTTTTGAACAAGCAAAAAAGAATTCTCCCTGTATTGTGTTTATTGATGAAATAGATGCAGTGGGACGTCAACGTGGTGCTGGATTAGGCGGAGGTCATGATGAAAGAGAACAGACATTGAATCAGCTTTTGGTAGAAATGGATGGATTTAGTACTAATGAAGGAATTATTATTATAGCAGCCACGAACAGACCGGATATACTTGATCCTGCACTTTTGCGTCCGGGGCGTTTCGATAGACAGGTAGTTGTTGATATACCTGATGTAAAAGGGCGTAGAGAGATACTTAAGGTTCATTCCAAGGGAAAACCTCTTGAGAAAGATGTTGAATTAGAGGTTTTGGCTCGTAGAACGCCGGGCTTTACGGGAGCAGATTTAGCTAATTTGTTCAATGAAGCAGCATTATTGGCGGCTAGAAGAAATATTAAAAAGGTTAGTATGTTGGAGTTAGAAGATTCTATTGAAAGAGTCATTGCAGGACCGGAGAAAAAAGCTAGAACGATTAGTGATTATGAGAAAAAGTTAGTATCTTACCATGAAGCGGGTCATGCTTTGGTAGCAACACTTTTGCCCCATACAGATCCTTTGCATAAAATATCTATTATACCGAGGGGTAGAGCGGGTGGCTATACACTTCTTTTGCCTAAAGAAGATCGTAATTATATGACAAAATCCCGTCTTCTTAATCAGGTTACAATGCTTATGGGTGGGAGAATGGCTGAAAAGATAATTCTAAATGAAATTAGTACGGGAGCGCAAAATGATTTAGAGAGAGCAACAGATTTGGTTCGTAAAATGATCACAGAATATGGTATGTCTGAAGCATTAGGGCCGCTTACTTTTGGAAAAAAACAAGAGCAAGTATTCTTAGGCAGAGATATTGGTCATGATAGAAATTATTCCGAAGCTGTAGCGTATTCAATAGATAAAGAGGCTCGTCGTATTATTGATGAATGCTATAAAGAGGCGGAGAAGCTTCTTAAGGAAAACATGGAGGCTCTTCACTTGATTGCTAAAACGTTAATGGAAAAAGAAATAATTGATGCGCAAGAATTTGCTGTACTTCTTCAACAAGTGGGCTTGGAAAGTTTTATTAAGGATACGGATGAAAAAAGCAAAGTAGAAAAGGAAGTAAAAGAAGATAAAGAAATAAAAGAAGCAAAAGAAGCAAAAGAAATTGTGGAAGACAAGGATAATAAGGAAATTAAAGATAGTAAAGATAGCGAGGATAGTAAGTAAGAATAGAACAGAAAGATTGGTGGAGATTTGATGGAACAGACTTTTGTCATGGTTAAACCTGATGGTGTCCAAAGGGGTTTGACGGGGAAAATAATTAGTACGTTAGAGGAAAAAGGTTATAAGTTGAGGGCAATAAAAATGTTAAGGCTGTCTGAAAAAATGGCTGGCAAGCATTATGCAGAACATGTTGAAAAGTCATTTTACTCATCGTTACTGCAATATATTACTTCAGGACCTGTGGTGGCTATGGTTTGGGAAGGAAAGAATGCAGTTAAGGGCGCAAGAACAATAATTGGGAAAACAAATCCTTTAGAAGCGGATCCCGGATCAATTAGAGGTAAATATGCTATTGATTTGGGAAGAAATGTAATTCATGGTTCGGATTCACCGGAGAGTGCGCAAAGAGAAATAGCGATATATTTTAATCCGGAAGAGCTTGTAGATTACAGTATGGCTAATGATAAATGGATATATGAATAAAGAAGCAGGAGTTTTAGCAGTAGTTAGTTATTTGGGTAAGAAAGACCTTTCGAGGTCTTTTTTACTATCAAATTTGTAATATTGGGGGGAGAAATTTGAAAGGACCGTATTTTCTTGATGTTAATAACAAAGCTCAACTGAAGAATATATTTAATAAAATTGGTTGTGATAAGGTAGGAACTGAGTTAATGTTAAGAAAGAGTGAGATAGTTCCCTTGCTTTTTAAAGCTGTGAAAAGCCCCGGGGCTAATGTTATTAAACAGCAAATGCTTTCCTTGGGAGGAGAAGCGGTAGTTGGCAGGGGAGTTATAGATTGCAGCCAGGAGGATAGTGATGTGCTTTTATTGGGAACATTAAAAGAATATCAATATCTTGTAGAAAAACTTTATCACCAACCGTGGGGGCTTGCCAAGGTTGGGGAAGGAATAAAGGAGCTATTTATGAATAATAACAGATGGGAAACTAGTATGAAGAAGAGTTGTAGATGGAAATGGTCGGATCGTCAACTTGTTGTGGGTGACAAAGTACAAGTGATGGGAATTCTCAATGTAACACCTGATTCTTTTTCAGATGGAGGAAGATATATAAATCCCCAAAAAGCTTTGGAGCATGCACGAAAAATGGTAGAAGAAGGTGCAGACATTATTGATGTTGGTGGAGAATCAACACGCCCGGGTTCTAGTATTGTGTCGGCTGAGGAAGAATTAGATAGGGTTATGCCGGTGCTGGAAATTCTTTTAAAGGAGTTACCTGTTCCGATTTCTCTTGATACATATAAAGCTACAGTGGCACAAGAGGCGTTATCCTTGGGAGTTAATATTATAAATGATGTGGGCGGAGGACAAAAGGATCCAGGAATGGCGGAAGTTGTGGCTCGCTTTAATTCACCTGTTATTATTATGCATAATGTTGAAAATAGCTCATATGATGACTTAATACCCGACATTATAGATTGGCTAGAGAATAGCATACAAAAATATGAAGATGCAGGGCTTTCTTCTGATAAAATCGTTATTGATCCGGGAATAGGTTTTGGCAAAACTCCCGAAGAAAATTTAACGGTTATTAAGAGGATAAAGTCATTTCAAGCCTTGAAAAAGCCTCTTCTTTTAGGTGCGTCTCGTAAATCTTTTATTGGGAAGGTATTAGATATTCCTGTGGGAGAGCGTTTAGAAGGTTCACTGGCGGCAGTGGCTTGGGGTGTGATGAAGGATGTAGAGATGGTCAGAGTTCATGATGTTAAAGAAACAGTAAAACTGATAAAGGTTTTGGAAGCAATTAAGAAGGCGGGGGATAGTGTATGAAAGAATCAGATAAAATTTTACTTCAAGGAGTAAGGTTTTATGGTTATCATGGCGTGAGTGCCGAAGAAAAAAAATTAGGACAATGGTTTGAAATTGATGTGGAGATGTGGGGCGATTTTTCTAAGGTCGTTGTTTCTGATAATATTAGTGATACGATTAACTACAGTAAGGTATATGATGTAATAAAAGAGTTAGTGGAGGGAACTTCTGTTAATCTCATTGAACATCTTGCGGGTAAAATAGCGGGAGATCTTCTCGAGTTTGTACAAATCAAGAAAGTACTGGTTAGAGTAAAAAAACCACAGGCTCCTTTGAAAGGTCCTGTGTGTTACACAGGGGTAGAAATAGTTAGGTCTAAAGATGAGCAATGAGCAGGTCTTTTTATCCTTGGGGAGTAACATGGGGAACTCGTTAGAGTATTTACTAAAAGCAATTGTGTTCTTAAAAGAAAAACTAGTATCTCCTGTAGCGGTATCTAGTATTTATAAAACAGAAGCACTTGGCAATATGCAACAGGCGGATTTTTTGAATTTAGTTATGAAAGCTCAAACAAGCTTAAACCCGGAGGAGCTTTTGGAAGCTTGTCAGAATGTAGAAAGAGATTTAGATAGGGTGCGAACTGTCCACTGGGGACCACGTACCATGGATATTGATATAATTTTTTATGGAAAAGAGAATATAAATTACGAAAAATTGATAATACCTCATCCCCGATTTAAAGAGCGTGCTTTTGTGCTTGTACCATTGCGAGAAATTGAAGCACAAACATTTGATGACTTAAACCTCCATATTCCACCACAAAAAGTTGACTTGATAATAACGGCTGCTGATGTTAAAATGAAACTTGTGGAGAGAGGGTTAGCCATAGACTGATGTTGAACGGTATCCTTTACGAAGGAACTGGAATAACAAGAGGTCTTCTGTTAAGAGAAATTTACTTAGGGAAAATTGATATTAGAATAACCGCTTGGAGCCATTAATGGACTAAGACGGGAGGTGGAGATGAAAGCTGTGTGTTGAACCTTCTGGGTCTTTATGTCCTAGAGGGTTTTTTGGACGTCTCTTTTTGAATATATTTTACTTTAATTTGAATGTGTAGAGATAAGGTGATGAAATTGACGAATTT
>Ga0265294_10002822_pt1 | contig 22578 bp, 21 predicted proteins | sample MunlanPumphouse3_FD_192504 | JGI IMG/M metagenome (GOLD analysis project Ga0265294, IMG submission 192504) | Groundwater microbial communities from a municipal landfill in Southern Ontario, Canada - Pumphouse #3 | ecosystem: Environmental > Aquatic > Deep subsurface > Groundwater | place... | reverse complement strand
TTATCTGGAAACGCTTCTAGTGTAAGTGGCACTGGCCCTTGGACATGGACTTGTTATGGTGAAAACGGAGGAAGCTCCATTAAATGTTCAGCTAACAAAAAAGCAGATATAAATAATGCAGTTAATGGTGTTTGTGGTTATTCTTTTGGAGAAATATTAAATTCAGTACCATCTTCAAGCACTATTTGTAAATCAGGAATTGCTTCAGACATAACACCACATAATCCTTATGGTAATGGCCCTTGGACATGGACTTGTTATGGTGAAAACGGAGGAAATAATGCAGAGTGTTTAGTAAATGAAGCGAGGTCTTCTGGTAATTGCGGAAAAGCTTTGTATGGATATTTTTATAGTCAGCCTTCTTTAGAAAATTTTTGTTCAAACGAAGCACAACCAACAGGAATTTCTTATTCTCAAAATAAAATACTTTGGAACTGTGAAAAAACAGGGTGCATGTTAAATCTTATAAAAGATGGACAATGCGGACAATCTGATGGAAAAGATTTTAGCTTTAGGCCATCAACTAATTTGTGTGCTTTTGGAACAGCTTCAGAAGTTTCAGAAAATAAGTATTTTTATACTTGGACTTGTTCTGGTATTAATTATGGAAAAACAGCGAGCTGTTCTAGTCCTAGGATTTATGATTCTACAGACGGAAAATGCGGTTCTTCTAACGGACAAGCTTTTTATAATGCTCCATCTTCAGGATTATGTGAAATTGGAGTTGCCTCTAGTATTATTGGTTCTGGGCCTTGGCAATGGACTTGTTCTGGCTCTAACGGAGGCTTAAGTGTATCTTGTTCTGCAGACTTAAGAAATAATATTCTTTTAGTGGTTGACAATAATACATACAAGGAATTATCTGATGAAATATTAAGATTTGAAAAAGACATTGAAAAAGAAAATAAATATACGGCTTCTGTTTTATCTAGTAATTGGTTTAGTCCTGATCAATTAAGAAATAGTTTAGTTCAAAGTTTTGAAAAAGAAAAATTAGCAGGTGCTATTTTTATTGGAGATATTCCTACTGTATTTTTAGTCACTGAATATCAAGGAAAAAAATATCCTAGAATAGTTTCAGATTATTTTTATCAAAAATTAGATAAAGAAGAGTGGACTAAAGAAACATCAAATACTATAGTTCAAACCCTTAGCCAAAAAAGTGGTTATAGTCGTTCAATTTGGACAAGTAGATTATATGTTCCAACAATTAATAATTTTAATCAAAGAACAGATATTTTAAAAGATTATCTTGACAGAAATCACAATTATAGGGTTGGAAAAATATCATATAATAAAAAAATGTTATTTGTTGATAGTCAATCTGTAGAATTATTAGAAGGCAAGGATATTTATTCAGACCTTAAAAATCTTGTTGATAATATTCCAAATTATACAAATCTTTACAAGGATTCTTCTTTTATAGATGTTGCTTATGCTCTTAATCCAGAAGAAAGAAAGCAAAGCATAATAGAAAAAGCTAAAAATAATTATGAAATAATGATTATTAATGCTCATGGATCTCCTACTTCTCAATGGATTGGAGAAAACACATATATAGCAAGTGAAGAAATTAAGAATACTAAGCCCGGATCTTTATTTATAGCTCTTGAGTCTTGCAGTAATGGTGACTTTAGTAATCCTAATTATATTGCTGGTTGGTATTTATTTTCTGGTCAAAGTTTATTAGTAAAAGCTAACAGTACAGTTACTTTTTATGTGGGCGCAGAGAATAATTTGCTTAGACCAGAATACTTTATCGAAGGATATAGGCCTATTTCTAATGGATCTGACTTTGGAAAAGTATATAGGGGAGATACTGGGGGACAGCAACTATTTTTATTCGGAGATCCTACTATATCAATAAGATAGTTCTATAATATAAACAAAGAGCCGGATTAATTTCCGGTTTTTTGTTATATAAAACAGAAAACTCTCAATTTTAATTTTTAAAAATGAGAGTTTAGCAGAGGCACGAACAGGAAGCTTGAGATTCTTGAATACTAGTAGAATAGTAGTAACGTCTCGTTGGCTTTTCAATTTTTACGTAGTGTGGTCTTTTACAGCCAACACATCTTGACTTCCGAACAGCCTCTCTTACTGCGAAGTAAAAGGTTAAGATTTCGTTGGGAATTGAAATAGTGTCTTCATAGCTTCCAATTCCTATGAAATCGTCATCAAACCAAATCTTTTTAACAGAGTCCTCAAATATTAAGGATCTGTGGGTTTGGATTGTGCCTTTTTTCTCTTCGCTTATTTTTAAAGATTCGATCTTTACGGCATAGATATCTGTGCCGTTGTTTTCAGCAGTAATTATTACTGCTGACTTCTGCACAAAGCGAGCTGTACCCGCTTTTATCTGGAAAGGTTTTATTTTCTCCCCCCTATTGCCACAAACAATTGTGGCACTTCCTCCTGTTTTATTGGCACCACCTTTTTCTTCCAGGAGAAGGAAATTATTCCACTGAACACCTTCGGTGTTCTTGATACAAGGAGGTATTTTGAAATAGCCCTTCCCATTCACATTTGTGTAAAAGATCAGATAGTCTCCTTTTACAATGGGCTGAACCCCTTCTTCTTTTTCTAGGTCTACAGCCATTTTTCTGAGACTTTTCGGATCTTTCAGTGACAATGCTGTTGAAACAGGAATATAATACCTTGTCATAACTGCATCTCTTTCTTTTCAAATAGACTATACCAAGATATCGTATTTTTGTCAACAAGTAAATTGTTTCACAAACAATAGTTCAATATATTCAAATTAATAAAAAAAGAAGGTAAAAAATAATAATTTTTAAGGGAAATATTTTTTAGAAAAGTAGTTATTGAAAATATCTTAGCAAATTAAAAAAACAAGCAATTTTTATAACTTGACAAATATTTTTAATCTGCTAAATTGTTAACAGACATGATAAAAAAAGACCATAATCAAAAAACAAAAAGGCGGTTTAAATAATGGCTTCAATTTGCTATTAATGATCCGCTGAGAAGCGGTCTTTTATTTGGAAAGTTTCTTGAAAAATAAATAATGATATTCGTGAAGAAGAATAAGGTTATTATTTGCTAGTCAAAATTGTGATTTTATTTTAAGGGCAAATGGTGGATGCCTTGGGACCAAAAGCGATGAAGGACGTGGCGTAGCTGCGATAAGCTTCGGGGAGGTGTTAGCAACCTTTGATCCGGAGATCTCCGAATGGGAAAACCTAACTTTGTAAAGCAAAGTTATCGTAATAGAAGCGAACCCGCTGAAGTAAAACATTTTAGTAGGCGGAGGAAAAAGAAAACAAAAGTAATTCCCTTAGTAGCGGCGAGCGAAGGGGGAGAAGCCCAAACTTATTTGTATTTATACAAATAAGGGTTGTAGGGAGATAACGTCTATTTAGTTAGAGAAAGTAAAAAATATAGTTTAATTAGTTGAATCTCTTTGGAAAGAGGAACCATAGATGGTGAAAGTCCAGTAAACGAAAATTAAATTATGCTTTTTGTTATCTTACCTGAGTAACATCGGATCAAGAAGAGCTGGTGTGAATCTGGCGGGACTACCCGCTAAGGCTAAATATAATTTGGTCACCGATAGTGAACAAGTACCGTGAGGGAAAGGTGAAAAGCAGCCCGGTGAGGGCGGTGAAATAGAACCTGAAACCATTATGCCCACAAAGAGTCAGAGCTGAATTTATTCAGTGATGGCGTGCTTTTTGCAGAACGAGCCAACGAGTTTCTTTTACTAATTTGTCTAAGCGCTTATGGCGTGGAGGCACAGGGAAACCGAGTCTTAAAAGGGCGAAATATAATTAGTGGAGGAAGACCCGAAGCCAGACGAGCTTACCATGACCAGGATGAAGCTTTCAGAAATGAAAGTGGAGGTCCGAACCCGTTGACCGTACAAAATCTTGGGATGAGTTGTGGTAAGGAGTGAAAAGCTAATCGAGTTTGGTAATAGCTGGTTCTTCCCGAAATAGTTTTAGGACTAGCCTCTTTGATATTCATCTTTGGAGGTAGAGCACTGGAAGAAATACCGCGGCTTCGGCTAGGTATTTTTACCAAACTCCGAATGCCAAAGATGTTACAGAGGGAGTCAGACTGTGGGGGCGAAGCTCCATAGTCGCGAGGGGAACAACCCAGACCATCATCTAAGGTCCCTAAATTTAAACTAAGTGTTAGTAAGGAGGTGATATTTCTCAGATAGCTAGGAGGTTAGCTTAGAAGCAGCTATCCTTTAAAAAGTGCGTAACAGCTTACTAGCTAAGAGATTTTGCGCCGAAGATTAGCGGGACTAAAGTTTAATACCGAAGATATGGCTAATACAATTTATTGTATTGGGGTAGGGAAGCGTCTTTATTGCGTTGAAGCTAAATCGTGAGGTTTGGTGGAGCGATAAGGAGTGAGAATGTTGGCATGAGTAACCACAATTGTAGTGAGAGTCTACAACACCGTAAACCCAAGGTTTCCTTGGCAATGGAGATCATCCAAGGGTTAGGCGGGCCTTAGGAGAAGCCGAAAGGCGTATCTGATGGACAGCCGGTTAATATTCCGGCCCTCCAATATTTTTCCGTAGGGTGACGCAATTTAGTAGTTTGGGCAGGTTATTGGATTCCTGTCGATTATCTGAGGGGTAACCCAAGGATAGGCGCGAAGCTTGTAGCAATACAAGTGAAGTCAAATGAGCAAGTTGCCCAGAAAAACCCGCAGGGTTAAGGATATTGGATCCGTACCGCAAACCGACACAGGTGGGTGGGCACAAGTGTGCCAAGGTGAACAAGTGAAAGGTCCTGAAGGAACTAGGCAAAAAAGTGATCGTAACTTCGGGATAAGATCTTCCTTTTTCGTCTATTGCTTTTGCAATAGATACAAAAAGGACGCAGCGAGCGTCTCTCTAGCGACTGTTTATCAAAAACACAGGTCACTGCTCAACTCGTAAGAGGATGTATAGTGGCTGAGGCCTGACCAGTGCCAGAGTGTTAAAAATGGTTGTCATTTCAGCAATGAAATGGCTGTCTGTTCCAAGCCTCTGGTGAACGTCCGCGGTAACTCTGACCGTGTTAAAGTAGAAACAACGCACTGCTTTAGTAAAATCTGGCTATATGCTGGAAAACCTGGTGTATCCGGTATTACTATGGTATAATATTTGGTAAGGAATTATAACACCTTATCAAAAATATTATGTCAAGTGAAAAAATATCCGGTGCAGGCAATCAGCAGGAAAGGCTTAGATTTATTGGCTGGGTAATTGGATTCGTTGATGGTGAAGGATGTTTTACAGTAAGTTTTTTTAAACATCCTAAAAGCCGTTTACGATTAAAATGGTAAGTATTCCCAGAATTTGTTATTACTCAAGGAATGAAAAGTAAACCTGCTCTTGAAAAAATTAAAACTTTTTTTAAGTGTGGTAAAATTTACTTGAATAAAAGATATGATAATCATCACGAACACTTACTTAAATATGTAGTTCGTAATCGTGAAGATTTATTAGAAAATATTATTCCATTTTTTGAGAAAAATTATTTGCGAACCGCAAAAAAAGAAGATTTTCTTATTTTTGCAAAAATTGTCCGAATGATGGACAAAGGTATGCATCTTAATGAAAAAGGATTAGATAAAATAAAGCTAATGGTTCAAAAGATGAATACTCGCAAATACCGATAAATTAAGAATCCTCAGAGACTATACGCCAGACTCATTTAAAGAAAACTGTTTAAATGAGAAGATATAGTCCGAACTTTATGGCGACATAAAGAGTTCCATGAAAATGGATATAACATATTGAGCGTAATCCCTTGTCGGGTAAGTTCCGACCCGCATGAAAGGCTTAACGACTAGAGAACTGTCTCCAGGACTTGCTTGGTGAAATCGCAATAGGGGTGAGAATGCCCCTTACTTGTAGCTAGACAGGAAGACCCCGGGAGCTTTACTATACCCTGACATTGAGTTTTGATGTTAGATGCGTAGCATAGGTGGGAGACTTTGAGATCGTTCTTTCGGGAGCGATGGAGTCGCCAGTGAAATACCACCCTTTTAATGTCAGGATTCTAACTTTGCTTGTTGCGAAGACAAGCGGAAGACAGTGTTTGGTTGGTAGTTTAAGTGGGGCGCTTTTCTCCTAAAAGGTAACGGAGAAGTTTAAAGGTCAGCTAGCTCCGGATGGAAATCGGAGTGGTCCTGTAAAGGGATAAGCTGGCTTAACTGCAAGACGGATATGTCGCGCAGGTGGGAAACCAGAACTTAGTGAACCGACCATGGTTCGTAGGACCGTGGAAGATCATCAGACAAAAGTTACCCCGGGGATAACAGGCTGGTAGTGCCCGAGAGTCCACATCAACGGCACTGTTCGGCACCTCGATGTCGGCTCATCACATCCTGGGGCTGTAGAAGGTCCCAAGGGTTTGGCTGTTCGCCAATTAAAGTGGTTCGTGAGCTGGGTTCAAACCGTCGTGAGACAGGTTGGTCCATATCTACTACAAGCGTTGAGTTTTGAGGAGAGTTGCCCTTTGTACGAGAGGATCAGGGTGAACCAACCTCTGGTGTATCAGTTGTCACGCCAGTGGCATTGCTGAGTAGCTATGTTGGGAAGGGATAAGAGCTGAAAGCATCTAAGCTCGAAGCCTACTCCAAGATTAGAACTCTTTTCCAGGTTAAAGACTATGACCTTGATAGGGCGCAGGTGTAAGCTCTGTGAGGAGTTGAGCCGAGCGCTACTAATTGGATTTAAAAATCTCTGTTTTGGCTAGCAATTAATAGCTTTATTCTTTACAACTCTTTTTTGTTTTTAATATGGGGGCAATACTGGAAGTGCTCCACCCGATCCCATTCCGAACTCGGAAGTGAAATCTTCTAAGGCCGATGATAGTGGTTTCCGCGAAAGTAGGTCGCCCCCGTATTAAAGATTGAAAGGAGTTTTTGTTTGCAATTTAATTTTATAATATTATTTTATTTGGCTCTTTTTTAATAATTTGCTTTTTTTCTTGTATTATATATAATAACCTCATGAGAACCGGAACTACTAAAAAGAGAGTAATAGTATTTTTAATTGTTGTCTTTATTTTAGCTATTTTTAGTATTTTTTCTAATCAAATCAAGAGTTTTGTTTATGAAAAATCTTCTGATTTACAGGCATTGTTATGGCAAACAGGTATGAACCAAAGAACAAATGAAGCGATAAGAGTTTTAACAGAAGAAAATCAAAAACTTTTATCTCAGTTATCAGAATTAGAAAAATTTAAAAACGAAAATGAGTTTTTGAGACAAGCATTAAATTTAGAAATGGAAAAAGAATTTAATTTAATTTTAGCTAACGCAACCGCTAAAAATACTTTTACTTTTAAGGGAGTTACTTTTGAAGATTCTATTCTAATTGATAAAGGAAAAAATAATGGGATAAGAAAAGATTTTCCAGTAATATTGTCGAATAAAATTTTGATTGGAAAAATAGCAGAAGTTTATGATTCTTTTTCTAGGGTAGAACTAATTACTAATAAGGAAAACATGATTGATGTTCAGATTCAAGATACAGATGCTTTTGCTTTATCAAAAGGAGAAGGAAACTTAAAGATTTCTTTAGATCTGTTTTCAAAAGATAAAGAATTAAAGGAAGATTCTTTAGTTTATACTAGCGCCCTAGGGGGACTTTATCCTTCAGGATTAGTTGTTGGAAAGATTAAAAATATACAAAAAATTGATAATGAGCCCTATATTAAAGCTGATATTGTTTCATCTTTTGATTTATTTCAATTAAGCCAAGTTTTTGTTATTAAAACAACACAAATTATTGATGATTAAAAGTATATTAAAATTTATTTTCATTGGTATTGTTTTTTATTTTTTATATTTTTTACAAATGAGCTTTTTTCCTTTTGTTGGTCTTTTTCAGTTTAACTTTCTTTTTTTTACGGTTTTACTTGTTAATATATTAGAAGATCCGAATAAAAATATTGGACTGTTTGTTGCTTTTTTTGTTGGAATTTTTTCTGATCTTTTTTCTCCTTATTTTTTTGGAGTAATAACCTCTATGCTTTTATTATTAGCCATATTAATAAAGTATTTATTATTAAGATATGTTAGGATTAGGTAAAAATTTTAAAATTAAAAGAGCTATTGAAGAAATTGAAACAGATGATATTTTTTTAGATGCTTTAGTAAAAAAAAGAAATAGAAGTTATGAAACAATGGAAACAGCTCTTTCTCAAAGAAATTTTCAATTAATTAAAATATTTTTTAGTTTAGGCATTTTATTTTTAATGTCTTTTTCTTTTTATCTTCAAATAATTCAGCATGATTATTTTACAGAAAAATCCAAAAAGAATAATTTTGTTTTTAAAGATGTTGATGCTCAAAGGGGAATAATTTATGACAGAAACATGAATCAATTAGTTTCTAATGCTCAAAGTTTTGATTTGATATGTAATATCGATAATTTTTCTGAGGATGAAATTGTTAAAGAGAGGGAAATATCTGAAATTGCAAAGATAATAGAAATGCCTATCGATGATTTAAAAAAGATAATTGAAGAAAAAGCAAACAAAAAAGAATTTGTTGTTTTTTATGATTTAGAAAAAGAAAAAGTTATTGTTTTAAAAGCCAGAGCTAATGATTTTAGTGGTTTTTCGATTAGTAAGAATCAAAAAAGAGAATATATTGATGCTAATAATTTTTCTCATATCATTGGTTATGTCTCAAGAAATGACGAAAACGGTGAAGCAGGAATAGAAGAATATTATAATAATAACTTAAAAGAAACAGAAGGCGTAATAGAAAAAGAAAGAGATGTTTATGGAAACGTTTTAAACGAGGAATTAATCAAAAGCCCTGAATCAGGAAATAACGTTATCTTAAATATTGATATGGCTTTGCAGAAAAAAACAGCCGAAGTGTTAAACTCTGTTATTAAAGATACTGATGCTAAATCTGGAACAGTAATTGCGATGAATCCTAATACAGGAGAAATATTAACAATGATTACTCTTCCTTCTTATGATAATAATATATTTTCAGGGAATTTATCTAAAGAAGAATATAATAATCTTTTAAAAGATCCAAATGTTTCTTTTTTAAATAGGGCTATTTCTGGAGAATATGCAATTGGATCAACAATTAAACCAGTTATTGCAGTAGCAGCACTAAAAGAAGGAATAATAACCCCTGAAAAAACTATTTATTGTGAGGGAGGAATATTATTGGGAGATGGAACAATTAAAAATGATTGGAAGGCTCATGGTTATGTTGATTTAAATAAAGCTATTGCTGAATCTTGTGATGTTTATTTTTATACTATTGGCGGAGGACATGGAAACATAAAAGGATTAGGAATAAATAATATTGTAGAATATTTAGAACTATTTGGTTTAGGTAAAAAAACAGGTATTGATTTGTCTGGGGAAATAAGTGGTTTTATTCCAACTCCAGAATGGAAAAAAGAAAAAACAGGAATTAATTGGTATCCTGGTGATACTTATAATATTTCTATTGGACAAGGTTATTTAAAAGCAACACCATTACAATTAGCTATTTTTACTTCAGCTATTGCTAACGGGGGAAAAATAGTTAAACCACAAATAGTTAAAAGTATTGTTGGGGGCGATGGAAGCGTAATAAAAGAATTTTTACCAGAAATTATTGCAGAAGATATAATAGATGAAAATATTTTAGAGGACGTAAGAACAGCAATGAGAGAAACAATTGTTTCTCCCGATGGTACAGCACATTCTTTAAGTTATTATAATTTTACTTCTGCGGGAAAAACTGGAACAGCTGAAACATCAATAAGAAAATCATATCATAGTTTAATGATTGCTTTTGCTCCTTATGAAAATCCAGAAATAGTTGTTTCAGCTATAATTGAAAACGTTGCTTATGAAAAGCTTTTTATTAATGTTATTGTTAGGCAAGTATTAGATTATTATTTTAATGGTGAAAAAGAAGAAATAAATATTGAAGATGAAATTGCTCCAAATTAATATATGAAAATTATCAATAAGTGTTTATCCTTAAAAGAATTAGAAGAATATATTGATAAAAAAGAAATTACGAGAAAAGTAGATAAAATAATACTTCATCATACTTCAGATACGCTGATTAACTGGAAAAAAGGAAAAGATTCTTGTGTTTTGTATAAAAAAGCATATGAGAAAAAAGCATGGACCTCTGGACCACATTTTTTTGTGGCTCCAGAAGGCATTTGGCTATTTACAGATATTAATATTCAAGGACAGCATGCTAATGTGGGAAATAAAGCAAGTATTGGTATTGAGATGGTAGGGAACTATGATAAATATTTACCAAAAAATAAGATTTGGAAACAAACAAAAGAATTAATTTCAATTCTTTTAGAAAAATATAATCTTAAAAAGAAAGATATCCATTTTCACAGAGAGTATAATAAGGAAAAAACTTGTCCTGGAAAAGCGATTACTAAGAAATGGGTTAGTGATAATATTTGACAATTAATGTGATATATTGTATTTATTTATTAATAGCAAAAAGCTATTAGGTGAAGTGATTGGAAAAATTAAGGTCAACCATTGGCGTCTTTGCTGGGATCTCAAATGAAGAAGGAAAACTTCTTACTGAAAAAATAACCCAAGGAGATTTTTTGGGAGATTGGGATCTTCCGGGCGGTGCAATTTATACTGAACAAGCCAAGAAAGCTAGCGATGAAAGAATCATTGGTCTCGCTCTTTCAAAAAGAGTTGAAGCAGAAACTGGGCTTTATATCTATGATAAAGTTCAGTCCATGCCAGCAATGTATCCGACTGTTCTCGAGGGTGGATCTGATATTGTCTTTGCAATTATTATTAAAGGTGTTACAGAGAAACCAATCAGAAGCGAAACAAGGTTTATTAGTGTTGATGAACTTGTTTCTTTGGCTGATGCTGAACAAGGCAGTCGCCTTGTGTCTGGCAGGAAGAGAATGTTTCGAATGTGTTTGCGTATGTTCGCGAGTAGGGATTGGCCTAACTTGGAATATCGCAGGCAGGCCAGTAATATTCTTAAAACATTGCACGATTAATAACACTCCTTTTTAGGGTGTTTTTATTTTGCTATTGATTTGTTTTAAATATATGATATATTATTGGATAATAATTAACATAATATTATGGAAGATAAATATATAACCAAAGAAGGTTTAGAAAAATTAAAGAAAGAATTAGAAAGACTAAAAAAAGAAGAAAGAATTAAAATTGCCAACGAATTAAAAGAGGCAATTTCTTTTGGTGATTTATCAGAAAATGCTGCTTACGATGAAGCAAAAGAAAATCAAGCTTTTATCGAAGGAAAAATTGCTGAGTTGGAAAAATTAATCAGTAGTGCTAAGATAATTAAAAAGCAAGATAATAATGGATGGGTTCAAGTTGGATCAAGGGTAACATTAACTGATGGTAAAACAGAAGAAACATATGAAATTGTAGGAGAAGAAGAAGCTAATCCTTTAGAAAAAAGATTATCTTTTAAATCACCTTTAGGTCATGCTCTTTTGAACAAGCCTCAAGGAGCGCAAGTAGAAATTAATACAGCAAAAGGAACTACTAAATATAAAGTTTTGAAAATTGCTTAACATGTCAACTTCAGAGGAAATTAGACAAAATAGGATAGAGAAAAGAGAAAAATTACAAAAATTAGGTCTTTATCCTTATCCAATAAGCATTCAAAGAACTCATGAAATAGAGACTATTTTAAATGATTTTGATAATTTTCTTGAAAAAGAAATTATTTTAGTGGGAAGAATTAAAACAATGAGAACTCATGGCGCATTAACTTTTTTTGATTTTGAAGATGGTACAGGGAAAATACAAGCCATGTTTGCTAAAGATCGATTGGGAGAAAATAATTATCAATTCTTTTTAGATAATTTTGATATAGGGGATTTTATTGAAGTAAAAGGATTTGTTTTTAAAACAAAAAGAAACGAAAAAACCCTTGAAGGAAAAGATTTTAAAATGATTTCTAAAAGTTTAAGACCTTTACCTGAAAAATGGCACGGCCTTAAAGATATTGAAGAAAGATATAGAAAAAGATATCTTGATTTAATTTTTTCTCCTGAAACAAAGAAAAAATTTGAAATTAGATCAAAAACAGTAAAAGAAATTAGAAATTTTCTTGATAATAATGGATTTCTTGAAGTAGAAACGCCAATATTACAAACAATTTATGGGGGAGCAAGAGCAAAACCCTTTAAAACCCACATTAATGCTTTTGATTTAGATGTTTTTTTAAGGATTTCGCCAGAATTGTATTTAAAGAGATTAATAGTAGGAGGCTTTGAAAAAGTATATGAAATAGGAAAATGTTTTAGAAACGAAGGGGTTGATAAGTTTCATAATCCTGATTTTACGATGCTTGAGTTTTACTGGGCATATGCTGATTATAAGGAGCTAATGAAATTGACTGAAAAAATGATTCAGCAAGTGTTAAATAACGTTTTAGGTGGCACAACCATAAAATACGGAGAAAATGAAATTGATTTTTCAGGTCAATGGGAAAGAATAGAATTCTTTTCATTATTAGAAAAATATACTGATATTAAATATGAAGAAATAAACGAAGAAGCTTTATTAAAAAAAGCAAAAGAATTAGGAATAGATATTCCAGAAGGAGCTGATAAAGCAAATATTGCTGATGAAATATATAAAAAATATTGTCGACCAAAAATAATTCAGCCAACCTTTGTTATTAATCATCCTTATGGTTTTCAACCATTAGCAAAGAATTTAGATGAAAATAAATTAGCCAGTTTTCAGGTTATTGTTTGTGGGGCAGAAATAGTTAATGCTTTTTCTGAATTAAATGATCCAATTGAACAAGAGAAAAGATTTAAAGAGCAAGAAAAAATGTTTAAAGGGGGATTTGAAGAGGCTCAGAGATCTGACGAAGAGTTTGTTGAAGCTTTAGAGTATGGTATGCCTCCAGCGGCTGGTTTTGGTTTAGGAATTGATAGATTTGTTTTAATGATTACTGACTCTAGCTCTCTAAGAGAGGTTATTTTGTTTCCCTTAATGAAAACAAAAGAATAATTTTCTATATTTGTAATTTTTTTATTAAATTGGTATTATGTATTTATAATACTAATATTTTAAATTATGTTAGACATTAAGTTTATTAGAGATTATCCTGGACTCATAAAAGAAGCTTGTAAGAAAAAGAAAATCAATTTTGACGTCGATTATTTTTTAGAAGTGGATAGAAAGAGAAAAGAATTAATGAAATTAATTGAAGAATTGAACACTATTAAGAATCAAGCTAACAAAAGAATACAACTAGCAGAAAATGAAGAAGCCAGAAAAACTATTATTTCTCAGATGAGGGAATTAGACATTAACTCAGACAGTCAAAATCAAGTTTTTAAAAAGCTTGATGGGGAATATAAGAGATTAATGCTCTTAGTTCCTAATATTCCAGATGAAACAGTTCCAGAGGGAGATTCTGATTTAGATAATGTTGAGGTAAGAAAATGGGGCAAGATTCCTGATTTTAATTTTTCAGTTAAAGATCATATTCAAATAGCAAAAGCTTTAGACTTGATTGATTTTGAAAAGGGTTCAGAAGTAGCTGGTTTTAGAGGATATTTCCTTAAAAGAGAAGCTGCTTTAATTTGTTTAGCAATATGGCAATATACAATGGACATTTTAAGAAAAAAAGGATTTGTTCCAATGATAGCTCCTTCATTGATTAAAGAGTCAGCTTTAACAGGAACAGGTTATTTGCCTCAACAAGAAGATGAGGTTTATTCTTTAGGTGATGGAATGTATTTAGCTGGAACATCAGAAGTTTCATTGATGAGTTATCATGCAGGAGATGTTTTAAAGCAAGAAGACCTTCCATTAAAATACATGGGTTTTTCTCCCTGTTTTAGGACTGAGGTTGGAAGTTATGGAAAAGATACGCAAGGAGTTTTTAGGGTGCATGAATTTATGAAAATAGAACAAGTTGTTTTATGCGAAAACAATAAAGAAGAATCGGTTCGTTTGCATGAAGAAATAACGAAAAACGCAGAAGAAATCTTGCAAGGATTAGAAATTCCTTATCATGTTGTTTTGAATTGTACAGGAGATTTAGGATTAGGCCAAGTTAAAAAATATGATATTGAAGCATGGTCTCCTTCTCAAAACCGTTATCGTGAAACTCATTCATCTTCATATTTTTTTGATTTTCAAACAAGAAGATTAAATATCAAATACAAAACAAAAGAAGGAGAAACAAAATTAGCCCACTCTTTAAATAATACTGGTATTGCTACGCCAAGAGTTTTAATGCCTTTATTGGAAAATAATCAACAAAAAGATGGAAGCGTAAAAATTCCTAAAATTTTACATAAATATTTAGGATTTAAAGAAATTAAAAGATGACAGAATTAGAAGAAAAAACAATAGAAGTTTCTGGTATTAATACAAGGTACAGGGTTGTTGGAAAAAGCAATAAAAAGATTTTAATATTTCATGGTTGGGGAGCTACTTCTTATTCATGGAGAGATATTTCTTATTGTATGTCTAAAAAAGGATATGAAGTTATTGCTATGGATTTGCCTGGCTTTGGGGAAACATCAGCTCCTAATAGTGTTTGGAGTTCCGATGATTATGTTAAATTTTTAGAATCTTTTGTTAAAAAAATAGGAATTAGTAATTTTTATTTATTGGGGCATTCTTTTGGAGGAGCTTTGGCTTTAAAGTTTACATCAAAGCATTCGGATTTAGTTAAAAAATTAGTTTTATGCGATGCAGCAATAGTTAGAAAAGAAAGGCTTAATTTAAGACAGAGAACGGTAAAATCTTTATCTAAATATGGATCAAAGATTGTTTCTAAAACCCCTTTTTATTCTTTTTTTGAAAAAGCAGCTTATTGGTTTGCCGGTACATATGATTATTATCGCGCCAATCCTATTATGAAAGAGATATTTAAGAAAGTAATAAATGAGGACATGACAAATATTGCTCCTAAAATAAAAAAAGATTGTTTAATTGTTTGGGGGGAGCATGACAAAGCAACTCCTTTAGAAGATGCTTTTGTTTTGAATAATTTAATAGAGGATTCTCAATTAAAGGTAATTGTTGGCGCGGGTCATAATCCGCACAGAAATCATAAAGATGATTTGTGTGACATTTTATTAAAATTTTTTGAAAAATGATTTATTTTTTAATTTTAACTTTATTTTTTTTATGGTTTTTAAAGATCAGCAAAGATATTCTTTTTTGGCTTTATTTATGGCAATTAAAAAATTATCATATCGGAAGATTTTTATCTCATTTTAAAACAGAAGCTGGCAAAAAAATAATTAATAATTGGATTGTTTTGCTTGTTTTTGCTTTAATTGCTAGATTAATAGAGGACAATGTATTAATTATTTTTGCTTTAATTTATTTTTGTTATTGTTCATATGGCTCTATTAGTTTAATCTTAAAAAAATTTAAAAAACCAGAATTTACTAATAAAATATTATTTTTATTATTTTTTTGTTTTCTTCCTTTGATTGCTGGATTTTTTTTATTAGTTGTTTTTCTAAAAGAAACAATTATTCTTAATAAGGTTTTTTTAATTTTATTATTAATAATTGATTTATTAATTCCTTTATATGTTTCTTTAGTTGTTCTTTTTTTTCAGCCAATTACGGTTATTTTAAGAAATAGAATAATTAATAAAGCAAAAAATAAAAGAAAAAAACTAGAAAACCTTTCAACAATTGGAATAACAGGAAGCTTTGGTAAAAGTTCAGTTAAAGAATTTTTAAAAATAATTTTATCAGAATCGTTTAAAGTTGTTTCAACCGTGGATAATAATAACTCAGAAATGGGTATATCTGAAACAATTTTAAAAGAAGTAAACGAAACACACGAAATATTTATTTGTGAAATGGGAGCGTATAATAGGGAAGGTATAAAATTATTGTGTTCAATTGCTCAACCTAAAATAGGGATTATTACTGGAATTAATAGTCAACATTTGTCTACTTTTGGTTCGCAGGATAATATTATTAAAGCTAAATTTGAATTAATTGATTATTTACCCCAAGAAGGTTTAGCGGTTTTAAATTGGGATTCAGAGTTAATAAGAAACGGATTTAAAAAAGAAATAGCTAGTATAAAATATGGTTTCAGTAAAGAAGATGTTTGGCCAGAGAATATTGAGATTAAAAAAGATAAAGTTTTATTTAAAACATGTTTTAAAAGTGGAAAACCAATTAAAATTGAAGCTAATGTAGTTGGATCACAAAATATTATTAATTTATTGGGCGCTATTTCTGTTGCTAAAAAATTAGGAATGGATTCAGAAGAAATATTATCTGGAATTAAAAAAATAAAGAACAATAATATTTTTACAAAGCATAAAGTTGATTTTATTGATTTTCATTATTCTTCTAACCCTGCTTCAGTTTTAGCTCATTTAGAGCATTTAAAATTATGGCAAGGTAAAAAAATAATTATTATGCCTTGCTTAATTGAATTAGGCAGAGAAGCAAAAACAATTCATAAAGAAATTGGAAAGAAAATTAATGAAATTTGTGATTTAGCGATAATTACAACCAAGGACTATTTTAAAGATATAAATAAAGAAACAAAAAAAGCAGTTTTTATTAATAATCCCAAAGAAATATATGATATGGTTAGAGCGAATTATTCTTATGAGGGGGTTGTTTTATTAGAAGGAAGGGTAAACGAAAAAGTAATTAATTTATTAAAGAAATGAGTAAGATGATTTTTAGCGCTCTATTTCCCAATTTTGAAAAAGACGATGTTCTTTTGAGTTTAAAATTAATTTTTTCTTTTTGGAAATGGAAAAATGGACCAGAAATTAAAGAGTTGGAATTAACATTTCAAGAAAAATTTGGATTTAATCAGTGTTATTCTTTTAACAGCGGAAGAAGTTGTTTATTAGCAATTTTAGAGGCAATGAACATTAAAAAGGGAGATGAGATTATTGTGCAAGGATTTACTTGTAATGCTGTTATTAATCCCATAATAGCTAAGGGGGGGAAACCAGTTTTTATTGACTTAAAAGGTAATTTAAATATTGATGAAAAGAAAATACAAGCTGCTATTTCTTCTAAAACAAAAGCAATTATTGTTCAGCATACTTTTGGTTGGCCAGCAGAGATTAAAGAAATTAGTGATATTTGTAAAGATAATAATATTTATTTGATTGAAGATTGTGCTCATTCTTTAGGGGCAAAGTATGATAATCAATATGTTGGTTCTTTTGGAGATATTAGTTTTTTTAGTTTTGGAAAAGATAAAATTATTTCTTCTGTGTTTGGCGGAATAATAGTTGTTAATAACCAAGAATTAAAAATTAAAGAATATGATTTTCCTTCTAATTTGTGGACAATCAACCAATTATTTTATCCAGTTTTAATGGAATATGTTTTTTTACCTTTGTTTAAGTTTAGAATAGGCAGATTATTTTATTCTTTGATGTTTGAATTAAATATTTTTTCTTTAAGGTCAGTGGTTAAAAAAGAAAATCAAGGAATATTACCCAATTATTTTGGTAAAAGAATGCCCAATGCTTTAGCTGTGTTAGCTTTAAATCAATTAAAAAAAATAGAAAGATTTAATAAAAGAAGAAAAGAAATTGCTCAAGTTTATTTTAAGGAGTTTAATAATAGTTCAATTAAAACAGTTTTTAATAAATATTATGAAAATAAAGAGCCTGTTTTTTTAAAGTTTCCAGTTTTAATTAATAATCCAGACAAAGTTTTAAGTGATTTAAGAAAAGATAATATTTTTTTGAATGATGGTTGGAGGGAAACAGTTATAGTTCCGCCATTAACCAATCAAGATAAAATGGGTTATAGAAAAGGAGACTGTTTATTGGGAGAAAAAATATCAAAACAAATACTTTCCTTACCAACTCATGCAAAGCTTTCTAATAAAGACATTAAGAGAATTGCTTTAGCGTTAAAAAAGTAGTATAATCGTTTAATAATTAATTAAAATAATAAAAATATGTTTGATAAACTAAAACAACTAAAAAGATTAAAGGATTTTGAAGATAGTTTAAGTAAAGAAAGATTAGAAAAAGAAATAGATGGAACTAAAGTTGTAATTAATGGTAAAACAGAAATTATTAGCATTAGTTTGAATTCAGAATTAAGCAAAGAAAAACAAGAAGAAGTTTTGAAAGAGTGTATTAATAATGTTAGTCGTGACGCAAAAATGATTATGGCTAAGAAAGCACAAGAAATAACAGGAATGGGTTTTTAGTATTATGAATATACTTCCAACCATAACAACTACTAATTTTAAATGGAAAGAAAAGATTAGAGATGCTGATGAATTGGGGATAATTGAATTAGCTGTTTTTCCTACTGTTTTAAATAAGATACAAAGAGAAGAGCTTTATGATTTTTTAAAACATTCAAAAATTAAAAGTATTCCTTTTGTTCACTTAAGATCTGATATGGGCTTAGATGAAATAGAGTTTTTTATTAAAAAATACAATACGCAAATTTTTAATGTTCATTCTGAAAAATCATATCCAATTCCTAAAGAATGGGCTAAGTATTCTAATATTATTGCTATTGAAAATACCCATGCTTGTTATTTAGATGAAAAGGAAATTAAAAAATTTGGAGGAATTTGTATTGACTTTGCTCATTTAGAAAATGATAGAATAACAGATTTGAATAAGTATTATAGGAATTCTGAATTAATGAGCAGATTACCCATTAGATGTAATCATATTAGTGCTATTAAAAATAAATTTAAAATTGAAGAAGATGGAGATAAATTAAGATATGACAGTCATGTTTTTGAAAATTTATCAGAATTTGATTATCTTAAGAAGTATCCATATAATTACTTTTCTGATTATTGTGCATTAGAATTAGAAAATAGAATAGGAGAACAATTAAAAGTAAAAGATTATATATTAAAACTTCTTCAAGGAAGAGATGAGTATGTTAAAAAGTTTTTTAATGAATAATGGAAACTAAAGAAATAAAAAACAAAGAACAATGGGAAAACTTTCTTTTTAAATGCAAAGAAAAGACATTTTGTCATTCTTGGAATTGGGGAGAATTTAATATTTTAATGGGAGATAATGTTTGGCGTTTTGGTGTTTTCGATAATGAATTAATTGCCGTGTTTCAAGTAATTAAAATTAAAGCAAAAAGGGGTAATTTTTTATTTATTCCTCATGGACCAATTTTTTTGAATAATCCTAGTAAAGAAATAATGGAAAAAGTTTTAACTTCTTTAAAAGAATTAGGGAAAAAAGAAAATGTTGTATTTATAAGAATAGGGTCTTTAATGTTGAAGAATAAAGAGAACAATGATTTGTTTAAAAATTTAGGATTTATTGATTCACCAATGCACATGCATCCAGAAATTACCTGGGAATTAGATTTAACTGTTAGTGAAGAAGAATTGTTAAAGAATATGAGGAAAACAACTCGTTATCTTATTCGTCAAGCTGAAAAAAACAAGGACATTGAAATTATTAAATCAATAGATGAAAAAGAATTAAAGAATTTCGAAAAGATTTATGAAGAAACAGCTAAAAGACATTCTTTTGTTCCTTTTTCTAAGAATTATTTAATTAACGAATTAAAAGCTTTTTCAAAAGATAATCAAGTTTTAATATTTTCTGGAAAGTGTGGGGGAGAGGTTTTATCTTCAGCAATTATTATTTTTCATTCTAATCAAGCTTTTTATCATCAAGGAGCTTCTTTAGCTTCAAAAATTCCTGTATCATATTTATTGCAATGGGAAATAATTAAAGAAGCAAAAAAAAGAGGATGTAAAAAGTATAATTTTTGGGGAATTGTTCCTGATACAAAAGAAAATGAAAATCATCCCTGGAAAGGTTTATCATTATTTAAAAAGGGTTTTGGTGGATACGAAAAAGATTATTTAAGAACCAAGGATTATCCATTGAATTTAAGGTATTGGTTAGTATATATTTTTGAACAATTAAGAAAGAAAAAACGTAACCTATGAGAAAGAAAAAAAGAAAATATACAAGGAAAAAAAAGAAAAACTTTTTCAATAAAGTATTTTTAGGTTTTTGCGGATTTTTATTTCTTTTAGTTATTATTTTTTCTGCATTGTATAAGTTTTCACCTAATTTTGAAATAAAAGGAATGGAAATTATAGGAACAGAAACTTTATCTCAAGATGAAATTAAGGGGGTAGCAGAAAATTTATTTTCTTCTTCTTTTAATATCTTAGGAAAAGATATTATTATAGACAATATCTTTTTATCTTTTAAGGGAAAAGTAAATAAGCTTATGGAAAAGTTTCCAGCAATAGAAAGCATATCAATTAAAAAAGATTTTTCTCAAGGAATAATTTATTTAGAGATAAAAGAAAAAAAACCAGCAATAATTTGGTGTGAACAAGAAAAATGTTCTCTTTTAAACAAAGAAGCTAGTTTTATTCGTGATTGTGACAAAGAAAAAGAATTTATTATAGTTCAAGAAAAAGAAAGCAAAGAATACAAAAAACAAGAAATAATTAATTCAGTATTTTTATTAAATAAAAAGTTGGATTATTATGGTTTGAAAATAGGGGAATGCTCGCTTTTTTTAGAAAAGTTTATAGTTAATAATCTCAATGGATGCAATATTATTTTTGATTTAAATAATGATTTTACTTGGCAAGTAGAAAAACTAGATACTGTTTTAAAACAAGAAAAATATTTAAATAATTTAAATAATTTTGAATATATTGATCTAAGATTTGGTAATCAAGCTATTATAAAACCTAAGTTCTAATCCAAAGTGCAACATTAAGAATTAAAGAAAACTTCTTTTGGGGTTAAATAATTAAGTCTTTTTCTAGGGCGGTTGTTAAGCAACCGCTCTACTCTTTTTATATCTCTTTCCTGTATATTGTCAAAGTTTGTCTTTTTTGGAAAGAACTGCCTTATTAATCCATTCCCGTTTTCATTAGATCCTCTTTCCCATGAATGGTATGGATTAGCAAAGAATACATCCATTCCAGTTTCTTTCTCTATTGCCTCATATTCAGCAAATTCTCCTCCATTATCATAAGTCATTGTTTTTCTTTTATGCTTGGGAATATTCTTGAATCTTTTCTTTGTTTCTTCTAAAACTAATTCAGCTTGTCTTCTTTTAATTTTGCTTATCAATATCAATCCGCTTTTTCTTTCATTGTTAGTTAAAAGAACAGGGCCAGCTTTTATTCCTCCTAATACAGTGTCTCCTTCCCAGTCTCCTAGTCTTTCCTTTGCTTCAACAATTAGGGGACGGTTAGATATGTTTCTTGTATTCTCCATATTTTGCCTTTGTTTAATGCGTTTTCCAGTTCCTTTTCTCCTTCTGTATTTTCCTTTAGAACATCTTAGATATTTAATCAAAGTTTGATTCTTTTCATAAATGAACTCATAAATACTGTCTTTCCCGATTCTTATTCCTTTTCTTTCAAACCTTCCGCTTATCTGCTCTGGGCTCCAGTATTTTCTTATTCCCTTGATTATCTTTTTTTGAAGGTTTGGATTATTATCAATTTTCCTAAACCTGCTATTGGCATTAATTCTTCTCTCCTTAGTTAGTCTTTTAGCTGTTCTGGCATTATACTTTCCGTTTGAACTACTATTTCTAATTCTTTCTCGATAGATAGTGCTCCGGTGTTTGTTTAAAAGTTCTGCTATTTCTTTTTGTTTTACTTGAGCTTGGATTAAAACAGATAGCTCATTTCTTTGAATTAGTGTAATATGTTTGTAGGACATCTTTTTATTGATTTAGTTTGTTATCTAGACCATAACTACTATACCAGAAAGATGTCCTTTTGTGTTTTCTACAATGTTGCACTTCGGAGTAGAACGTGGGAAATAGCTATTGACAAAAATAGCATTATTTGTTATTATTTACTCGCTTAAATAAGAGCGAGTTTTTAAAGAAATTTTAATTAATTAGTAAGTATATTTTTAAAATATATGAAAAATAAAGTTTTTAAATCATTATTTTTCTTTTCGTTATTATTAATGATATTTATTGGTGGAGAAGCATTAGCAGCTAGATGTGCATATCCTCTTCCTGTTTTTGGAACTTGGCCAGCTCAATCAATGAGTAATGTTTCTTTGTTTTGCGCTGAGTCAAGCAATATTTTATCAACTAGATATAATAGTTCTAATACAAATTTAGGAAGAACATTAGTTACTTCTGGTTGGACCTATCAAATGACAGGAACGCCTATTATTAATTCAACAACTTATTCTAACTCTAATTATCCAATTAGAACATATTTTGTTTGGCAATGTGCTGATTCTGATGGTTCAAATCCTATGCTTTGTAATAAAACTAGTATTTATTCTGCTTGTGGTTCTTCAGCTGGTCAATCATTTGCTAGTGCACCAACATCTAGTCTTTGTACGTCTGGAACCCCTTCTACCGTTAAATATGCAACTGGTATGAGAATACCAGTAGATTCTGGAAGTTACGCTGAATACAGTAATATCTATTATTGGACATGTTCAAATTCAGGTAGCACTGGAGATCAAACATATTGTTTTGCAAGAAGAATTAACCCAATCAATGGTCAATGTGGTTCAGCTGATGGAGGATCATTTACAACTGCTCCTTCAACTAACCTATGTTTAGTTGGAACACCAAGCTCTGTTACTAGCAATGGTTCT
>Ga0265294_10002819_pt1 | contig 22593 bp, 21 predicted proteins | sample MunlanPumphouse3_FD_192504 | JGI IMG/M metagenome (GOLD analysis project Ga0265294, IMG submission 192504) | Groundwater microbial communities from a municipal landfill in Southern Ontario, Canada - Pumphouse #3 | ecosystem: Environmental > Aquatic > Deep subsurface > Groundwater | place... | reverse complement strand
TTTAGCTAAAATTCTCAAAACAACTTTTTCTCCCCATATTGTAGGAAGAATTGAAACTCTGATATCAACTTTATAATTTGAGATTTTGATTCTACATTTACCATCTTGAGGTAATCTTCTCTCAGCGATGTCCAGCTCAGACATAATTTTTATTCTTGAAACAATCGCTGCATAATATTTTTTCTGTGGTGCCGGGAAAACAATTAATACACCGTCTATTCTCATTCTTAATAAAACTTCTTTTTCAAACGGCTCTAAATGAATATCGCTTGCTTTTTTTGTTATAGCATCAAAAAATATTGAATTAACATATTTTATAACAGGTGCAGAATCAGCATTGTCACCAGAAAAATCATCTTCTGTTTCTTCTTGCCTTCTTTCATTATTTATTTCATCTTCTCCGATTTCGGCACTTAAAGATGTTCTAACATAATATTTTTCAATGAATTCTTTTATATCTGCTTCAGATGATAAAACAACTGATATTTTTCTTCCTGCTAATTTTTGAACATCATCTTTATAAACAACATTTGCTGGATCAGACATTGCAACAACTAAAATATCATTTTTTATATCTAATGGAACAGCTAAATATTTTCTAGCGACTTTTTCAGGAATAAGACCTAAAACGGATTGTACAATTTGAACGTTTGCTAATCTGCGGTATTCAATACCTAAAGAAATTGATAAAGAATTTAATAAATTATCTTCTGTAATATATCCCTTGCGAATAAGGACTTGTCCTAACTGTTCTTTGTTACTTATTGATTCCTTAAGAGACTCATCTAATTGCTCTTTTGTTACATACCTTTCTTCCAAAAGAATCTCACCAAGATACTTCTTTTTCAAAGCCTCTAGTACCATGTAGATCTCCAATTTATAAATATTATAATACCCTCGAATTATATATGAAATCAATATGTTTGTCAAGATAATTTTAGGGACAATTCAGTAAAATATATTGAATTAATATTATTTTTTTTCAACTATTTAAATATTCTTTAATTAACATTTTAATTATTGTTTGACAGCTAACTAGTAAAAAAGATAGAATTCTAAGATAAAAACATATCTGATTTCAACAAAAATATAGTAAAGGAAAAGTAAATGGCATATCTTGGTTTAATTGAAAAATACAGGCAATATCTTCCTGTCAGTGAAAAAACTCCGGTAATAACTCTACATGAAGGCAATACTCCATTGATACCTGCAAGAAATCTTGCTAAAGTTATTGGTTTTTCCGGAACAATATATTTTAAATATGAAGGCCTTAATCCTACCGGTTCTTTTAAAGACAGAGGAATGACAATGGCTGTTTCAAAAGCTATTGAAGAAGGCAGCAAAGCTGTTATCTGTGCATCTACAGGAAACACATCTGCTTCAGCTGCTGCATATTCAGCTAGAGCCGGTATAAAATCTGTAGTTTTAATTCCTGAGGGTAAAATTGCCTTGGGAAAACTGTCTCAAGCTGTTATGCATGGTGCAACTGTTCTTGCAATTGATGGAAACTTTGATGTAGCACTAGAATTAGTAAAACAACTAAGCCAAAATTATCCTTTAACATTAGTAAATTCGGTCAATCCTTACAGAATTGAAGGGCAAAAAACATCTTCTTTTGAAATTTGTGAAGCATTAGGACAAGCTCCAGATTATCAATTTATGCCGGTAGGTAATGCCGGTAATATAACTGCTTATTGGAAAGGTTACAAAGAATATAATTCATTATTTCCAGACAAATATACTTTACCTAAAATTATGGGTTTTCAAGCAGAAGGTTCTGCTCCAATAGTTAGAGGGTATCCTATTGAAAAACCTGAAACTTTAGCAACAGCTATAAGAATTGGTAACCCAGCTTCTTGGAAATCAGCCGTGCAAGCAAAAGAAGAATCCGGTGGTGTTATAGATATGGTAAGTGATGATGAAATTATTGAGGCTTATAAAATGATAGCTGCTAATGAAGGTGTTTTCGCAGAACCTGCATCAGCTTCTTCTTTTGCAGGGCTTTTAAAATATGTAAGAAACGGATATTTTGAAGGGAAAAAAGATTTAAAAGCTGTTTGTATTTTAACTGGTCACGGACTTAAAGATCCAGATAGAGCTGTAATATGTTCCAGCAAGCCAAAAAATGTTAAAGCGAATATGAATGATATTATAAATGCTATCGGACTTTAATAGGAGAATAAAATGTCAGAAGAAATTAAAAAGCAAGAAATTAAAATTGAAATAGATGAGCAAACCGCAAATGGTACTTATTCAAATTTAGCACTTATTACTCATTCAGAAACAGAATTTGTAATAGATTTTATTTTTGTACAGCCTCAAAATGGTAAAGCTAAAGTTAGAAGCAGAATTGTAACATCCCCTCTACACGCAAAAAAGGTTCTGGAAGCACTTAAAGAGAATATTGCAAAATATGAAACAAGATTTGGAGAAGTCAAAACTCCGGAAATACCTATTGTTGAAAAATCAAAGTTTTATAATTAACAAGAGATTTTAATATGAATATAGAACTTATATGTTCCGGAACAGAACTTTTAACAGGTAAATTAAACACCAATGCATCTTTTATTGGAGAGCAATTATCTATTTTGGGGCTTGATTTATCTCTTATAACAACAGTTGCTGATAGAAAAAATGATTTTGCTAAAATTTTATCATTAGCAAAAAGCAGAAGTTCTGTTATTATTATTACTGGCGGACTAGGTCCGACATTTGATGATATCACAGTAGAAACTGTTTCAGAAATATTAGGTATAAAAACTTATAAAGACAAAAATGTCCAACTTGCAATATGCCAATTTTTTGAAAAAAGAGGAATAACAACTCCATCTGCAAACAATGAAAGACAATCATATATATTGGAAAATGCTAAAGTTTTAGACAATCGTTTTGGCACTGCACCCAGTCAAATGTTGCACTTTGAACATATTTCTGATAATAAAAAAACTAGAAAAACTATTTTTTTACTTCCGGGACCTCCTAGAGAATTAAAGCCGATGTTCCAAGAAAAAGTTATTCCTTATTTTAAAAGTTATCAACTTGGGATGAAAAAATCCTTAAAATTACATATTTGCGGAATGGCAGAATCACTTGTTGATGAAAAAATAAGAGCTACCATAGATTTATTTGCAGACAACAACGATGTTGAATTTTCAATTCTTGCACACCAATCTCTCATTGATGTCAAAATAGCTGTTAAAGGAGAGGACGAACTACTTGTAGATGAAACAATAAATAATATCAAAAATGAATTTGTTAATATTTTAGGTGATAATATTTTTGGTTATAATGATGATACTTTAGAAAGCACCGTCCAACAATTGCTTATTGAAAACAAAAAAACTATTTCAGTTGCTGAATCTTGTACAGGAGGTATGATTTCTAGCAAATTAACAAATATTGCCGGAAGTTCATTATGTTTTAAACAATCTGTTGTTACTTATTCAAATGAATCAAAAATTACTTTACTAAATGTTAAAGATGAAACTTTAAAACAATTTGGTGCAGTAAGCGAAAATACAGCAAATGAAATGTTGAATGGAATTTTAAATTTATCTAAATCGGATTATGCTATATCTGTTACAGGAATAGCAGGCCCTAATGGAGCAACTGAAGATAAACCGATAGGACTTGTTTTTATAGGTATTTCTTATAAAGGCGATAATGAGATATTTAAATATAATTTTTTAGGTACAAGAACAGATATAAGAGAAAGAGCAACTACCGTTGCTTTAGATTCTATAAGAAGAAAAATATTAAAAACAAAAAACAAAACAAAACTTTCAAAAGGAAAATAATGGGAAGATTCTTAGGAATAGATTACGGCAAAAAAAGAATAGGATTATCTTTATCAGATATATTAGGTATGATGGCACAGCCTTTTGATGTTATAGAAAGTAAAGGTCTCAATAATAATGTAGATAATATTTTAAAAATAGTAAAAGATAATGAAGTGAGCTGTATTGTTGTCGGGGTTCCAATAAATATGAATTCCAGTGAAGGCGAAATGGCTAATATTGCCAGAGAATTTGTAGAAGAATTAAAAAAGAAAACCGATATCCTAGTAGAAACAATAGATGAACGATTAACTACTGTGCAAGCAGACAGAGTTCTTATTGAAGAAGCTAATATTTCTAGGGAAAAAAGAAAAAATTTAAGAGATAAAATTGCAGCAACTTTTATTTTGCAAACATATTTAGATATTAAAGCAAACTAAATTATAGTGTAAATCTTATGGAATATATTGTTGATGGTTATAATGTTATAAAATACAGTGATTTGTTTAATGCTAAAAACCTTGAAACTTCAAGAAACAAATTGATAGATTTTATTATAGAATATCAACCTCATGGGAAAAATACTATTATTGTAGTTTTTGATTGCAAAAGCAAAAATCCTTATGAATTTGACGGATATACAAAGACATCAATTAAAGGTATAAAAACAATCTTTAGTGATGGACAAAAAACAGCTGATGATGTAATAGTTGATTATATTGAAAACTCAGAAAAACCATATAATATCGTTGTTGTTTCTAATGATAAAGGAATATATAGACGAATTGGTGGAAAAGGGGCAAAAAAGATGTCAGTTGCAGATTTTATTTATATTAAACATAAACAAAAAACATCTCTAAATAATTTAATAAAAATTAACCAAAAAGACGATTTTTCTGAAATTAGTAAAGAACTCAGTGATTTATGGCTAAAAAAAAGATAACAATATTAGTTTCTATATTTTTTGTAATATTTCTAACATTAATAATTTTTCATAAAACTGAAAATAATGTTGTGGAAGTTATTATACCTAAAGGTTCATCACCAAAAGCTATCGCTACAATACTTAAAGATTCTAAATTAATTTACTCTGAAAAAGTTTTTATTGTATTAATAAAAACTTTTAATTATTCTAAAAAATTAAAAGCTGGAGCATATGAATTCAAAACAAAAGATAATGTATTTAAAATAATACTTAAAATAAAAAACGGAGAAAACTCAAATATAAAATTAACTATACCGGAAGGATTTGATATTAAAAAAATTGGTAATATTTTAGAAGAGAAAGGTATATGCAAATCAGAAAATTTTATAAAAATTGCAACTGAAAAAAAGATAGAAGGATTTCTTTTCCCGGATACATATTTTATTGTACCTTCATCTAGTGAAATTGATATAATCAATATGATGAACGATGAATTTAACAAATCTTTTACAAAAGATATGAAAGAAAGATGCAAGCAATTAAATATGTCTGTTTATGATATTATTACTCTTGCATCTATAGTAGAAAAAGAAGCTGTTTCTCCAAAAGAAAGACCTATGATTGCTGCTATATTTCTAAACAGGTTAAAGAAAAAAATGAAACTGGAATCATGTGCAACAGTATTATATGGTTTGGGAATAAACAAAGAAAGACTTTCTTTTGAAGATTTAAAATTTGAATCTGAGTATAATACATATAAATACCATGGTCTTCCTCCAGGACCTATATGTAATCCCGGAATAAAATCAATAGAAGCCGTTTTATATCCGGCAACTACTGATAATTTGTTTTTTGTATCAAAAGGCAACGGGACTCATTTTTTTTCAAGTACTTTCAATGAACATGTAAAAAATAAAATAGCTTCAAAAAAGAAGGCAAAACAATGAAAAAAAGAAATGTTTATCTTGACAATAGTGCAACCACTTATGTACGGGAAGAAGTCGTTGAAGCAATGATGCCATACTTTTCTGATATTTATGGAAATGCTTCATCATTTCATCAATATGGACAAGACAGTAAAAAAGCTTTATTAAAATCAAGAGAGTCTTTTGCAAAACTAATAAATGCACAATATACTGATGAAGTTATATTTACTAGTTGTGGAACTGAATCAGACAATATAGCAATAAAAGGTGCCCTTTTAGCTAACAAAGGCAATCATATTATTACAAGCCAAATAGAGCATCATGCAGTGTTATATACTTGCCAATATTTAGAAAAAAATGGATACAAAGTTGATTATATTTCAACAGATTCAACAGGAAAAGTTAATATAGAAGAAATTAAAAATAAAATAACGAATGAAACTGTTATCATAAGTATTATGCATGCAAATAATGAAATTGGTATTATTGAACCAATAGAAGAAATAGGAAAAATGCTAAAAGAAATAAATAAAACCAGAACAAATCCAATTCTATTTCATACAGATGCAGTACAAACTGCAGGGAAAATAAAATTAGATGTCCAGAAAATGGGAATAGATTTATTATCAGTTTCAGCTCATAAATTTTATGGTCCTAAAGGTGTCGGAGCTTTATATATAAAAAAAGGGACTAAGATTTCCCCTCTATTTCATGGGGGGCATCACGAAAATGACTTAAAACCCGGTACAGAAAATATTCCTAGTATAGTCGGTATGACAAAAGCATTGGAACTTGCAACAAAAGGAATAGATATTGAAAATGAAAAAACATCTATTTTAAGAAATAAATTAAAAGATGGAATTATAGCACAAATACCTGAAGTTATAATAAATACTGATATAAATAATTCCGTTTCAAATATTTTGAATGTAAGTTTTAATTACATAGAAGGTGAATCATTACTTTTAATGTTAGATATGGAAGGAATTGCAGTTTCTACAGGATCAGCTTGTGCATCCGGATCAACAGAACCTTCTCATGTTTTAAAAGCTATTGGAGCAAGCCCCCTTGCATCACAAGGCACTATAAGATTTTCTTTAGGCAAACAGAATAACAAAGAAGATATTGATTATGTTTTGGAAGTTTTACCAAAACTTGTTGACAAAGTCAGACAGATGTCTCCGGTTTGGAACTCTAAAAATTATAAATAATTGTTAATTGAATTTAATGAATTTATAAAATATGTTTATTTAATCTTTTATATTGTTTTCAGCAACATCAACTAAAAATTTATGCATCTTAACAAGTGCTAATGTATCTAATTTACAATATTCTAAAAGATTCTTTTTTGTTTGTTTTATTTTATCTTGTTCATATAAACCCATTGCCATATATGCAAATGCTGACAAAGCTACACCGCCTTCAGCAATTTCCAACTCGCTATAATTCATATCAGATATCATAACCGGTAAAACTTTTTTTATTGAAGTTCTGCCATGAAAATTTTTATCATAATAATTTATTCTCAATATAGCCTCAAGATCTACTATCCTATCACAAATAGATTGTAACTCTTTTGTTAAATGAGGACAAATTTTTATTAATTTTGTAATTATTTGCTGTTCAAAAGAAGAGTATGTAATAATACTCCCTTCTTTTCCAAGAACTTCAACTAATTTTTCTGCAATTATTTTTCTACAATCTTTTGTATGATCAGCAATATATTCAAAATGGTTAACTATATTAGCAGGTTTATCACATTTATGAACAGAATATTGTGTCAAAATCTGAGTATGCGGAGGAATATTGCTATATAGAGGATATATTGTCATAACAGATTCAAAATCAAGATAATAAACCGGAAATTTTATTTTATCTAATTCTATTTTTAAATTTGGTCTTATAAAAATTTTATCTTGAATTACACAATTTTTAACTATTTTTTGCATCTCTGTCAATTCTATATCATCCGGAATATCTTTGATTTGAAATATCTTTGATTCACATAATTTATCCAAAACAAGTTTTGATAATCTAGGAAGATCAAATATATGATATTCAATATCTTTTCCTGTACATTCTTTAAATAAAGAACATTTTTTACATGGCATTTTCAATTTTCCTTGCGGAGGATTATCAGCATGTAAGACTTCTTTTGAATGTTCTAAAAGATTATTAAAATCATCAGCTTTAGTGAAAACATCAAAACTACAATCTATTGTTGTAAACAATTCATCTAAAGATTTCCCTAAACGAAAATCTTTAGATAAAAGCATCATTCGAGCTTTTGATATGCATTTAATATGTTTTGAAATAATTAGTGCAGAATATGCAATATCTGATATATATTTATTTTTCCACTTATTACCAGATTTTACTTCTATAATTTGCCAACCATCATTAACTCTATGCATGATATCAGCTCTGGCAATAAAACCTTTATATTCAAAAACCGGTGCAAAAATTGTTTTTATATTTTTATCAGATATTAACTGTTGTGTTTGATTTATTGCATCCTCTAAAATACCAGAAACTTGAACACCTTCAGGAAATAAACTCTTTGCCATATTGTGAATATTTTTCGCTTCTAAAATTAAAAAATCATCACTCAAAGAAGAATCTTTCTTAACCAAATTTCTGTATAAATGCCAAGCAAAAACCGGACATTCTATAGATTTAAGAAAAAGAGATTTATTTATTGGTTTCATATTATGGAAAATATTTACAATAGAGTATTGTTTTTTTTATCTAATTGTCTTTTCTTCTCTTCTAGTAATTCAACAACACTGTATGGTACTTTTATTTTACCCATTATTGGTGTTTCATTACCGTAAGCCCCATGACAATCAGAACCGCCAGTAGCAATTAAATTCATTTCATCTGCTATACTTAAAAACTTTTTAACGATATGCTGAGGATGTCTATTGTGCCATGCTTCTATGCCCATAAGCCCATCGTTAATGAGCCCTTTGAAAATATTTTTATTACTATAATGACCATAGTATGGATGAGCTAAAACAGGAATACCGCCTGCTCTGATAATTAAACCTATTGCATCAGCCGGAGTTATATAATGCTTAGGAACATATGCTGGTTTATCTATCCCTAAATATTTTTGAAAAGCATCTGATATAGACGATACATATTTGCCTTCAAGTAATGCTTTTGCGAAATGAAGTCTTCCAACTATTTTTTCACCTATGCAAGCAATTAAACCATCAGGCTTTAATTTTATACCAATTGATTCTAATTTTGAAAAAATTTCTTTTGCTCTTTGAACTCTCACTTTTTTAAATATGGACAAAGCATCTTTAAAAGTTTGAGATTTCCAATTAATATAATAACCAAGAATATGCATTTCAGTTTTAGTTATATTATTTAACTCTGCTGATAATTCAATACCCGGAATAACCTCAACACCATATTGCTTTCCAGCTTCTATCGCTTCACCAATTCCATCAACTGTGTCATGATCTGTTATACTAATAGCTGATAGTCCAACTTTTGATGCATATGCAACTGCTTCAAAAGGCGAAAAAACTCCATCAGAATAACTCGTATGTATATGTAAATCAACAAAAAAATCTTCGTGTTGCATTTGTTATAATAACTCCGATGCCAAACCAGCAAGTATACTTCTTTCACTTTTTGAGAACATTAAATGTCCATAAATTGATTGGCCTTTAAATCTTTCAACTAAATATGTTAAACCATTTGATGATGCATCCAAATAAGGATTATCTATTTGATATGGATCACCGGTAAGAACAATCTTTGTACCTGCACCGGCTCTTGAAATAATAGTTTTTACTTCATGAGGAGTAAGATTTTGTGCATCATCAATAATTATATACTGTTTAGGTAAGGATCTCCCTCTAATATAAGTTAACGAATCAACTTCAATCTGTCCGGAATTAAACAAATAATCTATTTTTTCTTCAACTTTTGAATCTTCATGTCCTTTATCCATTAAAAATTCTAAATTATCGTTAATTGCTCCCATCCACGATACTAATTTTTCTTCTTTTGTCCCAGGTAAAAAACCAATATCTTTCCCCATAGGAATAATAGGACGTGCAATATATAATCTTCTGAATTGTCTTTCTTCTACAGTTTTTTGAAGTCCGCAAGCAAGAGCCAATAAAGTTTTACCTGCACCTGGTAATCCAATAAGAGTAACTAAACTTATTTCATTACAAAGCAAAAGTTCCAAAGCAAATCTCTGTTCAATATTTAAAGGTTTCAAACCCCATGGTTGAGCATTTATATGAAACAATGGCTGAAGACATTTAACATCAGGAGAATATTTTGCAAGTGCACTTTTTGAAGAACCTGCTTCATCTTTTAAAAACACACATTCATTTGGATAAAATTCTTCTTTGATTGAAACTTTACCATTTTTATAAAACTGATCAATTTTATCTGAAGAAACTTTTATTTCTTTCCAACCAGTATATATTTCATCCATTTTTACTTTTGATTTTTCATAATCTTGAGTTTTTATTTCAAGAATTTCAGCTTTAATTCTTAAGTTTATATCTTTTGTTATAAAAATAACATTTTCACCTTTTTGCTTTAAGTATAATGCTATTGATAATATTTGGTGATCTGACTTTGAAACTATAAATTCTTTTGGAAACTCAACCTGCCTCATCATTTCTATAACAAGTGTACCACCGTTTTTAAGAGGTACTCCTTGAGAAAGTTTTCCTTTATCTCTTAAACCATCTAAAATTCTAGATATTAATCTGGCACTTCTTCCTCTTTCATCATTAAGTTTTTTGAAACTATCTAACTCTTCTATAACTGTCAAAGGGATTACAACTTTATTGTCCTTAAATGAAAAAATCGAATCAGGATCATGCAACAAGACATTCGTATCTAATACAAAAGATTTTGTGCTCATATTATCCCCCGTTTATACTATTATTTTGCTATATTTCGTACTAATTATAGCCAATTACAGCTAAAAATACAAATATATGTATTTTTAATTTTCTTTTGAGTTAACTTAATGGGGAAAATTTTTATGTTTAGTTAATTATTCATAAAACTTTTGAATGTTTGGGTTAAAAACAGCCATTGTATTCTTGTCTGTTTCTAAAATATATTGAGTTGTGTCATGAAAATTTTTATTTGTTGCATAAAATAAATGTGGCATTTTAGGAAAATAATAAGTTACATATCTAAAAAAAATTGCATCAGACGAGACAAAAGTAACATTATTTTTTGATAATTTTTCAATGTCATTTTGTATCGATTTTATATAGTTATTATATTCCTGAGATTTATCGTAAGAATAATCACTTAGACGGAACGATGTGTAAAATCCAGATTTAGTAAAAATCTCTAACATTTCAGGATTTGTAGATTCAACTATTATATGATCTTTACTCAATTTGTATTTTGTTACGATTTGTTCTAATTCATACAATGCTTTTTCTTTATTTTCCTTAGATAAATTTTTGCAATCTAACAAAAAATATTTTGATTTCAGATTTATTATATCACTAAACATATCATATAAATTTGTATTACCATCAACATTGTCATGACTTACATTAAAATATTGTTTGTTTTCATTAAAATGTATATCTATTTCAAAACCTTCATATTTATCAAAATAATGTAAAAGTCTTTTTTTATTATTTACTCTATACAGCCATATTTTATTTCCAAAATATTTTATATTTTTAGTTATATTACTAGGTTTTATATCATAAAATAAACTTTTTGTTTTATCTATATCAGGACTATCTAAATTGGATAATTCTGTTATTGTATGGATCATATGCTGAATATTATATGGTTTGTTTTTTCCTTTTTCTATTTCTTCTATAATATCCGTTCTATCTTTTTTATATTTATCTGACAACCATAAAACGAATGGTATCTCATACATATGTCTTGTTCCTATAAAGTCTGCATGAGCAAAAGTGCTTTTTTCATCTTCGTAAACATCCTCGCCATGGTCTGCGAAATAAAGCATGTATGATAATTCTTTTTTTTGCATTAGGATATCAATAATTTTTTTCAGAATATAATCTGTATATAATATAGAATTATCATATTCCGCAACTGTTTGAGTTCTCCAATTTTTATCTTCTTTAAAAATATTAAATTGTTTTGGATATCTATCTCTATATGCATCATGACTACCCATTAAATGTACAAAAATTATTTTTTTCTTATAAGGGTCATTAGCAGATTTTTCAAAACTTGGCAATAATTTTTCATCATATGGTGCTTTTAAAGATTCCCAACTAAATCTATTAATAAATTTATATTCTTTTGAATCTTTTGCAATTAAAGTAATAAGGCTTGCCTTGCCCCATCCTGAAAAGTTTTGATTAGAAATCCAAAATGTTTTAAATCCGGCATCATTAAAAAAATTAATAATTGACCTTTTCGATTGAAAAAAATTAATATTATCATAAAATGTCAGTGCTTTTGTTAACGAATCCAATGTTTGTGCGTTCGGAGAAACGACATTGTTAAAAATATATAAATTATCTAATTTTGACAACATTGGCGTTGTTTGTCGATAATAATTATAAATACCTAAATGTTTTCTATCAACACTTTCACCTATAACAACAACATAAGTTTGAAACATTTCATTTGAATTTAAACTAGGGAAAATAGATTGAATATCTTGAAACTTTTGTATTATTCGTTCATTTCTTATCTTTTTAAAAATATTTTTCTCTTCTTTAAATAAATGATATCCATTTAATAAACGATTAGTGTCGTATGAAAAAAAACCTTTAACTAAAGATAATAATATACAAATAAAACATAACTTTAATAAGAAAAAATTTAATTTATCTGTTGATTTGTCATATATAATATTTTTGATATTAAATACTATAAAAATAAACATAATAAAAAAAGATAACAAAAGTAATAATATTTTAACATTAAAAAAATGCTTAACAAATCCTATTGATTCTTGAATATTTGAATCAAATATTGCATTAAGTGACGAAGAATTTATATTATCTCCAAATAGAATGAAATGAGAAATATTTAAATAATAAGGTATATATAATATAAAAAATAAAACAATAACATAAAGTTTGACTTTTTTAGGAAAAATTAAAATAGGTGTTAAAAGAGATAAAAAAATAAGTGGATAGAAACAAGATAACCTGTTGAAGAAAAAATAATCAACAAAAAAAATAAATGAAATATATAAAAAAAATAATAAAATTTGCTTGATATTATTTTTAAGTTCTATTGATTGTTGTGTATAAAAAGAAAAACCAAACATAATTTACCAATCATTTATATATATTTACAATTTAAATAAATTTAATATTTTATATTGTATAAAAAAGACTATATGTTTTCAACAATATTATATTAATGCAATTAAAGTTCAAAAATCAATTAAAACATTAAAAATAAAACGATAAAAATTTGTCATTATAAAAACAAAAAAAATCTAGTCTTTCGACTAGATTTTAAATTATATAATAAAGCGGGCAATGGGACTTGAACCCACGACATTCTCGTTGGCAACGAGACGCTCTACCACTGAGCTATGCCCGCAAAATGAAATCCTATGCTGGGGACGGGAATTGAACCCGTATCCGATTAAGGACACGCACCTCAAGCGTGCGCGTATGCCAGTTCCGCCACCCCAGCAATCCTCTTTTAATTAGGCTGTTGAGGAGCAGCTATAGGTATATTTGAAACCTGATTAATAACTGACTGCATACTCATTCTTGACGACATTAATGTCAATGCAAGTGATGTTACCATAAAAGTAATAGCACATGCCACTGTAACTTTCTTAATAAAAGCCATGCCAGAAGGTGCACTGAATATCTGATCAGATCCACCACCACCAAAAAGACCAGCCATTCCACCACCCTTTCCAGCTTGAAGAAGAACAATAACTATCAAAGCCGTACAAACTACAAAATGTAATGTTACTGTAATGTAATATATTATCATGATTTCATTATTTTATAAAAAAATACTTTTTTTTTCAAGAGCTTTTTATAAACTAACACTGTATATATAATATACAGTGTTAGTTTAACTTAAATTTATTTTTCAGGCAATGCAGATATACCCGGTAATTCTTTACCTTCTAAAAATTCCAATGATGCTCCACCACCTGTAGAAACATGGGATATTCTTTTATCAACTCCTGCTTTTTTAACAGCAGAAACAGAATCTCCACCACCGACTACAGATATTGCACCATTATCAGTTGCTTGTGCAACTAATTTAGCTATTTCAACTGTACCTTTAGAAAATTGATCTATTTCAAAAATTCCAAGAGGACCATTCCATACGATTGTCTTTGCATTTTTCACAACATCTGAAAATTCAGCAATTGTTTTTGCACCAACATCTGCGCCCATAAAACCTGCTTCTATGCTAGTAGATTCTGTATTTTTAACAACAGCATCACTAGGAACTAATTTATTTACAAAATCAACTTTATCTGTGATAACATGATCAATAGGCAATAAAAATTTGACACCTTTTTCTTGTGACTTTTTTAGTAAATCTTTAGCCAAATCAAGTTTATCTTCTTCTACTAAAGATGTCCCAATTGCAATTCCCTGTGCTTTTAAAAATGTATATGCCATTGCTCCGCCTATGATAATAGCATCTACCTTATTTAAAAGATTTTCTATAACATTAATTTTATCTGAAACTTTTGCTCCGCCAAGTATTGCCAAGAAAGGTTTGACAGGTTTATTTAAAGCATCACCTAAGAATTTAAGTTCTTTTTCTACTAAATAGCCTGCAACATTTTCTTTTGTATATTTTGTTACACCAACATTAGAACAATGTGCTCTGTGAGCTGTACCAAAAGCATCATTGACAAAAATTTGATTATCACAAAGTGATGCTAATTCTTTTGCATAAATTTCTGCACTTTCTTCTTTGCCATATTTTGTTTCTTCTATACGATAACGAGTATTTTGAAGTAATAAAACTTCTCCAACTTTTAATTCTGATGCTAATTTTTTTGTTTCTTCGCCGGTTACTTTTGAATCATCAATAAATTTGACAGTTAAGCCTAATCTTTCTGACAATGCTTGAGCTACCGGTGCTAGTGACATTTCAGGCAAAGGCTGTCCTTTTGGTTTTCCTAAATGAGAACAAAGAATAACTTTTGCACCTTTTTCTAATAGTTTTTTTATAGTAGGAAGTGCTCCATCAATTCTTTTAAAATTTTGGATAACACCTTGTTTTAATGGCACATTAAAATCACAACGAACTAACACTTTTTTTCCGGCAATATCTTTTAAATCATCTACCGTTTTTTTATTTAACATTGCATATCTCCCCTATCTTTATATCTTTTGTTAAAAAATTGGGTTCAGCTTTTATAACTCTGAACCCAATTTAATTTATCACAACAAAAAAGCATTATATTATGCTAATTCTGCAAAATACTTAATTGTACGAACCATTTGGCTTGTATAACTATTTTCGTTATCATACCAAGAAACAACTTGTACTTGATATGTATTGTCATCAACCTTAGCAACCATAGTTTGTGTTGCATCAAATAATGAACCTTCCATAATACCGATAACATCACTAGAAACTAATTCTTCTTCTGTGTAACCGAAAGATTCTGTAGAAGCTGCTTTCATAGCTGCATTAACAGATTCTTTTGTAATGTCTTTGCCTTTAACAACTGCTATTAAAATAGTTGTTGAACCTGTTATTACAGGAACTCTTTGTGCAGAACCAATCAATTTTCCATTCAATTCAGGAATAACTAAACCAATAGCTTTTGCTGCACCTGTTGAATTAGGAACTATATTTGCTGCTGCTGCTCTTGCTCTTCTTAAATCACCTTTTGGATGTGGTCCATCAAGTGTCATCTGATCACCTGTATAAGCATGAACAGTTGTCATAATACCACTTTGAATAGGAGCTAAATCATTAAGTGCTTTTGCCATAGGAGCTAAACAATTTGTTGTACAAGAAGCTGCAGATATGACTGTATCTTTTGATGTTAATATTTTGTGATTTACATTAAATACAACTGTAGGAAGATCACTTCCTGCCGGAGCTGATATAACAACTCTCTTAGCACCTGCATTAATATGTGCTTGAGCCTTTTCTTTTGATGTATAAAAACCTGTGCATTCAAGAACTACATCTACACCAATTTTTCCCCAAGGAAGATCTGCTGCATTTTTTTGTGCATAAATTTTAATTTCTTTTCCATTAACTATAATTGAATCTTCACCAGCTTTTACCTTATCAGCTAAGGCATATCTGCCCTGAGCAGAATCATACTTCAACAAATGAGCTAACATTTTAGGATTTGTCAAATCATTGATTGCAACTACTTCATATCCCTCTGTTCCAAACATTTGTCTAAATGCTAAACGTCCAATACGTCCAAAACCATTAATTGCCACTTTTACTGCCATTTTTGATTCCTCCACTAAATTTTATTAAATATAAACAACTATATTTTATCTATAGTATAAAATGTTATAAAAATATAATAATCTTGTCAAACATTCTTATCATCAATTTGTTAATTTATTCTATTCCATATTTTTTAATTTTTTATGATTGAATTTTACATTAAATGAAAAACTTTAAATTTAGACAGATTACTTACTGACTTCTGCAATCAATCTTGAATCTGTTCTTTGTTCAATATTGTTCAATTCTGGATATTCACTTATACCTATTTTACATTTCTTTATTTTTGAAAAACCAGCTGCTTTTAATCTTCTTTCTAACTCTTCCCAATTATAAAGCCACTGATGCCCCCACCAACGAAAATAAACATTGAGAAATTCTGCCTTTGTCAAAAGTTCAGTACCCATAACAGCACTAAAATCTTCAGGTTTATAATGCGGATTTAAGTATATCTGTACAATTTCATCTAAATCAGGCATCGATATCCTTATAACACCATTCGGTTTTAAAATACGTTTAAAATCATTTAAAACTGACAAACTTTCTTCAATACTTAAATGTTCAAAAAAATGTTCATTATAAATAAAATCTACTGAATTATCTTTAAATGGTAATTTTTTTCTTACATCCCAATGCAAATCCAATTTTTGTATATCATTATAAGAATTGTTATCTATATTTATCCAATCATTAAAATAATTTCTACCACACCCTAAATGTAACATAGTTTTAGGATTCATTTTTTTCTTCAAATTCTTTAATTGCTTTTTCTGTAAAATAAAATTTTTAGTTTTATCTATTATCGCTTGAAAAAAGAGCATTATTCCTCCAAAAAATGATTAACCTACAATAACATCAAATATTCCTTCTTGCCTATCAACATTTTTAATTGTTAAATAATTATCAGTCAAAGCCTGTCTGTTTCTTAAAGGCACAGCTTTTCTTTTTGTACCAATAAATTTTAAATGATAGTTATTTCTTAAAATAACATCTAATTTTAAAAGTTTATCAACTCTTGGTTTTAAATCTCCATTATCATATACTTTTGTCAAATCAAATGCTTTTGTCCCATTCCTTTTTGAATATGGAAAAACATGAAGTCTTGAAAATTCATTTTCTTCTAAAAACATATAAGTATCTGCGAAATCTTGTAAAGTTTCTGTAGGAAACCCACAAATAACATCTGTCGTAATAGAAATATCCGGAAAATAAGTTTTTAAATTAATTAATTTTTCAGAAAAATCTTTGGATGTATATTTTCTATTCATATCTTTTAAAATTTTATCTGAACCTGACTGCAATGGAATATGCAAATGATTGCACAATCTTATTGGTTCTTGTTTCATTAATTTTATTAAATCATTATTAATTTCATTTATTTCTATTGAAGATAACCTTATTCTAAAATCTTTTTTTATATTTTTAAATATTTGTGATAATAAATATGATATTCCACTATCATATTTACCAATATGAATACCTGTTAATACTATCTCTACATATCCATTATCAATTAAATTATTTATTTCAGCAATAATATTTTCAACCGGCTTACTCCACATTTTACTTCTTGCATAAGGTATAATACAATATGAACAAAAGCTATTGCATCCATCTTGTATTTTTAAAAAGGCTCTTGAATGATTGTCAAAAGATTTTATTTCTTGATTTAACCCCTCTAACATTTCATCTTTTGTTTTAATTATGATATCAGGAAATTCTTGTAATATTTGTTTACATGAAACTTTTGCATAACATCCTGTTAAAATAATTTTAGTAATAGGATTATTTAATAAAATTTTTTTAATTAACTGATTACATTGTTTATCTGCATGATTAGTCACAGAACATGAATTTATTATAATAACATCTGCTAATTCTATTTTATCTACAATAATATAGCTTTCAAGTATATACTTTTCTCTAATCACTTGGCTTTCATATTGATTGATTTTACATCCAAATGTATGAATAAACAACTTTTTTTTCACTATATAATCCTTAAAATTCAATATTAGATAAAACTATAGTTGATGCAACTATTGCAGCTGTTTCAACTCTTAAAATATTTTTACCCAAAGTTATTGTTTTAAAATTGTTTTTTAAAGCAAATTCAATTTCATTATTATCAAAACCACCTTCAGGACCTATAAAAATATTAATATTTTCAATATCTTCAATATTATTTAATAGTTTTGGTATTGAGTTTTTTTCTTCACATTCCCAAGGCAATATATTTAAAGTGTTTTTTTGCTTTATTAATAAATCTAATATAGAAAAAAAACTTGTAGGCTGTTCTATATTCATAATATCTGCCCTTGAACATTGGGAACTGGCAGACAATGATATTTTTTTATATCTTTCAAGTTTACTTACAGAGATATCATTAACAACACTTCTTGAATATATTGTCGGTATTAGTTTGTATATACCAATCTCTGAGCTTTTTTCTATCAACCAATCGAATCTTTCACCTTTCGGTATTGCCGTATATAAAGACACCTTAATTTTAGGATTGTGGAAAGTTTTTATTGATAAGATTGTACCGGTAATTTGTTTTTTAGTAACTACATCTATTCTTGCTAAGAAAGAATTTCCAAGTCCATCAAATATATTTATTTCATCACCAACTGCAAATCTTCTAACATTTACTAAATAATGGAATTGTTCATTCTCTATTGTGAAAATATTATTTTGTATGTTTTGCGGACTAACATAAAAATGTGGCATTGTATTATTTCCAATAAAAAATTATATAAACTATTTTTGAACTTTAACTTCTAATGACATGTCTAATGACGGAGCTGAATGTGTTAACATACCAATTGAAATTCTTTCTATCCCAAGTTTGGCATATTCTTTTATTGTTTTAAAATCAATGCCACCTGAAATTTCTATAGCAGGCTTATATGATTTTGTTGAACTTTTTCTAATTAACTTTATCATTTTTTTAAGCAAATCTTTTCCCATATTGTCTAACATTATGAAATCAGCTTTTGCTTCAATAGCATCTTGAACATTCTTTTGATTTTCACATTCAATTTGTATAAGAAGTTTTTTATGTTTTTTTCTAATTTCTTTTACTTTTAATGATAAATCATCTATTAAGGCTAAATGATTGTCTTTTATAAGAACCATATCTGATAAATTCATTCTGTGATTTTGTGCACCGCCACAACGAACTGCATATTTCGAAATATTCCTAAAACCCGGAATAGTTTTTCTTGTATCATATATCTTCGTTTTTGAACCTTTAATAACGTTAACAAAAACATTTGTAGTCGTTGCAATACCGGAAAGTTTCTGTATAAAATTCAAGGCAGTTCTTTCTCCAGACAACAGAGAAGAAGCAGAACCTTGCATTGTTAAAATGACATCACCTTTTTTTACTGTTTGAGCATCTTTAATAAAAACTTTAAATTTAAAATCTTTATTCAATTTTAAAAAAACTTTCTTAAAAATTTCCAAACCACATAAAACACCATTATCTTTTGCAACTAAAACAGCCGTTGCTTTTATGTCTTTTGTGATGATATTTTTTGATGTCACATCGTCGTAAGCACAATCTTCTTCTAGTGCTAAAGATATTACTTTATCCATATTCATAATTTTTTTATTATATAAAAATATTTTTTTCTTTACAATTATTTATTAAAATTTGCTATATTTAGTATATGAAGATATGTTTTATTTGCCATGCTAATATTTGCCGCAGTTTTATGGCTCAGGAAATTCTTAAGAAATTTATTATCGATGATAATCGTAATGACATTAAAGTAATTTCTAGAGGAACTTATGTATTATCACAATTTTTGGTACCTCAAAAGATTAAAGACTTTCTTAAAAAAAACAATATTGAATATACAGAACATATACCAACTCAATACAGTAAAGAAGATCTGGCTTCCAGTGATTTTATATTCGTAATGACTAAAGATCAACTTAAATTACTTAATGACAATTATGCTCAATTTTCAGACAAAACCTATCTGTTTTTAGAATATTGCTTTAATATTAACAAAGATATGCAAGACCCTATTGATAAAAAAGGCACAGCTTTTGACACAATAGCAAATGATATAAAAAAAACTACCCTAATGTTATACAAAAAAATCATATTATAAATACAAAATCCAGAACATTTTTATTAATGTTCTGGATTTTTAAATTTTTATATTTCTATAAATTAGAAATGAAGCTTTATATTTGCTCCAACTTTATTATTATTGTATTCTTCACCGTCAACATTTGATTGTCTGTCCTTAAATTGATACCAAACGCCAGCAGATAAAGTTTCCGTAAAATTATACTCAACACTTGGAATTACTCTATATAAGTCATCATTTCTGTCTACATTGTTGAATGATATAGGATAACTCATCTTTTCATATGCTAATAATAGAGATGCTTCCCATTTTTGATAAATCTTTTGTTTTAATTCTAAAGCAACTGATGTAGAAACATAATATCTGTTAGCACCGTAGAGAGTTTCTTGCATCTTTCTTTCACCACTTAAAGTAATAGCATTCTGAGTTGTAGGAGTATATGCAAGAGATACTAAATAGCCGCATAAATCAGCATCTTTTTTTGCTCCATTAACTTCTTTGTCATAATTTCTTTGATCATACGAAACTTGGGCAGTCCCCTTTACCTTTGAAGCTATCTGTCCATTAACACCTGCGATAAAACTATTACCTAAAGAATCACTATTTGCATTTGTTTGATAGTTAATGTTAGAAAACAAATATTCAACGAAGAACGAAGTTTTTGGTGACAAATTATAAAACAACTGTACTCCTGAATTCAAACGATTTCTATCCAAATATTCAAATTTCTCTTCAACATATTTATCATATAAATCAGACATAACAAAACCAACTGAAAACATCTTCTCTAATGATGTTCTAAATTCAAAAAGAGCAACATTGCTCATTCTCTGAGCTCTTTCTGTTAAATCTGAACTTGCAGGGTCTGAAGTATATATAAAACTTTCTTTTAATGTAAATTTATTATTTTCCAATACAACATCTAATCCAGCATTCATAAAATTATTTTTAGCAGTATCTTTAGTGTAAGCATTATACCCGACATTTGCTTTTGCAAAAAGATCCAAACTTGTATTTGGAATATTACTAAAATATTTTGCAAAAAGTTGCGAAGAACTTATTTCTGAAGATTTTTTATCTTTAGAAGCATAATATATGTTATCATCATAACTTAAATTTTCTAAAAACAAAAAAGATAATGGCTTCTCTGCAAATAATGATGATACTGATGAAACTAAAACTAAACTTAAAAATATTATTGTTTTTTTCACAAAATACTCCTCTTATTTAACGTGGGGCTGAAGGGCTTAAAATTATATCTTGCTCTGCTTGCTCATATTGGGTTTTTCTTTGCAAACTTATTGGCAAAAAACCATCCTTTACACTATTAACATCCAATTTTAACTGATAAGAACCACCTTGAGATAGAATGGCTGCATTACCATCTTTATCAACTATTTCTAAATCACCATTTTCAATATATAACTTTCCGGTAACTGAATCTATAGTAAAAGAAACCGGACCCTTTGTATTTATTGTATCAGAACCAATCTTTATATCTTTCAAATCTGTACCATTGATAAATATAATATTATTCTCATCAGATTGAGAGCATCTTACAGAAAGCTTTTGCCCTTCAGGAATAAAAATTACAGTATTTTGATATTCAATTGAAATGTTCTTCACAGCATCAATATTCAAAGTACTTCCATCCGGATATTTTTGCGCTCCAGATTCACTACGGACTAATATATCTGCACTAGATATACTAACAAACAATAAAAATACAAAAAAAGTAAATAAACACTTTTTCATGTTTTAGCTCCTATAAATTAAAAACTTTTACTACAAATATTATAAACACCTAGCATTAGTTTATACAAATAAATTTTATTTGTCAAGGTTAAATTTATATTTTTATTTTATATATTTAAACACAAAAACATGATACGGAGGAAAGTTACTCTTGCCATTGCTAATTGTTTTTTTAAGATTTATATCTGTCTCATAAATAACATCAAAATTTGATTTAAAAAAAATTGCAGGCATACTTTGGAATTTAGATGTAGGATTTATTAAAAAAATATATTTTGTTCCTTGGTAATCAAAACTTTTTGCCTTTAATGGCTTTTCTATATCAATAATATTTTGTATTTCTATACCTTTATCAAAAACATCTGATGTAAATGAAATTTCTTGTATAATATCTACAATATCTTTCCATTGTTCCGGCTTTGATTTTGGCAATGGAATTCCTCTTGATGTATAAATAAAATAAAAAAGTCCGGTAGCACCATTAAAGACTGCATCGTAAGACATAAATCTTATTTCATCTTTACTTGGGAATCGGCCTATTCTATTATCATCTGAAAGGTGTTGTTTATATTCTTTCCAATCAAACATCTGTATAACTGCCCATAATGGTGTATTATCTCTGCCAATAATCTTTAAACCTTGTTTTGCTAAAGCTATATTTTGCCCAAATGATTCAAGTGCTA
>Ga0265294_10002818_pt1 | contig 22594 bp, 22 predicted proteins | sample MunlanPumphouse3_FD_192504 | JGI IMG/M metagenome (GOLD analysis project Ga0265294, IMG submission 192504) | Groundwater microbial communities from a municipal landfill in Southern Ontario, Canada - Pumphouse #3 | ecosystem: Environmental > Aquatic > Deep subsurface > Groundwater | place... | reverse complement strand
TTCCGTTTCCCTCCTGCGGAGGTGACTTTTCTGTTTGCGGGCATCCTAGAAAGCTTGCTTTCGTACGCCCGCATGGGGATTATGCTCTCTGCGTTCGCATGATCCCTTGATGGGAGGCGGTTTAAAGCCAGTTCCGTTTCCCTCCTGCGGAGGTGACTTTTCTGTTTGCGGGCATCCTAGAAAGCTTGCTTTCGTACGCCCGCATGGGGATTATGCTCTCTGCGTTCGCATGATCCCTTGATGGGAGGCGGTTTAAAGCCAGTTCCGTTTCCCTCCTGCGGAGGTGACTTTTCTGTTTGCGGGCATCCTAGAAAGCTTGCTTTCGTACGCCCGCAAACAGAAAAGCCAGCTTCGCTTCAAAACGGAACTGGCTTTTGCGGAGAAAGAGGGATTCGAACCCCCGGTACCCGCGAGGGTACAACGGTTTTCAAGACCGCCGCATTCGACCACTCTGCCATTTCTCCGTGCGGCAAAAGTAGAAAGATTTTGGATATCTCCTGTATCTGGCCAATTTTTAGCTCTCACCACTTTTCATCGTACCAGTCAAAAAAAATTGAATTCAGGACTAATGTAGACTCATTTTAGATCCAATATTTAACAAAGTGCTGATTTTTACCAGGAAAGTGATAAAAAAGATGCGCTGAAATTTGGTAGGGTCGGCAAATGGCCTAAATTTGTTGGAGCATTGCAACTATTTCTAACCCATAAAAACTAATTGGTATGAACAAAGCACAATTGATTGACGCTATTGCCAAGGATGCTAACCTCACCAAGGCAGATGCAAAAAGAGCCCTGGATGCATTCGTTAAGACCACTGCTAATACTCTGAAAGCTGGCGGCCGCGTTGCTCTCGTAGGTTTCGGATCATTCTCCGTTTCAAAAAGAAACGCTCGCACTGGCCGTAACCCTCAAACTGGCACTCCGATTAAAATCGCTGCCAAAAAAGTAGTTAAATTCAAAGCCGGAACTGAACTGACCAGTAAGGTGAAATAACGTAACTTAAGCATTGTTGGGGAGTGCCGTGCACTCCCTTTTTTTTTATGGAAGCACTCATCAAACACCTCTCTCAATTTGTTACACCAAGACGATTCGAGCTTTTTAACCAGGTCGCTGCCATAAGGACTCGATACCTTACCCTCCTTCTTGAAAACATTTACCAACCTCAGAACGCCAGCGCAGTACTTCGAACCTGCGATTGCCTTGGGATACAGGATGTTCATATCGTCGAAGACCAAAACCCGTATACCCTAAACCCTGATGTCGAACTCGGAGCCGCCCAATGGCTTACCCTGCACCGATATAACTCACCTGATCAAGGGATCAACGAAGCCATCCAAAAACTTAAAAAAAGAGGCTACCGAATCGTGGCAACAACACCACACCAAGGCGATGTCTCCCTTACAAACTATGATCTGACTCGTGGAAAATCAGCCTTACTCTTCGGTACCGAACTTACAGGCCTCTCCCCTCAGGCAATTAACCAGGCAGATGAATTTCTACGAATTCCAATGTATGGATTTACAGAGAGTTATAACATTTCCGTTTCCGCTGCCATCACCCTTTTTGAGCTCACTCGCCAACTGAGACAATCCAACATTCCGTGGCGACTGGCCCCCCAAGAACTAAACCAACTGCTGCTCGATTGGCTAAGACAGAACATCAAACAGGCAGATCAAATAGAAAAAAGGTATAATTTTGATCGGGAAAGAAAGGAATCATGCTCATAAAACCTATGAAATGTATCGTCATCGAAGATTTCGATGATTCAAGAAGGCTGATTGAAACCTACATCAGAAAAACGAAAATGCTCGAACTGATCGGTTCCTACTCCAGCGCTCTCGAAGCTATCAATGATGAAGAATCCAGCAATCAGGCCGATCTGGTCCTGCTGGATATCGAACTTCCGGATATAAACGGCCTGGAATACCTGCAAACCTTGAAATCCAAGCCAGCGGTGATCATTCTCTCCGGATTGGAGAAATATGCGATACAAGCTTTTGAATATGATGTTAGCGACTACTTACTCAAACCAATCATTTTCAGCCGCTTCTATAAAGCCATATCAAAAGTATATAATCGTTGGCGTAAAGAACAGAACATCAGCCAAGAAGCCTCTTTTAGTTTCATCCGAAAAGGTGATTCGCTCGTTCGTATCTCCCTGTCCGAAATCTCCTATATCGAAGCCATGGAAAACTATGTCGTACTGTTTACAGAATCAGGCAAACACCTGGTCCATTTCACCATGAAAGCCCTGATGGAAAGGCTTCCCGAAGGAATGTTCATCCGAACCCACCGCTCCTATGTAGCCAATATCAACAAGATAGAATCCGTTGAAGCAAACTCAATCAAAGTGAAAATAGGTAACAACTTATCCGAAATTCCGATAGGTAGAGTTTACCGCCAACAGCTACTCGAACGCCTAAACCCACTATCAGATTAAGGCCACAACACCCTCCTCATGAACCGAAAGGATATCTTTCTGCGACATATTGGTCAAACTTCCCCTTACCCGCTGGGACTGGAAATAACCAGGGCTGAAGGCTGTTTCTTGTATGACCCCGATGGCAAGCGATATTACGATCTGATCAGCGGATTCTCTGTCAACAATATTGGCCACTCAAACCCTAAAGTTCTTGAGGCAATCCACGAACAGGTGGACCGATACCTTCATACAATGGTGTACGGTGAACTGATTCAGGCTCCGCAGATTCTGCTTGCCAAAAAACTGGCAGAATCACTCCCGGATAGTCTGGATATGGTCTTTTTCGTCAATTCAGGCGCTGAAGCGGTGGAGGGTGCCCTCAAACTCGCCAAAAGAGAGACCGGTCGCCATGAAATCATCTGTTTCTCCAATGCCTACCATGGTAGCACCCATGGTGCCCTGAGCGTCATGGGATCGGAAACCTATAAAAATGCCTTTCGACCGCTCCTTCCATCGATTAAAATATTGAATTTCAACAACTTCGGCCAACTCGATCAGATAACTGAGCATACCGCTGCAGTGATTATCGAACCTATCCAGGCCGAAGCGGGAATCCTCGTTCCCGAACCCGGATACCTGGCAGCCATCCGAAAACAGTGTGACAAAACCGGCTCCCTCCTCATTTTTGATGAGATCCAAACCGGATTTGGAAGAACTGGAACACTATTCGCTTTTGAATATGAACAGGTCGTCCCCGATATTCTTCTCCTGGCTAAAGCTCTGGGTGGAGGAATGCCTGCGGGAGCCTTTGTTGCATCAAGAGAGGTGATGCTTAAACTAACGACTAATCCAGTTCTTGGCCATGTCAGCACTTTTGGAGGACATCCAGTATCCTGTGCTGCCGGACTAGCCTCGCTCAACCTAATCCTAGAATCAGACCTCCCAAAGGCTGCCGCTATAAAGGGTCAGAAAATCCAAAAACTACTGGTTCACAAATACATACGACAAATAAGAGGTCGTGGTTTGCTGATCGCCGCTCAACTTGACACCCCAGAACGGGTCAATCGCTTTTTCGCTCAGAGTCTAAAAAATGGTTTATTGTTCGACTATTTCCTGTTCTGTCAGGATAGCATCCGTATTGCCCCACCCCTGATTATTTCGGATGAAGAAATCGAAGAGATGATTGGACTGATTCTGAAAACGCTGGATGAGAGTTAGCCTCTTATTTCACCACGAAATCAAGCAGAACCGTTCCCTCAATATCCGCCACCAATCTGTCATTCCGATGAACCTGCCCCACTCCGGCCGGGGTACCGGTGAAGATTAGATCACCCATCTGAAGCGTGAAAAAGCGCGAAACGTAGGAGACCAGCTGATCGAAAGAGAAAATCATGTCGTCGGTGCGGCCAGACTGAACCCGTATATTATTGATATTAAGACCAAAACTGAATGATTTTGGATCTTGTAGAGAAGAAATGGGGATAAAACGGCCTACCGGTGCAGAGTGGTCAAAGGCTTTTGCCTTTTCCCAGGGCAACCCCTTCTCTTTTGCTTGCCGCTGGATATCTCGTGCGGTAAAGTCAATCCCCACAGTCAGTTCATCATAATAACGATAGGCAAACTCTTCGGCGATATTCTTTCCAACCTTTCCAATTTTCAAAACGATTTCCGCCTCGTAGTGGATCTCAGACGAGAAATCTGGCAGAAAAAAAGGTTTATTCCCCTTCACCAGGGCGGTTTCGGGTTTTAAAAAGACAACCGGTTCAACAGGAACCGGATTATTCAGCTCCCGTGCATGGTCAACATAATTTCGACCAATAGCGATGATTTTCATAGGATCAAGTATTTCTCAACTGCAAATAGATGCGCGAGATCACTCGTTTGGTATATTCGGGGAAATCGCCCTGCATCATCCAATCATAATATTGTGGCTCCTTACGGAAGACATCCAAAACTTTCTTGCCTTTATGTCGGCCAAAATTGAAGAGCTCCTCCCCTGCATCGTCAAAAATGATTCTTCCAGCAAAATCCACAAATTTTGAAGCCTGACTCATTTCGCTAAGGCTTTCAACCTTGGGAACCAGGTCGTCATATCGATCGAGCTGTGCTTGCAAAACCTCCCAGGTAGCCTGGACATCAGCCATAGCTGAATGGGCATTTTCCAGATTTCGTCCACAATAGAACCTATAGGCAGCTGATAGGTTTCGAGGCTCTTTTTTGAAGAATATGGCCTGAACATCCACAAATCGGGTGCGTTTAAGGTCAATATCGTAGTTAGCCCGTGCAAACTCCTCAGCCAGCACGGGAATATCGAACTTATCCGAATTATAGCCACCCAAGTCACAATCACGGATAAAGGTTGCAATCTCGCCGGCTAATTGGGAAAAAGTTGGTTTATCGGCAACATCTTCGTTGCTGATACCATGGATTTGATAGGCTTCATCCGGGATTGGTCGACCGGGATTAATCCGATGGATTAGTTGTCGTGTTTGTCCATCGGGCATCACCTTCAGCATGGCGATTTCAATAATACGATCTGTTCCGATATTCAGACCGGTCGTTTCCACATCAAAAAAGACAATCGGCCTATCGAGGGTTAATTTCATAAAAGGGATTGTTATCTGTCCATCATCAAAGATCCGTTTCTTTCTCATTGGCAGAAATAAAGAGCCCCGCTGCAGCGGGGCTGTATCAATTAAGTATTGATCATCATAGGCATTAGCAACATCAGCAGGTTTTCCTCCTCCGACTCTTCCTCACGAGGCAGGAGAATACCGGCTCGAGTGGGATCAGCCAGAGCTAAAATGATCTCATCACCGGGGATGTTGTTAAGAATATCGATCAGGAAAAGGGATTTAAAGCCAATTTCCATCGTATCACCATTATATTGGCATCCAAGCTTTTCGACAGCAGATATGGAGTAATCGATATCCTGGGCCGAGACCGTCAACTGGTTAGAATTTATCTGTAGCTTAACCAAATTCGAGGCTTGGTTAGAAAAAACTGACACTCGCCTCAGGGTATTAAGAAACGCAATCCGGTCGGCAAACACCTTGTTGGGATTGCCTTTAGGGATTACGGCCTCGTATGCTGGGTAATTTCCCTCGATAAGCCTACAAATCAGCTTATGGCGAGTCAGCGTAAAGATCGCGTTTTTCACATCAAACTGTAAGTTAACCTGTCCCTCTTCTCTGGGTAACAGACTCTTCAGCAGGTTAGCCGGTTTCTTGGGCAGGATAAAGGAGGCTTCCTTTTCCGATACAACATCGGTACGGCGATACCGCACCAGCTTGTGTGCATCAGAAGAGACAAAAGTGCTATGATCAGGCCGGAGCTCCAGGAGTATTCCGTTCATGACCGGCCTCAGTTCATCATCCGCTGTAGCGAAAAGAGTTCTACTGATACCCTTGTTGAGCGAATCGGCGGGAAGAGTAACCTCGGTGATCAATGCTGCTTCCAGGGGTTTTGGCTGGGGATAGTCAATTCCGGGCTTACCAACAATGCTGAACTTTCCTGTATCAGTAAGAATGTCAATTCCGAGCGAATCAAGGTTGATGTCGAACGTCAGGGGTTGTTCTGGAAACTCTTTCAGTGTATCGACAAGCAAGCGCGCCGGAATTGCAATAATACCCTCACCTTCAACCGATTCCAATTCAAGAGAGGCTATAATGGTAGTCTCTGTGTCGGAACCGGTAACGGTCAGATTGGTACCCTCGATCTTGAACAAAAAGTTATCGAGGATTGGCATGGTGTTTTTGGTATTGATCACGCGAGCAATTGCCTGGAGATCGGATAACAGGTCGGTACTTGAGATTATGAATTTCATATCTGGGTTTCTATTAACACACTAAAATTAAGAAAAAATGAGGGATGAAACGATTTTATCCTTCAATTTACTAACATTTATTTGACTGGAACGGAAGGGAAAAAATCCGAATAGTTCCGGAAAAGGTCTTCAAATACGTAGAATTGGATCACGACCCACTCCTTTTCATCAATCAAAGCCCATAGTCGTTCATCGTCCCAAATCAGCGGTTCACCTTCTGAATCGGTTTTCCCATTAGCGTAACGCTTATAGGCGGTTACCGTTGTCCCCTTCCCATCCCGATCAACGAGAGTAAGCTGGCGATACGGCTGAGCAGCTAGGAGCGAGTCCTTGTTAATATTCGGAAAATTATCCGCATGAAATTCATAACCAACCTTCTCGAACTGGTTTAAATAAAACTTCATCCGAACTGTATCCGGCTGTCCAGGTTCTTCACGGCCAGCTAAAGAGACCACCTGAAACTGATTATTACCCTGATTTTCAACTCGAAACGACTCCTCGGGTATATCAAAATTATTGACCGTCACCGAAACGATATCATCAAAATCATAGTTGAATAAATCCGTTGATTTCCAAGCATCTTCTTCCACAAAAAACCGGGTACTAAGATATCCGGTAAAGCCAGGAACATGAACCACGAATGGCACGGATGACCCTTCTAGCATCATAAAGGTACCCATCTGATCTTGGGTTGGGCCGCCGACATAGAGTGTTTTGATTAATTTCTTACCTCGGTACACTTCCACTTTGGTATTACGGGTGGCCAGCATATTGACGGCATTTTTCATCATGGCTTTTGAAACCGGCGACTTAACGCGAATACGATAAAGCGTTTTCAGCAGGATATCCATCGCATCATTCCGTGCTTTATACGTCCCGTTGACCATCCAGCCTCCGTTCTCACGGGTAAGGGTAACGCTCTCATTATCTTTTCGGACCATAAAAATGCGAGTCACCGAAGCAGTATCCTCCACCGCAAAATCTCGCAGTTCCCGCTTGATTGTATGGTGAGTGTTCCTAGATACCAGCCAGATCGCCAGAATCCCCAGAATAATCACCAAGATTAGTATGATCTGATTTCTTTTCATTTTCATCGGGTGTATTTACGTTTGCGGATCACAATATAGGCTATTCCAAACAACAACACGAGCACCACAGGCAGCAGCAGGTTGAACATTTTCCAGAAGCTGCGCTGCGAGAGGATGCGAGCTTCATCGAGCAACCTCACCTTCACCTCGCGCGAACGAACATCCATATAGCCCTCATCATCAAGAAGATAATTAACACAGTTTAGCAGAAAATCTTTATTACCGAAGGTTGTTCGGGTGTAATTATCATATCCGAGGGGAGAAACAAAGTATTGTTCATCACGTACTTGCACAAAATTTCTTGCCACATCCCCATCCGATATTACAATCATCCGCGTAGGTGTACCACTCTCCTCATAAACCCGGAAAGCTTCATTATTCATCATCGTGGGTGGAAGGCGATTCCTGTAGTGGCTGGTAAATTCTCCTTCCAGGAGTACGGCAACCGGCATCCCTCTCAAGGGGAAGCGCGCAGGATCGGGCTTCTCTGCAAAGATGCTGGTATTCACAATGATCGGCGGCCTTACAACCCTTGAATGATCGGACGTAGCAAGCAGGATGGTCTTCTGAACCCGTGAATCCTCGCCCACGGTATCGATCGGACTAGCGAATTCCAACTTAACCGGATTGATATTGCGGCTGATCGGGTGATTGTTCACCCCATTAACGAGAGGGAAAAAGACAAATGGCGCAGGTTGAAAATCAGGCTTCTCCGATTCTATTGGAGCAACATTGACAGGAATAATCGCACATTGATAATCCTGAACCAGGCTCGAATTAATCCTCACCCCATAGGAATAAAGCATGTCCCCAATGTTGATGATGCTGTTAATCTCACCCATGGTCTCTTTCTCATAGGCAATTTGATTCATATCAACTTTAACCGCATCAACCATCCAGAGAACCTTTCCTCCCCTCATCACATACTGGTCGATGATGAACTTGTCTTTTTCCGAAAATTTCTCCGTTGGGTCAGCAATGATGATCGCTTGGTAGGAATCCAGCGCCGCCAACTTTTCGTCAATCGCAACCCGCTCAACTGTGTAAAAACTCCCCAAAGCCAGCGCAAGACTGTTGATCCGATATTGATCGAGCTCGCCGTGTCCTTCGATGATCGCTACCTTGGGAGTATTCTCTCTTGAAACTGTCCTGATGCCTGTAATAAATTCATACTCAAGCATTTCGATTGCCTTATTGATAGAAGCATCGTTGAAGACATTGGAGATCGACCCGGAGAAGAAATTGACAACCCGCTCGTAATCTTGTCCATGCTGGCGATACGACAGAATTGCGGCGGGGAAGACCACCTGTGTGATGGTGGCACCCGTTCGATCTGCCGACTGCACATTAAAAAATTTCAGCCCATCCTGAGCAAGCTGATCATAGATTTCCCGCCGGGTTTTCGGATCTGGGCTTTCTGACGGATTGATAAATACGTACTCGATATTGGATTTGGAATAGGCTCTAAACTCATCGAGAGTCTCTTTCACTGCTTTCTTCAGTCGCCGAAAGCCAGCAGGCATAGGACCGTCGAGATAAACCTTGATATAAACCACATCATTTAGTTCGCGGAGGGTACTTTTGGTCCCATCCGAAATAGTATAACGCTTTTCACGTGTCAAATCGAAACGATGGAAAAGGAAAGAGCCTACCAGGTTAACCAGGGCTACCAGAACCAACAGGAGGATCAGTTCTGTTATATTTTGTCGTTTTACTTTCTTCTTTTTATCCATTAATACACCTCCTACCATTTACGGCTCTCTAAGACTATTTTGGTTAGCAGAATCATAACGGCAATGACAGAAACAAAATAGAGGATGTCTCTCGTATCAACCACTCCTCGGGCGATGGAGTTGTAATGAAAGGAGATACCAAAGCCGGCGATAAAGTTTTCGAGGCCGCCCTGAAACCCAAGTTTAGAGAAGTAATCGAACCCCAAGAAAAGGACGAAGCATCCGGCTACCCCGAGAATAAACGAAACAATCTGATTATCACTTAGAGCACTAAATAGTAAGCCCACAGAAACATACACGCCAGCCAAGAAAATCAGGCCGATGAAAGACCCCCAGAAAGCGCCGATATCCAAATTGGCAGGCGGATTTCCCAGAATCATCACCGAGAAGTAATACACCAGAGTAGGAATCAGCGCCAACACCACCAGAACCACTCCAGCAAGATACTTTGCCAAAATCACCTGAAGGTCGGTCAACGGCCTACTCATCAGGAGCTCGAGTGTACCAGTCTTTTTCTCCTCCGAAAAAAGGCGCATTGTGACAGCCGGAACTAAAAACAGGAAGACCCACGGGGCAATGATGAAAAGTGGATCCAGCGTTGAGTAGCCGCTGTCGAGAATATTAAACTCACCAGGGAAGATCCAGAGAAACAGACCATTCAGTAGCAAAAAGACCACAATGACAATGTACCCGGTCAGGGAACTGAAGAAACTGCTGATCTCCCGCTTAAATAATGTTAACATACGTCAGCTATTTTTAAGCAAGATGCAAATTTAGGAAAAAAAACGGGTCTAATACAGTCCTTTTGCGGTATCGACCACCCAGCGTGCAGCTGTTTCTGAGGAGCTGGCTCGTCCAAGGATCCCTTTAAGTCGATCGTACCCGAGGAGCATCCTGTTTCGGTAATCCTGATCTTCAAGAATCCTTAAGAGCTCCTGCCTTAATTTTTTATCCGTCAAATCCCCTTGAATCAGTTCGGGCACACAAGCCTCCTCCAGGATCAGGTTCACCAGAGAGATGTGCCTAACTTGAATCAACATCCTGGCAATCAGATAGGAAGTGGGCGCAGTGCGATAGCACACGATCTGGGGTGTACCTAAAAGGGCGGTCTCCAGCGTAGCTGTACCGGAAGTGACCAGGGCAGCATCAGCGATGGCCAATAATTCATGAGTTTTACCCCGAATAATCAGCAGATTAGACTTTCCGGCAAATTCCCTGATTTGATCGTCCGTAAAGCGCTCATGAGCTGCAATAACAAACTGATAATCGGGAAAATCATCTATAACACCAGCCATGACAGGAAGCATATCCAACAGCTCCTGATGGCGACTGCCAGGCAGGAGGGCTATCACTTTTGCCTCATCGAGGCCCAGGTTTTCCCTGAGAAGCTCTTTGTTGAGAGTCCGTGCAGGCTCCAGTTGCTCGGCAACGGGATTTCCCACATAAACAGCATGCACTCCCCGCTGCCTGAAAAATGGCTCTTCAAAAGGCAGGGTTACCAACACCCGATTGGTGTACCTGGCCAGCCGCCCGGTTCTTCCCGGCATCCATGCCCAGGTTTTTGGAGGGATATAGTAAACCACGCGCAAGTCTTGGCGTTTAGCCCATCGGATCATCCGCAGGTTGAATCCGCCATAATCGACCGGCACCAGCACGTCAGGCTCGAAGGAGAGAATCGCCTCATGGCAGCGCCGGAAGTTCTCCCGAATTCTGGAAGCTTTTGTCACCAGCTGCGAAAAACCCATAAAGGCCAAGTCGGATAACGGCACCACTGCTTTCACCTCAGCCGCCGCCTCCATCTGCTCACCCCCAAAAAACGCAAATTGCGCCTCCGGATCAATTTTCCGGATGGCCGTGATCAGGGCAGCTGCGTGCTGATCCCCCGATGGCTCTCCGGCAATGAGAAAGAATTTCATCCTGGAATAGGGAGTTAGAGTGTTAAGCTGGACTTGGTTCAGGTAAAACGGATAATCACCACAATTAGTGTAAAAATGAAGGTGGCCCCCAAGACTCCACGGGCTGCCAAAAGGTAGTTTCTATTAATGAATGCAAAGAATACCAACAAGTTAGGGATCACCGACAGAGAGATTATGTGTGTCAGGAGACCTAAGTTACGATAAACCTTCATGAACTCGGAGAGCGATAATCCCGAATAGCGGGCAAAATAGTAAACAATCAACGCGATCAGAGGCACTAGTAGCCCCGCTGCGAGGCCAACCCAGACCGAGTTCCACTTGGATGGCTTCGTTTTGCCTAGAACTTCCATTTACGGATCGACTCCAATCCTTGATAATCAGTTACATCTATGTGTATCGGCACAATAGCACCAAAATTATTTCTCATCGCCCACTCATCGGTGTCCTCTCCATCCGGCTCATCATTACTGAAGGCGCCGGTGAGCCAGTAATAATCGCGGCCATGAGGATCGGTGCCCTTTTGGAACTCCTCTTTCCAGACGCCCATCGTCTGCCTGCACACCCGGATTCCCCTGCACTCTTCGGGTGCAATGGGTGGGAAGTTGACGTTCAAGCAAGTGGCCGCAGGCAATCCATGCTGCAAGACATTCTCAATCACCGGTCCGGCATATTGAGCTGCCAACCGCATATCAGCATCAGGAGAGTGGTCGTCAACCGAAAAAGCAATCGCCGGGATACCATTCAGGCAACCTTCAATCGCTGCTGCGACTGTTCCTGAATAAAAAAGGCTGACCGAGGCGTTTGATCCATGGTTGATGCCCGAAACGATCAGGTCGGGTTTCCGGTCCAAAATCTGATTCAGGGCGATCTTGATACAATCAGCTGGCGTTCCTGTGCATGCATAGGCCGAAATCACCCCGTCAATCGTTATCTGCTTGAGCCGGATGGGGTTGGTCAGGGTTACCGCATGGGACATCCCCGACTGGCCGGTTGTTGGAGCAACCAGTACCACATCCCCATATCGTTTCGCTATTGACGCCAGCTCCCGGATTCCACGCGCTTTGTAACCATCATCATTACACACCAATATCAATGGTCGTTTCATCATAATCATTTTGGGTGCAAAAGTAGTTGAATTCTCTCAATTTGCAGGATTGCAGGCCCCCACACCCCGAAAGAATCTAATCATTAACTTTGGGCTTTTATTTAACACGATGATCTGCCAGACAACCATCCGGACCAGCCTCGCAATTCTATTAACCATCCTGATAGCCGGTTGTTCCGATGAGATTCAGATGATTAAAGTCGGCGATCCCATTCCGGTGGTCTTTGCGGTTTTTGATGCCAATGATAACGAGCATTTCATCAAACTAACCAAAACATTTGCCAGTGATGCCAATGCATGGGAACTCACCTCTGATCCGAAGAATCTATTCTATTCTGATGTAGAACTATTCCTGACCGAGCTGCCAGGTAACCGACGAAACCCTTTTAGCGTAGTTGAAGGAATTCCCAGAGAACCAGGGCTTTTACCACGGCTGCCTAATCAGGCCTACCGGTACGAGGGTTCTCTGCACCAGGGCAATTACCGAATGACAGTCAACATTCCAGAACAGCCGGAAATCACGGCCGACTTCAGACTGCTGGATGGGTTTACGATCATCACTCCAAGGCCTGGAACGAAACGATTTTATCTGTACGATGATCCAATTCTGTTCTCCTGGTATCGACATCCGGAAGCCGGACTTTTTGAAATCAGCTTGATCATCAGTTATGAGGAAGTAACGAAGGATGGCGCATCTTCCTTAAAATCTGTAAGATACAACCGTCAATTAAAGCCTGACAACTTGGAGGTAGATCCGATTAAAAACAGTTATTTATTCTATTCCGATCCATTTTATGCCTACCTGGGCGGGCAGATCGCCAGGGATCCGCAGGTAGACTACCGCAAACCTGTCAGGTTCGATATGGAAATCACCGCAGCCGACACCACCCTGGCCCGTTATCTCAACTGGTTCGCGCTTGAGATTGATGATAAAATCAATCCCAATGGCAACGTCAATGGGGCTATCGGGGTTGTAGCGTCCAAATGCACGGTGGTTTATCCCGATTTGATCCTCTCACAAAGAGCGCAGGACTCCCTGGTCAGGGGCCATTATACCAGCGATCTTGAATTTGTTGCCAATAGCGATTGGTAGAAATGAGTGCTCTGGCATCCGACCGTGGTGAGGGGATCTTTTGCTCCAGGCCCAATGCCCTGGCGGTTGTTATTCACTAACGCATCAACTTGAACCACGTGGTAGATCTCTCCTCAAACAATGTCTCTTCCATCCGGTTACCTGATGAATACTTCACCGAATTCACCACCTTGATCCATTATTCAGAGCTCATTGGAGGCGATTGGATCCAGAAAAAGTTAAGCTATCAGAGGAGTCACCGGGCAGTACCACAGCATTGGGTCGACTGGTAGCAACAATTCCCTTATATCTCTTTTGGTTCTAATTTTGTTTCGTATTTTTGCGAACAACAAAACATTAAGACCGAACCGAGAAAAACATTCATCTGCTAAACTCCACAGCAACATGAAGAAACTATCACCAATACTCCTCATTCCGTTCTTGCTGGTTTTGATTATCAGCCTGATGTTCAACAAAAAAAACGATGGCAACTTTACCGGTACTCCGGATGAGATGATCAGATCATCAGGCGTTTGTCCGCCATTTTTGCTGTACGATGAGGAAGGGAATGAGATCAATCCAGTAAAAGGGATCAATGCAGACAAGCCCTACTCAACCAAGATGACTTGTGGAAAATGTCATGATTACGACAAAATCACAGAAGGATATCATTTTCAGCAAGGTAAGGATGAAATGCCATCTGATGCATTGACAAATCGTTATCAGTGGGTCACTCATCCGGGCAATTACGGAGGCAATTGGTGCTCTCCTGCGCCCCTCTACCGGGCTCTGGCAGCCAAGGAGAACCAATCAGCAGTAGAGATTGACATGACCTCTTTTGAGTTCGCCACAGCCTCCTGCGGCGCCTGTCACCCAGGTGGAGGGCCATTGGAATATGATCGCAACGGTTATCGATACGATCGGTTTATGGCAGATACGGCCAACAGGCTGAAGCCGCTTGGGGAAAACGGGCTTGATGGAGATTACTACAAGGCTAACTGGAACGGGTCGGGAGTAATCGAAGCCGACTGTCAATTGTGCCATCTGCCGGAATATGATTACAAGGAGCGTAATAAGCAGCTTGAGCGATGGAATTTCAAGTGGGCAGCTACTCAAGGCAGCGGTTTGGCCGCAGTGAATGGTTGTGTCAAAGATTCAATACCGGTAAAGGTCAAGTATAATCTGGACAAGTTCGATGAGGAAGGCAAGCTTTCCCTCCATCTGGTCAGGGAAATCAGAAACGAGACCTGCTTAAACTGCCACGCCAAGCCCGGCTGGAAGAAGCGGGGAACTACCTACTCGGAGCGGAGGGATGTACACCTGAGAGCTGGCTTAAAATGCATAGATTGCCATGCTGCCGGATCGAGGGCCGCCAGTGACCTGATCCGGGGCAAAGAGGTGCACCACTTCGGCAAAGGAGATGATCCATCGGGGAACGTCCGCAACGACCTTGACAATACAGTCCGCAGTTGTAACGACTGCCACCTGACAGGCTACCTGGATGCTACGAATGCTAAACACAACTGGCTTCCACCCCTTCATCTCCAAAAAATTTCCTGTCAGGCCTGCCACATCCCAACACGCCCCGCCAAGGCAGCCCTGGTTCAAGTCAGCGATGTCTATAATCCTGGCACCAAAATTTCGCCTCCGGGGAAACATATCTGGACTTTCTACGACCAGACGATGAAATATTGGAATCACTATGGAGAGCTTGGTATGTTTACGCATAAAGACCAGCCCACCGATCCCTTCATTCCAACACTCTCTCGCTATAAGGGAGTCATTTTTCCGGTTAATCGTGTACACAGCGCTTGGCCAGGAATCTATACCGAGGGGAGGCCTGGGCTGAACCAACCCAAAATGGCAGACATTTACCAGATGTGGACCATGCATCGGAAGGATCCGGAGGTTTATCCTGCGCTAAGCCAAATAGCTGATGATAATGGTGATAGCATCCCGGAAGTCAACACATCGGCGGAAATTGACGCCTTCATTAAGTCGGTTTCTACTCACTTGACTTTCAAAGGATACGACCTGAATGACAAACAGGTAGTTTGGGTGAACAATGACCGGATCTACTTCTCCGGTAATGATTATCAGCTGATAGAAAAAGAAATGCATGAGGCTTCTCCGTATGCTTCAACCCATAAGTTCAGCCACGATATTGCCCCTGCCAGAGCAGCTTTGGGGAGCAATGGATGCACCGATTGTCACTCGCTGGGCTCATCCTTCTTTTTTGCCCAAACACTCAGGTATCCTTTTGATGACTTTGGTAATCCGGTTACCGAGCCACAATATAAGTCGTTGGGAATCTCTTCCGTGATGAGCTACACAGGCGCTCTACGCGAAAGCCTGGTTAAGCCATTGGTGTATTTCTCACTCGGTGCTTTCTTCCTGCTCCTTTTAGCCAGACTCCTGATCCCCAGGATTAACAATAGATTCCGACTTACTAGAAATCAATCGAGGGGATTAACCTGGCTGGTCATCCTGGGAATTCTGGGCGCCGGAGTATTTACCCTGTTCGCTACAGAACTCGCCCAATACATGCTCCCCAATCGAATATTCCTGGATTCCAACCACTTCCTGATAGGCGCGGGCATCCTTCTGCTCGGGTTATATGCCTATTTTGGCGGACTTGAACAGCAAGACGAACACAAAAGGGAAAACCGGACCATGGGACTATTCATCCTGATCGTTCTGCTGTCAGGATTCCTGATGCTTGTAAAAATCCCCTTCCTGCCAATTGCCAACCAAGTTGCCTATACGCTGTTCGATGTCGGACTACTGGCCATTCTGGTGCAATGCATTTGCTCAATCGATCTGAACCAGAAAACCCCCATGCCGGAGTTAACGGAAAATTAACAACACTTGGCAGGCAAAAATCTTTCGAATCATCCTTCAGAAATAATTATTTCGTATTTTTGCGAAACAAGAAACAAATAATGAAAGCACCTACATTAACCCCTGATCATGAGCAGTTGGCCCGCTATGCCAAGGCTCTGGGCCACCCGGTAAGAGTATATATCATCGAACTACTATCCTCTCAAACATGCTGTTTCAGCGGAGACCTGGCGGAGGAGCTTCCCATCGCCCGATCCACGCTGTCGCAACACTTGAAGGAGCTGAAATCAGCCGGATTGATACAGGGTACCATTGAGTATCCGAAGATCCGATACTGCATCAATAAGGAAAACTGGGAAAAAGCCCGGATACTTTTTAACAATCTGCTGAATGTGTCCATTCAGGTAAAAGACGCCTGCAAAAGCAACAGTAAATAATCACTTGATATTTTAAGAAATGGAAATCAAAATTCTAGGAACCGGATGCCCCAAGTGTGCAAAGCTGGAAAAGGTAACCCGTGAAGTGGTGAGCGAAATGAGCATCGATGCTACCGTCACCAAAGTGGAAGATATCATGGATATCATGGCCTTCGGGGTGATGACGACTCCGGCACTGGTAGTTGACGGAAAGGTAGTCCTTAAGGGACGCGTGCCCAGCGCTGATGAAGTCAAACAACTATTAACCAAATAATTACCACATTATGAGAAGAATTGGATTCATCATGCTGATATCAGCAATCGCTACATTGACACCCGTTCGGGCCGTTAATAACCCAGTCAATGGAACCGATACTCCCCAAGTAAAAAAATCGGCCCCAGTGGAAGTCTATTACTTTCACATGACTCGCCGATGCGTGACCTGTCAAACGGTTGAAAAAGTTACTGAAGAGGCTATTAAAGAGAACTTTAAGGATGCTTTAGCCAAAGGTGAAGTATCCTTCAAATCGATCAATCTAGAGGACAAAACCAACAAAAGCCTGATGAAGAAACTAAAAGTTGGAGGACAGTCGTTGCTGATTGTCAGTGGCTCAGAGAAGATCGACATCACCGATAAAGGGTTTATGTACGCGGTGAACGAACCTGACAAGCTCAAGTCGGAGATCAAATCACACGTTAAAAAGTTACTTAAGTAAGGATGGGCTGGCTTCAGGGATTGCTGGAGAACTCGCAGTGGCCGGTTCTCACCGCCTTTATCCTGGGGCTGATGACTGCCATCAGTCCGTGCCCTTTGGCGACGAACATCAGCGCAATCGCGTTCATTGGCAAGAATATCACCAACAAGAAGATAGTCCTCATCAAGGGAGGAATTTACACCTTGGGGCGGGCTTTCAGCTATACTGCCATTGGGCTGCTTTTCTTTTTCGGACTAGGCGAGGTTGGACTCTCGGGGTTCTTCCAGCGTTGGGGCGAAAAGATACTTGGACCCTTGCTGATCATCATCGGACTTTTCATGCTCGGGGTTCTGAAACTAAACATACCCGGAATCGGCCGGCTGACCGAGCGTATGGAAGGTCAGGCAGGAAAAGGTTATTGGGGTGTTTTCCTTTTGGGCGTGGTGTTTGCCCTTGCTTTCTGTCCGTACAGTGGTGTCATCTATTTTGTGATGCTCATACCGATGACGGTAGCCTCGGCTCAAGGCCTTTATCTGCCATTAGTATTTGCCATTGCCACCGGACTGCCGGTCATCCTGTTTGCCTGGATGATTGCCTACGCCGTAGGAAGCGTTGGTTCTATCTATAACAAAATCAAGGTTTTTGAACTTTGGTTTCGAAGAGTGGTCGCCGTGCTATTCATCGGGGTTGGCATCTACTTCATTATCAATACATTGATACTCTAGTACTTTATGGAAACGAAAACAGAACTAAAAACTCTTTTCTGGCTGGTAGCCATTTTTATCGGGGTTTTCTTTTTACCAACAGGCAGTCCGGTGTTCCGTGAGGCCGTGGATGCCACGCTCGACCTGAGTAAATGGTACGCCAGGGAGCATGTGGTGATGTGCCTGCTTCCGGCTTTCCTGATTGCGGGCGTGATCTCCGTTTTTGTCAGCCAGGGTTCCGTCATTAAATACTTCGGAGCGAAAGCAAAAAAGTGGGTAGCCTACAGTGTGGCAGCGGTGTCGGGGACCATCTTGGCTGTTTGCAGCTGCACCATCCTGCCGCTCTTTTCCAGCATTCATAAGCGGGGAGCCGGATTGGGTCCCGCCATCGCCTTTCTTTATTCCGGGCCGGCCATCAATATTCTGGCGATCATCCTGACTGCCAAGATCTTGGGAGCTGAGATCGGGGTTGCACGTATTATCGGGGCTGTCCTGTTCAGTGTGATCATTGGAGTGACTATGTCATTCATTTACAGAAAGGAAGAACGAATTAAAGCTAAGGAACAGCTCAGTTTTCCGGATGTTCCGGAGAAGCGGCCACTAGGACTAACCGCGCTGCACTTCTTCAGTCTGGTGCTGATCCTGGTTTTTGCCAACTGGGGAAGTCCCGCCGAGGGCGTGACCTCTGGAGCCTGGTATTGGATCTGGAGCAGCAAATGGCTGATAACTGGATTCTTCAGTCTGGTGCTGGCTTTCTCAATGATCTATGTTCTGAAAATCATCTGGTGGCAAGTGGTGGCTGTAGTGGCTGTTACCGGAGCATCTGCCCTGTTTACCAGCAGTCCGATGATCCCGATGATCGTGGGTATTGCCGGTGTTAGTCTGATCTCCCTGCTCGACAAGAAAGATGAGGATAACCGGGAATGGATCCTCTCCTCGTGGGGTTTTACCAAGCAGATTGTTCCCCTTCTAGCCATCGGAGTGGTGATTGCCGGCTTCCTGCTCGGCTCAACACATGACGATACCGCCCTCAGAGGTATCATTCCGAATGAATGGATCGCCCGGCTGGTGGGAGGCAACTCAATCTTTTCCAACTTTTTCGCTTCCATCGTGGGCGCTTTCATGTATTTCGCCACCCTCACAGAAGTTCCGATCATCCAGGGCCTCTTGTCGGCCGGAATGGGAAAAGGACCTGCTCTGGCTCTCCTTTTGGCCGGCCCCAGCCTGTCGCTACCCAATATACTGGTCATCCGCGGAGTAATTGGTACCCGCAAAACAGCCGTCTATGTCCTTTTGGTGGTCATAATGGCAACCATCACAGGTTTGATTTTCGGAGAAATTACGGTATAAAGAACAAGGATTGATCATAAATGAAAGTACTGATTCTCTGTACTGGTAACTCCTGCCGAAGCCAGATGGCGCAGGGTTTTCTTCAGCACGAACATCCTGAGTGGCAGGTCTATTCCGCCGGAACCCATCCGGCTAGCAAAGTTAACCCACTGGCTATCAAGGTCATGTCCGAGGTTAGCATTGATATCTCCGGAGAGCATCCAAAATCGGTTGACCAGTTCATCGGGGGAGAGTTTGATTATGTCGTCACGGTCTGCGACGGAGCCAGAGAAGTCTGTCCAGTATTCACTGGAAAAGTGATGCACCGTCTCCACATCGGCTTTGAGGATCCGTCTGACCATGAGGGCCCGGAGGAAGAGGTGCTTCCGATCTATCGTAAAGTTAGGGACCAGATTCGTGACCGTTTCTTGAGGTTTCCAAAATAAACCATGGAGGACATAAGTCGATGAAAAAGCTGTCGTTTCTTGATCGGTATCTGACGCTCTGGATCTTCCTCGCGATGCTCGTGGGCGTTTTGTGGGGTCACTTCTCCCCTACTGTGGCGGCTTTCTGGAATTCGATGAGTTCGGGAACTACCAATATTCCGATCGCCATCGGCCTGATAATCATGATGTATCCACCACTGGCCAAAGTCAAGTATGAAGAGCTTGGACGAGTATTCCGCGACTGGAAGATTTTATTGTTATCGCTGATTCAGAACTGGGTGATCGGGCCCATTCTGATGTTTTCCTTAGCCATATTGTTGTTACCGGACATGCCCCATTATATGACCGGGCTGATACTGATCGGGTTAGCCAGGTGTATTGCCATGGTTATCGTCTGGAACGATCTGGCAAAGGGGGACACAGAGTATGCTGCCGGGCTGGTGGCGTTCAACAGCATATTCCAGGTTTTGTTCTTTTCCGTTTACGCTTATGTGTTCATCACGATCCTGCCAGGATGGTTTGGCCGCGAAACCACTGAAGTGAACGTCACCATGCGGCAAATTGCCGAAAGCGTTTTCATTTATCTTGGCATCCCCTTTCTAGCGGGAATGATCACCCGCTTTTCCCTCATCCGGATAAAAAGCAAAACCTGGTATCAGGAAAAGTTCATACCAAAAATTAGCCCACTCACCCTGATAGCCCTGCTCTTTACGATTTTGGTAATGTTTTCTTTAAAAGGCGAATACATTGTCAAGCTTCCCTTTGATGTTATCCGTGTAGCCATCCCTTTGGTGATCTATTTTCTTGTGATGTTCGTCATCTCCTTCTTCATGGCCAAGCGCGCGGATGCCAATTATCAAAAAACGGCCACCATCTCGTTTACGGCAGCCAGCAACAACTTTGAGTTAGCGATTGCCGTAGCCATTTCCGTTTTTGGCATCAACTCAGGTGAAGCCTTTGCTGCAGTCATCGGCCCATTGGTAGAGGTTCCGGTGCTGATTGCCCTGGTGAACGTGGCCCTTCGCTGGAAGAAGAGGTTTAAGGGGGAAAAAGTGATTTAGGGAGTTTCCCGTTTGCTCAATCATACCCCACTGTCAGCATTCAGTACTGAATGATCCGGAGAATCTCCGAAAAAGTATATCTTTAGGTTTTACTACCACTCTCATCTTAACCTAGCCATGTGATTTAGAGTAAATGGAAATAATCGACAACATCAACCATAAGCTCGGGGATGAGTTGGTAAAAACGATAGGCAGGGGGAGTAAGCTTTCGATTGCGGCGGCCAGTTTTTCCATTTTCGCTTATGAAGAACTTAAAAAGCAGTTGCAGGATATTGATGAGCTGCGCTTTATCTTCACCTCACCCACTTTCCTAAAGGAGAAAATGCCCAAGGAGAAACGGGAGTTCTTCATTCCACAGTTGAACCGGGAGCGGAGCCTATACGGAACAGAGTTCGAGGTGCGACTGAGAAATGAACTGTCGCAGAAGGCGATTGCACGGGAGTGTGCCGAATGGATTCGTCAGCGGGTACGTTTCAAGACCAACATCACCCATGATCAAATGGGTGGTTTTATCCATCTTCGTCAGGAAGAAGAGGTGGCTTATGCCCCGGTGAACGATTTTACCACGGTGGATCTGGGAAAAGAGAAGGGGAACCAGATGTTCAGCCTCATCAACCGCATTGCTGCTCCTTTGAGTGCACAGTACCTGGAAGTATTCAACGAGCTGTGGGAGGATGAAGAACGAATGCAGGAGGTGACCGATCAGGTAGTGGAACACATTTCAAACGTTGACCGGGAGAATGCCCCGGAGTATATCTATTTCATCACCCTCTTCAATATATTTAATGAGTTCCTTGAAGATCTTTCGGAGGATGTGTTGCCCAACGAGGCCACCGGATTCAAATCGAGTGAGATTTGGAACAAGCTCTACAACTTCCAGCAGGATGCCGCCCTGGCCATCATCAACAAGCTGGAGAAGTTCAATGGCTGTATCCTGGCCGACAGTGTGGGACTGGGCAAAACATTCACTGCTTTGGCGGTGATCAAGTACTACGAGAACCGAAACAAGTCGGTGCTCGTACTTTGTCCCAAGAAACTGGGCGATAACTGGATCACCTTCCGCAGCAACCTGACCAACAACCCCATTGCCAAGGACCGCCTGCGGTACGATGTGCTGTATCATACCGACCTGTCGCGCGATAACGGAACCTCCAACGGTCTGCCTCTCGACCGGATCAACTGGGGAAACTACGATCTGGTGGTGATCGATGAGAGCCACAATTTCCGCAACGGAGGACAGATCTACGGCGATGAAGAGAAGAAGGAGAACCGTTACCTGAAGCTGCTCAACAAGGTGATCCGTACAGGTGTTCGCACCAAGGTGCTGATGCTCTCCGCCACACCGGTAAACAATCGCTTCTTCGATCTGCGCAACCAACTGGCGCTTGCTTACGAAGGTGAACCCGAAAAAATTGAACAGCTGCTGGATACGAAACAGAGCATCGACGATATATTCCGACAGGCGCAGGCTGCCTATAACCGGTGGAGCAAACTGGGCGTGGAAGAGCGAACCACCAGCACGCTGCTCGATATGCTGAGCTTCGACTTCTTCGAACTACTCGACAGCGTCACCATTGCCCGCTCCCGGAAGCACATTCAGAAATACTACGATACTACTGCCGTTGGAAACTTTCCTACACGCCTGAAACCGATCTCCATTCGCCCGTCATTAACCGAGAAGAACGGAGCCATCAACTACGATGAAATATATGAGCTGCTCACCCAGCTCAACCTGAGCATCTATACCCCATCGGAATATGTTTTCCCCAGCAGGCAGGAGAAGTACGAGAAAGAGTATGGTAGAGATATGGGCAACACCTTTTTCCGTCAGTCCGACCGTGAAAAGGGCATCCAGCGTCTGATGAACATCAACCTGCTGAAACGACTCGAGAGCTCGGTCCACTCGTTCCGTCTCACCGTAACCAAGATCAAGCAGCTGA
>Ga0265294_10002816_pt1 | contig 22614 bp, 21 predicted proteins | sample MunlanPumphouse3_FD_192504 | JGI IMG/M metagenome (GOLD analysis project Ga0265294, IMG submission 192504) | Groundwater microbial communities from a municipal landfill in Southern Ontario, Canada - Pumphouse #3 | ecosystem: Environmental > Aquatic > Deep subsurface > Groundwater | place... | reverse complement strand
GTCACATCCCTCTTGAATCTTGATAAATGCCCTACTCTTTCCTACAAATTCACTTACAATTGTTTTATCAATATGCTCTAAATTACCAGGTTCAAATACTCTTGATTCACTTTTTAAAATCTCATTTATCTCTTCTTTCAATGAATGCCCAAAAAGTGAGTCAATCTTGCCCTCATTGAAAAGCCCCTCACCTTTTGTCCACACTCCACACCCAGTAAAGAATACTTTTGGATTATTTGGAAGCTTTTTTAAGCCATTTACATAGTTTTTTGCACTACTATCTGCACTATTTGTCACAGTACAAGAATTGATTACTACAATATCCGCTTCATTTTCGCTACTAGCTACTTCAAAGTCTTTTATATGACTTATCATCACCTGAGTATCAAAAATATTAGTCCTACACCCAAATGTCTTAAAATATACTTTTGGCTTATTTGCTAAAAATTTCAATCAAATAATCCTTGTGCTACACCTTGAGCTTGAGGATTAGAGTGACTTAGAGGATTTTCAGCTTGATTTTCAAGAAGCTGATATCTCAAAGTTTGTGTAGGGTAAGCTATTTTTATATCTTCCAAGCCCTTGAAAGCATCAATAATCTCACCACTAATAGTACTTCTAAGAGCTAGTGTTGCATATGAATTTGTAAGATACCAAACTGATATTTTCATACCATAAGGCTCTATAAAGTTGAAAACTCTTGGTTCTACATTTGTACCACGAAGTGAATATCTATCACGAAGTTTACTCATTTGTTTTCTTGTAATATCAGTGTAACCTTTTGAGTATTGTTTTGCAATTTCTCGCACTATATTAGTTGCTTTTTTGTGGTCACTATCAAAAGTGATAACTATATCGATACCATCCCAAACTGTTTTGAGTCCTGCGTGAGTATAGTTTGAAATCATTTCCGTAAAGATATAGTTATTTGGTACAAAAAATATTCTCCCAGCTCGTCTATTGGTCATATAAGTTGTAAGTGTAATATCTTCACGAACTGCTATTTTAAAAAGTGAAATATCCAAAACATCACCTACAAGCTCTTGTCTATCTTTATGCACTCTTATTCTATCACCTACATTGATAGCACCACTTGTGATTATGACAAACCACCCAAATATAGACATAAACCAATCTTTCAAAGCAATAGCAATACCAGCTGAAGCAAAACCTAAAATAGTTACCAAATAAGTAACATTATCAATATAAGAAAAAAGAAGTACAATTACTATAAAAACAACTAATACAAAATTAATAATCTTATTTATCATATAATATCTATCATCTTCACTAAGATATTTTCTAATACCTAACTTCATCAAAAATGAAATCACAAAAAACAAACCAATCAAAAGTATAATTTTCAAAGTCTTTTGTGCTTGAGCAGCTATTTTGTTATTTGTTTCTGATATTATTTGCTCAACTCGTCTTGTATAAACTTCACTCGTTGTAGTCACAACATCAAGTACCATTTCAAAATCTCTTTTTGCTGATTCTATAGATAATAATTCATTTTGAATAGATGAAGAACTTTGTATACCATCAATTAAAAGTAAAATTTCCAACTCTTGTTCTATCAAATTCAAAGTATTGTCAATATCATATATCAAAGAATTGTATTTTTTACTATTGTCATCAAGTTTTTTTATATATGTCAATGCTTCAAATATTAAAAAAGGATTAGTAACAGCAGGTATTGCTTCTATATCCTCAGGTTTTATAAGTTTTCCAATAGGAGATTCTTTATATTCTTCTATTAATTCAAGCTCATTTTGTTTGATTTTAATTTTATTACTAACTTGTCTTTGTAGCTCTCTAGCTTCACTGCTTTTTTGTTGATGCAAGTCTTTCAACTCTTTTTCTAATTTTTCAATATCACTTGCAATATTTCTATATGTTAAATAACTTCCATATCGTTTATATAAACTATTTTCTTCTAACAAAATATGATTAGCAATAAGTTTTTGGTTATACTCTCTAGTTTTGTCATTTATCTCAGTTTGAATTAAATCACTATTTGCAAATAGCCAAGAACCACAAAAAACTATAATCAAAACAATAAATTTTTTCATAATTACCCTTTAAATTTGCTAAGAGCTTCTAAAACTTTTTCTTTTTCTATATCATCTCTAATCTGACAATCCCCAATCCCAAAAGCTAATATAAACTTAATTTTATCATTTATACTTTTTTTATCTAAAAAGAAATGGTCATAAAATTCATTTACATCTTCAATCTTGTAGCTAGTTGGTATATCATAACTCTCAAGTAATACCTTGATTCTATAAGCTTCATTTTGTGACATATTGCCCAAATCAACCGCCAAAACATTAGCCATTATCATACCAATCCCCACAGCTTCCCCATGAAGATATGTATCATAATTAGTCTCATTTTCCACCACATGCCCAAATGTATGCCCATAATTAAGTGCTGCTCTGATACCTTGCTCTTTTTCATCACTACTTACAACTTTAGCTTTTGTTTGTACAGAATAAGCTATAGCTTTTTTGATATTTTCTTCATTATCAAGTCTATTATTTTCTAACCACTCAAAAAACTCTTTATTAAAAGTCACCGCCATTTTTACGATTTCAGCCACTCCTGCACCAAATTCTCTTTTTGGCAAAGTTGTCAAAAAATATGGGTCAATCAATACAGCTTTTGGCTGATGAAATGCTCCTATTAAGTTTTTGCCAAATTTATTGTTTATTCCAGTTTTTCCACCTACACTTGCATCTACTTGCGATAGTAATGTAGTAGGAACTTGAACAAAATCAATCCCTCTTTGATAAATAGATGCTGCAAAACCAGTCATATCACCTATCACTCCCCCACCAAAAGCTATAAGAAGTGATTTTCTATCAAGTCTATGAGTGAAACAATGCTCTAAAATCTGCTCTATTGTAGACATAGTTTTATATTGCTCACCATCAGGTATGGTAACCACACTTATATCTTTTGCACTTAGCTTTGATAAAAGATAATCCAAATGATACCCACTAACAGTTGGATTAGTAACAATTACTATTTTTTGGTATTTAAGATTTAAAAAACTACCATCAAAACTAATATTTGGCAACTTGTCTATTAAAATATCATAACTATTGTCAACTAAATCTATATGAACTGTCATTGTGTCTCTTTAAAAATTGATTTATGTGATTGATTATACCAAATAATAGGTAAAACTAAACTCTATTAGATTAGTATTTTAAACCAAAAAATTAAAATTAAAACATTATCTATTTTGTAATCATTTTTATTGTAAAATCACAAAAATTAATGAAGGATTATTATGTCAGAACAAGAATTTTCATCAAAATTCTCAAGATTTTTTAAAGACAAATTATATATTGAGCTCATAATTGCTACAGTTTTATTTTCAATAGCATTGATTACAAATAGTTTATTAGAATTTATTATATATATGCTTTATTTTATCATATTTTTAGAGATTGTAAGAGCTGTCATGAGCTTTATCAGAGAACAAAGGGTTCGCATTGGTATTTTGATAGATGTTTTTATTATACTAGCTCTTAGAGAGTTTATAGTCAATGTTGTAAAAATAAACAAAGAAGAGTTAAACTCATTTGAAGCACTATTTAATAGCCCGACAAACTTTCATATTCTTATATTCTCTGGTGTTATTTTGTTTTTATTTGTACTAAGATACATAGCAAAAAAAACTTCCCCAGATAATAACGAAGTTAAATTATAAAATTGAACTGCTGATTATTTCTCGGCAGTTCAACTGTGGCTTTGTAGTTTATACAATGCCAATTTGAGTTGTTCGGAAATGCCCAACAACTGAGTTTTGAATAAGGGATATAAACAAGAAAACCAACTCTTGTGCAAAGCACTCTCTGTGAGAAAGTCGGCGTTCCTACTCACTACTCACTAAAAACTAAAGCCTAAATCTCTCTTTATCAAAAAAAGTACTATCTTGAATATTTTCAAAGGCACTTTTCATAGATACGAAAATCTCTGGGTTTTCTTCTTCCAACTTCGCAAGAAGTTTTTTGGTATGTTCTCTAGCGTGTGGCATTTTTATATCAAACCTCATTGCAGGACATGCTTCGTCACCTATTACATTGAAGCCATTTGATTTGGCAAAGGCGTCGAGTTGTCTTTCACGACAAAAAATCAAAGGTCTTATGACATACAGTCCATTTTCAGCTTTATAAATAGGTGGCATACTTCTCATTGCACCATTATAAAAGAAATTCATAAAAAACGATTCCATAGCATCATCAAGATGGTGTCCAAGGGCTAGTTTGTTGTATCCATTTTCAAGGGCTGTTGTATATAAATAACCTCTTCTCATCCTTGAGAAAAAAGAACAAAAAGAGCTGTTTTTTCTGATTTTGTCTTTTGAAAGGTCAAATATTTCAGTATCAACTATCATATGTTCTATATCATATTTTTTGCAATGCTCACTCAAAAACTCCACTCTCTCACCCATACCATAGGTAATAGTAACAGCAGTAAACTCAAAATTAAAAGGAGCTACTCTTTGGATATGTTTTAGAGTATGTATAAGTGTTGTAGAGTCTTTTCCTCCACTAAAACCGACTAATACCCTATCGCCTTCTTGTATAAGTCCATAATGTGCATTTGTACGCCCTGCGAGTTTGCTGATTTTTTTACTAAGTTCTGCTTTCATTATCTGTGGTCTGTTAGTTTCATATGAGATTCTAAATCTGTTGGTTTATTTACCATGTGCTTTGAAAACATTTCACAATAATCCCAGAATTCTTGTTTGGCAACATCGCTTACATTTAACTCTTCCAACAACTCTTTCATACATCCAAGCCATTCAACTCTAGCTTTTTCAGGTATTGAAAAAGGTTTGTGCATCTCTACCATATCTACATTACCCATTTCATTGCTATATTCTTTTTCACCACCACAAGCTTCAACAAAAAACTTTGTATTATGTTTTTTTACCTTATCAAGGATAGCCTTGTCTTGTGGGAAAAAATTTGCAATATCACTTTCTACTACTATATCATAAAATCTATCCATCATATCCTCAAAACCACTTCTACCTAGTTCTTGCAATATCTTTCTAGGTTCTTTAAAACTTGGCCTTTCGCCAAAAACTGTACTTGTCACTTTATAATCTACCACGATTTAACCCTCTTTTTGCTATTTTTTAGTTAAGATTATACACAAATATTTTTTAAGGATTGGTAATGGTAATAAATTACTCCAAAATTAATGATATTAAGAAATAAAATACCAATATACAAAAAATGGATAATCTAGTAAGAATTGGAAAAGGATTTTCAAAAAGTGAAGCTATATAAATTTTTTACCTTATATTTAATATTAATAATTTTTCAAAAACTAAATGCACTAATATTACCAGATGATAATACGCTAAAAAAACAAATTGGTCAGATGTTAATCATTGGTTTTGATAGTGAGTATGTAGATAAAAACTCTCAAATTATCAAAGATATCAATCAATATAATTTAGCTGGTGTTATTTTATTTGACAAGGATTATAAAGATAGAAATAAAGTCAAAAATATAAGCTCACCAGAGCAACTTAATAATCTAACTTCATCATTAAAATCGCTTTCAAATAACTCTATTTTAATATCTATAGATCAAGAAGGCGGAAAAGTAGCAAGACTAAAAACAACAAATGGATTTGATAACACATTATCAGCTAAAACTATATCATCTTTAGATACTCAAGAAGCTAGCAAAATCTATCAATCAATGGCAAAAACATTAAAAAACAATGGAATTAACTGCAATTTTGCCCCAGTTGTGGATTTGGCTATAAATCCACAAAACAAAGTGATTTACCAACTTGAGCGAACTTATGGTATAAATCCTCAAGAAGTGATAAAATATTCAAAAATATTTATAGAAGCTCTCCACAGTAAAAATATTCTAAGTGTTATCAAACATTTCCCAGGACATGGTTCATCACTTGAAGATTCACATTATGGCTTTGTTGATATATCAAATACTTGGAATGAAATTGAATTAATCCCGTATAAAGAGCTAATAAAATCAAATCTAATTGAGATGATAATGACTGCTCATGTATTTAATAAATATCTTGATAGTAAATATCCTGCAACACTTTCTTACAATATAAATACCAAGCTACTAAGAGAAGAAATGGGTTATAAAGGTGTAGTAATAAGTGATGATTTACAAATGAAAGCGATTATGGAACATTATTCACTAGAAGATATTGTTACTCTTGCTATAAATTCAGGAGTAGATATATTACTTTTTGGCAACCAACTATCACACCAAAACACAGATGAAATTATAAATGTAATTTTAGATCAGGTCAAACAAGATAAAATAAAATATGCAAGAATTGTAGAATCAAATCAAAGGGTAAAAAAGCTTTTTAAAAACATAGGTGACTAAAAGCCACCTATACTTTTAGCTGAGATATTTTCTAACTGCTTTATAAAGTGAATTTATATCAGTTTTACCAACAAACTCATCCACACCAATATTTTTCATTTTACCAGTAACAGCTTCAGTTGTCATACTTGAATTTACAATAATAGGAATACTTGAATATAAACTTGAGCTTTTCATAAAAGAAGCTACTTGATAACCATCTTTATGAGGCATTTCAATATCAGTTACAACTAAACCAATCTCAGATGGGCTTAATTCTTCCAATCTTGCCATCAAAAGTTCACCATCATTATATATTTCATAATTTGCTTTTAATTTTTTGAAGAATTTTGTTAAAACTTCTCTTGCTACTGCACTATCTTCTGCTGCAAGTATGATTTTATTTGTAGATAAAGGAGTATCCACATATTTACTTACTGCATCATCTCCACTATCAGTCCATCCAATATCACGAAGAAGTTGTTCTGCATTAAATACAGTACAAAGCTCATCTTTATTATTTACTTTTACATATGTTGTATATGTTATTTTTGAATTTTGTTCTTCTGAATGTCTTAACTCACCTGTAGTTTTTTCTACAATGTCAAGCATTTCTTTTATTAAAAAACCAACTTTTTTATGATTGAACTCACAAAAAATGATAAGTTTATATTCACTTGTCTCCAAAGGCTTTCCACCAAGCCAAGCATCAAGATTGATAAGTGTTACAGGCTCACCCCTGATTGTAGCAATACCAGCTATAATTGGAGTAGTTGTTGGAGTATCATTTATAGTTACTTCCTCAGTTATAATAAAAGCTTTAATTTTTGCTATATTTATAGCATATATATTTCTATGTCCTGTATAAAATACAGCTAACTGTTGAACATTTCTTAAGTGACCTTGAGTCATATTTTCGACATTATTCATTTTTTCCCTTTTTGATTGCAAAGTTCTACCATAGTTGGTGTTATTTTATCTTAGATTTGCTTATACTAAACTTTAAAAAGCGTGAATCGTAATTCGTGAATTGTGAATTGTGAATTGTAATTTGTGAAAACTCTACCATCTACCATCTACCATCTACCATCTACCATCTACCATCTACCATCTACTATCTACTATCTTTTGTATTGCCAACGAAGCCATAGTAAGTCCAAAACTTCCAGTAACTCCTACAAAACTACCAAGTTCCTTGCATAGTGGCTCTTCTGATGAAAAAATGATTTTAAACTCTCTTTTAAAACCATTTTTTTTCAGAGTATCTCTAATCTTTCTCACAAATGGGTCATTATAAGTTTTCCAAATAGAAATATACTCTATTTTCATAGGATTTATCCTTTTTGCACTTCCACCACTACATATTAGCTTTTTATACTCTTTTTGGATAAGTGCTACTTTTGGTATAATATCATCAAAAGCATCCAAAATTAAATCATAAGGGCTAAAATCAAAGTTTTCAATCCATTTTTTAGTTATCTTTATATCTATTGTATTTACATTTGGATAAAGTCTTTTAAAAACATCTACTTTTTTTTCACCTACAAACTCACTCCCAATTTGTCTATTTTGGTTGGTTATATCAAAAGTATCAAAATCTACTATCGTAATATCTTTGATACCAGTTCTAAAAAGTGCATCAAGAGCAAAACTACCTACTCCTCCGACACCTAATATTATAATTTTAGCATTTTGGAGTTTTTCATAATCACTTCCAAAAAGTTTTTCACATCTATCGTATCTATTATTGATTAAAGGTTCATGGGGTATTGTATCCATAATATTTTCCATTGCATAATTTTGGTTTAACTTATTTGTGATATAATTATACTCAAACAAATATAAGTTATAAGTTGCAAGCCGTTAATATAGATGATTCACGACTCACGATTTACGACCCACGAACAATAAAGAGGATAAAATGGATAAAGAACCTATGACAAAAACAGGTTATGAGCAAATTACAGGGGAATTGCATTTTTTGCAATCAGTTGAACGACCTGCAACGCTTATAGCCATAGAAGAAGCTAGACAACTAGGCGATTTAAAAGAAAATGCAGAATATCATGCAGCTAGAGAAAAATTAAAAATTATAGATGCAAAAATGGCCGAATTGAATAATACTATCACAAAAGCGATTATCATAGACCCTACTACATTACCTCATGATAGAGTAAGCTTTGGCTCAACTGTACTTATTGTTGATATTGCAAGTGGTGAAGAAATCACTTACACAATAGTTGGTTCAACAGAAAGCGACCCTGCAAATGGATTGATATCTTTTAATTCTCCTTTGGCAAAACAACTTCTTGGCAAAGTAGAAGGAGATGAGCTAAAAGCAACACTTCCAGGTGGATTAAAAGAATTTGAAATTGAAAGAGTATATTATAAGGAAATTAAGTGATTAGAGTTGGTATTATAGGAGCTTCTGGATATACTGGGCTTGAACTTGTAAAGATTTTATCTATTCATCCAAAATTTAAAATTACATATATCGCAAATACTGAAGGTGGAACTACTTTATCCGCACTTCACCCTAGCCTAAAAGGAATTTGTGATTTAGAGGTAAAAAAAAGTAATGCAAAAGATATAATTGATAGTTGTGACTTAGCATTTTTAGCTCTTCCTCATCAAGCTTCTATGCACTTAGCAAAAGAACTAATTGCTGGTGGATTAAAAGTAGTAGATTTATCAGCTGATTATAGACTTGAACTTGATGTGTATGAAAAACATTATTGTACACACATAGACCCAGACAATATCAAAGATGCTGTTTATGGATTACCAGAGTTTTATGCTGATGATATATCAAAAGCATCACTTGTAGCAAATCCTGGTTGTTATCCAACTGCCACACTTTTAGGGCTTATTCCTTTTGTAAAATATATTGATGTTAATAGCTCAATATTTGTTGATGCAAAAAGTGGAGTTAGTGGAGCTGGTAAAAAACTAAGCGAAACTACACATTATTGTACAATAAATGAAAACCTATTTGCATACAACCCTTTCAAACATAGACATTCTCCTGAAATAAAAGAAAAAATACAAAAAGTAGCAAATAAAAATCTAAATATCAATTTTGTACCTCATTTATTGCCATCAACTAGAGGTATGCTTTGTTCTATTTATGTATCACTAAATCAAGAAATAAATGCCAAAGATATACTAGAAGAGTTTTATAAAGATTCAAAATTTGTAAGAATTTTTGATAAACCTGTAGATATCAAGTCATCAGCTGGGACAAACTTTTGTGATATTTTTGCTGCAACAAACGGCAAAGATTTATTTGTAAGTAGCTCTATTGACAACCTATTAAGAGGTGCATCATCACAAGCTGTCGTAAATGCAAATTTGATGTATGGTTTTGAAGAAGATTTAGGGATTCCTAAATTTGCTTATGTACCTTAACATAGTTGGTAGTTAGTAGTGAATAGTCAATGTTGTGGAACCCCAGATTTATCTGGGCTTGTCTTGATTCGTGAAGGAGCTATCTTCATAGCCGACTCGCACTACAATTCAGATAGAAATGAGCTAGTTACTATTTTGGAAAAAATACATAATGGTGAGATTGTTACAAATCAACTTTTTCTTATGGGTGATATTTTTGACTTTTTGTGTGGGGAGTCTGAGTATTTCATCAAAATAAATCAAAAACCAATACAACTCATAAATGAACTATCCCACAAAATAGATATTTTCTACTTTGAGGGAAATCATGATTTTAATTTATCTTCCATATTTCCAAAACTCAAAGTCTATCCAAGACAAAATCAACCTATTGAATTTAAATTAAACGATAAAATATGCTATTTAAGCCATGGAGATATATTTACAAATTTCAACTATAATGTTTTTTGTAAAATTATTAGAAATAGTATTCTACTAAGAATTATTAACTTTTTTGATTTCAAAAATTTAATTTCCAAAAGCATTGAAACTCAATTAAATAACAAAATGATATGCAGAAAAATCGACAACTTCGATACAATTATAAAGAAAAGAATCGATTCATACCCTAAATGTGAATATATTATAGAGGGACATTTTCATCAAAACACCAATACAATATATAAAAATATTGAATATTTCAACTTACCTTCAGCTTTTTGTTCAAAAAAATATGCTAAAATGTCTCAAAATTGTAATATTTTGGAAGTAATTGATATATGATAAAACAAATTTTAACAAATAAAGTACTATTTGCATCTTTGGCGATAGTACTTTTTGCTTTTGCTGCTATTGTCCATAGTAGTAAAATTAATGAATATATAAAATATACAAAGTCATTTCAAGAAAAAATCGAGAAACTTAAATATTGTGACGAAAAACTCAATGTAACAATACTTCAAGGAACTATTTTACTCGATAAAGATTATGATAATATCGATGACCTTGTTGATAGAATTGATAAAGTCTATAATGCTTTACTTGAAATGAACTTAACAGCAACTAAACTTTTATATCTTGAACAATATAAAGAATTAATTGCAGAAAAAGAAAATTATGGGCGACAAGCTATCACATCTGCTATTAATATGCATGATGCTATTTCACAAGTTCCAACACTACAATTCAATCTTAGAGAAGAGATAAATTTCAATGATATAAATCAAAAAAAATTTTTATTCCAAAGCAATGTTATTTTACTTGAAATTTTAAATCATGACAATAACTCAAATTTAAATTTTTCAAATGATATTAAAGAAAAAATACTATATTTAAATCAACTGAAACTTAATAATTCTAAATTAGACGCGTTTAGGGAATCTTATCTTTCACTATTTAATGATTATCTAATAAATCAAAATAAGTTTGTTAATTCTTTAAATACTGTATTTGAACTCAAAAGTCAGTATTCAATAGAAGCAATTGAAAATGAATTTAATAAGAGTGCAAAAAATAAATTATCAAATCTAAATAGTATTTCTATAGTTTTAGTTGTAATTTTTGTGATTACAGTTGTTTCAATTTTATTTTTATTGTCAAAAGCAAAAAAGGATAACAAAAGATTAAATTCTATCACAAAAACATTAGAATTTAATTCAAAATACGATACATTAACAGGACTAATGAACAGAAATAGTTTTAATGAAATTTTAAGGAGCAACCAATCTTCGGTATTTATCTTATTGAATATTGATAATTTTAAAGATTTAAATGACTTTTATGGCTTTGATGTTGGAGATGTAATATTATATAAAATTGCAAATAGATTAAAACTTTTTATAACAGAATTTTTCCCAAAAGATACAAAAATATTTAGACTTGGTGGTGATGATTTTGGTATTTTGGTAGGAACAAAAAGCAATACAATAGCTTTTAATTCTTTGGTATTAAATTTTTTAAATAAAATCAGTGAAACAAACTTTAATACCAAAGGGTTTAAAATAAGAATTACAATAAGTGCGAGTATTACCAAAAAAGAGCCTTATTTACAAACTGCTGATGCAGCGATGAAATTACTTAAACAAAAAAAGAATGACAAATATATCGTGTATAGTGATGAGTTAAAGATTTTTGAAAATTCAGATAAGAATTTTGAATACACACACAAAGTTATACAAGCACTTGAATTAAATGGGATAAGACCATATTTTCAGCCAATAATTTGTGCAAAAACAAAACAAATTGTCAAATATGAAGCTTTAGTTAGACTAATCGAGCCTGATGGTACAGTTTTAACTCCAGATTTATTCCTTGATATTTCAAAGCAAATTAGAGAGTACAAATATATCACTCAAACTATGTTTTTAAAAAGTTTTAATATATTTTTAGATAGAGAAGAATCTCTGAGTTTAAATATAGGATATGATGATATTATTGACCTAGATACAGAAACCTTTATAGAAAATCAATTCATCATATTCCCAGAACTAGGTCCAAAAGTTACTTTTGAGATATTAGAAACAGATAGTATTGATGATTATGATAAGGTTTATGATTTTATTAAGAAGTTTAAATCTTATGGATGTACATTTGCAATTGATGATTTTGGAAGTGGTTATTCAAATTTCGAACAAGTTCTTAAAATGAAAGCTGATTATCTAAAAATTGATGGTTCGTTAATTAAAGATATTGTACATGACCCTGATGCTAGAGTTGTTGTTGAAACTATTGTAGAATTTGCAAAAAAAACTGGCTTAAAAACTGTTGCTGAATTTGTATCTGATGAAGATATCGACAAAGCTCTTGATGAAATTGGAGTTGATTTCAAGCAAGGTTTTTATTATGGTAAGCCAGAACCTCTTTCCAAAAATCACACAAATACCCCTCTTCAACCATGCTAAGAGCTAACATTCTATTGCATATTTAATCGCATCTATACCGTATTTGTCCCTTATCTCAAGTAAACTTTGTGATAATTTTGCTTGAGTATTATCTGAGGAAAGTGTCAATAAAGATAAAGTCTTTTGATTATTATTTGAAAGAAAACTAGAAGCATGAATTGATATTTTATGAATTTTATAGTTTTTGTGAGTATCTAAAGATATGAAAATCTCTTTACATAGCTGAATCAAAAAAACCTCACTAAAAACCCTATCTATTGTGACTGATTTTGATGCTTTTAGACTATACTCATATTTTATTTTGAAATGAAATGTTGTTGGATTAAGGTTCAATTTCAATATAGTATAAGAAAGATACCTTGCCAATATGGCGACTCTTCTTAGTAGTTCATCTCGATTTGATAATGCAGCAAAATTTCTACTGATTCCAATCCCTTTACGAGTTTGAGATGGTATTACTTTTTCATTATCAATTCCACAAATTCTTTTGTACAGCTGTACACCAGTTTTACCATAAGCATAGAATATATTGGGATATTGTTTTGCTTGTGACAATGTTTTTATAGATGCTAAGCTAAGCTTCTTAGAGATTACTCTCCCAATACCTGGAAAATCATTTATATCAATATCAGCTATATATTCATCAACATCTTCTCTATTAAGTACTTTTATTCCATATGGCTTAATTGTATCAGTGACAAGCTTAGCTATCCATTTTGACTCACTAGAAGCTATACTAATAGGTAAATCAAACTTTTCTAATATCTCAGCTTGAAGCTCTTTGATAAAATCATACACATCTTCATCATTTATCCATCCATCCAAATCTCCAAAAAATTCATCTATAGAATACTGCTCAATCAAAGGTATTCTCTTATCCAAAAATTCTTTCAGTTTATGAGACAAACTTTGATAATACAAATGATCACTTGGAATAATTATCACATCTTTACACATATTTATTGCATCACCCAAATAAGTACCAGTTTTTATACCATATGGTTTACACTCATAACTTTTTGCTATCACAATACCATGAATACTCCCATCACTATCAAGAAACTCATTTTGCCAATTTGACAAAAATGTATCTTTATTATAATCATTACTAAATTGTAAAATAGAATTAAATGCTCCAGATTCACCTATCAATAAACCATCTTTTTTAGAGGTTGAAAATATTTTTCTATCACTCCCTTTTGCCACAACTACACATTTATTTTTTAAGAATTTGTATCTAGCTCTCTCCGCTGATACAAAAAAACAGTCCAAATCTAGATGTATTTTCACTTTTGTCCTTTTATTTTCAATAAATCTTGACATAATTATAATATATTTGCTATAATGTTCTCAATTAATTGATATTTTGTCAATTTATAAGGAAATATTTTGCAATTTAATGAAATCATTGATAAATTAAAAGATATTATTAGCTCAGAACTTGGAGATAAAAGAGTATTTGACAAAGATGTAGCATCATCTTTACAGATATCTAATGAAAGTTTATCCCATTTAAAAAAGCGAAATTCTATCCCATATGAGCAAATTGCTTATTTTTGTGCAAAAAGAAATATATCTATCAATTGGGTATTGTTTGATCAACTTCCAAAGTCATTAGAAGAAGAGACAAGTAAATATACAAAAATAAAATATTTCAAAGAAATAAATGCAAGTGCTGGTGGTGGAGCTATAAACTTTGATGAAGATTATGAATATATTGCATTTGATTCACTAATATTGCAAAATTTATATAAATCTAACAAAATAGATTCATCAAATATTCTAGCTATCAATGTCACAGGTGATTCTATGTCACCAACACTAAATGACAAAGAGATAATTTTATTTGATACAACAAAACAAGATATACCAAAAGGTGGGATTTTCGTGATATCTACTTTAGCTGGACTTTTTGTAAAAAGAATTTCAAAAAAACTAGATGGCAATCTTGAGCTAATAAGCGATAACAAAAACTATAATAGTGAGATTATTAAACCTTATGAATTAGAAAATGTAAATATATTGGGTAAATTAATAGGAAAAGTAGGGAGCATATAATGGAATTAATTTTATTTGGAACGATATCAGTTCTTGGATTTGTTGCTATTGCAATTAGTTTTGCATATTTTGATGAAAGAAACAAACAAAGAGGCAAACTCAGATTTGACAATACTTGGTTGAATGTTACTATATCACATAGAAAGGTTCACCTTCACAATGAATAACCCATTTAAAGTAGTAAGCGATTATGAGCCTTGTGGAGACCAACCAACTGCCATAGAGCTTTTGAGTAATTCTATCAAAGAACACAACCAATACCAAACACTAATTGGAGTAACTGGAAGTGGTAAAACTTATACTATGGCAAAAGTTATAGAAAAAGTTCAAATGCCTACCATTATAATGACCCACAACAAAACTCTAGCAGCTCAATTATATAGTGAGTTTAGAAGTTTTTTCCCAAACAATCATGTAGAATATTTTATCTCATATTATGATTATTACCAACCTGAAGCTTATATCCCAAGACAAGATTTATTTATCGAAAAAGACTCATCTATAAATGAAGAATTAGAACGACTAAGACTAAGTACAACCGCTTCACTTCTAAGCTTTGATGATGTTATAGTTATTGCATCAGTTTCAGCCAATTATGGTCTTGGTTCACCTGAAGAATATAGCCAAATGGTACAAAAACTAGAAATTGGTCAAGAGTATAGTCAAAAACAATTTTTATTAAAACTTGTAGAGATGGGATACAAAAGAAATGATAAGTTTTTTGATAGGAGTGATTTTAGGGTAAATGGTGATGTTATAGATATATTTCCAGCATATTTTGAAGATTCTTATATCAAAATAGAGTTTTTTGGAGATGAAATAGAATCAATCTCAACACTAGATTACATAACAAACCAAAAACAAGAAGATTTAAAAACCTTTACACTATATAGCGTAAACCCTTTTGTAGTATCAAATGATAGATTAGCTATTGCAATAGATGGCATAGAAAAAGAGTTAGCCCAAAGATTGGAGTTTTACCAGTCCGAAGATAGAAGAGTAGAATACCAAAGACTAAAACAAAGAACAGAGTTTGATTTAGAGATGCTTGAAGCTACAGGGATGTGCAAAGGTATTGAAAATTATTCAAGACATTTGACAGGTTTAAAAGAGGGAGAAACTCCATACTCTTTGCTTGATTATTTTTCTCAAAAACACAAAGATTTCTTACTAATAGTAGATGAGTCTCATGTATCACTACCTCAATTTCGTGGTATGTATGCAGGTGATAGGAGTAGAAAAGATGTATTGGTAGAATATGGTTTCAGACTCCCTTCAGCTCTAGATAATAGACCTTTAAGATTTGAAGAGTTCATTGGTAAAGCCCCTTATTTTCTTTTTGTAAGTGCCACTCCAAAAGAATTGGAGCTTGAACTATCAGCTACCAAAGCAGAACAAATAATCCGTCCAACAGGACTTCTTGACCCAGTTATTGAGATAAAAGATAGCACACACCAAGTAGAAGCCCTTTTTGATGAAATCAAAAAAACAACAGCCAAAAATCAAAGAGTATTAGTAACTGTTCTTACGAAGAAAATGGCTGAAGAATTGGCAAAATACTATTCAGATTTGGGCATAAAAGTCAAATATATGCACTCAGAAATTGATGCTATTGAGAGAAATCAAATTATTAGAGCATTAAGAGTTGGTGATTTTGATGTACTTATTGGGATAAACCTACTTCGAGAAGGTCTAGACATCCCTGAGACTTCCCTAGTAGCGATACTGGATGCAGATAAAGAAGGATTTTTAAGAAGTGAAACCGCACTTATCCAAACCATGGGAAGAGCTGCAAGAAATAGTGAAGGAAGAGTTATATTATTTGCCAAGAAGATAACCAACTCAATGCAAAAAGCTATTGATGTCACAACAGCTAGAAGAGAAGTCCAAATAGCATACAACACAAAACACAACATCACCCCAACGACAACCACAAGAAAACTTGATGAAAACCTAAAAGTAGAAGAATACGATGACATAGCTCTAAAGCGTGATAAATTATCCAAAATTCCTCCACTTGAAAAAAAGAAAATTTTAGACGAATTAAACAAAAGAATGAAAGAAGCTGCAAAAAACCTAGACTTTGAAGAAGCTATACGACTAAGAGATAAAATAGAAAAGATTAAAGAAGCATAGTTTTGTGATTAGTGAGTAGTAAGTCGTGATTAATAAGTCGTGAGTCGTGATTTGAAAATACATTAGATTCTCACGATTCACGATTCACGATTTCTTAAGTTTATTTTAGCTATAATCCAATAAATTTATATAACTAAAAAAGAGGCATAACTTATGAGACAAAGAGTACTTGTCAAGTTTTCAGGTGAAGCATTAGCAGGTGAAGGTGAGTATGGTATAGATACCAAAACACTACATTTTATTGCTAATGAAATAAAAGAATTAGTAGATAACAATATAGAAGTTGGTATTGTAATTGGTGGTGGGAATATCGTAAGAGGTGTTAGTGCTGCTGCTGATGGTGTTATAAAAAGAACAAGTGCTGATTATATGGGTATGCTAGCTACTGTAATCAATGGCGTTGCAATGCAAGAAGCATTAGAGCATATTGGTATTAGCACAAGATTACAATCAGCTATAAAAATGGAGCAAATTGCAGAATCTTTTATTGTTAAGCGTGCTAGAAGACATTTAGAAAAGGGTAGAGTTGTGATTTTTAGTGCTGGTACTGGAAATCCATTTTTTACTACTGATACTGCAGCGACTTTGCGTGCAACAGAGATAGAAGCATCAATGCTTATAAAAGCAACAAAAGTTGATGGTGTATATGATAAAGATCCAAATAAATATGATAATGCAATTAAACTTGACACATTAACTTATGATATGGCTTTACAAGACAATATCAAAGTAATGGATGATACTGCTATAGCTTTAGCAAAAGATAACAAGCTTCCAATAGTTGTTATGAATATGTTTGAAAAAGGTAATTTACTTAGAATCTTGAATAAAGATTATAGTAAATGTTCGATAGTTAAATAATCATAGGTTATAGGTATTAGATTGTAGGTTGTAGCAAGAGAAACTACCATCTACCATCTACCATCTACCATCTACAAACTAAAAATGAAGGAATCAGAATGAAAAGATTAGAAGAAACAATGGCAAAAGCTCTTAAGAGAGTAAATAACGATAGATATATATTAGCTCTTGCAGTTGGTCAAAGAGCAGATGAGCTTAGTCGTGGAGCAAAACCACTTTTAGAAGATGGCGTAAAAAATATGAAATATACAGATATTGCTATTAATGAAATAGCTAATGGTCTTTTACATATTGATGGTGTTGTTGCTAAATAACAACTAACAATTACTTTTTATGAATAACTTTTCTCAAGAACTTAAACTTATAAATACAATAGATGGTGCGATAAAAGCCTTAGCATCATCTATACAAATAACACCAAATATCCAAAAAGCAATAGACTTTTGTATCATAGCACACGAAGGTCAAACACGAAAAAGTGGTGAGCCCTACTCTGTACATCCTATTTTAGTAGCTACAATAACAGCTTATTTTAGTAATGATGAAAATATGGTTACTGCTGCTCTTTTGCATGATATTGTAGAAGATACTGATTGTACGATAGAAGAGATAGAAAGTTTTTATGGTCAAGAGGTCGCAAATATTGTTGATGGACTTACTAAGATTGTTGAGATAAGAGAACATGAGCTTACAAGCTCTACTTCACATGAAAAACTTTTAAGTTCAGCACTTTCATTTAGAAAAATGCTCATAGCTTCTATTGAAGATGTAAGGGTATTAGTAGTCAAACTTTGTGATAGACTGCATAATATGCTAACCCTAGATGCCCTATCCCCAGAAAAACAAATAAGAATTGCCGAAGAAACTTTAGTAGTTTATGCTCCAATTGCACATCGTTTAGGTATTTCTACACTCAAAAATGATCTTGAAGATTTAGCATTTATGTATATTTATCCTGATGAATATAAAGCAATAGATAACTATCTTGAAGAATACCAAAATAAAATCCAACTAAAACTCAATGATTTTGTATCTACAACAAAATCTATGCTTGAATATTATGGATTTAGTAGTGATAATCTCAAAATATTTAGTAGAATAAAACACCATTATTCAATATTTCTAAAGATGCAAAGAAAAGGTGTAACTATTGATGAGATATTAGACCTTCTTGCAATTAGAATCCTAATAGACGAACCAATTCAATGTTATGATGTTTTGGGACATATTCATATGAAATTCAAGCCTTTAATAGCTAGATTTAAAGATTATGTATCCACACCAAAAGAAAATGGTTACCAAACTATTCATACTACTGTATTTTATGATTCAAATATCTATGAAGTTCAAATAAGAACTTTTGATATGAATAAAATAGCAGAATATGGCGTAGCAGCTCACTGGAAATATAAAAGTGGTCTCAATAATGCTCATGCTCCAAATCTTAAATGGCTTCACTCTTTAGAGTTTGAAAATGAAAATATTGAAGAGTTTTATTCTGATGCAAAGCAAGATTTATATAGTGAAGAAATAGTAGTATATTCACCAAAAGGAAATACTTTTGCTCTTCCAAGAGGAGCTACTGCTCTTGATTTTGCTTATCTTATTCATACTGATGTGGGAAATACTGCAATTGAGAGTTATATCAACAATGTAAAAGTGCCACTTTTAACTGAGCTAAAAAGTTCTGATATCATTTCTATCAAAACTACAGATCATCAAATACCAAGATGTAGTTGGCTAAGTATGGTTCAAACTACTCGTGCAAAAAAAGCCATTAAACTACTTTGTGGTACAAGGTTAAAAGAAATAGACGAAGCAAGTGGAAAAAATATTATCAATACAATATTTTCAAGATACAAAAAAGATATTTTATCAGAACTTAGTAACAATATAAAATTTCATAAGATTCCTCATATTTTGGACTATGTAAAAGAAATTAAGAAAAAAGCTACTGAACAAATTGTAAGTAAATTAGGGTTTGTTGCAAGATTTAAAATCCAAAATTTAACTATTAAAAAATATAAGATAAATAAAGTTCTTGTATATTCAAATTTCAGTATCAACAATTTACTTTTTGAGCACTGTTGTCATCCGAAATTTGGTGATGACATAGTAGCTTTCAAAGAAAAAAATAGTGCTGTAATTCACCATAAAATGTGTAATAAAGCATATAAAAAAATACTAAGCGGTGATGATATGCTATTTTGTAAATGGGAAGAGAACAATCTACACAACTACAAAATGGTAGTAAGTATCCCAAATATAAAAGGTGAATTAGCAAAACTACTTACTTATCTCTCAACTCATGATATAAATATAGCATTTATAGAATATGGAAGAGATAAAATAAGCCATACAAGATTTTGTGAAATAGAATTTGAAACAACCAATGCAAATAAAGAACAACTAAAAACACTTATTGAAAAAAGGGTTAAGATAATAGACTTTTTTTCAAAAGCAGACGCATACAAATAAGTAAAATATAAAATCTAAAAGGTAAAAAGTATAATGGAAGATAAAATAAAAATTGCACTTGATGAGATAAGCAGAGGAACTGCTGAGATTATTGATATGGAAGCTATTAAAAAGCTCCTTTCTAAATTTTATACTACTGGAGAGAGATTTGAGGTAAAGGCTGGGTTTGACCCAACTGCACCAGATCTTCATCTAGGTCACACTGTATTGCTTCAAAAACTAGCTACTTTTCAACAATTTGGTGGAAATGTACTGTTTTTAATTGGTGATTTTACAGCAACTATTGGTGACCCTACAGGCAAAAGTGAAACAAGAAAAGTTTTGACAAAAGAGCAAGTGCTAGAAAATGCACAAAGTTATAAAGACCAAGTATTTAAGATTTTAAATCCAGACTATACAAAAGTAGTGTTCAATAGCTCATGGCTAGATACTTTGGGTGCAGGTGGGCTTATAGCACTTTCAAGAAACTTTACAGTTGCTAGGATGATAGAAAGGGATGATTTTACAAATAGATACAAATCAAATACACCTATAGCAATAAGTGAGTTTTTATATCCCCTACTTCAAGGATATGATAGTGTACACCTAAAATCTGATGTTGAACTTGGAGGAACTGACCAAAAATTCAACCTTTTAATGGGAAGAACACTACAAAAAGCTTACAATATAGGTAAAGAACAAGCTGTACTTATGATGCCAATTTTAGAAGGACTTGACGGTGTACAAAAAATGTCAAAATCCCTTGGCAACTACATAGGTGTAACAGATGATGCAAATAATATGTTTGGGAAAATATTATCTATTAGTGATACTTTGATGTGGAGATATTACGAACTTTTATCTTCAAAATCATTAAATGACATCAATCAATTAAAATTAAATGTAGAAAATGGTACAATACACCCTAAAGCAGTAAAAGATAATCTTGCTCTTGAAATTGTTGATAGATTTCATGGTGCAGGAGCTGGTGAAAAGGCGAAGGAAGAGTTCATTAAAATTTTTTCTAATAAAGATATTCCTACAGAGATACCTGAATTTACTTTTAGCGATGGTATTTGGATATGTCAAGCTTTAGTTGAATCTAATTTGGTTGCATCAACATCCCAAGCAAGAAGAGATATAGGTGCTGGTGGTGTGAAAATCAATCAAGAAAAATTAACTGATGATAAACTCAACTTAAATATAGGTGAGTACATAGTTCAAAAAGGCAAGAAAAGTTTTGCTAAATTTATAATAGGATAAGCTTTGGAAAGTTTAAAAATAGGTAAATACACATTAGAAATCCCAATCATACAAGGTGGTATGGGCGTAGGAATAAGTTGGGATAAATTAGCAGGTACTGTTTCAAAAGAAGGTGGACTTGGTGTTATTAGTGCAGTTGGAACTGGATATTATGAAAATTTTAAGTATGTATCCAAACTAGCCAACAATAGACCAGTAAGTAGTGCTAACTTTTATTCAAAGGATGCTTTAAAAGCTATTATTGATAATGCTAGAAAAATATGTGGAGATAAACCATTAGCTGCAAATATACTTTATGCTATTAATGATTATTCAAAAGTTGTAAAAGATGCTTGTGAAGCTGGTATAGATATTATTATCACTGGTGCTGGACTTCCTACTAATATGCCAGAATTTACAAAAGATTATCCAGATGTTGCACTAATTCCTATAGTATCATCAGCAAAAGCACTTAAAATTATCTGTAAAAGATGGGCAAGATATGACAAAGTTCCTGATGCTGTAATTGTTGAAGGACCATTAAGTGGTGGGCATCAAGGCTTTAGCTATGATGAGTGTCTAAAAGAGGAAAATAGTCTTGAGAATATTGTTCCTCCTGTTATTGAAGAAGCTAAAAATTGGGGTAATATTCCTGTAATCGCTGCTGGTGGTATTTGGGATAAAAATGATATTGATAAGTTCTTAAATTTAGGATGTGCAGGTGTTCAAATGGGTACAAGATTTATTGGTACTGTTGAATGTGATGCTCATGATAATTTAAAACAAATCTTACTTGATTCTAAAGAAGAAGATATACAACTTATGAAATCTCCTGTAGGTTACCCTGCTCGTGGTGTCATAACAAACTTACAAAAATCAATGCTCAATGGCACTGCACCTAAAGTTGCTTGTATAAGTAACTGTGTTTTCCCCTGTAAAAGCGGTGAAGAAGCAAAAGCAGTTGGATTTTGTATAGCAGATAGACTAAGTGATGCTTATCTTGGTAATATAGATACTGGATTATTTTTTACAGGTTCAAATGGATATAAACTAGATGAAATCATTACCGTAAAAGAATTAATGAATAAACTTGTAAACGGGGAATAATTATTTGAAGTTAACTAGAGTTATTGTATTTCTTTTAATCTCTTTATCTATTTTATATAGCTCTAGTTATGAAAACCTTACA
>Ga0265294_10002815_pt1 | contig 22619 bp, 23 predicted proteins | sample MunlanPumphouse3_FD_192504 | JGI IMG/M metagenome (GOLD analysis project Ga0265294, IMG submission 192504) | Groundwater microbial communities from a municipal landfill in Southern Ontario, Canada - Pumphouse #3 | ecosystem: Environmental > Aquatic > Deep subsurface > Groundwater | place... | reverse complement strand
TTAATGCCCGCGCAGACAAAAAAACGTTTATGGAAACATTAGAAGTGGGTCAAATATACGACGGTGTTGTTAAAAACATTGAACGATATGGTGCATTTGTTGAAATCAGTAAAAATGTCGAAGGATTACTACATATTTCAGAAATCGATCATAGTCGCGTTTTCAAAGTTGAAAAAGTTCTTAATGTCGGTGACTCTGTTAAAGTAAAAGTAATTAAACTTGAAAAAGAACACATTGGATTATCACGAAAAGCATTGATTCCTAATTATTGGGAAGAATATATAAATGGAAAAGCTGTTGGTGAATTAACAACAGGAAAAGTATTAGAAATTAACAACTCTGGTGTTGTTATGGCATTAACTCCAGAAATTTCTGGTTTCTTACCAAAAAGTGAATTTTCTTGGGACCGTGATGTAAAACTGGAAGACAGTGTTAAAGTTGATGAAGAGCTCGAAGTTAAAATCATTGAAATTGATGCAACAAAGAAACGTATTATCCTTTCTAAAAAACAGCTTGTCGTAAATCCATGGCAATCATTATCAGTAAAAGCTGGTGATGTTGTTGATGCAAAAGTGACCAAAGCCTTACCAGAAGGATTTATCGTTACCATTGATGGTGTTGAAGGATATTTACCAAAATCTACAATTAGAAGTATCGATCCTAACAGTGTAGAAGTAGATCAAGAAATTAAAGCAAAGATTAGGGTATTAGATCCAGAAAAGAATAAATTAGTTCTAAGCATGAGAGACGCTGAAGAAAGAATTGAAAGAGAAACATTCAAGTCAACCATGGATCTTCAAGATAAAATGAGTAACACCTTCGGTGATTACCTAAAACAATCTAAGAAAAAGTAGGCCAAAGTATGCGTGGAGTTGTTGCTATAGTAGGGAGACCCAACGTTGGTAAATCTAGTTTATTTAATAGAATTATTGGCGATCGAGTATCTATCACCGACGATGCTAGTGGTATTACTAGAGATCGTATTTATGGTAAAGCTTCATGGCTAAATCAAGAATTTAGGCTTATTGACACAGGAGGGATCATCTTAAAAGATGAGCCCTTTTCTAAAGAAATAAGAGCTCAAGCTAATTTAGCAATCGATGAAGCTGATGTAATAGTCATGGTAGTTGATGCACGTGCATCCGTTACCATAGAAGATGAAGATGTGATGAACATTCTTCATCGCAGTAATAAACCAGTTATTGTCGCTGCGAATAAAGTGGATAATAGTGAATTAGTGGGATTAACTTATGATTTTTATAGCCTAGGAATCTCAGAAATTTTTCCGATTAGCTCTTTACATGGTATTGGCATAGGAGATTTATTAGATCGAATTGTTGAATTATTGCCTGAAGAAAGAAAAGATTCATATGGAGAAGGCACGATAAGATTTTGCTTGATTGGTCAACCAAATGTTGGTAAATCAACCTTATCGAATACAATCGTTGGCGAAGAACGAACTATTGTTAGTACGATACCAGGAACCACTCGTGATGCGATTGATACGGTATTCACTAGAAACGGACAAAAATTCGTTGTAATTGATACAGCAGGTATTAGAAAACAAGGTAAAATATACGAGAATGCTGAGAAATACAGCGTGCTAAGGGCCTTATCAGCGATTGAACGATCAGATATTGCCGTATTGATGCTTGATGGAACTGATGAGTTAAATGAACAAGATAAACGAATTGCTGGATATGCTCGCGAAGCAAATCGTGCGATAATAATTGTTGTTAATAAATGGGATATTGTTGTGAAAGATGATAAGACAATGAAGCGCTTAACAGATAAAATTAAAGTGCAAATGCCTTTTATTGAGTTTGCCCCGATTATCTTTTTGTCAGCATTTAAGAAAGAACGTGTCCATATTTTGTTAGAAGAAATTGAAAAAGTTTATGAAAACTTTAATCGCCGTGTTCAAACAAGTGTTTTAAATGATGTTTTACTTGATGCGGTGTTGTTAAATCAACCACCACTTTTCAATGGCAATCGCCTACGTTTGAGTTATGCTACTCAAGACGATGTGATGCCACCCTCATTTGTACTATTTGTGAATGATGAAAAACATATGCACTTTTCCTATTTACGCTATTTAGAAAATAAATTACGCGAATCATTTGAATTTAGTGGTTCACCAATTAAATTTACCTTACGAAAAAAAGAATAACCTTCCATTTTGAAGGTTATTTTTATTTTTCGAAATTATTTTATAAATATTATCATTACTGTTTTTTTCATGTAAATTTGCAGAAAAAAAGCAGTAAAAAAAATCATATTTTCATGTTGTTTTACCAATTTTTAGATGTTATACTTAAGTCGTTATTTGATTATTGATAAGAGGAGAAGATTTGATGAAAAAACAAGAATACGTAGCAAAAATAAGTCAAAAATTGAATCTTACCAAGAAAAATGTTGCTGAAGTAACGGATGCGTTCATTGAAGAACTAATTTTATCATTGATTAATCAAGAAAGCGTATCAATTACCAATTTGGGAACATTTAAAAAAAGCAAAACAAAACCATATGCCTATTTTAGTCCAGTAGATGGTAGCAACATGTATACTGAAGGAATTACAAAAATTTCCTTTTCAATGAGCAAAGATTTAAATAGTAAGGTAAATAAGGGGTGAAATGATGGAGACAATTTATCGTTTATATAAAGATGTTGGCGATAACCAATCAAAAGATATTTTTGATGCAGTTATGCGCAATGATTGCACCTACATTATTAAATACTATGAAGATGGCTTTGATATCAACATTACCGATAATAAACAAGAAAATTTAATACACAAGGCGGCAAGAAACAATTATTATGAAGTAGTTGATTTACTATTAAAACTAAAAGTAAATGTGAATGCACAAAATAGATACGATGATACACCTCTACACTTAGCAGTTCAATTTAGAAATGCAGAAGTTGTTGAAAGACTACTGTTTGAACAAGCACGTGTCAATGCTAAGAACAAAAAAGGAGTAGCTCCCCTACACATAGCTGCTGCCAATGGGAAAGAAGAAATTCTTAACAGCCTATTAGACCATGGTGCTAAATTAAATATTGCCGATCAAAATGGTATGAAACCAATTCATCACGGTGTGAAATCGGGAAAACGAGTCATTATTAGAACGCTATTAAATAATGGTGCTAGCTTAGTCGAAGTTGATGATCGTAAAAACAATGTCTTACATCACGCTTGTAAAGTGGGAAATGATGAGTTAATTACTTTTATTTTACGCCATATGATGATAAGTGATTCAAAAAATATTTTTGGTGAGACGCCTTTGCATATTGCAGCAAAACATTGCTCTTTGTCAGGAGTCAAAGCGTTGGTAAATGCTGGTTTTGATATTCAAGCAAAAAATGATGTAGGCTTAACTCCAATTGATGTTGCTAATAGTGCTAATAAATTAGAAAACTATGAATATCTAATTAATTATTCTCGTAGTCAAGAGTATAAAGAAAAGTTCTTGAAATATACTCTTCATCGTGCTGTTTGTAGTGGGGACTATGAATGTGTATTGCAAGAGGTCAACTCAACTAACGTTAATCTTTTTGATTATTATGGAAAATCGTTGATGTATTATGCGATTATCTTCGGTAATCTTCGTATTGTAAAATTACTATACAAAAAAGGTTCGCGTATTGATAATATCGATGAGTTTAATCAATCAGCATTGTTGATTGCTATTTATTGTGAGAATTATGATATCATTAAGTTTTTACTAGACCATAAGGCCAATGTCAATGAAGTATTTTATGGACGTAGTTATTTATATCGAGCAATTTTAAGAAATAATGTTGAAATGGTTAAACTATTAATTGATTACAAAGCAGATGTTAATTATATTGATGATAAGCATATTACTATTTATTCTTATGCCATGGAGTATGCCAGTGATGAAATCATCGAATTGCTGTTAAGCAAAAAAGTAGCTTTGGTGTAATTTACAAGGAGAAAGAATGAAACTATTGGTTGCAACTCATAACGTTCATAAAATCACTGAAATCACTAAAATGTTACCTGAGGTGGAAATACTAACCTTAAATGATTTTAATGACAACGATGAAGTAGCGGAAACAGGAGCAACATTTTCAGAAAATGCTGCGTTAAAAGCGCAGTATTATTATCAAAAGTATCAAATACCAGTGATTGCTGATGATTCAGGTTTAGTAGTAGATGCCCTAAATGGAGAACCAGGTATTTATTCAGCGCGGTATGCTGCTACAGGAAGCTATGAAGACAATAATAAATTGTTGCTCAAAAAAATGACTAATATTCACAATCGCCAAGCATTCTTTATAACAGTGATTTGTTTTATTGATGATCAAGGTGAAAAACATTATTTCACGGGAACAATCACGGGAATCATTACAGAATCGTTAAAAGGCACTGCGGGATTTGGTTATGACCCTTTGTTTTTTGTCCCTCAATTGAATCAAACTTTCGCGGAAATGTCACTTGCAGAAAAAAATAAAATATCACATCGAGCACTAGCATTGAATCAATTTAAAGTATATATACAAAAAACAATTCTAGAAAATCAATGAAAATTTGCAGAAAATACAAAAATATTTACAACTTTCCCTTGATTTAATTTGAAAAATATAGTATAATACTAAGGTAATTATGAGTGCGAAGGGAGGGACAAAAATGCCAAAGACCATAGTTAGAGAAAACGAAACAATTGAAGATACACTGAAACGCTTTAAACGTGACGTGTCTCGAAGCGGTACCCTTCAGGAAGCGCGTAAAAGAGAACATTTTTTGAAACCAAGCGATATTAGAAAAATGAAAAAAAGAGCGATGAAAAAAACACAATATCGTCGTTCAAATTAAAAGCCGGAAGGCTTTTTTATTTTTCCTTACAAAATAACAATTTTATGTTATAATAAATATGTGATAAAGACTATATTAAAGGAAGGAACTTCATTATGATTTGGTATATATTAGGAGTAATCGCAGTTACCATTATTCAGATTTTTGTTTATATCATGATAGCCAAAAAGCAAAAAACAATGAAACAAACAAATAAGAAAAACAAGTATTCTCTTGATGATATGATAATTTATGAACAAAACAAAAAGATAAATAATCAAGAAGACTTATGGAATAAATAATAGCCGCAAGGCTTTTTTTCTTCTGCTGTATTAACAAATATTTTTATTTATGGTATAATGGTATTAAATATAAGGAAAGGAACATATAAGAATATCTTATATAAAAAAATATGAATAATTATCAATCTGTCTATAAAATATTCAACTTAGAAAATGAAGCAAGCATACTTGGTCCTGAGAACTCTTTTTTGAAAGCCATTGAAGAAAAATATGGGTTTGATATCATTGTCCGTCAGGGAGAAGTATTGATTGCTAATGATAAGCTTGAATATCAAAGCGAGATTGAAAGTATATTTACTATTTTAGAGCGAATTTTTGAGAAATCTACGGAGCTTTCCTTACCTGATGTCATGGTTATTCTTAATAATATGGGAAGAATCAGCCCTGTTATCTTAGCTAAATTATATCTTGATAAAACAATTTTATTTACAACCAATAATGGTAGAGCAATTTACCCGCGCACTTTAAATCAAAAAATATATATCAAGTCCTTGGAAGATAACGATATTACATTTGCCATTGGCCCTGCCGGTACTGGCAAGACATTCTTAGCAGTTTTATTTGCCATTAATAAACTCCGTTCAAATCAAGCCAAAAAGATTATTTTAGTCAGGCCTGTTGTTGAAGCAGGAGAAAAATTGGGATTTTTACCAGGAGATTTTAAAGAGAAAATCGATCCTTATTTAATTCCTTTATATGATGGATTATATGAATGCTTGGGCAAAGAAAGCGTTGATAAGATGATTGAAAAAGGAACAATTGAAGTTGCTCCACTTGCTTATATGCGAGGAAGAACATTAGAAAAAGCTATCATTATTTTAGATGAAGCTCAAAACGCAACACTATTACAAATGAAAATGTTTCTAACGAGGTTAGGATATCATTCGAAAATGATTGTTACTGGTGATATTACGCAAATAGATTTACCAAATAAAAATTATTCAGGCTTGATTGAAGCGATTGATTTATTAGAAAATATTAAAAATATTGCCATCATTCGCTTTGCTAAACAAGACATTATGCGCCATCCTTTGGTTTATAAAATAATAGAAAGATATGAGACAAAAAAATGAAAATAAATTTATTTGTTAATTATTTACTTGAAATTACTTTTGATTACCAAACAATCATCAAAGATTTTGAAAAGGAATTATTTAAACGAAAAGAAATATCATTGGTTTTGGTTGATCTCGAACAAATAAGAGCAATCAATAATCAATATCGAAATATTGATCGAGTTACGGATGTCATTTCCTTTGAAGAAACTGATGAAGAAGATGCGAATTACTTAGGTGATGTTTTTATCTGTGTCGATAAGGTCTATGAACAGGCACAACAATATAATCACAGTGTAGAGCGAGAATTTGCATTTCTTTTGGTTCATGGAATCCTTCATTTATCGGGATTTGATCACCAAGATGATGAAGCAGAAAAAAAGATGTTCTTAGAACAAGAAAAAATATTAGAAAAACTGAATTATAGGAGAACCTAATGGATAAAATAATTGAGCAAATGTATCAAGAAGCATATCGAGCATATCAAAATGCTTATACCCCTTATTCAAAGTTTAATGTTGGTGCTGCTGTTTTACTGAAAGATGGCAACATTATTGCAGGTAGCAACATTGAAAATGCTTCGTATGGTTTAACCAACTGTGCGGAAAGAACAACGCTATTTTATACCTATTCACAAGGCTATCGCCGTGACGATATTGTGAAGTTTTTGGTATTGGCTAACACAAAAAAACCAGTTTCTCCTTGTGGAGCTTGTCGGCAAGTAATGGCAGAATTACTTCCTGCTGATGTTGAGATTATTCTTACCAATTTAAACAAAGATATAATGAAAGTCAGTGTTGCTGATTTACTGCCGTATCATTTTTCAGGAGATAACTTACATGAATGAAACATTTAAATCTGGTTTTGTGGCACTGATCGGTCGGCCAAATGTTGGGAAATCAACGTTTATCAATCATGTTCTTGGGCAAAAAATATCGATTATTAGTAATAAACCCCAAACAACTCGCAATCAAATTAGAGGTATTTATACTACTAATAAGGAACAAATCATTTTTATTGATACACCAGGCATTCATAAGCCACAACATGAGTTAGGCAATTATATGAATAAAGAATCTTTATCAACATTATCGGATGTCGATTTAATTTTGTTGCTAATTGATGGCACGAGTGATTATGGTAAAGGTGATGAATTCGTTTTAGATACTTTTAGTAAAATAACGACACCTGTGTTTTTAATTGTAAATAAAATTGATTTGATCAAAGATAAAAATCGCTTATTAGAAAATGTTGTTAAGTTTCAAAATAAATTTGCTTTTTGTGAAACGTTTTATATTAGCGCTTTGAGTGGTGAAAATGTTGATTTATTAGTCGAAAATATCAGCGAGCGTCTTGAGGAAGGACCGAAGTATTATCCTGAAGATCAAATTAGCGATCATCCTGAGGTATTTGTCATAGGGGAGATTATTCGTGAGAAAGTCTTAGCATTGACGGAACAAGAGATACCACATTCGGTAGCGGTTGTTGTTGAAGAGATGAAAAACGATGAAGAAAATCCCGAACTTTTAAATATTAGTGCAACAATTTATGTCGAGAGAGCCTCACAAAAGAAAATAATTATTGGGAGTCAAGGGTCAATGATTAAAAAAATAGGAACTTTTGCTAGAAAAGATATGTTGAAGGTTGTTGGGCAAAAAGTATACCTTGAATTATGGGTAAAAGTAGAAGAAAATTGGCGCAACAAAAAAACACAATTACGACGAATGGGTTACTTCTTAGAAAATAAATAAATTAGAAGGTGAAACAATGCAATTAGCAGAAGGAATTGTGATTAAAGCGAACAAATATCAAGAAAATTCAAAAGTATTGACTATCGTTAGCCCTCAAGGAACGTACACTTGTTTGGCTCGAGCAGCGAGTAAGTTGAAGAGCAAAAACTATAGTTATTCCCAAACATTAACAAAAATTGGGTTTCAGATTAGCAAAAGCAAACGAAATTCTTTTGATATTCTCACAACAGGAACAGTGATAAATAATTATCATCAGATTAAAGAAAACTACGCTAAGTTAGCAAGTACTTTAATTATCTTTGATTTGACGTATCATTTAAGTGTTCATATTGATGATTTTTTCACATTGTATAATTTCCTTGATGTCACTTTAGAAAGATTAGAAAGCACAAACTATTACAAGTATTATGAGATTATCTTTCGCTTGAAGCTATTATTTTTATTGGGTGTGGGACCAACATTTTCCAAATGTGTGAATTGTGGAAAAAAAGAACAATTCATGTTTTTTGATTTCTATGGCGGGGGAATGAAATGTAAGGAGTGTACTGGCGATGAGAAAAAGATATATCGTGGTGATTTCTTACAAACAATACAAACGCTATACAACACCAAAATAGAGAATATCGATGATAATTTATTAGCGCAACTTCCTAATCACTTGGGATTTATTAATGAATTTTTAGATGCTTATTATGAACATTTTCTAGGCTTTGTTAGCAAAGCAAGGGATATTCTTGATAAAGTTGCCATGTCTAAATAAGTTAACTTAACAGCTTAAACCAAGCTGTTTTTTGTTGGGAAATATTTACTTTAAAGCGGTAATAGTGTATAATAATACTAACAAAACGGAGGAAAAAACATTGAAAATTGATGAATTAATTAAAACCAGTCTTTGTGCTCATAAGGAGATGAAAGACGATTTTACTAATTGCGCTGAAAAGCGTTGGCAAGAAAAAGATATTCAACATAGAAGGGTGCTGTATCAAGGGCAAAGCCTAGAAAATGTAGTTGCAAATGGTCAAGCAACCATCGAAATCGATAAGAATGTGAAAAAGAATTGTCAAAGCAGTCTTTTAATTATGGCAAACACAAATATTGAAAATATTTCTCCACGACCTACATGTGGAGTTACGATCAATTTTCTTGAACAGGATTTATCCGCATACAATCGCGTATCGGTATGGGTTTATATTGATGCTGTTGGTTATCATAATTTTTATTTTCACTTTACCTTTGGTAATAATGGTGAAGAAGTTCTTCATGCACCGAGTTTACTTCCCAATCAATGGAATCATGTGATTTGGGAAGTTGGTCGTATCAAACGCGACAAGGTCAAAAAAATAGGGATTACCCCCTCTTTAATGGGATGCCCACCAGAAGCAGAACCATTACTAAAAGTATATATTGATGAAGTTGCTATGGAACAAGTAGAAGCAGATTATGATTTGGGATGGGAATTACAAGATCGAATCGCTTATTGTCATAGTGGTTTCTTTGTTGATGCAGAAAAAATTGCTGTTGTTGAGAAAACAGAGAGCAATCATTTTTATATTTTTGATACTAATCACAAGGTAGTCTATACTGGTAATCCGCAAAAAGTAGCTACTGATATTGGTAATTTTTACTTGCTAGATTTTTCAAAATTGAAAGAAATCGGAGAGTATTATCTCCAAATAGATAGTCGTTATACGAAACCATTTGTGATTGATCAAAATCCATATAGTTCCTCTATTTGGAAGAGTATGAATTTCTTACGTTTATTAAGATGTGGAGAAGATGTTAGTGGTGTTCATAGTGCTTGTCATTTAAATTGTCGAACTGCTCATCAGGATGGAAGAAGCGTTCCTAACTTTGGTGGTTGGCATGATGCTGGTGATGTATCGCAATTTGAAATCTGTACAGCAGAAATGGCTCATGCGATTATTGAGCTCGCTTTAAAGGTAAAAAATAAGGATCAATTGCTATATGAACGTCTTTTAGAAGAAGCAAAAGTAGGAATTAATTGGTTATTAAGAACTAGATTTGGCGATGGTAGTAGAGTACTGGGAGTTTCGTACCGAATTTGGCGTGATAATGTATTAACATCAGATAATCAAACAATAATTTGTGGTAGTGCTGAAAATGGGCCATTTGAAAACTTTTGCGCGGCAGCAGCAGAAGCACTAGCTTATACATTGTTTCAGGAAGAAGATCCTGTATTTGCCGACTGGTGTTTACGAGCAGCGAAAGCCGATTTTAGTTATGGTCAAAAAGGATACGCAGAAGGCTCATATACAAAGCGTTGGGGACCAAGTATCGTAGCGCAAACTTCAGGAGATGGTGCTCTTGCGGCAGCTGAATTATATGCAATCACCAAAGAAGAACAATACTTAACCTTTGGGGTTACTTATGCAAATGATGTTCTTGCTTGTCAACAACAAGAGTATCCCGATTGGGATAAACCTCTACGAGGATTTTTTTATGAAGACCCTGCTCACCAATACATATTGGCTTATGAACATCGTGGTCATGAGCAAACACCAGTTCAAGGATTGGTACGTTTGTGTGAAGTCGCTTCAGAAAATCCAAATTATCTAAAATGGAAACAAGGATTGGAGTTATATCGGGAATATATTCTTGCAACTAGTGATTTAGTTGCTCCTTATAATTTATTACCAGGTCATGTTTATGATTTAAACAAAATAAATATCAATCATTTTACGATTGTTCCTACCATTGGTAGTCCAGAGCGAGCCCTAGCAATTCTTGAATCACAAATCAAAACAGGTATTCAATTAGCAGAACATGTTTATTTACGAAAGTTTCCGATTGCCGTTACTAGAAGGGGATTTCATGCTACCTTATTGAGTAAAGTGAAGGCTGTTTCTTTAATCGCACAATTATTCAGCGATGAAAAACTAAAACAAGTAGCGATTAATCAATTAGAATGGATTTTAGGAAAAAACCCTTTTGCTTCTTCAGGAATGTATGGAGAAGGATATAATTATCATCCTCTATATGTGGCTTTTTCTGATCAAATGGTTGGTGCTTTACCAGTTGGTATTCGTACATATGAAGATTTTGATGCTCCGTATTGGCCAACAATAAATAATGCAGTATACAAGGAAATTTGGGGACATACCACAGGTAAGTTTTTATGGGTTCTTGTAGATTTAATAAAGTAAAATATTGGTAAAATTAATAGAAAAATTGCTTCATTTATGATATAATATCAAAAGTGTAAAGAACGGAGGCTTAATGTGATTTTTTCAAAAATAAAAGGAGTTCATATAAGTGAGCATAAGGGACATAAGGAACTTTCTTCCTTAACACCATATGGGGAATATTTAAATCCAGAATATGTTTATATTCCACTTGTCGAGCAAGATACAGTCTGTGAACCATTGGTAATAGTGGGAGAAAAAGTGAAATTAGGACAGTTGATTGCCATGAAAAAGGGAAGGTTTTCTTCTCCGATTCATGCATCAGTAAGTGGTGAAGTAATCGCAATTGATAGTAAAATGTGGCATGTTTCGGGGAAAATGGTACCAACGATACAGATTAAGAATGATTTTCAAGAAACAAAAGTAGAAAGTATTCAGGAAAATAACGTTTCTGAACTGACTAGTGAAGAAATCATTGAAAAGATAAAGGATTGTGGTATTGTTGGACAAGGAGGAAGTGGCTTTCCTGCCTATGTGAAATATATGGGGAATTGCCCCATTGATACGGTTATTATTAACGCTGTAGAATGTGAACCATATATCAGCGATAATTATACAATTATGAAAAATCAAATGGTTGAATTAATTTCAGGAATCAAATATATTATGAAAGCTGTTGATGCTCATAAAGCAGTCATCGCAATTAAGAAAAATAAGATAGAATTGATTCAAAAAATGCAACCATATTTTGATGCTGAGCCTGAAATTAGTATGTTTTTAACAAAAGATGAGTATCCTGCGGGATGGGAAAAATATTTAGTACAAAGGATTAAGAAAAGAACGTATACATCTTTACCGAGTGAAGTAGGAGCTGTTGTTAACAATGCTGCTACAGCATTGGCGATTTACAAAGCGGTAAAATATAATATGCCACTTGTTGAAAAGATGATTACTATTTCTGGTCGTGGGCTTAAAAATCCTCAAAATGTTTACGTCAAGATAGGAACAAAGTTAAACGATATCGTTCAATCGATTGGGGGATATGTTGATGATTTAGGCGAAGCTTATTTTATTGCTGGAGGACCTATGACAGGAAAAAGCATTCCCTTTGATTCCATGATAGTCAATCGCGCGTTAACAAGTGTCATTATCATGCCTAAATTGATCGATGATACGGTTTATAGTTGTTTGGGTTGTGGTAAATGTGTGGAGCATTGTCCCGCCTTTTTATCACCAGTACAAATTAAAAATGCAATGGATGCTGGGGATAAAGATTTATTGAAAGAATATCATGCGGAAAAATGTATGCAGTGTGGACTATGCTCTTATATTTGTCCATCAAGAATTGAATTAACAGAAAGCGTTGGTAAAGCGAAAGCTTTATTAATGAAGAGGTAGCGTCATGACGGAACAGAGAAGATTTTTATTGGGAAAAGAACCATTCATTCGAAAAGCCGATAGTGAAAAATATGGTACTGACATCATTATGCGTGACTTGATGATCGCATTAATCCCCTTGATTTTATTTGGATGGATAAAAAATGGATTACTACCATATATCAAGCTTGATGATGTAACATTTTGGGCGATGATTAAACCACTACTATTTGTTTTTATTGGTGGCTTTACTTGTTGGCTATTAGAATTTATTGCCTATAAATACTTTTTTAAAGATAAAAAACCACTCCTGAAGGTAAAAAACTCGTTTGCACCTATTCCTGGAATTATTCTAGCGATGATGCTTTCTGTGAATACTCCAATTTGGGTTTTGATTATTGGTTGTTTCTTTGCCACTGTCGTTGGGAAAATCTTATTTGGTGGCTTTGGTTATAATATTTTTAATCCTGCTCTAGTAGGCTACTTATTTATTAGTGTTGCTTATTATGGCGTGATTGTAAACAGCGGTGGTTTTGCGAATCCGATGGAAGTTGAAATTATGGCTGGAGCAACTCCAATGACAAATTTTGCCTCTAATCCTCTTGCTAGTATTGATGTACTAGTAGGTTCTTATGGCAATTTAGGCGACTTTTTGCTGGGAACAGTACCAGGTTCATTCGCGGAAACGAGTGCATTATTATGTATGATTTCATTTATATATTTGGTTGTTAGAAAAGTAATCAAATGGCAAGTACCTGTGATTTATGTAGGCACAGTATTTGTCATAACTTATATCATTGGTGCTTTTAATGGCTACGCTTTAGATCTACGATATCCGTTATTTGGAATATTGAGTGGAGCTGTTATGTTTGGTGCTGTTTTTATGGCTACGGAACCAGTAACTACTCCGAAAACTCCTAATGGAAAAGTTATTTTCGCTCTTGCTTTAGGTGTACTTACTGTTTTATTTAGATATATGAGTAATATGCCTGAAGGTGTAGGCAGTGCAATTATGGCAATGAATCTATTTACAGTAATCATTGATCGATTGGCGGCAAAAACTAGAATCGAATCGAAAAAACCAAAAGTTGTGTTGCGATATGCTATTATCGCTTTGATACTCATTGGAATCAGTAGTTATCCGATTATTGCTTATGCAAATACAGTAAGTTTTACACCAGAAGATGTTGAAGTAGCTAGTGTAAAGCAAGACTTTATTAGTAAGAATTTTGAATATACAACATATGTAGGGAATAAAAAAGTAATTGTTGTTGTCGACTTAACAGGAAATATAATTGAAGTGAAAGATAGCCGTTACAATTCTGAAGCATATATAACAGCTTATCAAGATAAAATTACTGCCTATGAAACTAAAAACTATGCGAAATATCCATATTTGGTAGATGCTACAGCTGATGGTGATCATACAGTACTGACAATCATTGCTCACCGACCTTCGGGATATGCACGCGACGTAGAGTTCCTTGTTACATTCAACAAGCAAGGAAAATTAATTGCCTTGTCATCTAATGCAGTTGCTGTTGAATCTTATACCAATCCAAATTACAAAGCTTGGAATGGGATTCATCCTGAGGATGTCTTGCCTGATGCAATCATTACGAATCAAGATCATTTAGAGGATGTTGAAATTATCGCTACAGCAACACAAACATCCGTGTTATATATTGAAGTTGCACAGTTGGCATTAGATTATATCAGTCAATTAAGCTTTAATGATAATGGAGAAATCAATTCAATCATTCCATTAACAGGTGCAGCAATATTTCGTATCAATGCCAATCAACTTATCATGACATTCATTGGGGAGGCAAAGTAATGAAAGAAATGCCGAAAACAATAAAGTATAGTTTGTTTTTAGTTGTTCTAGGAATCATTGCTGGTGTATTACTAGCATTTGTGAATAGCATTACGGCTCCAATCATTGATGCTCGTAAAGAAGAAGAGCTAAAAGAAGTACTAGAAGAATATTTTGAGTGCGATAAATTTAGTGATGAAACAGCTAATTATAGTTTAGATAAAGGAATAGAAAAAATTTACTTTGGTTATATTGGTAATAATCTTACTATGGTAATTTATCAAGCCTCAACAAATGGATATGCAGGTCCTGTTGTGTCTTTGGTTGGTATCAATATCGCTGATGACAAACTAGTCGATATTAAAGTTGCTAGTGCTGATAAGGAAACTAGTGGAATTGGATCAAAAGTAATTGGTCACGATTTTAATATTACTGGGGAAAGTATCAATGATTATTCTTTTGATATTATTTCTGGAGCAACAGTATCATCTAATGCAGTTAAAAACAATTTAGTGATTGCAATAAACCATTATACAGACAATAAAGCTCTGTTTGAGAAAGCATCTTAGGTGAAAGCTATGACAAAAATACAAAACTTTACCAAAGGAATTATGAAAGAAAATCCAATTTTGGTTTCTATACTTGGGTTATGCCCAACGCTAGCGATTACAACTTCAGTAGAAAATGCCTTAGGAATGGGAGTAGCTATTTTATTTGTCTTAACATTTTCTAATTTAATCATTTCTTTGATTAGAAATATCGTTCCTAATGAAATCAGAATTCCAATTTTTATTGTAGTAATAGCAACATTAGTCACGTTGGTTGATATGCTTATGGCAGCATTCTTACCAGCTCTTCATGAGAGCTTAGGAATATTTATCCCGTTAATCGTTGTTAATTGTATTATTTTAGGTCGTGCAGAAGCTTATGCATCAAAAAATAAGCCATTTGATAGTGTGATTGATGGTATTGGTATGGCAGTTGGATATACACTGGTACTAATTGTAATTTCTTTTATTCGTGAGTTTTTAGCAAGTGGTGCTGTCACAATCTGGGGAGATTTACAGTTGAATCTTAATGCTGATCAATCAGCGCAGATTTTCACAAGTTTCTTTACTAGTCCAGCAGGAGCATTCATCGTGCTAGGCTTACTATTGGGGACTGTTGCCACTATTCGTAACCAGAAAAAAGAGGTGAAAAAGCAATGAAAGAAATCCTAACCCTTGCTTTTAGTGCGATACTCATTCAAAATGTTGTGTTATCACGTTTCTTAGGAATTTGCCCATTTATGGGGGTTTCTAGCAAACGCTCATCAGCAGTTGGTATGGGGTTATCCGTTGTCTTTGTTATCACCTTATCAAGTGTCATTTCTTGGATTTTATATAATTATATATTAGTCGCTTTTGAAATGATTTATATGAAAACAATTATATTTATTTTGGTAATTGCTTCCCTAGTGCAAATTATTGAGATGTTTGTGAAGAAAGTATCACCAGCTTTATATAAAAGTTTGGGTATTTATTTACCATTAATTACCACTAATTGTGCTGTTTTAGGTATGGCAACCATTGTTGGTAGTGATGAATATACTCTATTAACAGCCTTTGTGTTCTCTTTTGCTTCGGCGATTGGATTCTTGTTAGTCATGTATATTTTCTCAACATTACGAGAAAGAATTGATAACGGAAATGTTCCAAGAGCATTCAAAGGAGTTCCAATTGCATTAATCACAGCAGGAATTATGGCGATGGTTTTTGCTAAGTTTGCGGGGGTGATTTAAAATGTACTTAGGTATTTTTGTACAATACATCTTACCAGCAATCGTTTTAGCGGGAATTGGTGCTATTTTTGGTGTTTTAATTGCTATTTTTTCTAAAGTCTTTTTTGTAAAGATTGATGAACGAATTGAAAAAGTGACAGCGTTACTTCCAGGTTATAATTGTGGTGCTTGCGGGATGCCAGGTTGTCAAGGTCTTGCGGAAAAAATAGTTAGTGGTGAAAAATCTCCAACGGATTGTAAGCCAATAAAACCACAAGCAATTGAGCAAATTCGTCAGTATCTAGCAGAAGCCAATGCTGAGTTAGAAAAAAATAAATAGAAACACAACTCCATTTATCAAATTACATAAATGGAGTTTTTACTATTTTCACCACAGGAAAATCGATTGACAAAAATTACATTATATGGTACAATATAAAAAGGAAGATAATTGTAATATTTAGGCGAAAAGAGGAAAGTTTTTATAGATTTTAATACAAGTTAGAACTATGCTAACTTTTTTATTTATCAAAAACCAAGGAAATTTTTCCTTTACAAAATAATTTGATTGTGTTAGTATGTTATTTATTAGAAAAGGAGCTATATCATGGCAGAAATAAGCATGGAAAAATTTGTCGCTTTTTTGAAAAACCAAGGATTTGTTTATCAAGGAAGTGAAATATATGGGGGCTTGGCCAACACTTGGGACTATGGTCCATTAGGAGTTGAATTAAAAAACAATATCAAAAGGGCATGGTGGAAAAAATTTGTTCAAGAATCACCATATAATGTAGGAATGGACAGTGCAATTTTGATGAACCCAAGAGTGTGGATTGCTAGTGGTCATGTTGGTGGCTTTAGCGACCCTCTAATTGACTGTAAAAAATGCGGTACTCGTTACCGTGCTGATAAATTAATCGAAGATCACACCAAAGGAGAAATCACTGGCGATGGTATGAGTAATGAAGCCTTGATTGCTTATATTAATGAACATCAAATCAAGTGCCCATCATGTGGAGCAAATAATTTCACTGATATTAGAAAATTTAATTTAATGTTTAAAACAAATCAAGGTGTCATCGAAGATGAAAAAAATGTGGTCTACTTACGACCAGAAACAGCACAAGGAATTTTTGTTAATTTTAAAAATGTGCAAAGAACAACAAGGAAAAAACTTCCTTTTGGAATCGGGCAAATCGGAAAAAGTTTCCGCAATGAAATAACTCCAGGTAATTTCATTTTTCGTACTCGTGAATTCGAACAAATGGAACTTGAATTCTTTTGTAAACCGGGAACTGATTTAGAATGGTTTCAATATTGGAAACAATATTGCCTTGACTTTTTAGAACATATGGGTTTAGATAAGAATAGACTACGTTATCGAGATCACTCAGCAGAAGAATTAAGTTTTTATTCTAAAGCAACAACAGACATTGAATTTTTATTTTATTTTGGTTGGGGAGAGTTATGGGGAATCGCGGACCGTACGGATTATGATTTAAAAGTTCATCAAACTAGTTCTCAAGAAAACTTAGAATATTTTGATCCAGAAAGCAATACAAAATATTTGCCTTATGTGATTGAACCATCTCTTGGAGTAGAGAGATTATTACTTTCTGTTCTAACAAGCGCTTATGAAGAGGAAGTGTTAGAAAATGGAGAAACACGAGAAATATTACACTTAAAACCATTTTTAGCACCAAAGAAAGTCGCTGTATTACCACTGGTAAACAAATTAAATGAGGAGGCTTTAAAAGTATATAACCTTTTAATCAAAGAATTTGCTTGCGACTATGATACGAGTGGTCAAATAGGAAAAAGATATCGTCGTCAAGACGCTAATGGTACCCCATTTTGTGTAACCATCGATTTTGATACGTTAGAAGATAAGATGGTTACTGTTCGTGAACGCGATTCCATGCAACAAACAAGAATAAGTATAGATGAATTGATTCATTATTTAAGTAATTTATTAAAATAGAGGTGAAAGAGATATGCGTATATCCGAGGCAACGATTAGAAAAATAACTGAAAATGCTGATATTGTTGCGATTATCGGCGAGCATATTAAACTGGAAAAGAAGGGGAGTGACTACAAAGGAATTTGTCCTTTTCATAATGATACGAATCCTTCATTATCGGTTTCACCAAGTAAAAAAGTATTTAAGTGTTTTAGTTGTGGAGCTTCAGGAAATGCTGTAGGTTTTGTTCAAAGATATAAAAATATTAGTTTTCCTCAAGCTGTAAAATATGTTGGTGAAAAAATGGGAATTGCAGTTGACATTGATGAAAATGTCGATCAAAGTTCACAAAAATATTTACGCATTATGGAAGATGCCACTAGTTACTATGAATTTTATTTGAAAAATTCGAAAGAAGGAAAAGAAGCACTAACATATTTAAATAATCGATATTTGGATTATGATATTATTCGCCGTTTCAAAATTGGATTGGCAAGTGATGAATTTGATTTGTTGTATAAAGCATTGACAGAAAGAGATGATCCTTATTTGCCATTAAATTTATTGGAAGTAGGATTAATCAAAACAGGAAAAGAAAATTCATATTACGATACGTTCCGTTCTCGCATTATGTTTCCTATTGATGATTTCAATGGTAATATCATTGGCTTTAGTGGTAGGATTTATAATAATATTAGAAAAGATGAACCGAAGTATGTTAATAGTAATGAGAATGTTATTTTTAAGAAAAGCAATATTCTCTATAATTACTCACGTGCCATTCATGTTATCAAACAAAAAGATCATGTTTTCATCTTTGAAGGATTTATGGATGTCATTGCTGCTTATCGAGCCAATGTAGAAAATGCCATTGCTACTATGGGAACGGCATTAACAAGCCAACAAATCCAAGCAATCAAGAAAGTAACTAACAATATAATCTTATGCTTTGATGGAGATACTCCAGGTATAGAAGCGACAAAACGAGCAATTGACTTATTCAATCGAGCAAACTTTAATATTAAAGTGATGCTCCTTCCTGAGGGGCTTGACCCTGATGAATATGCAAATCAATTTGGAACACAAAGCTTACATGATTTTTTAGAAAACAAAGCATTAAGTGCTCCTGAATATTTATATGAACTTGAAAAACGAAGTTTAAATGTAAATGATCCTTATAGTATTGAAGCGTTTAAAAGAAATATATTTACTTTTCTAAAATCATTTAATATCAATTCACTAACAGAATTTTATCTTAAAAAAATGGCAGATGAGTTAAGTATTGCTTCTACATCGATGAAAGATGATTTTCAAAAGAGTGATCAATATCAGCCTACTACGGTTTTAAGCGCTCCCAAAGAGGTGAAAGCAAAGCCAGTAGCAGCAAAAAGGCGTTATCTTGCAAATGAAAAATATGCAATTTATCACGCTTATACATCTAAGGATGCTTGTACATTATTGCTAAGCGAAAAAACAAATTTTGCCTATATTAATATTGATAATCGTAATATTTTATTTAAGATATTTGATTATTATAAGACCAATGAAACAATGAGTGATGACTTTATTCATTGTTTGAATGAAGAAGAGAAGGCAATCATTATGAAAATATTGCATGACACAAATTATAGTAATGTAATTCCATTGGACGATTGCTTACAAATTAATATTGAATTTCGTAATGAGAAACTTCAAGAAAAATTAAGAGAAGCGTTTAAGAATAACGAAATTGATGATAAAGCCGCAATAGACTTTATTGAATCAAAGAGAATCACTACAAAAATAGTAAAAAGCGAGGAATGATTTGATGAACTATGAAAATCCGGAATTAGAGTTAATTGTTGAAGAAGGAAAGAAAAAGGGCTACGTTGCCCTGAAAAGTATCCTTGCGGTAGTTGATGAGGAAAGTGAAGCTTTTGATGAAGTAACAAAAGAATTAGAAGGTTTGAATATTGATATCGTTCGTGATGCTGATTTGGAAGCTTATGAATCTAATGATATTGATATTGACTCTGATAAGTTTGTTGAAGATTTTGATGGTTTCATTGGTGAATTAGAAGGGGATCCTGAATTCACAGAATTTACCAATGAAATTGAAAATGATTTGAAAACAAAAGATATTGAAGATATCGTATCTTCAATCGTTACTCATAGTCAAGCTGACGATCCAGTAAAAATGTACTTAAAGGAAATTGGTCAAGTACCACTATTAAATACAACGAGAGAATTAGAATTATCGCGTATTGTCCAACAAGGTTTAATCGCCAAAGATATTATGGAAATGGTTGAACATGGACGTAAAGAAGTTACCGATGAAGAAAAAGGAAAATTAAATTTGTGTATTGATGAAGGCGAAGAGGCACGAGCTATCATTATCGAATCTAACTTGCGATTGGTTGTTTCCATCGCCAAACGATATTTGGGTCGTGGAATGCAGTTTCAAGATTTAATTCAAGAAGGAAACATGGGATTGATGAAGTCAGTGACTAAATTTGATCCTACCAAGGGATTTAAATTTTCAACCTATGCAACATGGTGGATTCGTCAAGCCATTACTAGAGCCATAGCCGATCAAGCACGAACGATTCGAATTCCTGTTCATATGGTAGAAACGATTAATAAATTAGTTAGAACACAGCGAAAACTAACACAGGATCTGCGTCGGGAACCTACTCCAGAAGAAATCGCAGCTGAAATGAAAATTACTGTTGAGAAAGTACAACAAATTCAAAAAATCGCTCAAGAACCAGTTTCACTTGAAACACCAGTTGGTGAAGAAGATGATTCAACGCTAGGCGATTTTGTTCATGATACAGATTTACCAAATCCATTAGATTATACGATCAATGAAAAATATAAAGAAGAAATTGATGTCGTATTAAAAACACTAACTCCACGTGAAGAAAAAGTGTTGCGTTTACGTTTCGGCTTGACCGATGGAAAGCCGCATACGCTAGAAGAAGTGGGAAAAGAATTTGGAGTGACTCGTGAACGTATTCGACAAATAGAAGCTAAGGCTATTAGAAGGCTTCGTCATCCTACTAGACAAAAGAGACTGAGTCAATTCAAATAAATAGCAGATAGTAATCTATCTGCTTTATTTATTAGAAAGGAGCTATGATGGCATCAACAAGATTAAAAACAATTGCCCAATATATTGAACCCTATAAAAAAATCGCTGATGTAGGATGCGATCATGGCTATTTAATATTAGAAGCTTTTGAAAATCATTACATTGAGTTTGCTCAAGCCATTGATAATAAAAGTCAGCCTTTAAAAAGTGCGCTTAGAAATATTACCCAAGAAGGTTTATCAAGTAAAGTCATCTTTACCTTAGGTGATGGATTAGAGAACTTATGGGAAGGGATTGAAGTCGTCGTTATTTCTGGAATGGGTGGCTTTAATATCATAAAGATATTGAGCAATAATAATAACAACGAAATCAAGCGTTTTATTTTACAAGCGAACCGCAATGTGTATAACCTCCGAAAATATTTGATGGAAAGCAATTATCGAATTATTGAGGAAGATCTTGTCGCTGAAGATGGTAAGTATTATGAAATTATCGTTTGTGAGTTTACTCAGGAAAGACAAAAGTATAGCGAAAACGAACTTAAGTTTGGTCCTGTACTGCTTAAAAAAAAGAATCCCATTTTAATCGATAAATTGCAACAAGAACGGGATAAACTGGCTTTAATTGGTATTAATGTTATTTCAATTGATGAGAAAATAAGGAGGCTAGATGAAATTATATGCAAGCAAAAGAAATCATAAAGTATCTGGAAAAGAGATTTCCTCAAGATTATGCAGAAGATTTTGATTTACCAAAAATTGGTTTGATTGTTGGTCGTGATGATTTTGAAGTGGCTAATATTTTATTATCACTAGATTTATCCATCGATGTAGTAAAAGAGGCAATCGAAAAACAAGCCAACTTGATTGTGGTTCATCATCCTTTTTTCTTTGAACCGATGTATAAGGTGTTATTAGACACCGAACAAGGAGCAGTTTTAAAATTATTACTAGCAAATGATATTTCTGTTTATGCTATGCATACGAATTTGGATGTTGGACTTGGTGGTGTAAACGATGTTTTAGCTGAGTTACTGTCTATTCAAGATGTCCAAATTGACAATGGTACGATTGGTAAACAAAACTATTTACGCTATGGTACGATTAAAGAGACAACCCTGTTTGCTTTAGCCCAATTTGTGAAAAAGGTTTTTCACTTGTCAGGAGTAAAAGTATTGGGAGATCCCCAACAAACAATAAACAAAATAGGTGTCATTGGGGGTTCTGGTGCTCATCAAAATGATATGGAAAGAGCCTCTGCAAATGGTTGTCAGGTTTTGATTACAGGTGAGATAAAACTAAATAATGCCCAATATGCAAAACACGTAGGACTACAGATGATTGAAGTCAACCATGGAATAGAAAAATTCGTCTTTTATACATTAAAAAAAGATCTTGAACAAGATCTAGGCTTAAGCGATAGAGTAATCGTCTCAACAATTGAAACAGACCCTTTACAAATCATGTAATAAAAAAAGTAGCTAAGGCTACTTTTTTATGTTAGTTTTATTTTTCAATAATTGCTTCTACTGGGCATACTTCTTGACATGATCCACAATCGAT
>Ga0265294_10002814_pt1 | contig 22630 bp, 12 predicted proteins | sample MunlanPumphouse3_FD_192504 | JGI IMG/M metagenome (GOLD analysis project Ga0265294, IMG submission 192504) | Groundwater microbial communities from a municipal landfill in Southern Ontario, Canada - Pumphouse #3 | ecosystem: Environmental > Aquatic > Deep subsurface > Groundwater | place... | reverse complement strand
CAGCCAGACCTGCTCCGAACCGTAATAGTCGAGGATCGTCGCCTGGCCGCTCCACCCCGGCAGCCATGGGCTGTCCGCGATGAATCCGCACAGCGGCCGGTCGAGCCGCGCCCCTCGCACCACCGCCACCAGCGTCTCCCACTGAAGCTGAGTCATGTGTCGCTCCTTATTGACCCATGACGCTTACGACAGCTTGCCGGAAAGCCGTTCGTACGCCCGGCGCGTGCCGTACGGCGCGCGCTCCGCGCGGGCCAGCAGGGCGTTCGCCGCGTCATCGTTCACGAAACGCTCGGCCTTGGGATCCCATGCCAATTTGCGTCCCAGCTTCATGCCGATGTGCGCCAGCAGGCAGGCGCTGCACGAGCGGTGCGCGGTCTCGGCCGGCACCAGCGTCTCGGCGCGCGAGCGGATGCAGTCGATCCAGTTCTGGTGATGCTGGCCGCGGTGGCGGTAGAGCTTCACACCGTCCTTGCCGATCTCGCCCTCCAGCAGTTTCGGGTCGCTCGCGTCGAGCGGCTTCAAGATGCGGCCCGGCGAATCCGGGTCGGAAGAGGTCACCTTCTCCGATCCGCGGCTCACGAAGATCCATCCCTTCTCGCCGATGAAGCGCACGCCGTTCGGGAATTTGTTCCAGACGCGCATCGGCGTGCCGTCGGCGTAGGTCAGCGTCACATCGTAGTCGCCATGCACGTCCCACAGCCCGCCGGTATGGAAAACGCCTTTTCCTTCGATCGCCACCGGCCCGGTCGCCTCCCAGCCCATCGCCCAGTGCGCGATGTCGAGATGGTGCGAGCCCCAGCCCGTGATCATCCCCGCGCCGAATTGTTCGCAGCGCAACCAGCCCGGGCGCGAGGTGAGCTTCGGGTCGTTCTGCTTGTGGACGCGGTCTTCGGTGTATGGCGCCTGCGGCGTGGAGCCCAGCCACATGTCGTAATTCAGATTCGCCGGCACCGGCATCGCCTCGGTCCGGCCGCCGCCCGGATCGCCGGGCAGACCGATCTCGATGGCGGTGATCTTGCCGAGGCGCCCGTTGCGCACCAGCTCGCAGGCGCGGTGAAACTGCGACGACGAGCGCTGCTGCGAGCCGAGCAGAAAGACGCGCCGGTTCTGGCGGACCGCGTCGCTGAAGAGCCGGCCCTCGGCGATGGTCAGCGAGGCGGGCTTTTGCATGTACACGTCCTTGCCCGCGAACGCCGCTTCCACAGCGGGCTGGCTGTGCCAATGGTCAGGCGTCGAGATGGACACCGCATCGATGTCGTTGCGCGCCAGCAGCTCGTGATAATCCTGATGCAGCCCCACTTCGACGGAGGTGCCCTTGTTGGCGTAATGCTGATCCAGATACGCTTTGCCCAGCGCCATCCGACGCATGTCCAGATCGGAAACCGCGATAATCCGCACGCCGCCGCATGTCAGGATTCCCGGCACATCCATGCCTTTGGCGATCCGCCCGAAACCGATCTGTCCCACCTGGATCGTCTTGCTCGGGGCCGCCTGCCCCAGCACCCGCGCCGGGATGATCGACGGAAACGCCGCTGCCCACACCCCCGCCGCCCCCGTCTTGATCGCCGTTCTGCGTGTCATCTGTTGCATTGTGTCGCTCCTTGTTTCGGTCAACGCCTTTGCTCATAAAACCACATTCACTGTATCGAACAGAGCGGTCTTTTTCCATTGCATTCTTTTGTCCATTCCGTGCCAGATCTTGTCATGCAAAAGCCCGGCTGCCCAACCCAGCACAACATCCTGATTCTGATGGAATGGCACGATCACCGCATCCGCCAAGGCATCGGGGAGTATGCGCGCGGCCACGACTGGCACCTGACCGTGGATCAGCGGGCGCTCGTTCCGCGCGGCTGGTCCGGCGACGGCGTGCTGACGATGTTCCACCGCCGCAAGGACATCGTGCGTTTCATCCGGCAGTTCATTTGTAAGGCATCGTGCCGTGCGCGTCGACCGGATAGCCCCACTTGGCGATGTAAGCCTGTCCGGGTTGGAAATCATCGCCGGTTTCGGCCAGCAGGCGGCGCAGCTCGCGCTCCAGGCGTGCCTGCACGGCGGCCTGCTGCGGCTGGCCGACAAGGTTCGTGAGCTGATAGGGGTCCGCCTCGTTGTCGTACAGCAGCCACGGGCCGTTCAAGTCGCGCACGTATGTGTGACGCCGCGTGCGCACGCCGCGGTATTCGCGGCCGCCGTGCGCGCGGGTCCATTCGCCGAACGGGCTGGGGCACTGGATGAGCACGGGATTGTCATCGGGCGGGCGCGCGCCGCGGAGCAGCGGCGAGAAATCGGTGCCTTGCGCGGAGGCAGGGACCGGCACGCCGCAGGCGCCCAGCAGCGTGGGCATCAGATCCGGCGTGTTGATCGGCATGTCGATGGCGCGGTCCCGGATCCCCGGACCGCGGATCAGCAGCGGCACGCGGATCGACTCGTCCCAGGGCTTCTGCTTGCGCATCTGGCCGTGCGAGCCCAGCATGTCGCCGTGGTCAGAGGTGAAGACGAGGATCGTGTCGTCGCGCAGGCCCGCGTCGTCGATCGTCTTGAGCAGATGGCCGAGGCTCTCGTCGAGCGCGGCGATGTGCGCGTAATACCCGGCGAGGTCGCGGCGCCAGGCCGCGGTGTCGCCGGTCACGTTGTCGCGCAGCGTGAGCCGCTCGGCCGCGAAGCGCGTCTTGAAGCGCTCCGGCGCGGTCTCGTATGGGTTGTGCGGCGGACCCCAGGAAAGGACCAGCAGGAACGGCGTGTCGCGGCGCGCGCGGCCCGCGATATACGCCTGTGCGTCACGGGTCTGCGCGAAGGCGTCGTAGCCTTCCCAGAGGCGCTGCTGCGGATCGTTGCCCGCGTAGTAGGGGGAGCGGTTGTAGGCGTGGGTGCATTCCAGCACTTTCCAGTAGTCGAAGCCCTGCCGCCGCTCCGGCGGGATGTAGGCGCTGCGCCCGTGGCCGTCCAGGTGCCACTTGCCGATGTAGGCCGTGTCGTATCCTGCCTGGGTGCAGGCCTGCGCGAGCGAAGTCGCACGCGTGCTGAGGCAGACGTCATTGAGGAAAAGGCCGTTGGTGAGCGGGTACTGTCCGGTGAGCAGGCTGGCGCGGTAAGGCGAGCAGACCGGGCAGCAGGAGACCGCGTGCGTGAGGTTCGCGCTTTCGGCGGCCAGCCGGTCGATCGTCGGCGTCATGCCGCGCAGGTTGGGGTCGCCCGCGTAGCCGCACGCCTGGGCGCGCCACTGGTCGGCCAGCACGAAGACGACATTCGGGGCGCGGGCGGCCCGCGCGGCGCGTGGGGTGCCGCATCCTCCGATCAGGCCGGCGGCCGCGCTGCCGGTCGCTGTGAGAAACGCGCGTCGTTGCATGTGCCGTGACTTCGCCATGGGTTCACCTCCGGATTTTTGTGTGCGTGCCGTCCGGTTTTCGGTAAAGGCCGAAACCGGGATGACCGGCCGGAATCCCGCACACGCCCGCCGCACGAATGCATTAAACGGCAAAACCTACGGTCTGTCAAATGCGATGAGTAATCGGTTGGCGGCAGGGGGTGTGGCAGGTGTGGGCGAGGCGAATCGGCAGGCGCGGGGTCATGGACCCTGTTGGTGTACCGGCTTTAGCCGGCAGGTGCGGGCCAGGCCGACTGAAGTCGGTACACCAGCCTGTGCCGTCCCGTTTCCGCCATTTCTCGCGTTCTGCTCGGATGCGGTTTGCACGGCGTGAAAACCGACCATTGGCCGCTGGCCGCGTCCATGCGCCAGATGTGTCCGGGATAAGTCCCGTCCACGCCATTCACAGCCGAAAGGTAAACATGGCCCTTCGCGTCCGTAGCTAATCCGTCGGGCGTGTTCAGGATCGTGCCGATATCCTCGCCCTGAAGTTGCTTTTTCTGTTTTTGCACGTCGAACGTTCCGTAAAACGCGCCGTTGGCATCCATCCACGTGTTGAGGCGTTCCCATTCGTCCGGCGTCAGCTTCACTTTGCCGTGACCGGATTCAAGAAGTTTCAACAGCGGGCTGCCCAGAGCGCCGAAACGCAGCGGCTCGGTGAGCGGTTCATAATTCTGGTTTGGCGCGTTCCATGATGAATACGCCACATGTTTGATTAAAGCATTGAACGACCGGGATGCCCAACCCTCGGGCGCGCCGGTCAGGTTCGGCCGTTTGGGAACCTTACCGTCGTGACAGGACACACAGTGCTTATCGAGGATAGGCTGCACCAGTCGGGGGTAGCTGAACGGCTTCGAGCCTTCCGGCCCCGGCGTGATCTTCGACGGTTTGCGGCGTATGGCGTGGGCGTGCGCACGCGGCTGCGTTTTCGCCATGCGGTGCTCATGGCAGCCGATACACGACTCCATCTCGCCCGGCTGCAGATAGATCAGGCTGCGCATGGTCTGCACCGCGCGCCCTTTTTCGTCCAGCGCCTGCAGATAGAGCGGCGTGCCGGCGGGTGCCTCGAAATAGGCAGAGCCGTCCTGTTCCACCGGCACTGTCCCCAAAACCTGCCTGCCTGGCGCACCTAAGCCGGCCGCCACTTTAGGCGCGTCGATGTTCGGCGTGGTTTTCATCAAGACCTCGAACAGCCGGAGCGCGGTGATCGGCCGGTTTGTCGGCAGATAGGGCCAGCTCTCCATGACGTTGCTGAGGAAGAAGGTTCCTGTTCCCTTGTTTCTGCGCTCGGGATCGATCAGAGACATGATCTCCGGCGGAGGCGCGCGTTTGGCCACGGGCCGTGCCCAAACGCTGGAAATGTTCGGGTCGCGGAATAGCAGTTCCTTGTTGCCGAAAGCATCGCAGAGGTATATGCCGAACATGTTGGGGATATTGGCGCCCGGCTCGCCGATCAGTTGGTCAAAACTGTAGGAAGCGAAAAACAACGTTTCGTCCAGAGGCCAAGGCGACTTGTAGCAGTGGCCGGGCCAGCGCATTTCTTCCTCCGTCGGTTTTTGCTGACTCCACGTCTCTTGCAGCGGGCTGTGCCAATGCCTGGTGACCGGCGCGTCGAAATCGGCCGGCAGGGGACGTCCGGCACCGTGGGCCAGCCGCGTCTCGGATTCAGGGAAACGCGTGTCGGGCGTCAGCCGCCGCAGCGGCTCGGATCCGTCCACACCTTTGAGCGTGTCAACCAGCACGATCGAACCGGCGGTCATGCCGTGGTGCGGCGCGGCCGTGGCCATCACCCGGTGCGTCCCCGGAACAGGACGGGCCTCCCAGATGCCCGCCGGATTCCAAGTGTTGTTGCCGTAGTAGATGCGCACGTTGCCGCCGTCCGGACGAGCCGTCCAGAGGTGCTGGTACAGCACCGCGTTGCGGTCGACATAATCCCAGCGCGTGTAAAGCACCCTGCCGTCGGGCAGCAAAACCGGGTTCCACTCGTGGGTTTCATGGAACGAGATGCTGCGTGGATGTTCGCCGTTCGCTCCCATGCGCGAGAGCGTGTAGACAAAACAGGGACCGCTCCCGCACCGGTGATACCCGCCGCGCATCGTCGATGAGAACAGAATGTCGCCTGACGACAGATAGACCGGGAAAAAGTTGTCGGTGTCGCCCTGCGTCAACGGTCTGAACGAGCCGTCCGCCATCTGCAATTCGTAGATGTGATACCGCAGGTGGCGGTTGTCGGCGGTGAAATCCCATTTTGGCGGCATCTTTTTCACCGGGCAGTAGGCGAACAAGACGCGCTGCGCGTCGAAAGAGAGTTCAGGCGTCGTGAAGTTTCCCGCCGGCAAGGAATCCGGGGTCAGGTTCCGCGTGCGCATGGTTACGCCCGGTTCTTTAAGAATGAAAAGCCCGCCGCCCGGACGGGCGCAGTACCCGTACATCTGCGTGAGCTGGTGGCTCATGACCGACGGCACGTGCTTGACGAAAAGCAGCGGTGTCTTCGGAAAACGCGGATCGGACAGCATCTGTTCCCGCCGCAGCCGGTGCGCCGCCAGCCACAAGTCTTCCCACTCCGCGTCAGGCGCGTCGTCCGGCAACCGGCGCGCGCGCAGCTCGGCCAATGCTACAGGCGCGATCGACCCCGCCTCCATGTTTTTGATCAGCCGGTCAAAGGCTTGCGCATAAGTGCGCGGTTCGCGCGGCGTGCCGATGCCGTCCTGCATGCGCCAGTCCCACTCGATCAACGCTTCGGCAACGGCAGGCAGTGGATCGGGTGAGCAGCCTACCGGGTCATGTGTGAGTGGGCGGCGCTCCGGCACGATGGCCAGCGGCCTGTCGCCGCACACGAAGCGGGTCAGCCTTATCGCGCCCGCCCCCGATGCCGCGCGGATCACCACGGTGTTGGACGCCGCCTGACACGTCAGCGGCTGTCCTGCCAGCGTTTCGGCCTTGAATCCGATTTCGCCAGGCGCGGCGCCCGGGGCGAAAATCAAGCGCACTTCCTCGTCTTTCCGCAGTGAGGCCGTCAGCCGCCAGGACTCAGGCACACTTCCGTGACCGGTCAAAAGGACTTGATCGTTGGATGTTGAACGTTGAGCGTTGAGCGTTTCCGGCCCCGCATTCCCCCTTTCGCCTTCCGCATAGAACCACACGCCCGCCGCCGTCGCGTGCGCGGGTGGTAAGGGACGTCCGTTGAGCGTAACGGTTGTCTGCGCCGCCTGAAGATCCGGCATGTTCTGCACGGCACTGCACGCGGCCAGCGCGAGTAGCGCGCGTGACGCAAGTGCCTGCAAGAGTCTCTGTTCTCTGGTTCTCATGTTGTGCTCGCTGAAATGCGGATGTTTAGTTTCTCTTTTCCGTTCCAGCCCAGCTTCGCGCCGACGCGGTCGGCGGCGGCGCGGCACTGGCGGGCGCGCAGCGGAAAATCTGCGTCCGGCAATTGTATGGCAGGGGCGGAGAGGGTCAGGGTGCCGACCGGTAAACCCTCGCGGTCGAAGATCGGCGCGGCGACACAATGCAGACCCTCGGTGATTTCAGCGTTGTCTGTGGCATATCCTCTGCGCCGTATGTCCTGTAGTTCTTTAAGCACAGCCTTGCGCGAGGTCAACGTGTTCTGCGTAATGGGCTGATAATCCAACTGGTCAAGGATCGCGTCGCGTTGGGCTTCAGGCAAGAAAGCCAAGATGCTTTTCCAGCCCGCGCCGGCATGCAGGGCGCGCGTGCGGAACCCTTTTTCCACCACGAGACGGATGTTGGCGCGGCTTTCAACCGTCTCGAGCAGGAGCCCTTCCGTGTTGTTATACAGACAGCCGAGCATGACCGTGATGTTGGTTTCGTCACGCAGCGCGACCATGTCCGGCCAGGCGACCTGAGTCAGGCTGTATTCATCCGAACCGGCGCAGCCGATATCCAACAGTTTAGAAGAAAGCCGGTAGCGTCCGGAGACCTCATCCTTGAACAGAAACCCGTTATCCGCCAAGGTCATCACGATGCGGTAGACCATGGTGGCGGAACAGCCGGATGCTTCGGCGATCTCGTTGCGGTTCATGCCGCCGGGATGGCGGGACAGAAGGGCTAGGATCGCGAGAGCCCGGTCCAAGTTCGGGACATGGTAGTTTTTTTTCGTCAATGCCATACGGAGCGCCTTTGCACAATTAACTAGTGAACTATGATACATATTTTAAAAACATAGGCAAGTGGCAAATGCGGGCTGATTGTTTTGGCTGATTGTTTTGTCAGGATGCTCCGGTTTTGGTTAAATGAATATTCGATTTTTCGGGACTCATTAAAAAAACGCAGAGGTCACGTCCCGCGAGGGCGTGGAGAGTGTCACATGGATAAGCATTACGATCCGAAGTCTGTCGAGAGCAAGTGGTACGTGTGGTGGGAGCAGAGCGGCCGGTTTCATGCCGAGGCCGCGCAGGGCGGCGAACCCTACAGCGTCGTGATCCCCCCGCCGAACGTGACGGGCATCCTGCACATGGGCCACGCGCTCAATAACACGATCCAGGACGTGCTGGTGCGTTGGCGCCGCATGCAGGGACGCAACACGGTCTGGATGCCGGGCACCGACCATGCGGGCATCGCCACGCAGAACGTGGTGGAGAAGGCGCTGCGCAAGGAGGGCCTCTCGCGGCGCGATCTCGGACGCGAGGCGTTCCTGGCGCGTGTGTGGGAGTGGCGCAAGGAGTACGGCGGCACGATCGTGCGCCAGCTCCGCAAGCTCGGGGCGAGCTGCGACTGGTCGCGCGAGCGCTTTACCATGGACGAAGGGCTGAGCGAGGCGGTGGCCGAGGTCTTCTGCCGGCTCTACGACGAGGGGCTCATCTACCGCGGCAACTACATCGTCAACTGGTGCCCGCGCTGCCACACCGCGCTGTCGGACGAGGAGAGCGAGCACCAGGACACCCACGGCCATCTTTGGCACATCCGCTATCCGATCCCGGGCGGCGGCGAGGTCGTGGTCGCGACCACGCGTCCCGAGACCCTGCTGGGCGACACCGCCGTGGCCGTCAATCCGGCGGACGAGCGCTATCAGGCGCTGGTCGGCAAGACCGTGACACTGCCGCTCATGAACCGCGAGATCCCGGTGGTTGCGGACGATTACGTGGACCGCGCCTTCGGCACGGGCGTCGTGAAGATTACGCCCGCGCATGACCCCAACGATTTCCAGGTGGCGCAGCGCCACGATCTGCCGGTGCTGAACGTCATGAACGGCGACGGCACGATGAACGATGAGGCCGGCCCGTACGCCGGCATGGACCGCTTCGCCTGCCGCAAGCAGGTGGTCGCCGACCTTGAGGCGCAGGGGCTGCTGGTCAAGGTCGATCCGCATCAGCACGCGGTCGGTCATTGCTATCGCTGCGACACCGTGGTCGAACCGCGCCTCTCCAAACAGTGGTTCGTGCGCATGAAGCCGCTGGCCGCGCCGGCCATCGAGGCCGTGCGCGCGGGCAAGGTCGTTTTCTTGCCGCAGCGCTGGGAGAAGACCTATTTCGAGTGGATGGAGAACATCCGCGACTGGTGCATCTCGCGCCAGATCTGGTGGGGCCACCGCATCCCGGTCTATACCTGCACGCCGTGCGGTCACGAGTGGGCGGCCAAAGCCGCGCCGGCGGTCTGTCCGAAATGCGGTGCCGCGGCCGACCAGATCACGCAGGACGAGGATGTGCTCGACACTTGGTTCTCCTCGTGGCTCTGGCCCTTCAGCACCTTCGGCTGGCCCAAGGACCACCCCGACCTGAAGTTTTACTATCCGACCCACGACTTGGCCACCGCGCCGGAGATCCTCTTCTTCTGGGTCGCGCGCATGATCATGGCCGGCTGCAAGTTCATGGGCGAGGTGCCCTTCCGCACGGTCTATCTCCACGGCACGGTGCGCGATGACAAGGGGCGCAAGATGAGCAAGAGCCTGGGCAATTCCATCGACCCGCTCGACATCATCGAGACCTACAGCGCCGACTCGCTGCGCTTCAGCCTGATGCTGATCACCTCCACCGGCATGGACGTCTACGTCAACATGGAGAAGTTCGAGATCGGCCGCAACTTCGCGACCAAGGTCTGGAACGCCGCGCGCTTCATGCGGATGCACATGGAGAAGCTGCCCGGCACAAACTGGCGCGCGCTGGCCAACGGCGAACTGTCGCTCGATCCTGCGCTGCTGCGCGATGACGACCGCCACATGCTCGCCACCTGCGAGAGCGCCGTGCGCACCGTGACCGAACATCTGGAAACCTTCCGCCTGCAGGACGGCGCGCTCGCGATCTACGACGTGGTCTGGAGCCAGTTCTGCGATTGGTATCTCGAATATGCCAAGCAGGATCTGAACGGCTCGGACGAGGCGCGCCGCCGCCAGGTGCTGGCCGTGATGACCGATGTCTTCGCCAAAGCGCTCAAGCTGCTGCATCCCTACATGCCGTTCCTCACCGAGGAGCTGTGGCACCAGATGGGCTACGGCGCCGAGTCCGAGAGTATCATGCATGCGCCGTGGCCGGTGCCTTACACCGACGCGCAGCGCGCGGCATGGGGACTGAGCACGGAGGTGACGGCCTACGTTGACGCCAAGCGCGAACTGGTCACGGCAGGCCGTGCGCTGCGCGCCGACTACAACATCGCGCCTTCCAAATTCCTGCACTACATCGTGCAGGCGACGGACGAGGACACGGCCTCCCGTCTGACGGCCGAGAGCGAGACGCTGAAACAGCAGTTGCGCTCGGACCGGCTGGAAATCGTCGCGGGCGGCGGTGAGAAGGCCATGCCCGGTTCGCTCTGCAAGCTCGGCACGATCTATCTGCCGCTCGAGGGGCTGGTCGACGTCAAGGCCGAGGCCGCGCGCGTGAAGGCCGAACTGGACAAGACGCGCGGGTTCCTCAAAGGCGTCGAGGCCAAGCTCGGCAACGAGGGGTTCGTGGCCAAGGCGCCCGCGGCCGTGATCGAGCAGCAGCGCGCCAAGCAGAAGGAATTAACCGAGACGGTCGCGCGGCTGGAGAAACTGCTCGCCACGTTCAGCGCGGCGGGGTGAGGCGGATTGGCAGGCTGCTGGTTGGTGTCTATAACGTCAGCGGTGAGGCGGCGGTATCCCGTCGCCTCCACCGCGTTGTTGGGGCTTGGTCTCATCCAAATCGCTATCGCTATCGGGATCGGGATCGATTGGGTTCCCGTCGTATCGTAGGCCGTCGCCTCTTCCCGGACCTGATATCCCCTGCCGCCCAACCGGCTCAGCATCGCGGCCATCCGGTCGAGTTCGGTCTTGCGATTCTGGCTTTCGGCTTCGTCCAGCGCCTTGCCAACAACCAGAACGTCCTGTATCGCGGCGCATTCCAAGGCCGAACCCCGCGCGATCTCGAAGTGGCGTCTCCGGTCCGCATCGGCCGTCTTCCCGTTGCCCTCGGCAATGTTCACCGGTATCGATTGACTGGCGCGCAGCCATGGGGCACGCGTTGAGCAGTGGTTGCCCGTCAGACCGTCGGCTTTCTCGTAGACCCAAGCGACGTAACCGATCGCGTGGGAATCGGTAGTATGGGTGGCGGATGCACCGACCCACCTGATTCACTTCAACGGCACTCGTTTTCTGGGGCCGTACGATCCTAGCTAACCCCGTTCACCACGTTCTGCGGGGCACCGGCTTGGAAGGCCTTGACGTTCGCCACCGTGATGTCCAGCAGACGCTGGCGCGCGGCACGCGTCGCCCACGCGCAGTGCGGCGTGATGACGGCGTTGCGCGCGCGCAGCAACGGGTTGTCCGGCGCGGGCGGTTCGGTCGAAAGCACATCCACCCCCGCGCCCGCCAGCCGGCCCTCGTTCAACGCCTGCGCCAGCGCCGCCTCGTCGATCAGTCCGCCGCGGCTGGTGTTGATCAGCCGCGCGCCCGGCTTCATCAGGCGCAGCGTGCGCGCATTGATCAACCCCTCGGTCTCCGGCGTCAGCGGACAGTGCAGCGACACGACATCCGAGCAGCGGAACAGCTCGTCTTGTGACACCCACGCCACGCCGTCGGGCAGGGTCTGGGGCCGCGTGCGCGAATGCGCCACGACCCGCATGCCGAAGGCCAGCGCCGCCTGAGCGACAGCCCGTCCGATCGCGCCGAACCCCAGCACGCCGAAGGTCAGCCCGTCCAATTCCGTCAACGGCTGAAGCTGGAAGGTGATGTCCGCGCAGCGGCACCACGCCCCCTCTTTCACCGCCCGGTCGTGCGCTCCGCAAAGCTGCGTCAGCTCCAGCAGCAGCGCGAAGGTCATCTGCTGCACCGACCGCGTGCTGTAGGACGGCGCGTTGGACACCGGAATGCCGCGCTCCCGCGTCGCGTCGAGATCCACAACGTTGTAGCCGGTGGCCAACACGGCGATGAACCGCAGCGCCGGCAGCGCCGCCACGGTGGCGCGCGTCAGCGGCGTCTTGTTGGTCAGCAGGATCTCTGCCCCGTCCGCGCGCTCCAGGATCGCCTCGGGCGGCGTGCGCGCGTGGACCGCCAACGAGCCCAGCGCTTCCAGCGCGCGCCATTCCAGATCGCCGGGGTTCATCGTGAACCCGTCCAGCACCACCAGCCTCATCCGTTCTCCTTACTCTTCGATCATCACCGGCGTGCCGTACTCCACCATCGCCAGCAGCTTGACCGCATTCCAGTTGGCGAGCCGGAAGCACCCCTTGGATTCAGCGCGTCCGATATGCTCTGGGATGGGCGTGCCGTGGACGCCGTAACCTTGCAGCGAAAGCCCGATCCAGGCAAGGCCCACCGGATTGTTCGGGCCCGGCGGAATGACGAGTTTGGTTTTATTGGACCCGCCCGGCGCAAAGAGCTGAGGGTCGTAGGTGTAGTTGGGATTCGGTGCGACCGTCCTGACCGAAACCTCGCCGTCGGGCCGCTTGGATTTTTCTCGCGCGATCGAACAGGGGAAGAGCGCGACGAGCTGTCCTTCGGGATTGAAGACCGTCACCTCGGTTCGTGAGAGCGAGATGCGGATCGACCCGGCCTTGGCGGGCTTCGCGTAGGAACAATCCGGAAGAACGACCTCGCTGCCCACCGGCGGATTCGGCCAAGCCAGCCCGGGGTTCAGACGTTCGACGGCCCGCTGCGACGTATGGCCTTTCTCGGCCAAAAGTTCCTGAAGCGTCTCATACGCCAGCGTCTTGAGTTGCGCACGCTCGTCCCAGGCTTGCGGCACTGGTCCCAAGGCGGCCCAATCATTGGTCGTGAGGGTGTAGCGCATCAGCACATTCGTGTCACCGCCCAGCGCCGCCAGCACTGCGGCATCGGGGATGCCGGTGGGCGGCACGCCGTTGAGCGTCTGCCACGTCACCAACGCGATTTCAGTTCGCACGCCCCACACGCCATCGACGCAGTTGCAGGAGAGGTGCTGCCGGTCGAGCAGCACCTGCAACGCGAGCGTATCGCGGTTAAACCCGGAGCGGTATCCTGCGAAGCGGGGGGGGGCCGACTGCGCGTTCCCGTTCGAGAAGGCGAGCGACCCGCAGGTAGCTAACAGAACCCATTGCAAAAGGCTGCTCATTCCGTTCACTCTCTCCTTCAGGGCCGGGGCGTCAGCTCAAAACGGTGCGGCCTGGGTTTGCGCGCGGCATCGATTTGTGCTTCAAGCTCAGCGATACGCGTGTCCAGTTCGGCCAGTTTCGCGGCCGGGCCGTTTTCAAGTTGAACCTTACGCCAGCGCTCGAAGTAGACATCGTTCTTTTTAAACACCAGATCCAAAACCTGCATCGCCTGCACGGCATTCGGCGTGGAATAATTTGCCAGATTCACCCCTTTTGCAAGCTCCTCACGACTGAACGCCGCAACGTGAAGCCCGTCGATGGTCAATGCGTAGCGCGCGGCTTTGAGTCCTTCGACCCTCAGCATGTAGCGGTTCAGCTCGTCGCTGACCGGTGCCAGCGACAGGGCCGCTGCGGCCCGGGCATCGACCGGCATCGGCAGCGCATGGTCCAGACGGTCAAAGCTGACCGTGTCTTTTCTGACCTTCACGTTGGAGAGCGTACAGTTCTTTTGGCACATGACCTTGCTGCGGAAGAACCAGCGCGAAACATCTACGCCACCGGCGGAGACCAGCGCCGGTGCCTGGAGCTGTTTCAGGATAGTCCATGCCATCAGCGTGTGGCCGGCCGGGCCGGGATGCACCGCGTCGCCGCCGCCGATCATCGCGTCCGGCTTGGCGGCGCGCGCGGCCAGCATGAGTTTCATGTAAGGCTCGAACTGGTCCACGTACACCGCGCCTTTCGCGGCGGCGACGTCGCGCAGGGCATCGGAAAATTTGCGCAGCGACTGATTCTTCACACTCTTGTCATGCTCGGCCGGCGGCTTGTCCTCAATCGGCTGCGGAGTCAGCAGGGCGACCCGGGCGCCTTCCGCCTTCAGGATGTTCACGATCTCTTTCTGGCTGCGAGCATACGCGCGGCAGATGTCCTCGCGAAACGCTTGATACGCATGATCGTTCATGCCGAATTTGACCGTGACGGCCGTCGGCTTGTGCGGCAACACGTCACGCTGCAGGCCGGCACGCACGGCTTTCTCAACCATCTCGTCCAACATGGCACCCGTCGCCGAGAACAGCGCTTTCTCGTCCGTCTTGAACCGCTTGCGCAGCCACGCTGTATCGCCGCCCCAGCCCACGTTGCGGAACCGGAACCGCCTGTCAGGAAAGCGCGTCAGCGTATAGGCCTCAAGATAGGTCGTGTAGAGTTTCTGCTGGGTAATGCTGTCGCCCAAGAAAACAACCGAATCGTTGTCTTTGAAAAAGAACTCTTTTTCAGGCTCACAACGGGCCAGCAGCCCGGCCAGCACCACACACCCTATCCCCAACACACGCTTGTTCATCACGCCTCCTTGTTTATCCATGTCCTCATGCCCCTTACGCCCAAGAATGAACGGGAGGATGTTAACGGCCGAAAACCCGTTTGTCGAGCACGCCGTATGCCAGGCTGCGGCATGCCGAACTCTTTGCTATTGTTATTTCAAACGGTTCAGGTAACATTTCTTTCTCTTCAAAAAAAACCGCCGAAGCCGGGAGAAATCCGGCATGACAGGGAGAACATGACACGCGCCTATGTTCACGGGTATGACCCACGGGAGAACTGTCGCTTAAAGGATCAGGCAAATACGTTAGTCGATCTTCTCCACGGCGACACGGGTTATCCGGCGGGCAGCCGTGTTTTGGAAGCAGGGTGTGGCGTCGGTGCGCAAACCGTGACGCTGGCCCGAAACAGCCCCGGCGCGCACATCGTCTCGGTAGACATCTCGGAACGATCTATCGCGCAGGCCGAGCAAAGCGTCAAGGCGACTGGATTGTCGAATGTCCGCTTTCAGCAGGGGGACATCTTCAATCTGCCCTTTGATCCGCAATCGTTTGACCATGTCTTTGTCTGCTTTGTGCTGGAGCACCTGAAAGCGCCGGACGTCGCCTTGAGGGCGTTGAAAGAATTCGTGCGCCCGGGCGGGACTCTGACCGTCATTGAAGGAGACCACGGCTCCGCCTATTTTTATCCGGACAGTGCCGCCGCGCAGGCTGCCATCCACTGTCAGGTCGACCTGCAAGCGCGCGCCGGAGGGAATGCGCTCATTGGGCGATCCCTGTATCCTTTGTTGGTGGCCGCCGGATTTCAAGATGTGCGAGTGTCCCCCCGAATGGTCTATGTCGATGCAGGCAAGCCGGAGCTGGCCGACGGATTCACCAAGAAAACCTTCGCCGCGATGATTAAAGGTGTTCGTGAAGCAGCCATTGCGCACGGTCTCATCACGCCCGCGCTGTTTGACAAAGGCATTCAAGATCTCGTCCGAACAACCGAAGCGGATGGTACGTTTTGTTACACGTTTTTCAAGGCGTTTGGGACCGTAGTCTGACACGCCTGGTTTGGAAAAAATAAGGAACCGACATGCACGCAAAAATGAGCTGCCGAAATGTTTTCGCACTTTCCCTGTCGCTTTGGGCCTGCGCCGCGCCGTGCGCGCGGGCCGCAGAAGCTGTTGCGGCGGGCAACAAGCCGGTCCTCACGCTCGACCGGTGGCTGCCGCGCGGAATGGCCGAAAGGCCGATCGAAGCCGCCGACAGCCCGGAACTGCGCCTGCGCCCGGGGCTGGAGATCGTGTGCCGTTTCCGGCTCGACGAACTCCGGAACGGCGTTCAGAACCTGGCCCAGAAAGACGGCGAGTATCTGCTGCGCGTGAACGAGCAGGGCGATGGCGGACATCTGGCCTTCTTCGTCCAGATTGAAGGCAAATGGGAAAGCCGGCTGCGCGGGCCGGCTGTCAAAACGAACACATGGTACGACGTGCGCGCGACGTGGACAGGGCAGGCGATGAGTCTGACCGTCAACGGCGAGACTTTCTGCCAGCCGCGCCTCGGCCGCATCACGCCCGGACCGAAGCCGCTGACGGTCGGGCCGGTCGCCGGAGAGGTGTCTCGTTTCGAGCTGTTCAACCCGGTCTTGGCGCGGGCCACACTGCTGGCAACCCTGCCTGCCGACGCGACGGCCCCGGCCAAGGCTCGTCCCGGCTTCTTCAGCTCTGTGTGGCGCTCGCTCATGAACCCTTCCCCGCGTGCTGAACGTGCCGATACGCCGGTCGTGCTGGGCGGCCCCGCCGCTTGGGCCGGCTGGCAGCCCCTCAACGGTGCCGCCTGCCGACCGGAGAAGGACACGCTCATCGCCGATTTCCCCGACACGACGGCCATGCTGGCAAGCCCGGTGTTGTCGGTTGATCTCGCACCGTATCCGTTCCTCTGCCTCGACGTGGACGCAGACGGTCGCGGCGTGACGGGCACCCTCGACTTCATGACCGACTCCGGCACCGGATCGCTCAGCTTCGTGCCTCAGGCGGGCGGACGGCCCACGGTCGTTTCCGGGACGATGTCCGACGCTTGGACCGGCAAGCTCCGCCGCCTCGCGGTGAGCTTTGCTGGCACGACTGGACCGGTCCGCATCCGCAAGCTGGCCTTGGCGGACCGGCCCGTCGGCACGCCCGTCTTCTACATCCGTTCGCTCGCCGCCGGCCGCGCCAAACTGCGCCCCGGCCGCGAGGAGAGCGTGGTGGCCGGCATCCAGAACGTCGGCGGCGAGACTGAAGGGATCGTCGCGCGACTGGAGGTGCCCAAGGGCATCACCCTGATCGGCGGGGCCAAGCGGCGTATCGAATGGCTGGGGATGGATGATTTCGACCTGGCGACCTGGCGCATCCGGGCCGCGCGGCCCGGCACCTACACCGTGCGCGTGACGGTCTCCGCCAAGGGCGCGACACCCAGCGTGCAAGACCTCGCGCTGACGGTTGAACCGTGCCCCGGCCTGCCCCAGACCGGCTACGTGCCGGCGCCGCAACCGGCCAAGACCGACTACATCAGCCTCATGCACTACTGCGCGCTCTGGAAGGAGGGCACGCACTGGGGCTGGAAGCGCATCGAGCCGTACCCCGAGAAGCGCCCGGCCATCGGCTGGTACGACGAAGGCACGCCTGAAGTGGCCGACTGGCACATCAAAATGGCGTTGGAACACGGCATCAACGGCTTCATCTACTGTTGGTACCGCGACGATTTTGAACCGACCATCAACCAGAGCCTCGGACACGCGATTCATGAGGGACTCTACAACGCCAAGTACCGCGACGCCTTCACGTTCACCATCATGTGGGAGAACGGCTGCGCGGTGGGCGTGAAGAACGAGGCCGACCTGCTCGACAACGTGCTGCCGTTCTGGATCAAGAACTACTTCACCCATCCTTCGTACCTCAAGATCGAAAACAAGCCGGTCCTCTTCGTGTGGCAACCGCGCGTCCTGCTCGCCGAGCTGGGCGGCGCCGAGAAAACGAAGGTGGCGCTCGACAAGATGCGCGAGCAGTGCCGTCAGGCCGGCTTCAGCGGCCTGCGCGTGATCGCCTGCATGGATGCGGCCAATGCCAAGCTCGGCGCGGACATCGCCGCCAGCGGCTGGGATGCGGTCACAGGCTACGGCCTGTCGCCCGCCGGCGTCCAGACGGCCGGCGAAGATCTGGCAGGGCTCTCCTACCGCGACCACGCCGATGTGCTCAGCCGCTACCGGCAGACGTGGATCGACCGCGACGCCAGCACCGGCGACGTGCCGGACATCCCGAACGTGGTGATGGGGCGCGACGACCGGCCGTGGGGCCGCGTCAAGCGCGGCGTCAACAACTACATCAAAGACCCGAAGGCCGAGAATTTCGAGGTCGCGTGCCGCGAAGCCAAGGCGCTGGTCGACGCCAAACCGGCGGGGCGCTGGGACAGCAAGATCGTGGTCTTCGACAACTGGACCGAATTCGGCGAGGGCCACTACATCGAGCCGACCACCGGTACGGGCTTCACCTTCGTCAATGCCATCAAACGCGTCTTCTGCAGCGCGTGGGCACCGGAGGCCGTGACCGACATCATCCCCGAAGATGCGGGGCTGCCGCCGCCGCAGAAGCGCTACGAGGCGGTCCGCGCCGGCTTCGGCGACCGCATGCCGTGGCAGTCGATCCGCATCACCGGCGACCTGCTGGCCGACTGGACCTTTGAGGCCACAACGCAAGAGGGCCTCCTTGCGGACGCTTCGCCGAACCGCTGTCACCTCGCCTGCGAGGGCATCACGCTGGAAGACGGCCGCGGCGGCCGGGTGCTGCGCTGCGGCGAGGGCGGCGCGACCGCGACGCTCCCCGCGCCCTTCTTCAGCCCCGGCGGCGTGACCGTCGCCCTCTGGTGCAACCCTTCCGAAAAGGCGCAGAGCGACCGCTGGATGCTGAATACCGTGAGCAGCGGCACGGATGGCTACCGCCTCGGGCTCGGTGGCGGGCGGGCGACCTGGCAGGTGCCGCGCGAGCGCTGGAGCCATTCGCTGACCAGTCCAGAGGCGCTGCCCGTCGACGCATGGTCGCACGTGGCCGCCACCTTTGATAACGCTGTCATGCGTCTCTACGTGAACGGCAAGGAGGTCGGCACGTTGGAGCGGCGCGGTTTCATCAACCCGGGGAACGGCATCATCGTCGGCGCGCACAGTGTCGACATGGAGCGCGCGCGCTTCCGCGGCTGTCTTGACGACGTGCGCATCTACCGGCGCGTGCTGACGGCCGATGAGATCGCGAAGCTGGCTGGCGGCGCGCGCTAGTGCCTTGCATGACTCGACATTGAAGAGATCAACCGATGACAATACCTGAAGCCATTGACGCGCTGCGTCCCTTCACCTACAAAGCGCCCCATCAGGCCTTGGGCACTATCCGGGCGCACTGGGAAGAGGCCGAACCGATCCTGGTGCAGGAAATCGGAAACAGGTTGGCCGAGCCTAAGGCCAAGGACGCCGACGCGCTCTTTCTGTACGCCATCCACCTCTGCACGGAAATGCGGAGTACGAAAGCGTTCCCGCATTTTCTCAGGATCGCACGCCTGCCGAACCTCCTCCTCGACCACCTTTTGGGCGATATTCTGACCGAGACCTTTTCGCACATGCTGGCGCGGACCTGTCACGGCCGCATCGACGACATCAAAGCGCTGGTTGAAGACCCCACCTTGAATGAATACGCGCGTTCTGCCGCACTGAGAAGCTTGCTGATTTGCGCCACCGAAGGGGGCTTAGAAGTGACGCATCTTTCCGTCTACTGTATCGATCTGCTTGACCGCAAACTCGAGTGTCGGGCGTCCAACATTTGGAACACGGCCGTCGAAGTCGTATCCATACTCCACGCTCCGGGTGCTCTGCCGCTCATCAAGGCGGCCTACGCTCACGATCTAGCGAATACATTCATGGCAACGCCCGACGAGATGATCGATCTCTACATGTCTGCGACTCCGCAGTCGTTGACGCTGGCCAACAGCATGGCTGATCGTCCATTCAAATCGACTGAGTCGGCCATGTTTTTTTTCGTTAACACCTGGGGTCGTGAAAGCAAACCTGAGGACAAGAACGTGGACTTGCTTGACGTGTTGAGGGAGCGGATTCAGGTCAGGCCCGTCACCCGCGAGCCATCCGTAAGCCGCAACGCACCGTGTCCCTGCGGCAGCGGGAAAAAATTCAAAAAATGCTGCAGGACCTTTGCCGCTCCGCCCCTCCTCACAATGAGCGTTCTTGACAAGCCGGTTCGCGACGAACACCTCAGCGCCAACGACTGGATGCAGGCGGGTTACCTGCATCAGGACGCGAACCATCAGTGGAAGGCCTTGGAGTGTTGGGAAAAATCCTGGGAAGAGATGCTCCGCATCTTGCCGCAGGACCTGCAAAATCCGGCCGAGGCGGAAACGTCTGGCGCATTTGAAGGTTGCGAGTATCTTGAGACTTGGCTGGCGGACTTTAATGCCCTGCTCCTCGACCGGTGCCAATATAGCGTGGAAGCCGCAACGTTTGCGGTGGCGTATCTGGCAGAAGTGCCTGCCCGCTTCCCTGGCCTTGCGGATGATATCAAACTGGACATGCGGGTGGATCAGGCGGGTTGTCTGGCCCTGCTTGGACGTCAAGAAGAGGCCGTCAGCATGCTGGAAGAAACCATACGGACAAACCCTGACTTCGCAAAGCCGTACGCCGCCTTATCGGATATGTACAGTTTTGATGCCATGAAGTTCAATATTCGGCCGGATCTAACCAGCGCGGCCCGATACCTCCAGATGGCAACACAGCAAGCGAAGGATTGTGATGCGTACAAGATCCAGTCCAGGATGGAAGACCTCGCCGAAAGGGAGGAAGACATGCGCGAATGGGCCAACCGAAAGGCCCCCTAGTAGGAGGAACAATGAAAATTCAGGTGTCGTTGGTGATTTCGTTTGCTGTTGCGTTCTTGGCGGTCGCGAAGGCCGAGGACGACAAGGTGTTCGGCGAGGCGTTCCGGGTGGAGGGCATCGGCGACAAGGCGATGGCGCTGTGCCTCGAGGGCGATACGCTGTATGCGGGCGCAGGTTCGCGCGTGTCTGTCTACGACATTTCGAAGCCACTCGCGCCGCGGAAACTGGGCGAGGTGGACGGCTTGGGCGGCGTGCGCCAGATCGCCGTGCAGAAGGGCATGGCGTATGTTTCCACGCGCGAATACGGATTGTGGATCGTCGACGCGACGCGGCCGCAGGCGCCGCGTGTGCGCTCCCGCTTCGACTGCTGTGAACTCGCGACCGGCGTGGACGTCGCGGGCGACGTCTGTTTCCTCGGGCAGCGCCAGAACGGCGTGGAGTTCATCGACGTCTCCGATCCGGATCATCCGCGCCACATCGCCATGCGCAAGACGGACGAGTCCCAAAGTATCGTCTACCGCGACGGGTGGCTCTATTCAGGCGACTGGGGATCGGGGTACGTCACCGTCTTCGACGCGCGCGACATGACGGCCATCCGCCAGACCGACCACGTGGAACTCTACGGGTACGGCGACGGCGTGTGGCTGCAAGGCACCTACCTGTACGCCGCCACGGGACACCATGCCAAGCACCGCAAGGTGTCGGGCGGCGTGATGACTGCCGAGATGAAACGTTTCGGCGGTCCCGCCGACGGCGGCGGCATGGGGCACGGGCTCGACATTTTCGACGTCGCGGACCCGGCGCATCCGAAACACGTCGGCCGCGTGGACTATCCGCCCTTCTACGCGCGCGGCCTCGACATGTGGACGCCCCGCACATCGGGCAACCTGCTGTTCGCCGCCCAAACGCACAACGGCGTGTTCGCCGTAGACATCGCAGACAAAACCCGTCCCCGCACGCTCGACCGCTGGGTCTCGCCGAACCCGAAGCGGCCGGAATGGCCGAGCGATTGCGTCGGCTCTGTGGCCGTGGCCGACGGCGTCGTGTACGCGGCAGTCAACGGAGCGGGCGTTTTCGCGATTCCGTGTCCGCGCGCGAAGGCGGAGCCGTTCGACCGCGGCGCACCGCCCAAAAATGCGCCCTATCGCGAGCCGTATGCCGTGGATGCGTCCGCCTGGCATGTGTGGAAGCCGCGCGACGTCGGCCAGGCGCGCGGCGTCGCGGTGAGGGGCGATGTCGTCTACGCCGCCTGCGGCGACGCGGGTCTTTACGTCTTGCAGATTCTGCCGAATAACGGCGGGCTCAAGGAACTCGCCAAACTGCCGGGACACGACAAGGTGTTCGATGTGAAGGTGGACGGCAACCGCCTGTACACGGCCGAAGGGCATGACGGCTTCGGCGTGTACGAGCTGGACGGTGAGGCGCCCTTCAAGGAAGTCGCGCGGCTGCCGAAAATTTCCGGTGAAAAGGACCTGGCGCTTGTCGTGCAGCCGGCCGTGCCGGGCTGGCTGTTCTGTTCCGACCGGCGCGGGATCGAGCTTTATGACATTCGCGCGTTGCCGGCATTCAAGCATGTGCTGCACAGCGGCTCGTGTCCGGGCTGGGACAAGTACCTCGCGGACGCTTCGCCCGACGGGCGTCACTTCGCGTTCAACAACGCCCACGCCAGCGTCAAGTGGTTTGACCTCGCCGCCGTGCCCGCGCCGCGGCAAAGCGTTGAAACGTTGGTGAACCGGTTGAGCCTGTCGAGCGGCATCTGCACCTTCCGTGATGGGCTTTCCATCGCCAGCGCGAGAGGCAGTTACATGTTGCTCCGGCCTGGAGAAGGTGATCCGGCGGACGGAAGTCCATGGACATTCTTCAAGTTGCCGGCGGCGTTCCCGGGCGAAGGACGGGGGGACGCGATCAACGGCATTCCGCGTTCGGACGGCAAGCGGGTGGTCTTCACCAGCCGCATCGAGCGCCGCGCCGCTCTTTACGATTTCACGGATGCCGAGCATCCCACGCTGATGAACGCCTGGAAATTCTCCGGCAATCCGGACATCGCCGATTTCCACGCCGGCAAGGTGGTGATCCCCTGCGGTTACGCGGGCGTGCTGTTGCAGAAATAGGAGCCTTATGAAACACACCCTGCTCATGGCGCTGTCCGCGCTGGCTTTTTCCACGACGCTTCCCGCGGCAAGTCTGGTTGAGGACCCGCTGCCCGATCCGGCGGGGTTGGCGATCAACCGCGGCCGGATGATTTCCTTCGCGCATCCTCTGCCGCGGATGAAAAACGGAAAGGCCGCGTGCGGGCTTTACAACAATCCGGAATGGTCTGTCCCCGGGCTTCTCTCTGCGCAAGATTCGCGGCTAGGCCTGTTCCTGCAGCGGCTTCGCGAAACGATAACCGCAAACCGCCGGCTGCTTTTCAGCGACGGCAGAGTCATCGTCTGCAACCACAACTGGATCCGCGATCATGTGCAGCAGATGAAGGGATGGATGCACTGGGAGCGCGATCCGCTCGCTTTCCTCCAGTTCATAATCGACACCCAGCGCCCGGATGGACAGTACTACGAACTGGTCAAACAGCTCGACGACGTGCACT
>Ga0265294_10002813_pt1 | contig 22634 bp, 26 predicted proteins | sample MunlanPumphouse3_FD_192504 | JGI IMG/M metagenome (GOLD analysis project Ga0265294, IMG submission 192504) | Groundwater microbial communities from a municipal landfill in Southern Ontario, Canada - Pumphouse #3 | ecosystem: Environmental > Aquatic > Deep subsurface > Groundwater | place... | reverse complement strand
GAGCCTGCACGATCGAGGCGGTCGTGAGCGTCGACGCACGGGGGCAGGTGGTGCTGCCGAAAGATATCCGCGAACGAGCGGGGATCGCTCCCGGCGACCGGCTTGCGGTCGTCTTCTGGGGGAAGGAAGGAGACGTCTGCTGCATCACGCTGATCAAGGCGAGCTGCTTCAACGGCATGGTGACGGCGCTGCTCTCTCCCATGACGGAGGAGATTGCAGGCAGAGGAGAACAGGACTGACCAGGAGTTGCTGCGATGAAGGAAGAAGATATTCACAAGCAGGTACGGACTGCATACGGGCAGGTGGCCGCTCGGCAGGGCGGATGCGGCTGCGGCACCGGGTGCTGCGGCACCGGGAGGACCGTCGAATCGGTGAGCCTCGGCATCGGCTACTCGGAAGAAGACCTCGAACAGGCGCCGGAGGGCGCGAACCTGGGGCTTGGGTGCGGCAACCCTGTGGCTCTTTCCTCCCTCCGGGAAGGCGAGGTCGTCCTCGACCTGGGGTCGGGAGCGGGGTTCGATTCGTTCCTTGCGGCGGAGCGGGTCGGACCGACGGGCCGCGTCATCGGCATCGACATGACGGCCGAGATGCTTGACAGGGCGCGGGAGAACGCAAAGAAGAGCGAACGGGCGAACGTGGAGTTCCGCCTCGGCGAGATCGAGCACCTGCCGGTGGCGGACAGTTCGGTCGACGTGGTCATATCGAACTGCGTCATTAACCTCTCCACCGATAAATCACAGGTGTTTCGCGAGGCGTTCCGGGTCCTCCGCCCCGGCGGCAGGCTCATGGTCTCCGACGTCGTGCTGACGGCGCCCCTCCCGGTCCCGCTCGCTGAGTCGGCGCTCCTCTACAGCAGCTGTGTCGCGGGAGCACTGGCGAAGGACGAGTACCTCGGCAGCATCGCCGGTGCGGGTTTTATGAATGTCACAGTCCAGGGGGAGACGGTCTTCCCGCTCGATCTTATCGTGAGCGAGCCGGAGCTTGCCGGGCTCCTCAGCAAGGACGAGAGAGCGTCGATCGAAAAGAGCATCGTGAGCATCAAGGTCGGTGCCAGGAAACCGGCGGGCTGCGGTTGCGACGGGATGTGTTAGGCGCTTCCCTATTTTTGCGATCCGGGGAGTTGCGCGGCCCCCCTTTTCTCCAGGCCTCCGGGAGCCTGCTTCCCGATCCCGAGGTCGTCGAGGTCCATGACATAGAACCCCCCGGCCCTGAGCACTTCCTTGCCCTCGACGGTGCGGGCGGCGATGCCGGTTGCCGCCGGCCGGCCGAGACCCTTTACGAGCGGCAACTTCTCCTCAAGGGCAGCAAGGATGCCGCGTGCCTCGGCGAGGGTGAGGTCGCGGTTCTTGATCTCGACGGCGAGGCTTCCCTCCGGGCCGAGGGCGAGGAGGTCGATCTCGTCTCCCCGGCGGTTCCACCAGGGGCCAATCTCTTCGTACCTCTCCGCGAGGTCCCGGGCGAGGAGGCTTCGCAGCATCTCTTCGAAGGCCCGGCCCGAGAACCCCTTCCATTCCCGGAGGATCCGGTCTTTCAGGAGGTCGAAGCGGCCGCTCTCGTACAGGCTCATGTTCCTATAGATGTAGCGGGCGTAAAACCGGAAGAAGTTGTCTGCAAAGACATATCTTCCCATCTTCGAGCGTTTCCCTCTTTCGGTGACCGGGACACGGTACTCGATGACCCCGAGGAGGTCGACAAGGTCACGCAGGTACGGGGGGAGCGAGGTCGGGGGAAGGCGGACAACGTCGGCGATCTCCTTCTGCGATCTCTTCCCCCCGGCGATGGCAGCGAGGATCTCGTAGTAGGTCGCGTGCTCCCGCCTGAACTCTTCGACCACGACATCGCTCATCTCCCGGCGAAGGGGAGCGAGGTCGTCGAGGACAAGCCGATCGAGAGCGCTTTCAAGGTCGGTACACCCGTACTTCTCAAGGAACGTGTAGTAGTAGATCGTCCCCCCGAAGAGGAGGTAGAGGTCGAGCCGCTCTGCCGGGTCCCTGACACCCAGGTCTTCGAGGATGGCGAGGCATTCCCGGGTACCGAACGGGCGAAGCGTCAGGATATTGTCGGCACGCCGGAAGAGGGGGGCGTTTCCTTCAAGGAAGATCTCCCGGATCATCCCGACCGACGAGCCGGAGACGATGACGAAGAGGTGCGAGTCCCGTCCCGCCAGATCCCAGAACCGCTGCATCTGGGAGATGAACGAGGGGTGGACTTTGAGGAAACGCTGGAACTCGTCGAAGACGACGATCAGGGGCTGATCGTAGGAAAAGAGGAATTCAAGGAACGTCTCCGGGGTGTCGGTCCTGATGTAGCCGGGAAGGTTGAGCGTCTCTGCCGTCAGCCTTCCGAACTCCTCCATGAGAGCTTCGATGCTCTTGTTTGCGTCCACGTAGAAGTAGAGAGCTGGTTTTCCTTTGCAGAACTCCTTGATCAGCTCGGTCTTGCCGACCCTTCGTCTGCCGGTGACGACGAGAAAGGAGGGAGTCCGGGCGTAGAGGTGCTCCATCAGCTGGAGTTCCCGCTCCCTGCCGTAGAACCTCATAATGATTATAGATATAATTATTATAGATATAATCATTATGGTGCCGCCGGGAGAGACACCCTTATCTCCCGGGAGCGACGATCCCCTGCCATGGTACGGTCGGGAACGGTCGTGGATCAGCTCTTCGGGATGATAGGCCAATGATCGAGGAGCGGCTCCGAGCGGGGACGAGCGGGGCGCTCACACGAATCGCTGCCCTCATCGCCCGGACGGGGGCGACCCCGAACACCCTCACCCTGCTCGGCTTTCTCGGGATGGCGGCCGCGGGCATCTTCTGTGCCGCAGGTTTGTTCTTCTTCGCCGGGCTCGTCGTTGCCGCATCCTGCACCTTCGACGCCCTCGACGGGGCGCTCGCCCGCGTGACCGGGGCCGCCTCGACCTTCGGGGCGTTCTTCGACTCGTTCCTGGACCGTTACGCCGAGGCCGTGGTCTACGCCGGGCTGGTCATCTACTACGCGGGGGCGGGGGCGCCCTGGGCTGTCGAGGCCGCGTTTGCCGCGGCAGTCGGGTCGCTGATGGTCAGCTACGCCCGGGCCCGGGCCGAAGGGCTCGGGATCGAGTGCCGGGCCGGCATCTTCGCCCGGCCGGAGCGGCTCGCGGTCATCATCATCGGGCTGCTCACCGGGTTCGTCCTCCCGGCGCTCGTTATCCTCGCGGTCGCGACGAACGCCACCGCAATCCGGCGGCTCCTCTGTGTCCGGGGGGCCACGCGCCCCCTCTCGCGGCCTCCTCGGTCACCGTGAAATCACCTGTCCCACCGGCGATCCGGTAGCCTCCGACCATCTTCACATCGTAGGAGTTGCCGGTCGTGGAGTAGGTGAAGACGAACGTCCCGTTCTCGCTCGCCTGCCGGTCGACGAACTCCCGGCCGGTGTTGGTGACGACCGTGGCCTCGACGACGCCCTCACCCGGGATCACGGCGCCCTCAACATGTTCGAAGGTTTTCACGTTTGTGTCGGGGTCCGGCGCGGACTCGTAGACGAGCCGATAGTGCTTGAGCTCCGGGTCGGTTCCGGGCGGGAACATCGGTCCCAAAGACTGCGTAGTATAGTCCACGTCGAGATCGGGGGTATTGGCGTTTATCACTCGAGCGCGTCACGCCAGTCGTCGGCGAGCATGGTGCGAAGGACTCAGTTTTGCGCGTAGCCGATGTTTTCCGAGGCCGATGCCCCGACGAGAGCCACGGTGAGGGGGATGGCGAGCCCGACGGCGGCGACCTCGTCGGGCTCGGGCACCTCCGTGACTGGGCCGCCGCCGGGTTCGGCCCGCTTTTCCAGATTGCAAACACTGTCTGGGCGCTGCCCCTCTTCCTCGCCGGGGTGCAGGTGGTCTTCCCCGGGATCGTTACGAGCATGATGCTCCTGAAACGCGGCGAAGGGCCGGACTGACGCCCCGCGAACCGCCGGGGCAGGGCGCTCTGTTCTGTAATATCAATTTTAAACGCCCTGTTTGCTATTTCGGGCCCGTTGATTCGAGATCGATCCTATTATATATGGTTGGCGGTACAGTGTGACCCGGAGGAACTGCAAATGGCCATTTTATCAACCAATCAGCAGGAGATAGCAGACAGGATCGATGCAGGTACTGCCGCCGAAGTCTGGCGGGACTGGAAGTGGCAGGTCCGGCACGCGATCACTGAGATCTCCACGTTCGAGCGGCTGCTCGGCGTATCGTTCGGGAAGGACGAGCGGCGGGAGTTGGAAGAGACCGCGAGCAGGTTCCCCTTGAGGATAACGCCGTACTACCTCTCGCTCATCGATGCGAAGGATCTCTGGAACGACCCGATCTTCATGCAATGCTTCCCGTCGCCGGCGGAGCTGCAGGTCGAACCCGACGACATGGAAGATCCGCTCGCCGAGGACGCCGACCACCCTGCCCCCTGTATCACCCACCGCTACCCCGACCGGGTGCTCTTTTTAGTCAGCAACGTCTGCGCCATGTACTGCCGGCACTGCACCAGGAAGCGGAAGGTTGGGGACGTCGATTCCATCCCGTCGGAGGCCGAGGTCATCGAGAGCCTCGATTACATCCGGGAGAATCCCCAGATCCGGGACGTCCTCCTTTCCGGGGGCGACCCGTTCATGCTTCCCGACGACCGCCTTGACTGGATCCTGACTGAACTCGACGACATCGAGCACGTTGAGGTGGTCAGGATCGGCAGCCGGGTTCCGGTCGTCCTCCCCTACCGGGTCACGGAGGAGCTTTGCGCGATGCTCGCCCGGCACCACCCGCTCTGGGTGAACACTCATTTCAACCACCCGGCGGAGATCACCACGTCTTCACAGAAGGCGCTCGCGCGGCTTGCCGATGCCGGCATACCGCTCGGCAACCAGACCGTCCTCTTGGCGGGGGTGAACGACTGCCCCCGGATCATGAAGACCCTGGTACACAAACTCGTCAGAAACCGGGTCCGCCCCTATTATCTCTACCAGTGCGACCTCTCCGAGGGGCTCACCCACTTCCGCACCCCGGTCTCCAAGGGGATCGAGATCATCGAGAGCCTTATCGGGCATACCAGCGGATTCGCGGTCCCGACCTACGTCATCGACGCTCCCGGCGGCGGCGGGAAGATCCCGGTGATGCCCCAGTACCTCATCTCCTGGGCCACGAACCGGGTGGTGCTGCGCAATTTCGAGGGGGTGATCACCACCTACCGCGAGCCCGACTCCTACGAACCGGTCTGGTGTGACCGCAAGTGCGCGACCTGCGGGCAGTACCTCAGGCTCGAGGGCGCGGACGAGTCCAAAGCCGTCGGGATCGTCAAACTCCTCTCCGAAGAGGACCCGACGACCGCGCTCGTCCCGGAGAACACCGAGCGGTTCGAGCGGAGAAATGAGTCCTGATACCATCACGACGATCGGCAGCACCCTCGTCCAGCACGGACGGTTGAGCGATCGGATCTACGTGATGCACCTCTCGCCCGCTGACCTCCCTGGAATCCTCGACGACCTGGATGGGCTCGCAGAGAGAGAGCGCTACACGAAGATATTCGCAAAAGTCCCGGTCTCTGCCCTCTCGCTCTTCGTCGCCCGGGGCTATGTTGTCGAGGCGCGGGTTCCCCGGTTCTTCCGGGGCAGGGAGGAGGGGTGTTTCGCGGCGAAGTTCTTCGATGCGGAACGCCGGCAGGAGTCAGCCGATGTCTCCGCGGTCCTCGCGGCCGTCCGCGAGAAGGCCGGCGATGCCCGCCCCGCCGGCCTCCCGCCGGGCTGGACGTGTGCGCCTGCGGCAGAAGACGACGCCGACGACCTTGCCGCGCTCTACGACGTGGTCTTTGCGACCTACCCGTTTCCCATCGCCGATCCCGGCTACCTGCGAGAGACGATGACCGGGGACTACTGCTACTTCCTCGTCCGCACCGCCGACGGCCGGCTTGCCGCGGCCTCCTCGGCGGAGATCTACCGGGAGGACGAGAACGTCGAGATGACTGATTTCGCCGTGCACCCGGACTTCCGGGGCCAGAACCTCTCGACCTTGCTCCTCTCCCGGATGGAGGAAGAGATGCGGGCGGCCGGGATGAAGACCGCCTTCACCATCGCCCGGGCGCTCTCCTATCCAATCAACGCCACGTTTGCACGGGCGGGTTACGCCTGTGGGGGGACCCTCGTGAACAACACCAACATCTGCGGCGGGTTCGAGAGCATGAACGTCTGGTACCGGACGCTGGATGAGTAGATTACCTTTCGGAGGGGGCAACGTCACTCTTTTGCTTCACGTGAAGCCATAAAGTCCGGGGATCTTCCCGGCAACCTCTTTCGCGTTCTTCGCTTGAACGTCCGGGCGTCGAAACTATTTGCAAGGGTTCACGCGGAGCCCCGCGCCTCCGGTGACTGCAGGAACCTCTCAACCTCCTGCCGGAAAAGAGCGAAATCTCCGATGTGCTCCTTCAGGATCGAGAAGGCAAGCGCGTCATCGATTGCACCATAGCGGTGGACGACGATATTTCGGAATCCCTTCATCGCCTTCAGGCTCTGCCGCATGCCGGAGCCGAATACTCCGTGCTGCACAAGGTTCTCGAGGATATCCTCATCGCTACCAGGGACACCGAGATGGAGATCCGTGTTTAAGATAGCGCAAACGTCAAAGACATTCTCGATAGCGTATTCGATACGCTTGTAGATACCGTCCTTTATGATACCGAGCTGCCCGAACGAATCGACCGAATCGGGAAAGTGCCCTCTGGCCATATCGACGCTCTCGGCCATCTCCTGGAGTTTGATGCGGATGACCGTGTCCCGGATCCTCTCCGTCACGCCATCGCCTCCTTCCCGATATAGTCGTACAGCCGGTGCTTGAAATCGTCGAACTCCCTGATTGTCCGGTAGGCGATGTCGTAGAGGAGTCGTTCGTCGGGGCAGTAGACGATCCGTCCGCGGAGGGCCTCCGTCCGGGCATAAAGTGGTAGGTGCGAGAAGATCTGGATGTCGTAGCGGTCGTCCGCAAGTTCGGAGAGCGCCGCAAATCGGAACCGGGCACCCTCCTTATGGTCTCCATCGTAGTAGACGGCGAGATCGATATCGGACCCCGCTCTCGCCCGCCCCTGCGCGACCGAGCCGTAGAGAATGATGAAGCGGACCTTATCGAACCCTTCGACGGTCTTGAGCCGTTCAAGTGCATGCCGAAGATCCTGCTCCGCTGTTCTCATCCCGAAACACCCTCATCCATAGATGGCATCTGTCTCCTAATAACGTTTGCATGAGGGTTCACGGCGAGGGGATTACTCAGGCTTCCTCCTTTTGTGGATGGAGGAGGAGATCCGGGCGGCCAGGATGAAGACCCCCGTCACCATCGCCCGGGCGCTCTCCTACCTGATCAACGGCGTGGTTGTCCGCGCCGGGACGCTCACGAACAACATCAACATCTGCGGCGGGTTCGGGAGCATGAACGTCTGATACCGGGCGCTCCTCGAGTAAAAAAGAGTTCTTCAGAGTTTACGCGGAACCCTTCCGCTCCATGTCCTTCTTCCGGTATCCTTCGAGCAGGATCGTCGTCAGGTTCTTGACGGGCACGTCCGTGCAATCCGCAATATGGAACTCGCAAAACGGGCAGACCGTCACCACCACGTCAGCGCCGGTCGCCTTCACGCACTCGTCGCGCTTCGCCCCGAGCGCCTTCGCCTCCTCCGGCACCCCCGACCGGACGCCGCCGCCGGCCCCGCAGCACTGCGTCGGCATCTCCACGAACTCCCGGACCCCCAGGCGCAGGAGTTCCCGCGGCTGCTTGCTGATCCCCTGGCCGCGGAGGAGGTGGCAGGGATCGTGGTAAGTCGCCCTGACGTCGAGTTTCGACGGGAGCTCGATCCCGTACTCCGTGAGGATCTCCGTGACGTCTTTGACCGTAAACGGCGTCTCGTAATCGTTCTTCAGCGTCGCGCCGCACCCGGCGCAGATCGTCATCACGGTCCTGATCCCCCGGCTGGCGAAGGCGTCGATGTTTTTCCGCTTTAGGTCATCGATGAATGACGTCTGCCCCGTCCGGATCAGTGGCGAGCCGCAGCAGACCTGCTCGTGGGGGATAATTACCCGGATGCCGTTGCGCTTCATGACCTCCATCGCGTCGAGCGCCGTCTGCGGCACCCGGCCGTTGAACATGCACCCGACGAAGAACCCCACCTCGCCGCGGACGGGGCCGTCGGGCTCGATCACCTCTGGCACCTGCTCGAGGAAGGTCGGTTGCGTCCGCTCGACGCTTCGGCCCGTCTCCTGCACCAGCTGCGCCACCTCCTGGTGGCGGGGGAGGGTCAGCCCGCGGCGGTTCGCGATCTCACGGAGTTTCTCGATTGCCTTGCCCGGAGTATCGATCTTCTTCGGGCAGACCTCCACGCAGCGCTTGCAGGTCGTGCAGTAGAAGAGCCCTTTCGCGATCGCGTCGGTTATCCTGTCTCCCGAATCGCGGGGATCGAGGGCGAGGCGCATCTCCTGCCGGAGCACCGTCGGCCCCGCGAAATCCGTCACCTGGAGCGCCGGGCAGGCCGATACGCAGCAGAGGCACTCGATGCAGTCCCGGAGCGGCTTGATCGCCTCGATCTCCTCCCGTGCCGGGAGGGCAGCGTCCGGCGCCGGGCAGATCCGGGCTATCTTTGCTATCACCGGCTCCAGGTCGACCGTTAGATCCTTCAGGACCGGGAGGGCCAGCGGCTCGACTGTCATCCCGTCGCGGGCCTCCTCCATGCAGGCGAGGACGGGTTTCCCGTCCACCCGGACGGCGCAGCTCCCGCACTGCCCTGACCCGCAGCAGTAGCGGTAGGCGAGCGTCGGGTCGTGCTCGTCGCGGACGGCGTGGAGGGCGTGGAGTACCCGGGCGCCCTCATTTACCTGGATAGCGTACTTCTCGAGGTGCGGCTCCGTGTCTACGGCGGGATCGAAGCGCGAGACCTGGATCGTAATCGTCTTCATGCCGCCACCTCCCGCCGCTCGATCCCCTCCCGGGTGAGCGAGACGTAGGTGTGGGAAAACGGCGACGTCGCCGGATCGGTAGCCACCTCGGCGTCCAGCCGGATGTGCGCCCCCCGGTTCTCGGGCCGCAGCAGAGCGCATCGGACGATCAGGGATGCCGTGGTGCACATGTTCCGAACTGTGCAGCACTCGAGGAGGTTTGCGGTCGAGGCGGCGCAGAGCCGCTTGTCCGCCAGCCGGCGGATGTGCGTTAAGGCCGTCCGGAGGTCGGGGGCGCTCCGGAAGATCCCGGCCTGGTTCCACATCGTGAGTTTCAGATCCTTCCTGACGTCCGTGGGGTTTACCGCCCCCTCGAAGAAACCGTCGAGCATCCGGAATTTCTCTTCAATTGCAGCGTCGTCGATCCGGCCGCTCCGTGCGGGCGCCTTCCCGGCGAACTCCCCGGCCCGCTTCCCAAAGACCTGCGTATCGGCAAGCGCGTTTCCGCCGAGGCGGTTTGCGCCGTGCACCCCACCGGTCACTTCACCGCAGGCAAAGAGGCCCTTAAGAGTCGTCCGGCACTCGGGGGTGATCCGGAGTCCGCCCATGATGTGGTGGGCAGTGGGGGCTACCTCCATCGGCTCCCGCCGGATATCCACGCCGTAGGCGAGGAACTGCTCGAGCATCACCGGGAGTCGGGCCTCGATCGTTTCTGCCGGAAGGTGGGTCACGTCCAGGTAGACCCCGCCGCGGCTCGTCCCGCGCCCCTCCAGCACCTCGGTCGCGATCGCCCGCGCCACCACGTCCCGGGTCGAGAGTTCCATCCGGTCGGGGTCGTAGCGCTCCATGAACCGCTCCCGCCGCGCGTTTAAGAGAATACCCCCCTCGCCCCGGACCGCCTCCGTCACCAGGCGGCCACGGGCATCGTAGGGGTAGATCGCTCCGGTGGGATGGAACTGGATCATTTCCATGTCAATCAGCTCCGCCCCTGCCCGATAGGCCATGGCGAACCCGTCGCCGGTTCCGGCGGCGGAGTTCGTGGATATATCGTAAGCCTGGGTCCCTCCGCCGGTCGCAAGCACCGTCGCGTCTGCGCGGAAGAGCAAGACGTCCCCGTCCCGGTCGAGAGCAATCGCGCCGGCGACGGCGTCATTCTCGTCTTTTATCAGGTCAATGACCGAGACCTCCTGGTAGAGGTGCGTATCGGTCGCGTCGAGCCGGTCGAGGAGGGTCATGATCATCTCATGTCCCGTCCGGTCCCCGGCGTAGCAGGTCCGGGGGAACCGCTGCCCCCCGAACGGCCGCTGCGCGACCTGCCGGTCGTCCGTCACGTCGAAGACCGCGCCCCACCGGACGAGGTCGGTCATCCGTTCCGGCGCCTCGCGGACCAGCGCGTCCACGAGTGCCGGGTCGTTTAAGTATGCCCCGCCTTTCAGCGTGTCCTCGCGGTGGACGTCGACCGAGTCCCGGTCGCGCAGCACGGCGTTGTAACCGCCCTCCGCCATCGTCGTGCACCCGCCCTTGCCGGCGATGGTCTTGGAGACCATGACCACGCCGCCGTACCGGGAGGCCTCGACGGCAGCCCGTACCCCGGCGCCGCCACTTCCGATAACCAGCACGTGCGCGTCCACAATCTCGTCTACAAGCATCTTATTAGTCGGTGCGTTGTATAATACCATAAAGTAATTGCAGGGGACAAGTGAGCCAGAATGAGGCTTTTAATGAAATTTGGCGGCACCTCCGTCGGAGAGGCAGACTGTATCCGGCGGGTCGCAGACATTGTAGAATCCAACCGTGCAGCAGGCGACGAAGTCGCGGTGGTCGTATCGGCATGCTCGGGAATCACCGACCAGATCATCGCGGTGGCCGATGAGGTTATAATGAGCAAGGAGCAGCCTCCGATCGGCATGCTCCTTTCAGCGATGCGGACCCGGCACACCCGGCTCCTCGCGGAGACTGCTCCCGACTACATCGACGAAGTGACGGCGGTCATCGATGACCGGCTCACCCGGCTGCAGAACATCCTCACCGCGGTGCACACCTTGAAGGAACTGACTCCCCGATCCCGCGATTACATCATCTCGTTCGGGGAACGGCTCTCCGCCCCGATCGTGAGCGCTGCTCTGCGGCAGCGCGGCATCCCTTCGGTCGTCCTCGACGGTGCCGAGGCCGGGATCGTCACGACCGCGAACCACGGGGACGCCCGCGCCCTCCCGGTAAGCGGGGAGAGCATTCGTGCCCGGGTCGCCCCGCTGCTCGTCGATACCGTCCCGGTGATCATGGGCTTCATGGGAGCGACCGAGCAGGGCGTCATCACCACTCTCGGCCGGAGCGGTTCCGATTACTCGGCCGCCGTCGTCGGTGCCGGGATCGATGCCGACGAGATCTGGATCTGGACTGATGTCGACGGGGTGATGACCTCCGACCCCCGGATCATCAAAGACGCCCGGGTCCTCGCCGACATCTCCTACCTCGAGGTGATGGAACTCTCCTACTTCGGCGCAAAGGTTCTCCACCCGCGATCGATCGAGCCCGCGATGCAGAAGGATATCCCGATTCGGGTCAAGAACTCGTTCAAACCCGAAGTCCCCGGCACCCTCGTCCTCCGGGACAAGCACCAGGAGAAGCGGGTGGTCAAGGCTCTCGCCCTGATCGAGAAGGTGGCGCTGGTCAACATCAACGGCGCCCAGATGGTCGGCCGCCCCGGCGTGGCAAAGACGATCTTCTCCGCGCTTGCCGAGCGGGAGGTGAACGTCATGATGATCTCGCAGGGTTCGAGCGAGGCGAACATCTCCCTCATCATCGACGAGTCGCACCTGGATGCCGCGATCGCCGCCCTCAACCCGATCGTGAAACAGGGTGTCGTCCGCGAGGTCACCTACGACCGGGACGTCGCCGCGGTCGCGGTCGTAGGTGCGGGGATGGCTGGCACGCCGGGAACCGGCGGCCGGATCTTCTCGGCAATCGGCCGGGCCGGCATCAACATGATGATGATCTCGCAGGGCTCGAGCGAGGTGAACGTCTCCTTCGTCGTGACGGACGGGGACGGAAAGCGCGCATTGCAGGTGCTGCACGACGAATTCCGGCTATCGGAGAACTCAGATGACTGATAACGAACATACCTACCGCGAAGCCGGGGTCGATATCGACCTCGAGGCCCGGGCGGTCCGGGCGCTGATCGATTCCCTCACCTACCGGAGGAGCGGCGCGTTCCCGATGCTCGGGAAGGTCGGGCACTTTGCCGGGCTGATCGACTTCGGCCCGTATGTCCTCGCGCTTGCGGTCGACGGCGTCGGCACCAAGATGCTCGTCGCCGACGCGCTTTGTGACTGGAGCACCGTCGGGATCGACTGCATCGCGATGAACGTCAACGACCTCTACGTGATGAATCTCGAGCCCGTGGCGTTCGTCGATTACATCGCGACCGACGTGCTCCTGCCTGAGAAGATGGCCCAGATCGGCGAAGGACTGAACGAGGGGGCGCGGCTCGCGAACATGAACATCGTCGGCGGCGAGACCGCGACCCTCAAGGGGCTCGTGAACGGTCTCGACCTCGCGGGGACCTGCCTCGGCGTCCAGAAGAAGGAGAAGGTCGTCACCGGCGAGGGGGTCGTCCCCGGTGATCTGATCGTCGGGGTTCCTTCAAGCGGCATCCACAGCAACGGCTTAACCCTCGCCCGTAAGGTCGTCGAGGACTGTGCATCCTACGATACCCGTCTCTCGAACGGCAAGACCCTCGGCGAAGAGCTCCTGACGCCCACCCGGATCTATGCGGAAGTGCTCCGGGTGACGGAGGCCTGCACCATCCACGGGATGTGCCACGTCACCGGCGGCGGCCTCCTGAACTTCAAGAGGCTCTCGGAGTACGGGTTCTCCTTCACCGACCCCCTCGAAGTCCCCGATATATTCCGCTGGCTGCAGGAGACCGGCGGGATCAGTGATGAGGAGATGTACCGCACGTTCAACATGGGCATGGGCTACGCCTTCGTCGCCCCGGCCGAGAGCGTCGCTGCAATCCAGGCAACCGTCCCCGACGCCCGGGTGGTCGGCGAGGTGACGGAGGAGCCGGGAGTGCGGTTGAAGGGTTCGACGGTTCGTTAGAACGACGTTCCGGAGCGCGACTGCCGGGACGGTGCGACGGACAATGTCCGGGGTTTGAGAAGCCGTTAGGCTTCGAGCAGGAGCGTGAGCATCGTCAGGTGTGAGGAACGGAGTTCGAGCGTCGAAGGTGTGAGTTGGAAACGGGAGGAGCCCCCCTCCCACGGTCCACTGTACCAGAACGTTTCCTCGCCCGGCTGTACTATAAGGTCGTGACTCACGCCCCGCCGCCTTCCTCCTCGAAGTAGTGCAGCGCCTCGGGAACCTGCTCACGGATCCGCTTCAGGAAGTGGTTCGCGAGCTCGGGGTCGGCCACCCAGAGCGAGTGCTGCATCGCCCGCTCCGTCTCCTTGGAAAGCCCCCCCTCCCGGTCCATCTCCGCTCTTATGTCGTGGACGGCGTTCTCGACTTCCGCTTCACTCTCCCACTTCAGCACAGATATTGTTCTTGCCATTGCTCTTCACCTCACGGCGCTGCCGTATGGGGAGAGGTTCTATTTCAGGTTAACGCACCGGGGGGTCGAAAAAAGGGTCAGGATTCTCCCTGATCGAGGAGCATCTTTTCGGCTTTTTCGCTGACGAGCATGCTGTTTCCAGCGGGGTCCTCGAGGATGACCGTGAACGGGAAGGCCACCTCCCGTGCAGCGCCGATCGTCTCCTGCATCCGGAGTGCGGCCGCCCGTTCGTCTTCGCTTTCGGGGTTCGCGAGGATCGTCTCCACCGCCTGCTCGAAGCGGGAGAGGACCCCCTCGATATTGGTGACGAACCCCTCGCAGGCGGTGCCGGGCTCGACCGCGAGGCCGAGTTCCGGGATCTCGATCCTCCCCGTCGTGCTCCGCGCCACCCGGATGGCGAGGTCATCGGGCTCCTCCACCCGCACCGTCCACCGGACCGGGTCGCCCTCCCCGAGGATGATGGTGTCGGTGTGCCGGTAGCCGCAGGCGTCGCAGGCGATGGAGACGAGCAGGAGGTCGGGGAAGTGGGGGATGTCGAGACGGTGATGGACGATCTGGATCTCGCCCCCGCAGGCGGGACAGGTTCCCGGATAGGACTCCCGCACTAGAGGCCACCGCCGATCTTCTCGCGGGAGACCTTGACGGACATGGGCGTGATGACGACGTACTTCTGCTCACCGAGCCCGACGATGTCGCCGTTTACGTCCTTTGCCACGTCACGAAGGTCCTTTAGGACCCGCTCGAACGTCACCTTGTCCATCTTCAGCCGCCCGATATCGACGATGACAATATTGCCGTTGTAAACCTCGTCTTTGACGCGGGGGGTATCCTTGAGGTCGGCGATGGTGGCGATCTTGATGTACATGGATGCCGGTTCTTCGTCGCTCTTCCCCTCGTAGGAGGCGAGATCGAGTTCCATGTAGTCCTCTTCATTGCGTGCTGGGCTTTTACCGAGGATGCTGTCAAAGAGCTTTTTAACCATAGAAAAATTGAGGAATGAATTTTATTTAATTGTATCCATTATTTTCTCCGTCAGATCTCCAGATTCCAGAGATCGTCCCCGACATAGTGGATGCTTTTAACGGACTTGCCCTTCTCCTGGCGCTCCATATCGGCTGCATCGAAGAGCGCAATCCCCACGACAAGCGGTTTGCCGTGCCGCTCCTCGACGACCTGCACCGGGTGCCCCGCACGGATGTCCGGCGAGATCGACACGATCCCGGGGCGCATGGCATCCGCGCCGTTTACGACAAACCTGACCGCGCCGGAATCGACCACCACCCGCCGCTCGGGGATCGGGTGCTCGATAAGGCCCCGCAGGCTGGGAAAGGCCCAATCATCGGTAGCTATCAGGAAGGGTTTTTTGTCGACGAGGTAGATCCCGATAGGGCTGTCCGTCTCCACCCGCTCGATCCGGTCGGACCGGAAGAGATCGGCTGACGCTCCGATCTCGTCGGCAAGCAGGTGCAGGAGATCGGCTATCTGTGACTTTCGAATGACATGGCGTTTTTTAACGGTAATTTTTGGCATGGAATCGAGACCTCGGGAAAACGTTAACCCTCGCGCAACAACGCGGTTATATTTAAGTAGCTTCCTCACTCAAATATATTACTCCAGAAAGGACGGCACAGGGTAATCATATGACGCCAAGACCGTTGGATATTTTAGATCAGGTACTGAATCGTCAGCCCGTAATCATCAGCCTCAAAGGTGGGAGAGAGATCCGGGGGGTCCTCCAGGGATACGACGTTCACATGAATTTGGTATTGGACAAAGCAGAAGAAGAAGTGGACGGCGCGGCGCAGAAACTCGGCACGTTGATCGTCCGCGGTGACAATGTGATCTACATTACTCCTTCAGTTGAATAACATTAGGTGAGAGAATGTCAAAAGGCACACCATCGATGGGCAAGCGGCAGAAGCGCACCCACATCGCCTGCAGGCGTTGCGGCAAGATATCATTCCACGCACAGCACAAAGTCTGTGCGGCCTGTGGATTCGGCAAAAGCCGGAGGATCCGCAGTTACCGCTGGACGGAGAAGAAGGCAAAGGTACCGACGCATTAGAGTTGCATCATGTGTGGTATCGTTGGCATCGTCGATGCTGGCGGTGTCTCGTTTCCTCTGTACTATGCCCTGTACGCTCTCCAGCACCGGGGGCAGGAGAGCACAGGGATCTCTACTTTTGAAGGCAGGACCCTGCACACGCACAAAGCACAGGGACTCGTTGCCGAGGTCTTCAACAGTCAGACCTTGCAGGAGCTGCGGGGCAACGCCGGAATCGGACACGTCCGCTACCCGACAACCGGGTCGAAGGTCCCGGAGAACGTTCAACCGTTCAATTTCCGGTACCGGGGGCTCGATCTCTCGATCGCCCATAACGGCAACCTGGTCAACACGGCTGAACTCCGGGAGGAGTACGAGCACCGGGGGCAGATCTTCTGCACCACGACCGACACCGAGATCATCGGCAACATCATCGCCGATGCGCTCCGGACCTCCAAAAGCATGGAGGACGCCGTCCTGCTCTGCATGCGGCGGCTGCGCGGCTCGTACGCCACCGTGGCCCTCCTGAACAATACCGTATACGCCTTCCGCGACCCGCTCGGCATCAAACCGCTCTGCATCGGAAAGCTCGATAACGGCTACATCATCGCGTCGGAGAGCGTGGCGATCGATGCGCTGGACGGTACGTTCATCCGGGACGTGCGCCCCGGTGAACTCGTCCGGATCGACGAGTCCGGGCTCACCTCCATCCAGATCGCGACCGCGAACCGGAAGGCGTACTGCATCTTCGAGTATGTCTATTTCGCCCGCGCCGACTCGGTGATGGACGGGACGCTGGTCTACGACGTGCGACGCCGGATCGGGCAGAAACTCTACGATGCGAATCCTGTCGAAGCGGATACGGCCTGTCCGGTTCCCGATTCCGGGATCGCATACGCCGCAGGCTACGCCAAGCGCTCCGGGATCCCGTTTATCGAGGGGCTGATGAAGAACCGTTACATGGGCCGGACGTTCATCATGCCGACCCAGGAGCAGCGGGAGCGGGCGGTCCGGATCAAACTCAATACCGTTCGGGGAAACCTGAAGGACAAACGGGTGGTGCTCATCGACGACAGCATCGTCCGCGGGACGACCTCCCGGCGGATCGTGAACATGATCCGGGATGCGGGGGCCGAAGAGATCCATCTCCGGGTCGGCTCCCCGCCGATCATCGCCCCCTGCTACCTCGGGGTGGATATGCCCACCCGCACGGAGCTGATCGCGAGCGGCAAGGAGGTCGAGGCTGTGCGCGAAAGCGTCGGCGCGACGTCGCTCACCTATATTCCACTTGAGGATCTGGTGGAGGCGATCGGGTGCGGCGAGCAGAACCTCTGCACCGGATGCCTGACGGGGTGCTACCCGGTGGAGATCAATGGGGAGAAGAGCTGCCACTGTGTCGTGGACTACGTGGCCGGCACTCACCAGTCCGACCTCTCGACCTTCAGGGCCGGGAAGGAACAGACATAACACCTCTTTTTGTTGAGTTTCTGTTCCGGTATTCCCCGCCCTTCACCATGCGGGAGTGAAGTGCATCCCCGGGTCGATGATGTTCGCCGCACGGTGCGTTTCACCCGTCGCATGCACCCGCGCGCCAGGCCCTGTTACTCTTTTCGGGCTTACCAGGCGAGAACGCTCTGATTTTCGGGCGAAAAGGCTCCCTGGGGAGAAGGACCCGTATAGAACACCTCCGGGAGCGGAGAGTGAGCACAAGATACAAAATCACGTAGAATTGCTGAAGAACCGAGCATAGCGAGGGATGGATTTGAACCATCGATCTACGGGTTATGAGCCCGTCGGGATATCCTGACTACCCCACCTCGCTTCCCATCTGTGAGGTATATACCATTGTTTTCCAGGGTTTATATACTTTTGTGCGAGCCAAATTGCCGTAACCTGTGTTTCCGGCGCTCATGCTCCTGCACCGGTGCCTGACGGCGCTCGAGCTCTTGCCGCTCGCTATGCTCGCGCCAGTCACTCCTCCAATCATTTAATATCAACAGGCAGCATAATTTCGCTGTATGGAAGAAGAAAGGCCGCTGGATGACGACCTGCAACGTCTCCGGGAAGAGCGCCTCCAGGAACTCGAGGCACGGCTCACGGGTACGCCGGGTGGTGTCATCGAGATCATCGACGATACGTTCCAGGAGACCCTGCAAAAGCACCCCGCCCTTGTCGTCGACGTCTGGGCGGAATGGTGCGGCCCCTGCCGGATGGTGGCCCCGGTCATTGAAGAACTTGCGCGTGAGTTCGCCGGCCAGGTGACCTTTGGAAAGTGCAACGTCGACCAGAGCCCGGCCATAGCAGCGAGTTTCAGCATCACCGCGATACCGACGCTCCTGTTCTTCGCGAACGGCATGCTTGTCGACCGGGCGGTCGGTGCGTACCCGGAAGAAGTCATCAAAGCAAGGGTCGTGCGGGCCTTCGGTGTCGGCTAGAGGTCCGCTCCCTGCCGGGACCTGAGCTGCCCGGAGAGCCGTGCGGCCATGACAAAATCGTTCCGGGAGAGCCCGCCGATGGCGTAGGTGTACCAGGCGACATCCACGAGCCTGCCTTCGTGGATGCTGATATCCGGGAAATGGTTCTCCCGCGCGGCAAACCCGGCTACCTCGTTGAGGAATGCCACGGCGTCACCGAACCCCTTACAGGCAAACCGGGCGTGGAGACGCCCGTCCACGAGCGACCAATCCGGGACCTCCGGCAGGAGGTCGGCGATCTCCCGCCGGTTCAGCGGTGCCGTATCCGCGACATCCGATCTGATCGCCTCAGACGAAAGATCCATGATGATCCCTCTCCGAATAGGGTGAAAAAGGTTATTCTTCGGCGCCGGCTCCTCAGGCGAGCTTCTTGATCAGGAATGCCACGTTCTCGGCGAACCGCCGGACCGTCCTTATCCCTTCTTCGTCGTTTAAGGCCTCTCCCGGCGCTCTCCCGAAGACCATGTTCCAGTAGGTCGATCCCGGCACAATCATGTCGTTGATCAAGAAGAACATCAGCATCTCCTGGAGCGTGGCAGTATGCCCGCCACGTCGCGCCACGGCGATCGGCCCGCCCACCTTCCGCGAGAGGAACGAGTCCGACGACATCGAGACCATGCCGATCCGCTGCAGCACTGACATGACGTCGCCCCGCGCTGTCCCGAAGTAGACCGGGGCGCCGACGATGAACCCCCCGGCCTCCCGGAGTTTCGCGATGATCTCGTTTAAGCCGTCGTCGAGGGCGCACTCCCCCCCGGTGCAGAGGCCGCAGGCGGTGCAGGAAAGGATATGCATCTCGGCAAGCAGCACGGTCTCGGTCTCGATACCCTCGCGCTCGAGGACGTTTGCGCACTCCCTGAGCACCTGTGCGGTGTTCCCCTCGAGCCGGGGACTCCCGCAGAGCAGCACTACTTTTCCGGTCGACATCTCACACCTCGATCAGCCGGTAATCGGCATCCCCTAGCCCGATCCCGGCAGCGTAAGCGATCTGGTATTCGCCGTCCGTGTAGTTCCAGACCCCCTTAAACTTGTCCTCCCCGGGAGCGAGGTTCTCCGCGAGCAGTGTCCGGGAGAATCCCTGCTCGCTGTTGACGAGGTCGAAACTCGCGTGATCGATCGCGACCGGGTCGGCGGAGGCAAGGATCCCGATATCGGGGACGATCGCCGCGTCGCTCCAGGGAACACAGTCGCAGTCGGGAGTGATGTTAAGGAGAAAATTGATGTACCCGACCCTTTCGGGCTTGTCGCTGACGGCGCCGAGGGCGTACTCACAGAGCCGCTCGATGAACGGCCGGATCTCTGTCGTCCAGTCGAACTCGATCGCGCCCGTCGGGCAGGAGCGCATGCAGTCGCCGCACCCGACGCAGTGCTCCGGGTTGAGCACCGCCTTCCCGTTGGCGAGGGTCATCGCTGCCTGCGGGCAGACTGTGGTGCACTTCCCGCACCCGCCGCACCGCTCGATCTCCACGAACGGCCGGCCCGCGTGCTGCTCTGCCTTCCCCGACGGCGGGGCGCAGCCCATCGCCAGGTTCTTGATCGCCCCCCCGAACCCGGCGAGATCGTGGCCCTTGACATGCGAGAGGACGACCATGCTGTCGGCATCAAGGATGCTCCCGGCGATCCGGACGCTCTCGAAGTGCTCCCCGCCAATGGCGACCTCTCTCCAGTAGCCGCCGCGAAGGCCGTCGGCAATGATGACCGGGGCGCCGGCAACCGCGTAGTCGAATCCGTGCTCGATCGCAGTGACGGTGTGCCTGACGGCATCGCCCCTGCTCCCCGCATACAGGGTGGCGGTATCCGTGATGAACGGGTGCGCCCGGCGTTCTTTCACCTTGTCGACCACCTGCCGGGCAAAGAGCGGGTGCAGGTAGGTGTCGCAACCACGTTCCCCGGCGTGTAGTTTGACAGCCGTAAGGTCCCCCGGCTGGACCACCTCCGCAAACCCTGCCGCGTCGAAGAGACGGCGGATCTTCTCGCTTTTGCTTTCATGGTGGCTCCTTGCCCTGAGGTTCGCGAAATACACGTCTGCCATCAGTCTCTGCTCCCTCTTTTGGTATTCTGGTTGCCGGGGGATAAGAATTGTGCCGGCTACAGCCCGGCTCTCCGGAACATCGGCCGGACCTCTGCGCCCTCCATGTTTCCTGCCGCCCAGACATAGCGCTCCCGGATAGGGGGAGGCAGGTCACGTTCTGGTATCGAAATGAACCCGAACTCCGCGTAAAATCCGGCAAGGCTCTCGACCGCATACATGTAGAGGTCGTCGTTGTGGCAGGCCACGACCAGAGCGTTCATCACCATATGGGCATACCCCCTCCCGCGGAAGGCCCCGGGCGTGAAGACGCCGTCGACTTCCATGCTGCCGTCGGGATGCCTTCTGCATCGGGCGAGAGAGACGATCCGCCCGGAAAGGAAGGCCGCAAAAACCCTGTCCCACCCGGGGTCACCGATCACGCCGTGGTAATCGCGCCAGACCTCGTTCGCCGCAGGGAACTCCGCACTCGTTAATTCACGGACTTCCGGCCGGACTTCGTCCGCCTCGATCTCTGGAAGAGCAATTGTCGTCATTCCTATCACCTCAGACAATTCTGCAACCTTCGGACGGCACGAGGATCTCAAACCTCGCGCCCGTTCCGAACGTCCCGGTCTCGCGGATGGCGATCCCGGTAATCGCGAGTATCTCGTGGGCGAGGAAGAGGCCGTGCCCGTACCCCTCCGCGTTCTGAACAAAAAGCTTCTCCTTCTCCTCATTGGGGATGCCGGTCCCGTCGTCCTCGACGATGATTGCGCACCCGTCCGACCGCAGCTGGTAGGTGACGACGATCCGGGTCACCCCGGTCGCCGGGTCAAGGGCGTTCTCAAAGAGGTGGGTAAAGACCGTCGCGAGATGGGGATCGGCGAAGACTTCGAGTCGTTCTGTCCATGCCTGGAGGGAGACGGGGCCGAAAGAGAGACCCGCGGCCGCGTTCCTGATGGTCTCCTGCACGGGGATCCATGCCGGGGGGGATGTCCCGATGTCGCGGAACTCGCGGGAGATCTCGATCTGCCGCCGGATACCGTTTGCAGCCTCGTGCAGGTCGTCGATAAATGAGAGAACCTCGGGGTCGTCGAACTTCATCACACCTACCGAGAGGTGCCCGTACAGGACTGCAAGCCGGTTCGCAAGGTCGGTGCGCAGGATTCCCGAGAGGGTGTTGAGCTGGCGACTGGCGTTCTGAAGCGCAGCCTCCATCATGACCTCGTCGCTGACGTCCCGGATGGATTCGATGGCTCCGGCGACCTTTCCGTTCCGGTCGAGGAGCGCAGTCGCTGCGAGCCGGATATGGGATCCTCGCCCGCTCCTGAGATGCGGGGTATGGATCTCCGATATGAAGACGCCCCCCTCTCTCCTGACCGATGGATATCCTGCCTCGGGGTCGCCCTGCAGGATCCTGTCTGCGAGCAGCGGCCGCTGCTCATCGTAAAAGGGTACAGCGTACTCGTAGTCTCCTCTGCCGAGCATGGCGTTCTTCTGTAACCCGGTCATCTCTTCGATCGCGCGATTCCAGGCGATGACCTTTCCCTCACGGTCGATGGCGAAGGTCGCATCAGGCAGGAACTCGATGATCTGGTTCATCTGCTGCTCGGACTCCCGAAGTCTCGTTGCGAGGAGCGCGACCACGCCGCCGACGAGGACAAGGAAGATCGCACGGGGAAGGATGGTGAGAGCGAACAGCGGAGCGGACGGGGAGAGGAGGAAGACCGTGACGGCATAGATGGCCGCAAGGCAGATAGAGAAGAGGACGCCGCGCCGCGGGTACCAGTAACTCGCGAGGATGATGGGGATGCTGAGCGGGAGGGCAGGGAGGGGGAGGAGTCCCTCCGGGGCGCCGAGAACCATGCCGAGCAGGTTTCCGCCGAGGGTCAGCGCGGTCAGTCCGGTGATGAGCGCGATCCGGTTCCGTGTGCTGGAGAAGGACATGGCGAGGGGGGTTCCGGTGTTCATGGAAGGACCTGCGGTTTTTGCCTGCACCGGGAGTTCGCTCCCGGGCGGCTGCGTTCACCCTGTGTGCTGGCCGCCACGGATCACCTCCGCCGGACAGAGAAGTTCGAACCGGGCTCCCCTTCCCGGCTCGCCCGTCTCCTGGATGGTGATCCCGGTGATGGCGAGGATCTCGCGTGCGAGGAAGAGGCCGAGGCCGGTGTTCATACCGTGCGCGTAGGAGAAGATCTTCTCCTTCTTGTCGGGAGGAATCCCCACACCGTCGTCTTCGCAGAGGATGACATATGTGTCGCCCTCCCGTTTGATGCTGAAGGTGATGGTGGTGACGTTCCCTCCGTAGCGAACGGAGTTCTCAATAAGGTTTGCAAAGACCTTCTCGACGAGCGGGTCCGCGTAGATCTCCATCCCTGCCGGAACGGCGTTCTTAAGGATCGCCGTGTCCGCCGGGATGTACTTCCCCGTTCGCTCCACGAGCGTTCTGATCTCCTGCCAGAGGGGAGGTGCCGCCCCTACCTTCTGGTATTCGGCCGTAAACCTGAGGGTGTTGCTAATCCGGTTCACCATCTCGCTCGCGCTTTCGATGTGGCGCCACGCGTTCTCCGGTTCCCTCTCACGCAACGCCCGGGCCAGGTCAAGATACCCCCCGAGCGCCGCGAGCTGGTTCAAGAGGTCATG
>Ga0265294_10002812_pt1 | contig 22638 bp, 18 predicted proteins | sample MunlanPumphouse3_FD_192504 | JGI IMG/M metagenome (GOLD analysis project Ga0265294, IMG submission 192504) | Groundwater microbial communities from a municipal landfill in Southern Ontario, Canada - Pumphouse #3 | ecosystem: Environmental > Aquatic > Deep subsurface > Groundwater | place... | reverse complement strand
ACGTATGTGGGAGGAACCGGATGCGTTAATTGCGCTCGTCCGGGTCTGTGGGGGAGTCTCTCGGGTAACCGGGGGCTCTACCTGGAAGCGGCATTGCATGTATTGTCCGCTTAAGTTTTCAGATCCGCGCGCGGAGTGGAGAGTGATGATTCTTTGTCGCGAACTTTGTCTTGCCCTTAGTCTGGCTTGACAAGGTGTGAGATAAGGTGCGAGACAAGGAAATCTTTCGCTATACGGGCGACTGCGGGTGGTACGCGAATGATCAGGTTCAGACTTACTGATCCGGACCGTATATTTGGCATAATTTCCGGAAAATTAATTGACACATAGTTTAGGCGTGACAAGAGAAGCGACATGGTGGATCCTTTGGGGTGTAAATCAATTGCTAGTTAAGCATTAAACTTTTGATTGAGTTAAATGCAAAAATTATGTACTGTTACTTCGTCTTGACGCATGTCGAATCGACAAACATTCTTTTAAAGTTCAACTCTGATTCGCGGCGCAACATCTCCAGTGCAGACTGTTTGTCAGCTAAAACTTGGTTGCCAAAAAGAATTCACCTGCCGCCAAGCCGATACCAGTCTCTTTGATGACTAACCCGAACATTCCTCCTGCGGCTGTGACAATTAAAATAGGCCCCGCTTTTTCAATTGCACTTTCAAAAACAGTGTTTAAGGATGTGATCCGTTTATGTGTTAGTATTATATGAAGATTTGTTTTTCAGAATATACTTGTGCAGTGTCTGTTTTACCTGCATATTCAGCCCTTTGTAGTTCTACGGGCAGGCGCGTCCTCATCTGTCCACCTGACCGGTTTTCCCTTCTCAATCGAAAACGTCCTTATCATAAGGCTTTTACCGCTCGCCGTCAACGCCGGATGGCAGAAAGTTCCTTTAGAGGTGAAAATGTTGGCAGCGGCGCGCGACTGGTGGTACAACGCGGTAGTAGCTGGCATCTGGGTGTATCCGGCTCAAGACGTGTTGAACTACTGCAACTTCAATCTAAAAGCGGGCTAGCAATTCTAACATAGATGCGCAGTCTTTGACGTGATAGTCGGCGGCGGAGGCATCGGAGCCGACCTTGATGGAGCAGGAGCCTGCGGGCAGAACCGCGAACATTTCCTCATCGGTCACATCATCGCCAGCGCACAATACAAAGTCCCAGTTTTCTTTCTGAAGCCACATGTTGACGATATTGCCTTTGCTGGCATTTAAATCACGCACTTCGAGAACCTTGCTGCCGTCGAGTAGGCTGAGCTTCTCATTTTGAATATACTCCATCAATGTATCACGTAGTTCATTGAGCCGGACATGGGCTTGATCCGGTTCACAGAGTCGGTAGTGCCAAGCCAGCCCCATTGTTTTTTCTTCGATGAAGGATTTCGGGGTGCGGTCCACATAGGACTCCATCACCGGGCGGATCTGGGCCTTCCAGGCATCGTTCAATGTCAGGTGCTGGTGCCACTCGCCTTTGGCGGGTCGGATCCAGATTCCATGTTCGGCTGAGAGATCAATTGGAAGTTTTTTGAACCAGCGATCCAGATCGGATTTTTTTCGTCCGCTACAGATCAGCACCGTGGTTTGTGGATCTTGGGCCAGTTTCCTTAAAAGTCTGAGAAGTTCCGGGGTGGGTTTGGCCTGCTCCGGCAGAGAGCGCAGGGGGGCGAGTGTGCCGTCATAATCAAAAATCAGCAGTCGGTGCTGAGCCTTCCGATAGCGGCTAGCAACCTTGTCATAATCCTCTGATTTGATCAGGGCTACCTCGGAGTGGGGCATTTGGCAGGTATGTTCCTGCAGTTTGTGCATAAAATCATCGGCCCAGTACTTTACGGTATAGCGTTTCAAGCGGTTGTGTAAGATTTTGTTCCGGCGAATCTGCTGTTTAACCGGCATTTCAAGGGCCTCTTTGATCGCGGCGGCGATGGCATTCATATCATTGGGGTTGACTGCGAGAGTTTCGCTCAACTCGGAGCTGGCGCCAGCGGTCTCGCTGAGAATCACCACGCCCCGATAGTCTTTGCGGCAGGCGATATACTCTTTGACCACCAGATTCATGCCGTCGCGCAGGGGTGTGACTAGCATGACATCCGAGCCGCGGTAGAGAGCGGCCAGCTCTGCAAATGTAAAACTTTGATAAAAGAACCAGACAGGCATCCAGCCAATCTGACCCTGTTTGCCGTTTACCTCGCTGACCAATTCTTCGACCTCCCTTTTTAGGTCGCTATAAGCATCGACTTGCGTACGGGAGGGCGCGGCAATTACAATTAAATTAACTTTGCCGCGATAATCGGGATTGGTTTCCAGAAAGTGGGCAAAGGCGCGAATCCTTTCCGGAATTCCTTTGGTGTAGTCCAGCCGATCAACGGAGAGAACGACCTGGCGGCCGCTGGTCTCCTCAAGCAGCTTGGCGGTCCCTTCACAGATTGCCCCAACTTCGCCTGATTGGTTGTAGCGCTCGTAATCGATACCCATTGGAAAGGCATCTACCTTTATCAGCCGGTTGCCCAGTTGAATTTTTCCGAATTCATTTTCGTAACCCAGCAAGCGGCGGGCACTGCTGAAAAAGTGACGCACATAGTCGTAGGTGTGAAATCCAATCAGGTCGGCCCCTAGGATTCCAGAGAGTATTTCCTCGCGCCGGGGAAGCAGCCGGAACATCTCAAACGAGGGGAAGGGGATGTGCAGGAAGAAGCCGATTTTGACGTGGGGGTGGCGCTTTCTGATCATTGCGGGCAGTAGCATCAATTGATAGTCATGCACCCAGATGATGTCATCCTCAGCGAGCTGACTCGCCACCGCATCATAGAATATCTGGTTGACCTTGTTGTAAGCGGTCCAGTGATCATGCTCCCAGGTGGTCATGTTCGGGAAGTAATGAAAGAGCGGCCAGATTGTTTTGTTACAGTATCCGTAGTAGAAGTTATCAATCTGATTTTGCGTAAGATAAACCGGGAGACAACGATATTTTTTTCTCAGTGCGGCATCGATCTTTTTTTTGTTGGTTGGGGTGAGCTTCTCCGCTTCAATCCCGCTCCACCCAATCCAGAGGCTGTCTTCTTCGGCGTGAACTGATTTTAGTCCAGTGGCGAGTCCGCCGATGTTTTCATTGATGTTGATCTGATCATCTGGAGAAACAGCAATTGATACTGGGAGTCGATTGGATATTATAATTGTGCGTGCCATTATAGCTCCTCTTGTCTTTGTATGTTTTCGATTAAATCAACCAGCACGGATTCATCATCAAAATCGCCTTCGCAGAGAGATAATGCGCAGTCGATTAAGGCCAGATGGGAGTAGCCCTGTGGAAAGTTACCCAATTGCTCTTTGGTTTCAAAGTCCAGATCTTCGCTCATCAATCCGAGATGGTTGCGATAGCTGAGCAGTTGCTCAAACATCTCCCGCGCTTCGCTCTGCTGGCCGATATTCCAGAGCGCTTTGACCATCCAGAATGAGCAGACCGTGAAGCTGGATTGCGGCAGCCCAAAATCATCCTCGTTTTTATAGCGATACATCAAACCATTGCGGCAGAGTTTTTGACGGGTGACCTTTACCGTTGAAATATAGCGGGGATCGTCAAATTCCACAAATCCAAAATCAGCGATCAGCAGGTTGGCCGCATCGACAAATTGATTGTCGTATGCCTGGGTGAACGAGCCGACCTCTGCGTTCCATCCTTTTGCAAGAACATCCGCTTTGATATTGTTTCGGATGGTGATCCAATCCGGATAGCGGTCGATACACATGAGTTCGTCAGCGATTTTTATACCACGGTCAAGAGCCACCCAGCAGAGAACCTTTGAAAACACAAAATGAGCGGTGTTGCCTCGAAACTCCCAGATGCCCACATCCGGTTCTTGCCAGCGTTCAGAGACTGTTCGCACCAGCGTGCGGGTAATGGTCCACAGGCGCTCAATAGTGGCAACATCGCTTTTGAATGTTTGTGTAAATCGTAAGATGGCATCCAGCAGAACACCGTAAATGTCATTCTGCTTCTGGGTGTAGGCTGCATTACCAACACGCACTGGCTTAGAGTTCTGATACCCTTCAAGCCACTCCAGCGTGTGTTCGGTCAGATCTTTTTTACCGCGTATGCCATACATGATCTGCACCTTTTCGTCTTTGAATGGAATCACACGCATGATGTAATCAAAGAAATTATGGGCTGTATTGAAGTGGCCGATTTTGGCCATCACGCGCAGAATCATTGAGGCATCGCGGATCCAACAGAAACGGTAGTCCCAGTTGCGCTCCTCGCCGATTGTCTCGGGCAGCGATGTGGTGACAGCGGCCAGAATTGCGCCGCTCTCTTGAAAGGTCAGCAGCTTGAGAACCAGGGCACTGCGGCGCACCTCATCCACATAGGCGGTCAGGTTCAGTGAGCGATTAATCCATTCAAGCCAATAGACTTTGGTTCTTTCAAACTCCAGATGAACGCGTTCGAGGCTGAGCGGCAGCAGCTTCTGGTGGTAGCTGATATCAAAATAGAGGTCGCCAGTCAGTGCGAACTCGTGGCCCTGGAGCACATCATTGAAATCGGCGTTGGTATATAGATAAACCGATTCATAGGAGCCGTTGCTTACCGTGCTTTTTATGAAGTCGCCTTTGGCAAAGGTGTTGGTCGGATGTTCGGCGTAACCTAAACACGGTTGATAGACAATCGACAGACGGGGTTTTCCCGCAAGCAGCCGGACAATACGGATCACCTCAGGCGGGCAGTTGTACACTCGATCATCCGACTTGTAGCGGGGCATGAAATCAACCACTTGCAGTGTTCCGCTGTCGCCGCTGAATGTTGTTTCAACAATATTTGTATTGGGGATATATCGCTGCTCGATTTTGAAAGAGGGGTCAACCTTGATCCCAAAGCACCCTCCTTTGTTTTTGTCGAGTAGTGATCCAAAGACCGACGGCGAGTCAAATTCAGGCAGACAGAGCCAGTTGATTGTTCCTGAGCTGTCAATTAACGCAGCAGACTTACAATTACCGATAATAGCAAAATCCATAGAAAATCCTTTTATTTTGTGAGGGGTTCAAAAAGTTAATGTTTTTAACACTAAGATTAGGAGTTATTAAAGAAATAACCTTCCAACTTGATAGACGATCAAGGTGAGTATATAGGCTAGCGCGGTCAGCCCTCCCAGTTGCAAGAACGCCCAGCCCCAGGATTTACTCTCACGCCCGGTGATGGCGACCGTGGCCATACAGGGTGTGGCGATCAACATGAAAAGCATAATGCAGATCCCTTGCAGTGGCGAGTAGGCCGCAGCCAGCTTCTCACGCAGCGGCAGGGTGTCTTCATCCACATCACCAGCAGCAAAGACAATCCCGAGCTGGGCCACAAACACCTCTTTGGCGGCAAAAGCGCCAATCATAGCAGTGCCGAGTCGCCAGTCAAAGCCTAGTGGTTTAATGGCTGGCTCCATGGCGTGACCGATCTTGCCCGCAACTGTGTTGGCGAGCATGGCCGCCTGCTGCTCAGCAGGCGGCAGTGAGGGATCAGGCTCGCTTTGAGGGTAGTTTGTCAGCACCCAAAGCAGGACGGAGACTCCTAGGATCACAGTGCCAGCTTTTTTTATATAGAGCCAGGCTTTCTCCCAGGTGTGCAGTAAAAAGGTCTTGAAGGTTGGCATACGGTAGGGGGGGAGTTCCATGACAAACGGCATGGTGTCGCCTTTGAGCAGGGTGTTGCGTAGTACTCTGGCCAGCAGGATGGCCAGCAATATGCCTGTTAGATAGATCGCCCACAGGATCGGCGCGCGCCAAGCTGGCGGGAAGAATGCGGGGATTATCAGGGCGTAAATCGGAAGCCGGGCTCCACAGCTGATCAGCGGCAGAATCATCATGGTGGTCAGCCGGTCACGTCGGCTCTCCAGCGTCCGGGTCGCCATGATAGCCGGGACTGTGCAACCGAATCCCGTTAAAAGCGGGATAAAGCTTTTACCGTGTAATCCGATGCGGTGCATCAGGTTGTCCATAATAAACGCGGTGCGCGACATGTAGCCAGAGTCTTCGAGCAGGGAAATAGCTGCGAACAACAAGATGATATTCGGAACAAAAACAAGAACACCGCCAACACCGGCGATGATGCCGCGGGTGACAAGGCTGCGCAGAGCTGGCAGCACTTGCGGATTCCATAAACTGCTGACCGTGCCGCCGATCCAGTTGAAAAGCGAGTCGAGCCACTCCATCGGCGGGGTGCCGACTGTGAAGGTCAGCCAGAACAGTAGGTACATCAATCCCAGGAAGATTGGTAGTCCCCAGACGCGATGCAGCACAATCTCATCAATGCGGTCGGTGTTGGTGCGCCGGGTCTCAATGGTGGAGCGCAGTGTCTCATGGTAGGCGCCAGCGATAAATCCGTAACGGTGGTCGGCGATCAGCATCTCGGCGGTGTCGCCCAGCATAAATTGGATGTGCTTCTGTTGCTCTTCAACCACCTCCAGTACACTTGGGTGATCAATCCGGGCGATAATCTCCTGGTCATTTTCCAGTAGCTTGACCGCGATCCAGCGTTTTTCCCGACTGTCAGCTGCTGGCATGTGTGGTTCGAGCTGTTTGATAACAGCGGTAATTGAAACTTCAATATGACGGCCAAAGAGGATATCAGGCCTCACAGGCGGATTTTTTGAGTTTATGAGTTCCAAGGCTGCATCCAGCAGCTCCTTGGTTCCAAGGTTTTTATTGCCGATTGTCTCAACAATTGGCGCTCCCAGCAGGGCGGACAAGCGCGGCAAGTCCAGCTTCAGTCCACGCTCTTTGGCCATGTCAGCCATATTGAAAGCCAGCACAATTGGAGCTCCCAGCTCGATTAACTGGGTGTAAAGGTAGAGGTTGCGCTCCAGATTCGAGGTGTCAACAACATCAATAATCAGATCCGGCTTCTCGTTGAGAATAAAATTGCGGGCGACCACCTCTTCGAGCGAGTAGGCTGTCAGGCTGTAGGTGCCTGGCAGATCTACGAAGTTCAGCATGATGCCGTTATGTTCACGCACTCCCTCTTTTTTATCGACCGTGACGCCCGGATAGTTGCCGACATGCTGCCGTGCGCCGGTGATATTATTAAACAACGTTGTTTTGCCGCTGTTGGGATTGCCCGCAATTGCTATGGTATATTTCTTTTTCATTTGCTTGTGTTTTTTTGTGTACGGCTTTGTTTCTCACCGAGTCGTAGAGAATCTAGCGCAGCATAGCCGCAACCAATTTTTATCTCTCGCAGAGCTGCGAAGAGTTCAGAGGAATATACTGCTACTACTCTCTGAGTTCTCTGTGCCGCTGTGAGAGCTACTTCTCTCAGTCCATCTGCGATTCTACCACAATATCGGCAGCCTCATCCTTGCGCAGGGAGAGGTAGTAGCCTTTAACCTTGACTTCAATCGGGTTGCCCATGGGAGCCACCCGTACAACCTCAATCAGGGCGCCGTTGGTGACACCCATGTCGCGTATGCGCCGTTTAATGGCACTGCTGCCTGCGATGCTCTCAATGATCCCTTTTTCGCCTGGTTTCAGTTTGTCCAATGTGGTGCATGACTGCGGTATCGAGCGGTCGATTGGCAACCCGCAGCAGGCGCCTTCGCTGGTTTGCGCCAAACATTTTGCGCAGCAGCGCAAATCCTTTAGCTCAGCTTTGCAATTGTAGCCAACGTGCTCGTGCCATTGCACACCCGCGTTGGGGCAGGTTTTAAAATAATTGGCGAAATCCATCAGGCGGTTGATAATATTCTTGGAGATGCCATGCTCCATGCGGCAGGCGGTTTCATCCGCCTCCTTCTCATCAATGGAGAGTACCTCAGTGAAAAATTCTTTCAGAATATTGTGGCGGTGCAACACGTTGGCTGCAATTTGGCGCCCCTCTTCAGTCAGGGTGACAAATTCATAGGGCTCATAGTTGATCAGCCCACGGTTGCGCAGTGCTTGAAGACCTCCGGTCACAGAGGATCGGTTGATCTTCAGCCTGTCAGCAATATCCTTTGATCTGGCAACCTTGTTCTCCTCAATCAGAAGATAGATAGTCTCCAGATAATTTTCCAGACTGGCACTTAAACTGTTATTACTGGCCATACGAAACTTTCTGTAAAGCGACACCCATTTGTTCGGAGCGCCTAACTTATCAAAGGCAAAGTTGGATTGTCAACCTCAGAGTTGTGGAATGAGTATAAAAGTGTAAAATAATTTCTCACAGAGGCGTAGATTAATATACTTTTACTCTGGGAACTTTGTGACTCTGTGAGAGATAATTCTGGAAGCAGTATTATCCTGTAAATCTTGCTATTCTATCAAAACAATTGTTTGCGGCTATCACGTATCACTGCCAGAATCTCATCGCGTTTCTCAACCATTCGCGCCTCAGTTTTGGCCTCCAAGTTGAGGCGCACCAAAGGCTCGGTGTTGGAACAGCGTACATTAAACCACCAGTCATCAAACTCAACGCTGACACCATCCAGCTCAAGCAAGCGGCCACCTTCTTTACTGTACGTGGCTTTGAGTTGCGCCAGAATTGCCTGCGGGTCACCCTGCACTTCGGAGTTGATCTCACCGCTCTGAAAATATTTTTTCAAAGGCGCCACCAGCTCCGAGAGTGGTCGATTCGATTTGCTCACAATATTCGCCAGCGCCAGGACGGCCATAGCCGAACTCTCGGCCGTAAAGTTCTCTTTGAAGTAGTAGTGTCCGCTCAATTCGCCAGCGAAAAGGGCATTGTGCTCACGCATCTGCGCCTTGATGAAAGCATGGCCCACGCGGCTCATCATAGGTGTGCCGCCAGCGGACTGGATTACTTCTTTGACAACCCAGCTGCTGCGCAGGTCATAAAAGATAGCCCCCTTTTCAGTTGCAAGCACATCCTGCGCGATCAGTGCGGTGGTCAGATCCATGGGAATGATCTCGCCCCGCTCATCAATAAAACCGGCGCGGTCAGCGTCGCCATCATAGGCGACCCCAAAAGCGTAGTTACCCTCGCGCACCATCTGCTGCAGATCCTTCAGTGTCTCAAGATTGAGCGGATTAGCCTCGTGGTTGGGAAAAGAGCCGTCCGGGTCGCCGAAAAGGCCATCATAGGTAATGATCCCCTCCAACGCTTTATTCTCCCAGATGCCCATGCCATTGGCAAAATCAATTGCAAGGTGAACTGGTCGCTGAAGTTTAGCGAGCGCGGCCACATGCTTGGTATACTCAGGCTGGATATCATACTGGGTGATGTTCCCTGGGGTGGCGGCACGCGGCGCATAGGAATCCTCCAGCACCATCCTCTCGATCTCCTTGATGCCAGTGTCCCCGCTGATTGGCTCCGCTCCGGCGCGGCAGAGCTTGAATCCATTCCACGGTGCTGGATTATGCGAAGCGGTGATCATTATCGAGCCATCGGCTCCCAAGGTACCATTGGCGAAATAAGACATCGGCGTTGAGCCGTAACCAATGTCGACCACATCCGCGCCTTGCTCGCAGATGCCCCGAGCCAGCGCTTCAAACAATGGTTCTGAGTGCGGGCGGATGTCGCGGGCGACAACCACTTTGCGGCAACCGACAAGGGTCACAAAAGCGCGCCCAATCTTGTAGGCAACCTCCTCGGTCAGCTCTTTACCATAGATTCCTCTAATGTCATACGCTTTGAATATACTAGCCATTGCATAATCCTTTCATTCTGTCGATTAATTGTTGAAGCACCCTGTTATTTCACCAGGCCACAAAGCTTGGGAATAATCATTGAGAGCCATGGAATATAAGTGATAAGCATCAATGCCACGATCATCGCGCCGAAGAATGGCAGCGCCTCACGGGTGACATTGGCAATCGTAGTCTTTCCGACTCCGCAGCCGATAAACAGGCAGGTTCCCACCGGCGGTGTGCAGAGTCCGATACAGAGGTTTGCGATCATAATGATGCCAAAGTGAATATCGGAGATCCCTAGCTTCTGGGCCACTGGCAGCAGGATCGGGGTGAAGATCAGTAGCGCGGGGGTCATATCCATAAAGGTGCCCACTGCCAGTAACAGCAAGTTGATTGTCAGAAGTACAATGTAGGGGTTTTCAGAGATACCCATCAAGGCTGCGGAGACTGTCTGCGGGATATTGGCCATGGTCATGATCCATGACATCGCACTGGAGGCGCCGATCAGGAGCATCACCACAGAGGTGGTCAGACCAGTCTGCAAACAGATATCAGGTAGCTCTTTCCAGGGGATCTCGCGGTAGATGACCACAGAGAGCAGAAACGCATAAGCCACTGCCACAGCGGCCGCTTCGGTGGCGCCGAAAATACCGCCTAGAATACCGCCGATAATCACAATGATCAGCAGCAGGCTGGGGAGCGCGCGCCAGCAGACAACTAGAGGACGCACCTTGACCGCCACCAGCAGCTCATCCGCGGCGTCCAGCCGGCCATAGCCCCGCTTGACTGAGATAATACCTGATACAACCATGATCGCGATTCCCACCAGAATACCTGGCAGAATACCGGCCATGAACATGGCGGCCACAGAGACTGAACCACCGACGGCCACGGTGTAGACAATCATGCAGTTGGAGGGCGGAATGAGTAGACCGGTGGTCGCGGCGGTCACAGTGACGGCCACGTTGAAATCACGGCCATACCCCTTACGGTTCATCTCGGGGATCATAAACCCGCCGACTGATGAGACCGCCGCAGCGGCCGAACCGGAGATGCTTCCAAAGAGCATGCAGGTGAATGTGTTCACATACCCCAATCCACCCGGGAGTCGCCCCACAAGCAGGGCCGCAAATTCAATCAGACGCCGCGCCAAACCGCCGCGGCCCATCAGGTAGCCGGAGAAGATAAAAAACGGGATGGCCAGCAAAGGGAAGCTATCAATCCCGTTGGCCATACGTTGGGCTACAGTGAACCCGGCGTCTCCGCCGCTGGCGATAATCGCCAGCAGCGATGACCCGGCAATCGCAATCGCTATCGGCGCGTTCATCATCAGAAGCACCACAAACGAAACAACCAAAATCAGCACAATACTACCCATACCATCAACCCTCCGGCTCAACTTCAGTGTTCAAAAAATCAGATGGTTGCCGCAAAACTTCAACTAGGTTCTCGATTGAGAAAAGAATGATAAACAAACCGGAGAGTGGCAGTGCCATATAAACCATGCCACGCGTCATAAAGCTGATGGTGGGCAGAATCTGCGGCATCTGCCCGCGGGCCAGCGCGCCCCCCCCGATCAAAAATACCACCACGACCAGAGCAATGATGGTCAACTGCATAACAACCGCCACCATCCTCGCTGCCTCAGGGTGCAGTTTGCCCACAAAATAATCGACCCCCAAGTGCGCTTTCCGGTCAAAGGCCAGTGCCGCGCCAAAGGTCGAGACCCAGATCAGAAGCAAGCGCGCCAGCTCATCCGTGTACTCGGCCTGGCCGCCAATAAAGGGCATCATTTTGGAGAGGTAGCGCGTCAGCACACCCCAGAGAACTGTGAGGGTCAGCCCCACCACCAGTACGACCACTAGGATCTCCAGCATTTTGACACTCACGTTCCGCAGGGACTTTAAAGCGTTTGTCATCACTTGACCTCCTGTATCTCAGCGTACAGCGCGCGGATATCCGCGTACTCCTCCATCTTAAGGATTGGAGCGCAGGCGATGCGGAAACTCTCGATATCCGGGGTGATGATCTCCACCCCTGCCGCCTGCGCCTCTTTCAGACATTCGTCGGTTTTCTCCTGCCACAGCTTGCGTTGAAAGATCTCCGACTCATCCGCGGCAGTCTGCATGGCCACGCGAATATCCATTGGCAGATCATCCCAGATTTTAGTGCTCACAATCACCATGTCAGGGATGCGCTGGTGTCCGGAAAGTGTGAAGTATTTGCAGACCTCACTGTGTTTGCTGGTAATGAATGAGGGCGGATTGTTCTCAGCCGCGTCCACCACCCCTTGGGAGAGCGCGGTGTAAAGCTCTCCCCAGTTAATCGGGCAGGGGCTGCCGCCCATGGCTTTGATCATATCCATGGCCGAGCGGCTGTTCATAACGCGCACCTTCAAACCCTTCACATCATCCACGCTGCGGATCGGCACTTTGGTGGAGTAAAAGTTGCGGTCGCCAGAGTCATAATAACAGAGCCCCTTGAAATTCAGAGCCACCCCCAGCTGCAGGATTTTCTCACCAACTGGGCTGTGCATGGTATTCCAGAAATGATCCGCGTTGCGGAAGGCGAAAGGCACTGAAAAGACCTTCATCTCCGGGATAAAGGCTTCAATCGCAGCCGTCGAGACCTTGGTCATGGCCAGCTCGCCCTTCTGCACCTGCTCCAGACAGTCAACCTCGCCGCCCAGCACCCCGCCGGAGTACACATCAACCGTCGCCCTGCCGTCAGTCAGCTCCTCCAGCCTTCGCTTCATAAAAAGCATGCCTTGGTGGACAGGGTGCGATTCATCCAGACCGTGACCAAGCTTTAAAACAATCTTGCCACTCGCGCTGCCCTTCTCTCGTGGCTTAATCACAAATGCACCCAGAACACAGGCAAGCAATACTCCGGTCATCAAGCCAGCCAAAAAAGAAGATTTCGTTTTATCCATCACTGTTCCATTCCTTTTCAATTGAGACAAAGACAACTAATGAGGGCAAAGCCCATAACCCAAAATTTCGATTTTTCGCAACAAACAAAAGTTTTTCTAAATGGATCAAGTATGCTAAAAAACCACATTTCAGTCGAGCAAAAAAAATGGGCAGGGCCTATGCACTGAATCACTCCTCTCTACTTATCAACTAGGAGCGTAGTGCCCTCGGAGTTGAAATGATAATCATCCTGTTTGATCGACCAGAGTGCGCGCGACTCCCCCGTGCCGCGCGGCTCATGGGTAAAGTCAACCTCCACCTCTGATCCGCTCTTCAAAAATAGATTTTTCCCTACTGGAAATATCTGACGTCCCCAGTGCGTGTCAGGATCGGAAGGCCCGTTGGTTACTCCGATTTCGTCGAATAAATTCGCTTGGAACCAAGCAGCCAGCACATTGAACTCCCCCTCACGCTCTGCCATAAACTGGGAGCGAAAATTCCAAGGCTGGACAACCAACTCAAGCGGGCAGTTTTGGCAATCGATATTCCACATCAATTGCGGCTCGCACAGCAGATGCTTTTGGTTGATATGATTGCAGAAACAATCCATCCGGCGCGCGGCGTTTTGGCTGATCAGCTCCAGATCAAGCCCATATGGCTCGCTACGCCAGAAATCAACCTCCTGCTGCAGGAATTCATCAAACGCCAGTGACATCCAGACTTTGACCGACCCGGGGATCATGCGTCCACCAGGTTTTAACCAGCGCTCTCTGGCCTGCACCACCACAGGTAAAAGATTCTCATCCACTGCGTAACTGCCCAACCACTCCGATACAATCACATCCACCTTCTCAGGTAGTTCGACCTTTGTAATATCGCCCTGAATGACCGTGATACGGTCGCTGAAACCATTCGTCGCTATAATGCGCCGGGCGACATCCACAATCTGAGTCTGTTCTACTGCGTAGACATGCCCGGCCCCTGCCTGGGCAGCAAACAGACTTAGAATACCGGTGCCCGCGCCGATGTCCAGCACCGTGCATCCCGGTGTCACAGCCGCCGTGATCGCCTGCTGAAAAGCCTTGCATCTGACGCTGTCGCGCAGCATCGATTCCTGTCCCGCCAGGGTGGAGTAATTCAATTCAAGTGCCATTGGCAACCCTCTCAAGAGCGCGTTCAAAACTCATAAATCAACGGTTCATATCCTAGATAGTCACGCGCGCGCTGCGCATGACCTAATTCAGAACAAGAAAATGAATTAACGAATCATATCACATGGCTTAGCAGAGTGGGTAATACTCTTTGATCCTTTTGCCTTGCAAAAAATTACCTAAATTCGTGTTTACACCTGTTTGAAGCCCGGCAGTCTGCTAATTACAGCGGCAAAGCCGCTGACATACTAAAAATGCTTAAGTCTGCCAGCAAGTCAGCAAAAGTAACCTTAGAGATATTTCTTCTTTTTCTAGCACTTTGTCAGACTTCTCCGAAGTCTGACAAAGTGCTAGGGTGTCGCTGCGTCAGGTACGACGGGGTTTTCCTGTAACTGTTGGAGGACATCCAGACAGTGTGGAGCCACCCGCGTAACCTGCGAGAATGACTTACCAAAGCCCCGCACCGCAAGGAGAGCTTTATTGGTGCCCTTGGTCATGACTTCAGCAAACAGCGGGTCTGGACGTAAACGGTGCGCATATGAGATTCCGTCGAAGAGGAGCAGGTTTGACCAACCACCTTTGCTGGATTTCGGGCACGATGTGTAGCGGAATCCCTCTGCCTCCGGCACCCACATATCCTCGATCAGGAACCGCGCAGCGCGGTGCATCACCTCAGCCACAGCAGGGTCGCCGGTCTCTTGGTGGTAGTGGCGGAGCCCGGTCATCAGAACTGCGACCATAAAACCGGCATTGCCGTGATGGAACGGCTCGCACAAGCAGTGTCCGGGCACCATCATCCGCCGCCATCCGCCGCCATGCACACCATGCGCGGGTTCAGGGGTGTGGCGTTCAAGAACACGGTCGACAATGATGCGGCATGCGTTCAGGTGGAACGGATCTCGAGTTGCGCGGTAGGCAGCCATCGATAAGATCAGATGCCAGCCGCAGTCGCGGCAATTGGTGAAGTCGTAATTCGTTGTCTTGTAACGGTCATAGTTTTCCGCAATGCGCTTGGCTGTTTCCAGCGAGCGGCTGTCACCTGTCAGGAAGTAGTGGTCAAAGTGTCCCTCAGTCCACGTGTGCGTTACGGTGAATCCACCCTGCGCACTCCCATGGTGCTTGCCTTCCATCGGGCTCTTATCGTAATAGTGGCCCACATGTCCAATGCAGTGCGCATAAACAAGCCCGAGGCGGCTGGTGTTGTGATGATAGTGAACCGTGTCAACATCACGATTATGGAGCTCCGCTTCATCCGCGGCCTGGAAGAATCGGGGATCTCCAGTCCGTACGAAGTGGAGCAGAAATGTGTGCTGAGTATCGTACTCGATGTTGCCCCAGTTGATCACCCGCTCGCCCCACCAATCGCCGAAGTTTAACTGGCCGTACTCACGATTCTTCTCCCTGTTCTGCAGAAATACCCCCATCGCCTCCCCAACACGTCGGTCATACTCCACAACAACCGTCTTCTCCGGTGCTGCAAGCGGGTACTCGCCGAACACCCCGCAACGCTGGTACCATGCGGGTGGCGCGACAGCGAACAGCGGCCGGTCCAGCAGGGGCGATGCACCTGCGCTCCCGATCCAAATGTCTTGCGTCTTGGTCATGCCCTGGCGCAGTTTGTAGCCTCCCACATCGAACCAGTAGAAGAGTCTATGCTCATCCAGCGTGCCTTTGGCCCAGTCGTATTCATCCGCTTTGAGAGGCGGCATCAGATCTATTGTTGTTCCAGCAGCCCCAACTTCAACATCCTTGGGGTAGTTCTGCCAGAAGTCCCGGATGAACACAGGGCCTGTGGCACCGGAAAAGCGCTTGCCTTTGCCAGTGCTGGAATCAAAGTGGTCGTCAGTGTGCTGCCGCACCCAGAGCGGCGCGCCCTTGAGTGTCGGCAGTTCCCAGGCAAGGCGCCCAACTGTCAGGAACTCACTCTCCTCAAAGCAGTTTCCATAGGAAAGCTGCACACGCAGCCAGGGCATGCCCGGGTAGCTGTGCACCCGTATGTCATACCCGTATAGTGCAGCCCCATCCTCCCCATGAATCTTGCCGCGGCTGCGGAGTTCGCAACGCAGAGGACCACGCAAGAGCTCCTCAAACCCGTCGATCGCCTGACGATGCACACCTCCCTGCATGTCTGTGAGTGCCAGGGTCCCCAGAGAAAGTACAGGGGTCTCCGGCAATCTCGCAACAGGTCGAGTATGCTGAGGACCGTAGGAAACAACGTAGTCACGAGTGTTGTCCGTATGACGGAAGTCGAGCAGTAGCCAACGCACACTGCCATCGGACCAGCGGCTAGTGACCTCGGTCTGCAAGGGCACTGTTCGCCCTGCCCCATCAGCCAGCATCACATTCCGCTCGGATCCAAGCTCTCCCTTTGGAAATGGAACGCCGCACGTCACTGGCCATGCGCCCGCCGGGACCTTCTCGATGCCTGCCATCACTTCAAGCGGAATTTTGCCGGATGCTGTTGTGACCAGTTCGACAGGGACCAATCTTGTGTAGCTCATCCAGCTCGATGCCACCTTTTGCCCATCAGGTCGTTTGCCCGTGATTCGATAGCGTACTGCCTTCCCAGGCCCAAGCCCTGGTACCACAACACGGTGGTTGTTGACAGCACCCGACTCCTCGATTGCCGTGCCGGGCTTAAATTCGATCATGCAAGCCACAGCCCAGCTCGAAACCCATGTGAGCCGGTCCTCGGTGAACTCAATATGCGTGAATTCGTAGGTGGGTGTGCGGGGAGGCGGAGCATCCCGCAGCAGAACAATATCCTCAATCCGATATCGGCCATACGGCGAGAGAGTCCTTAGCTCCAATTGATCTGCCTCCGAAAATGAGACGGGTTCTATGAGAGAAAAGAGGTGCTGATCGTTGTCATCATACGCGGCAACCGCTACGCCCAAACGCTTACCGTTCAACCGGATATCCACAACCTCGCGTCCCTCCGCATCGTGTATCACAAAGCCTGGATAGAAGACCCCGGACACGCCTGGTTTGACCACGATCCTGGCGTTGCCACTGGTGCGTAAGACGTTGTCTGTCCGGTACTCGCTGCGATCCACCCGGAACCCATTCAGCTCCCATCTCTTTCGGTCCGTGCGAACAGTCGTCGCGCCACTCACCAGAGGGTCAACGACACGCGGACCGAACGTCTGGGAAAAACCCACGCTCTCGGTCAAGTCCGCATCGCGCCGGCATTTCGGCACTTGGGACATAGGAGGGCCAGACGCGGCAAAATACTGGATCGAATCCACGCCCTTGTGTGGTTCCAAGCGCTCCGAAAGCACCTGAAGTCGGTGAGTGGATGCATCTGTCCCAGACAGCGCCGTGTCGAATACGACATACGCTGTGCGTCCCACAACCGCGACGCTCGGGAGTGATTTAGGAATATATTGCGTACCGTCCTGCTCATAGGCCGTGATGCCAGCCTCTCCCTTGTTTATCTTGAGCATGAACTCACACCCGTGGCTTTTGCGTCCGGTACTCTTATTATTGTCTGTGTCAACGTACAACTGCACCAGTGACGTCTCAGCGGGGTACACATCCCCAAAGGTCACCCGCCAGACAAACCGATCCTGTCCCGCGTTCGCCAAGGCAACACTCGTTATAAAACGTGATGGGTCAGCACACCCGGCAGGGACCGGACGCTTGATCACATCAACAAACACCTCTGCCTGAGCAGGATCAGTCCCAAGCAGGTGCTCTAACTCGTCACTCAGGCCATCCCCATCGCTGTCCTGTCCGACCGACGCAGCGCTAAGCCACCCGATCCCCAACACAGCCACCATACAACTCAGAATTCCCTGAAACCTTATATGCCGCATAAATTTTCTCCATATGTCCCATCCGTCTTTCATTACACTCTCCTCCGTTGCGTCCAGCCAATTTTTAAATATAAATATAAGCAATGTAACCAGTTTCTAGCAATCATTGCAAGAGCAAGTTTTTGAAGAACTGGAACAGGTAAGAATAATTGCTATTCGTGAGAACAAGGCGCAGGCGGATATCGCGGATTCCAACGCTGAACTGGCGGTAAAGCAGGCGGCTGCCCTCCAGTGCGGAGAGGTTGCCCGACGTGAAGCTGCGGTTGAGATTCAGAAAGCGTAGTATCGCGCTGAAGCCGAGGGTATCCGCAAGGTTCTGGAGAGTAAGGCCGCCGGTTATCTTAGTTTGGTTAAAGGGTGTAACGGCGATGTGAAATCCGCTGCCACGCTGCTGATGGCCGAGAAAATTGAACAGATTGTGCAGCTGCCGGAGTATCTGGGAGAGATTGCCGCTACAAAACCGCCTGCCAAATCGCAGATGCGCCCAATGCCTGACCCAACGAAGAACACGAAGATTTTTAACTTGCGGCTTTACGCGAATGAGGCGTAGCTGATTTTTAACCACAAAGAGCCTAGCGCAGCATAGCCGCAACCAATTCTTTATCTCTCACAGAGGCACAGAGTTCTCTGAGTTGTTTCAGAGTTTCCACCAGCAAAGACTCAAAGGCGTAAAGTTCGGGCTCGACGTTCCCAGTTTTCCACATTTTTCACCTCTAAGATTTTTCACCTTAAAATATTCTCTCAGTGCTGCGAAAAGTTCAGCTACTCTCTGTGTTCTCTGTGCCTCTGTGAGAGATAATAAACGTACAAAAAAAACAAGAATATGAATGATAGTAGTCTAGCGTAGCATAGGCGCAACCAATTTTTTGCCCACGAATCTCCGCGAATATTGCGCTTCTGTGAGATATAAAAAACATGCACAAAAGGACAACGCAACAATCTTTATGAGCTCCCTGTATTGGCTGTTTTTAAACAACACGTAGAGGTCGGCGTGGAACACCCATGTCCAGAATTTTCCGGCATTTTCCTTGTGGCCAGTTTCATCGATGTTGAGTGCAGGCTCCAAGGGCAGTCGCGCAAGTAGTTCCCCATAAGTTGCGTCCAACGCGGTGGAGGCCTTGGCTACGATTTTGCGCAAATAACCGCGCGAGACGTTTTCGCCCATCACGTCGCGGATGAATTTACGGATCGTGGAACGTCTTGATGTCCGCTTCGGGGAAGGGTGGACGCACGTGTCGAGGATGTCCAGGTTGCCCGCCGATCTTGCGTTTTCCCGGCTGTCGCTGTTGGGACTTGGGCCGCATGATGTCCGAGGAAGGCGGTTTGCTGGAATTGGAGGAGTTCTTTGAGAGTTGGGCCACCTTGCGTTTCAGTTTGATGCCTTCCTTTTGCAAGGTCTCGATCTGCCGCTGCTGTAAATCCACCTGCCGTGATAAATCGCGGATGACCTTGACCACCGCTTCCGGTCCGGCGTGATAAATAGCCAGTGCTTGTTCAGGCGTGATCATGACACAACGCATCCTTGAAATTATTGGCCAATGGATAGAGATACACCTCTTTGACGGAGACGCGGATGCTGTTTTCGCGGTCGTTGCGTGTGCGGCTCTGGGTCTCGCCTAGGCGCAGCCATATCTTTGCGATGTCCTTGCGCGTTGTGCCAAGCCCAGCGATCACAGAGTTCGACGCTTAGCCGTGTTCGGCCCCACTTTGGGTTTTCACCCAGCAATCCGCGGATCAAGGCGATGTCTTCGGATCTCAACTCCCGTCCTTGCATAACTAAAATATCTGACATAGGACGCAATATACACCATTGCTGAAATCGAGTTCGAATAAAAATACAAAAACGATTTTTGTGCTGGACTTTGCTACAATGACAATGATATAATATAAATATTGTTGTATTGTTGGGGAAGTTTATACCCCGTGAACGGCTACCTTAATGGTTATAAAATTTGTCGGCTGTTAATGCTGTAAGGAGATGAAAAAATGAGAAGAACACTGATTGGAATGGCAACAATAGTTATCACAGTGGGTGCGATGGCGGTGGAGGTCAGCCAGGTGCTGGTTCGGCAGCGTTGGCCGTGGAGTCGGCTGGTGGATATCGACTACGTTTTGTCCGACGTGACACAGAGCGTGGACATCGAGGTCTCTGGGCACAACGGCGTGAATCCGGTCGACTTGCCGGAACACTCTCTGTCCGGCGACCTGTCCGGCGTGCAAAACGATGGCACGCACCGCATTGTTTGGGATCCGACGATGAGCGGCTGCACGAACCAGGGGGTACTGGCTAAATTCAGCGTCACGCTTACGCCCGTTACCTCGCCGGTCTATATGATCGTTGATTTGACCAATCTGGTGGCAGGTGGCACCGCACATGTCGAGTACGTGTACGAGGCGGATTTGACAAACGGCCTGCTAGGCGCGTGGGAGAGGAGATTTGTAACGAATGGCTCGGAAGTTGTTGAGTCCGTCGTTTGGACCGGGGTGACAACCAACGACATCTATAAGACAGACAAGCTCGCCTTGCGGCGTGTCTCGTCGGGGGTGTTCGGCATGGGAGATTCGCTTGTCCCGACTAGGATAAACAAGAACTTTTACGCGGGAGTGTTCGAGGTCACGCAGGCACAGTGGTTGAACATAAAAGGGGGGGCAAACCCCTCGTTCTACAAAAGTGCGGCGGGGTGGGAGTTTCGCCCGGTAGAACAGGTAAGCTACCACGCCATCAGGGGCGCGACACCGGATATTAACTGGCCCGACACGGGAGACATGGTGGCGTCATCGAGTTTTATGTGGAGTTTGCGGGACAGGACCGGCATAAAGAGCTTTGATCTTCCAACGGCGACGCAGTGGGAATACATGTGTCGTGCAGGGACGAGTTCCTACTGGAACGACGGCGTGTCAACAGGGGAAACCAGCCAGACCAACATCCTGAATGATCTGGCGTGGTGGACTGGCAACGGCAGCAATATGACACACACGGTTGGTTTGAAGGCGCCGAACGCATGGGGGCTGTTTGATATGCACGGCAACGTGTGGGAGTGGTGTCTGGACTGGTACACGTTGAATGCGGATCGCGTGCGGCGGGGCGGGCGCTTTGACGAATCGGCGAAAGACTCTCGTTGTGCGTTCCAAAAAAATCATTCGCCGTCTGCTAGCCAGCAGGGTCTCGGCTTCCGGTTGGTGCGGACATTGCCGTAAGGGATACCGGTTTTTAAAAGTACGGCGAATGCCCTCAAGCAGAAAGGATAACTGAAACTGGCTGAAACTGGGGTCTGACCCGAATGGCACGAAGTTAAGGCGTAACCTGCTGTTTAATGCGACTTATGCGGAATAACTCCGGTTGCCTGAAGTGTCACGAGTTCTTCAGATATCGCACACATTTTTTGTTGCAATTCTGCTATCAGTGTATATACTGATAATAGTTAAGTTTGTCAACTGCTCACGGAGGTTTTTATGAAGAATTCACTCTTATCATTAAATAGAGGAAAGATCGAAAAGCACATTTGCGGACGCTTCATTATCGGAGTTATCCATGGTCTTTGCTCCATTTATCCCGCAGGATTGCATCCAGGTGCAAGGTTGTGGCGAAAAGGGAAGACTACGCTGTTACACCCCTTTGGTTACGTTTTGGGCGTTCTTGTCCCAGTCATTCAATCCCATGGCTTCTTGCAGAGAAGCGGTTAGAAAAATTCAGGCGGCTTCTGTACAGAATAAAAAAACAAAGAAATTTCATCAGATACCAGCGGCTATAGTCAGGCTAGACATCGATTGTCCTGTGCTGTAGTAGAAACCGTTCATTGGCATCTTGTCGACAAGCTAAAAGAACACATTAATGCTTCGGAGTTCTGGCATAACCGTTCTGTGAAAATTGTTGATGGGACCAGCGCGTCTATGCCGGATACGCCTGAAAACCAAGCCATCTATCCTCAGCCTTCCGAACAGAAGCCAGGATGCGGATTCCCCAGCATGAAAATTGTCGGGATTTTCTCATTAGAAACTGGCGGCTGGGATGTTTTTGCAAAAGGCAATCTACATGACAGTGAGAGAACCTTGTTTTGAAGCTTGTTTGAAAATTTAGTTCCCAGCGATATATGTGTCGGTGACAGAGGGTTTTGCTCCTATGCAGACATGCATTTGCTGAAAGCGCAAGGTGTCAACACCGTCTTCAGGCTTGGGGCATGCCGGTCCAGCGACTTCCGCAAAGGAAAACACCTCGGAAAATATGACCACCTAGTTGAATGGAAAAGGCCTCCTGTACGTCCAAAATGGATCAGTGTGGATATATGGGAGCGCATCCCGAAAACAATGACTCTACGGGAAGTTAAAATCAATACAACCGAATTATTGACGCGATGTTGAAATGCATCGCTGCCGATATCGTTCCTTATAAAACGGTTAATAATTGTGTAAAAAATAGTGTTGGCAGATGATTGTGCTTTGTCCTATACTTGCCCGCAGTTTGTAGGATGGTAGCTACAAATATACAGGGCTGTAACTTCGCGAATCATCCTTCAAAAAAATCACCGAGCAAAGCGAGGTTACCCTTGAATTAATTCTAGAATTAATTTAAGATTGTAATCCCAATCCCCACTGTCTGAATTGCAGATTGCTAGGGTTATTTATACCCTGTGAACGGTTACGAAAAGGAAAGGTTAAATCATATGAAAAACTTAGTTTTTGCGTGCGCGTGCGCTTACGCAGTGGTAACTTTTGCCGATGAAAACCAGTACGGTGCGGTCCGGTTCGATTGCGCCGTCACGATCGACGGGGTAGCGGTTTCCGCGAACACCGCGGTCTACGCTGAAAGCTGGCCGACGCAGATGTGCGTAAGGCCGGAGATCGGGTCCGGCGAAACGTTCTTCCGCTTCGAATCCGATGCGGTCGAGGGCGTCCAAAACTGTCCGACCTACTTTTACACGCAGATGGATGGAGCCTTCTACGTGGTGCCGCCGGCGTTTTCGGATACGGTGAGGGATTTCCGCGGTGTTCTCGCGAGCCGCGTCATCTGGGTCGATGCCGAAAACGGCAGCGATATCGACGGCGCGGGCACGGAGGCGAGCCCTGCCCTTTACCCTTAATTTATAACTGGACAATATCATGTATCCTCCAGCAACGCAAATCCCATACACATAAACTGAAACTCAGTATATCCCTGC
>Ga0265294_10002810_pt1 | contig 22642 bp, 16 predicted proteins | sample MunlanPumphouse3_FD_192504 | JGI IMG/M metagenome (GOLD analysis project Ga0265294, IMG submission 192504) | Groundwater microbial communities from a municipal landfill in Southern Ontario, Canada - Pumphouse #3 | ecosystem: Environmental > Aquatic > Deep subsurface > Groundwater | place... | reverse complement strand
GATGAATTCGCTCTGTCGCGGATATTTATAGGGAGCAGTCAATGCTTTGGCATGGCGCTGAATGTCTTTGCTCATAGTTTCGGTACCGGAATATTCCGGTTTTAGAACTATATAAGCCTTGACCACGATACCGCGGATTTTGTCGGGAGCGCCTACTACTGCCACTTCATGCACAGACGGATGCTGCATGATTACGTGTTCAACTTCTGAGGGACTGATTCGGTAACCGGAACTTTTGATGATGTCGTCATTGCGTCCGGCAAACCAGTACATTCCTTCAGCGTCGCAACGCGCTTTGTCGCCAGTATAATAATAGCCGTTGATAAAGGATTCGGCATTTGCTTCAGGATTAAACATGTAACCTTTGAAAAGTCCTGCCGGAATATGGCAATTTTCAACCTTCAAAGCAAGGCGTCCTTCTTCGCCCTGCTGTACGGGTTTGCCGTCTTCGTCATGGAGTTCGATATTCCAGCCCGGGGTAGGTCTGCCCATCGCGCCGGGGCGATATGGCATTTCCGGAGTACAGCAAAGCATACAAACAGTTTCAGTCTGTCCGTAACCCTCGTAAACCAATTGGCCGGTTCCTTCGTACCATGCCTGCATAGTTTCTTTATGGATATTTTCGCCGGCAGTGAAACATTTCTGCAATTGGCTCAGGTCATATTTTTTCAGGTCGGACAATACCAGCATCCGGTAGATGGTAGGAGCCGCGCAAATCGAAGTGACGCCGTATTTTTCGAGCAAGGGCGGAATTTCTTCCGGGTTAAATTTATGGCGAAAATCACAAACCAGCAGACACGCTCCGGCGATCCATTGACCGAAATAACTGCCCCAGGCGATTTTAGCCCAGCCGGTATCAGTCCAGCAGAGCTGAAGATCATTGGCATTGAGGCGTTGCCAGTAAAGTGCAGTAATTTTATGACCAAGCGGATAAGCATGTGAGTGGGCAACCATTTTGGGAAATTTGCTGGTGCCGGAAGTGAACCAGATCATCATCAGGTCGTCCGCTTTGGTTTTAATCGGAGTCGGAGTGTTGATTGTGTAAAAACTGGAGCGCGGCATCGCGGCGGCTTCTTTCTCGAAGCTGATCCAATCTATTTTTTCACCTTGAGCCAGTACCATGTGCTCGAATTCCGGGCATTCATTAAAAATTTCTTCAAATTTCGGCGCATTATCGATATCGGAGATGACCATCTTGAATTTGCCGGCATCCATACGGTGTTTTATATCATACGAGGTCAGCATCAATGGCATGGAACACTGAACGATACCCAGTTTAATCAGCGCGATGGAAAAAATCCACCATTCGGGAATGCGCGGCAGCATAAGCGCCACGGCATCATTTTGTTTTAGGCCTTGACTGAGTAAAAAATTGGCGGCGCGATTGGAAAGTCGGCTCAACTCAAGAAAAGTCAGTTTGCGCTCTTCGCCGTATTGATTACACCAGATCATCGCAAGTTTGTTGCGGTCTTCTTCTGCCCGTCGGTCAATAATATCATAACCGAAATTAAAAAATTCAGGGACATCGATTCTAAAATTATCAGCACTCAGCGGTTCGCGAGGCAACTCCTCCATTTCTTCCATATTCATCGGTTTGTTCCTAAATAAAATTAAAATTAAATTTTCTAATATAATCTGAGCTGCGGTTATGTCAAGATTTTTAATTACTTATGAATTTCGACTCAGCAGTTCCAGTATTGTATTTTGTGGTTGCAGTTGTATTATTTGAGACAGTCAACCAGTTAGGAGTGGGTTATGAAGAAGCGTTCTTATCGTTTTTCTCCAAGTATAGTAGTTTTCGTGCTGCTTTTCTCAAGTGCGGTGATTTGGTACCAGACCGATTCGCTTTCGAGCGCGTTTCTGGATCAGATTCATAAAGATATGCGCGAGCGTACTGAACTTGTCAGATATATGGTCAGTAATTTGATTCGCAATAATGATAAAGCTGTTGCTGATGAGTTGAGGAGAACCGCTAAAGTTGGCGGAGTGCGAATTTCCTTGATTGATCACGGCGGGAAGGTGATTTTTGACAGTGAGGAGTCGCCTGAAAATTTGGGAAATCACCTGGATCGTCCGGAAGTGATGAGCGCGTTGCAAGGTGAATTCGGCAAAGCGGTGCGGTTCAGCGAAACCGTCGGGCAAAATCAGATTTACGCAGCTGCCAGGATAGATCGTCCGGACGGCAAACCAATGGTAATAAGAACCGGGATGTCGATACAAAACCTTAATAATATGATTTTCTTGGCCAGGCGCGATTTGATTATGGCTGGCGTTTTTATGGCGCTTCTTATCCTTGCTTTTTATCTGATTATACGGCGTCGTATTAGTGCTTCGGTGCAGTTGTTGAAAAATCAGGCGTCAGCTATTGCGGCAGGAGATTTGTCTGGTTCAATTAAAATTGAAAACGGGAGTCGGCTTATTCTTGATTTGTCGTCTAGTTTGGATCGGATGCTGAACAATCTGAAGCGTCAAATCAGGCAACTTCGCCTTGAAAAAAGTAAACGTGATGTAATTTTCGCATCAATGGGCGAAGGAGTAATCGCGGTTGACAACAGCGGAATCATTATTGACCTCAATCCTGCCGCTACACAAATGCTGGAACTGCCGACTCTGGCAGTCGGGTTATCGCTCCGCGGAGTAATACGGTGCCGCAAACTTGAAGAATTTGTAGATAAAGTGATAAATCGGGATCCGGTCTCAGTCATTGAACTCACCCTGGATACTGTTCCGCCCAAATATTTAAGAGTTCGCGGAACGATCATGGAATCAGAAAACGGAGCAGTCGGTACGGTTTTGGTGCTCTCTGATATTACCAGATTGCGTAAACTGGAAAATTTTCGCAGTGATTTTATCGCGGATGTTTCACATGAGATAAGAACTCCGCTCACTGCAATTACCGGGGCAGTGGAGGCTTTGCGCGATTGCGGCAATGACGAACCTGAACTGACCCGACCATTTATGGAGATGATTATCCGGCAATCGGAGAGATTGAACAATTTGATTAAAGATATTTTGAGTATTTCGTCGCTGGAATATCGCGGAAAGGCGCAATCAAAAGATTTTGCGGAAATAAATCTTGCCCAGTCCGTCAGAAACGCTGTTGAACTGGTTAAGGGAGCGGCTGAAGAGCAGCATATCGAATTGCTGGCGGATATTCCGGATGAATTGCGTTATTATGGCGATCCGCAACTGCTGGAGCAGGCATTATATAACCTGCTTGAAAATGCGGTGAAATATTCCGGGGGAAGCCGGATCAAAATTTCCCTTAAGTCTGATGAAAATATTAATGAAATCAAGGTTGAGGATAACGGCTGCGGAATTTCAACAGAGCATCTGCCAAGGATTTTTGAACGTTTTTACAGGGTTGACAAAGCGCGCAGCCGTAAACTTGGCGGTACCGGGCTGGGTTTGGCAATTGTCAAGCACACGGTTCAACATCATGGCGGCACGGTTACAGTTTCAAGTACGATTTCGCAAGGCAGCATATTTACGATCAGGCTGCCCGAAAAATCAAATTCATGATTTTCAGGATTATAAAAGGACAGTTGTCCTTTGATTTGATTTTGTTGGCATGAATGATTAAATTCATGTATTGCTTATATTCATATGAGGAGATTTTATTTAATGGGTAAACTATTTGGTACGGATGGAGTAAGGGGCAGGGCTAATACTTATCCTGTCACTCCGGATATGGCGATGAAGATCGGTCGTGCTACTGCAGCAGTATTCGGCGCCGGAAAAAATCACGGATTGAAGGCAGTTGTCGGCAAAGATACAAGGTTATCCGGATATATGCTCGAGAAAGCGCTGGTGAGCGGTCTTTTAAGTATGGGCATGGATGTTCTGGAGGTAGGTCCGATGCCGACTCCGGCGGTTGCTCATCTGATAAAATCAATGGGGGCGACCTGCGGTTTTATGATTACCGCTTCACACAATCCGGCCCATGACAATGGGATTAAAATTTTTGGCGGGGACGGTTTTAAATTGCCGGATGCTACCGAAAACAAAATTGAAAAATTGATTTTAGAAGGAGAATCCGGAGTCAAAAGTATTTCTTCGGATGCAATCGGCCGAGCTGCCCGTATTGACGATGCGCGCGGAAGGTATATTGAATTTGCCAAAAGCTCAATCAAGAATCAGAGCCTCAAGGGATTGAAAATAGTGCTGGATTGTGCCAATGGCGCGGCATATTCAATTGCTCCGCTGATTTTTCGCGAGCTGGGGGCGGAAGTCATTGTCACGGCAAATACTCCTGACGGCTTGAATATTAACGATCAATGTGGCGCGTTGCATTTTGAACATGCATCTGATTTGGTTCGTAAACACCGTGCCGATGTCGGTATTTCGTTGGACGGCGATGCCGACCGGGTTATTTTCTGCGATGGCAATGGCAACGAAGTGAACGGCGATCGCATTATCGGTTTATGTGCATTAGACCTGATGAACCGGGGGCATCTGGCCGGTAATTCGGTAGTCGTAACCAATATGAGTAATCTTGGACTTTACGCCGCAATGAGTGATGCCGGGATAAAAATTGAAGAAACACAGGTTGGCGATCGTTATGTCATTGAGCGTATGAGGTCTGGCGGATACAATTTGGGTGGAGAGCAGTCAGGTCATATAATATTCATGGATTATGCGACTACCGGCGACGGCATTATCACTGCGCTTCATGTTTTGAAAATAATGATTTCTCAAGGCAAAAAATTGCATGAATTGGCTGATTTTATGTCGGAATTTCCGCAAGTTATCAAGAGCATTCCAGTCAAAGAGAAAAAACCAATTGTTGAAATAACCGCACTGCGCGATGTAATTATTGAGGCTGAAAAAGCTTTGGCCGGTAACGGGCGGACGATTGTCCGTTATTCCGGTACTGAGCCGAAAATAAGAGTGTTGGTCGAAGCCCGCAGTCAGCAAGATGTTGATATTTGGCTTAATCGGATTTCTGAGATAATAAAGCGCGAACTCCAGTAATATTAAAACTTAAAGGCGGAGGAATATTATGAATGTAAATGTGATTGATGTCGGGGCTCCTGATACGATGCAGCCACTGACTTGCGGACGCAAATTGATTGATATTCCGGTCGCCGGAGTCAGCATCGGAAATCATTTGCGCTGGTTTTTTGGCGACAGCAGTTCCAATACCAGTGGTGAACTGTCTATTCGCGCTGATTTGTGGCCTTCGTCGGAACTGGCACTGAGAATCAGACGTTTTTCAGAAAACATGGTGGTTTGCAATCCGGAAGGCATTGAGATGCTTCGCCTTACTGTAAATGACTCGAATACCTGGGAAGAAATTGCGTTGGACGCAACATCTCTTCATCTTCGTTATCCATGGGATATTCTGGCAATGTGTGAGCAAGTTGTTGCTAATATAGAAAAGAACCGCTTTGACGGGACGGTTCGCGAGGGAGTTACTATTGATGGTGTATTGTGGGTCGGTCGCGGTTCAGTTATACTTCCCGGTGTATACATTGAAGGGAAAGTAATTATCGGTGAAAACTGCAAAATCGGTCCTAATTGTTATTTGCGCGGTAATACTTATATCGGTGATAACTGTCATGTCGGACAGGCAGTCGAGATTAAGAACAGCATGCTGATGAATAAAGTTAGCGCCGGGCATTTGAGCTATCTTGGAGACTCGATTGTTGCCGAAAATACCAATCTGGGTGCCGGAACCATAACCGCCAATTTGCGGCATGACGGCAAAAATCATCGCTCTTCGGTCAATGGTATGCTGGTTGATTCAGGGCGGAGGAAGTTTGGAACCGTAATCGGCGAATGTGTTCATACCGGAATTCATACAACAATTTATCCAGGACGAAAATTATGGCCTGGCATTTCAACTGTTCCCGGCGAAATTGTCACCAAGGATATTGTCTCTGATTTAGTTTAACGGTTGACAAAACAGTTTTGCAAGGGTATTTTGAGGCGTTTGTGTTTAACCTGAAAATAACATATGGTTTTGACTATGAATGACAATGCTGCATCACACATGAAGGTTCTGAGATTGCCGACCATTAAGCGATTGCCGACTTATCTCCACATTCTCAAACGTTTCGAAAAGGACGGCAATGAATATGTATCAACCACAGCATTGATCAATGAACTTGATTTTAAGCCGATATTGGTTAGAAAAGACTTGGTCTTGCTGGGGTTGCCCGGTAAACCGCGGCTTGGTTATAAATTAAAAGATCTGATATCGGCTATTGAAGTGTATTTGGGCTGGAATAAAACCGATGAAGCTTTTTTGATCGGGGCCGGTTCGCTGGGGCAGGCGTTGATGGGGCATAAACCTTTTGAAGAAAACGGTTTAAGGATTATTGCGGGGTTTGACGCAGATCCTGCCAAGGCTGGTCACACCATTCATGGTAAAAAAATTTTTCCGATGGACAAACTTCCGGAATTGATTAAAAGAATGGGGGTAAAAGTGGCGATTATCACTGTTCCGTGGCAGGAGGCGCAGTCGGTAGCTGATATTTTGGTCGAAGCAGGAATATGGGGTATTTGGAATTTTTCAATGGTAAAATTAAAGACTCCGCCGCATGTGGTGTGTCACAATGAGAATCTGAGTAGTGGTCTGGCGGTTTTTTCTGTCAGGTTGCGGAAAATGTATCAGCAAACCAGTAATAATTTATGAAGAACAATGGAATCGAAGGTAAAATAGCTGAGATTACGAAGCGGGATAGTCGTTACGAAATCGAGGCTTACAAATTTATTGAACGCGCGGTCAAATTGGAAGTTGCGAAATCACTGGAAACCCAGTCGCCTCGTCACATAACTGCGAAAGAACTTTTAGGCAGGTCAATTCGTTTGGCCGAAAAAGAGTACGGTCCTTTTGCCGAATCAGTTTTGAGAGGCTGGGGAATAAATTCAGCATCTGATATTGGCAATATTGTTTATAGCTTGATTAAAGTCAAAGCGCTCAGTGCCAGTGATGAAGATTCTCCGGATGATTTTTGCATTGAATATGATCTTTTCTCCAGGTTACGCAAAGAATCGCATACGATGCCCAAACCCGAAATAGAGGTTCCGGTAATTGCGTAATCAGACTCCATCCGATTTGCTGGCGCGTAGTATCTTTGATGGTGTCCGCAAATTTGTTTATGATAACGGATTGACCTTATATGTTTTGGAACGTCCTGAATCATCATCTGTCTCGGTCCAGTCTTGGGTTAAAACCGGGAGCATTCATGAAGGAGATTATCTGGGATGCGGATTATCACATTTTCTGGAACATATGCTGTTCCAGGGATGTTCCGGCTATCCTGAACATGCTGTCGCCGACACGATAAATAATCTGGGCGGTGACATAAATGCCTACACTTCATATGGCGAAACTGTTTATCAACTTGAAGTTTCCGCTGTCGATGCCGAAAAAGGCATAGATATTCTCTGCTCAATGATAAAAACTCCGGATTTTCCGGAAGAAAAATTTTTGTCGGAAAAAGCTGTGATTTTGCGGGAACGCGATATGTTGCGCGATAATCCCGGACGTTCTTTACTGGAACGTCTTTGGCGTGAAGTATTTCTGGCACACCCGGTAAGACATACGATTATCGGCTATCATGAGAAGATTGTCAGTGTAACCAGGGAAATGATGGTCGATTATTATCAACGGCGTTATTCGCCTGAACGCAGTTTTATAATTATCTGTGGCGGAATCAAGGCTGATGATGCGGCAATGATGGTTGGCAAAAGGCTGGAAGACTGGAAGAGAGGTAATATTTTTGAACTAGACTTGCCGCGCGAACCTGAAGCTTCAGGATTGCGGCGGTGTGACATCTTTTTTAAAGATCCTCTGGCGCGGCTTAGCGTCGGACTTCAATCACCGTCCATTGCCGATCCACAGGTCGCGGCAGTGGATGTTCTTTCCGGAATTATCGGGCAAAGCCAGAGTTCGAGATTGATTCAACGGCTGCAACTTGAGCGTGAATTGGCGTTGACACTGAATTCGTTTAATTATTCAACATATTTTTGCGGAATGACTGGTATTTTTGCGTCCTGCACGCCAGCTAAAATGGAAAAGCTCGAGCATGCTATTCGCGAAGAACTGAAATCTATTGCCAACGGTGAAATTTCCGCTAAAGAAGTTGATCGCGAAGTTCTTCAGCAATCTACCGATTATCTCCGAATGTTATCCAGCAATTCCGGGTTGGCTAATACGTTGGGCAGCACAATTATGGCTTTCGGAAATCCTATGTCTGCAGGATTATACTATGACCGACTGAATAGTGTTGATATCAAAAATGTTCGCAGCGTTGCGGCGCATTTATTGCAGGAAAACCGTATGGCAATTGTGCGGCAGTACCCAGAAAAGAAGCGCAAGAATTCAACTACAAAATCTGTGAAATCTCAAGTTACTGATATGCGATGTGAAAAGCTTTCAAATGGTGCGCGTCTGGTATCCTGTCAAAGAAAACAATTGCCTTTGATCGATATTTGCGTCGTTATCCCCGGTGGAACGATTTTGGAAAAAGCTGCTAATTCCGGAATTTCTGCTCTTTTGGCATCCATGCTCAGTAGTGGTACACAGCGCTGGAATGAATCTGAACTTGGCACATTTATTGATGAAAATGCATTGGATTTGAATATTACTGCCGGACGTAACTCGATAGTATTCAGAATTAATTGCCGAACTGACCGCTTTGATGCCGCAATGGCATTGCTGGAATCAATTATCGCTGAACCGATGTTTAACGAAAAGATTTTTAAGCGGGAAAGAAGCAGCATGATTGAAAATCTGAAGAGCAGAGTATTGATACCTTCAAGAATCGCAGGGGACAAGGCTGCTGCAGAAATTTATGGTGCCCACCCATATTCCAGACCAATTGCGGGGACCATGAACGGATTGCGTAGCCTCACTATTCAGGATTTGTACGACTTTTATTATTCGTGTCTGGTTCCGGGTTCAGTCGTATTCGGAGTCGCGGGAAATTTTGACCGAACCAGGCTTAAAAATAAATTCGAAAAAATCGTCAAAGCAATTAATTGGAGCCAGAAGGATTTGGCATTGTTATTGCCGCCGCCCCCGGAATTCAAAGATTATCGACGTTCAAAGACTCTAGAATTGCCGAGGGAACAATGTGTTGTGCTTTTGGCCTTGCCGGGATGTGAAAATTATGGGCAAGTTCATTGTGTATTTGACCTGCTTGAAAATGCCCTTAACGGAATGTCTTCAAAACTTTTTAAAACTATTCGTGAAGATGCTGGATTAGCCTATAGTACAGGCGTTGAAATATCATCCGGTATCCATCGCGGCATGATTATATTGTATGCCATTACTTCGCACAGCGGGGCGCAAACCGCAATGTCGTTATTGGAGCGTGAAGTAAAGAGAATCCGCAACAAAGGATTGGATGAAGCGGAGTTCCAGGCCGCAGTGCGATCAGTAGCTTTTGACTATGAAAGATTACTGGAAAAACAAGAAACATTGATTTTTCACGCGGTATTGTCTGAGTATTACGGGAATGGCTGCCGGTTGGCTTTGATGCTTCCGGCAATTTACCGGGGAATAAAGCGTAAAGAGGCCAACGCGGTAATTAAAAATTACTTAAATTTCCCTGGTGTGGTATCGGTTAATGTGCTTTCCGACAGAAAGCAATAAACTATATTCAATTCCGTGATTTTGTTGATCATGCCGAAAGGATTTTCATAAGTAATAAAAAAACATTAAGTGATTCAGTGGAAAGAGTGTAAGTGTCTATTAATCAAAGATATGCCATATATTTATAGTCGCAACTGTTTTGGGAATAATAATCAAAGTCCGGTTTCCTGAAACTATTCTGGAGTAGTTTAGATGCGTTTTCAATGTTCATTTTGTTTGTCGTTGATTGATACCGAATTAAAGTTCGGTTCGCGATTGGATTGCCCCAGTTGTAAAAGAAAATGCTTTGTGCCGGGATCACGGTTTAGCCCCAACGGGATTATCGGAGACTTTGTTATTCGTGAGAAAATTGGCGGGGGCGCCACCGGAAATGTGTATAAAGCGGTTCAATTGTCTTTGGGTAGAGAGGTCGCGCTTAAAATTATTGACAGCGGCAATACCGGAGATGAGCGTTTTGAGGCTTTGATGCACGAAGCGCGAGCCGCGGCCAAATTGAATCATGTTAATCTGATTCAGGCACTGGCGGTAGGCGAAGAAGATGGCATCTGTTATATGGCAATGAACCTGGTCGAAGGCGAGACCGTCAAGACCAGACTGCAGCGTGAAGGCGCATTTGAGATTGATGAAGCACTTCATGTTGTCCAGCAAGTCGCCGAAGCTCTTTGGTATGCTTGGGAAAACGCTCATATGATCCATCGTGATGTTAAGCCTGAAAACATCATGATAACCAAAGACGGAATAATAAAACTAACTGACATGGGACTAGCCGTTTTCCTTTCCGGGTTAGATGGCCCTGATGTTATTTCCGGAAGTCCTTCTTATATGAGTCCCGAACAATTTTCCGGCGATGAAACTGATAGCCGTTGTGACATATATAGCCTTGGAATTACTTTATATGAAATGCTTTCAGGTGAGCTTCCATTTAAATCTGAAACGCTTGAAGCAATTGCTGAACAACATTTTCGCGAAGTGGCATTGCCATTGCACCGCTTGAATCAGGATATTCCGGTGAAAGTTTCCAATCTGGTTCGTCGGATGATGGAAAAATATCCTGAAGATCGTTTCGCCGATATGAATGAACTATTGAACGAAATATGGGAAGTCCGTCAGATTACTGCTCCGGACAATGCGATGGTTCCTGATGTTCATACGATTTCAATCGGGCGACTCAACTATGAGCGCCAGCTGAAGCTGATGCAATCCGAAGAAAGCAATACTCAAAATGTTATCCGCAGCGAGAACGAGCGCCGCCGAAGTCGGCGTAAAGATATTTTTTATATCGTAACTTTGTCGATAGTCTTGTTAAGTATGATTTTCAGTCATTTGTTCCAATATTATCTCTCATACAATAGTGATTCGTATACCGACAGCCATGAGTTCGAGTCGCTTCAGCACCGAATTCAAAATTTTGAAGATAATATGAATTCCGGCCATATTGCAAATTCGATTCTGGAAATTGAAGCAATCGACATATTGAAAAATTTCCCTGCCAAAAGAGTATCACAATTGGATCCTCTATATTGGAAAATGCGCTGTTATATTGCCGAACTGCGTGAACACAATTTGAGGACGGGTATGGTGAGTAAAGATAATTACATTAAAGAGCTATCTTTGCATCTTAATAACGAGTTGCTTCGTTCGTCATCCTTAGAGCAGGAACTTGCCGACAAAGAAAAGGGCGTGGAAGATAATCAGAAACAGCAGGCAATGGTTGAATCAGAACTGCGCAAGGAGATTGAAAAGTTGCGCAGTATGACTGAACGTTTCAGTCTTGAAGTTAAAAACGCAGATACCCGATATGAGCAGGTGTGGAAAAATTTGTTTTTGACGGCTCTATATTTTTCAATCAGAAATCGTGATTTCAATCGGGCAATGGCAATTATCGGTTATTATAGCGGTCATCAGCCCGCCGCCTATCAACTTTGGTGCCAGTCTTTTCAAAAAATTATCAGTGAACTTGAAAAAATCGATACTTTGTTCTACTCCAAAACCTCTAAACTGGTCGGTTTGACAATACCACGCGAAGGGCGCATTGTCATGGTTGATTCAGGGAACATATTCTTTCAGTCCAAGGGAACCGTCCGCTCAAGCACATGGTATGATTTGGAACCTGCTATTCTTTATTCTTTAATCAGGCAGGCAGCTCCTGAAATCAACGCTAAAAAAAATAATTTAGAGATCGTTTTGGCCCTTTATGGCGGTAACATGACCCATCCGGCACTTAACAATGCCCAGCCTCCGATACTGGAATGGCGCGGCGCGGTAGTCAAATTTTCGATCGAATCTATTTTAATTTTGTCATTTTACAATCGAACGCAGGCGAGCGCGGAGTCAGTTACCTTACTGGAGCGCTTCAAGCACATCCCTGAGCTCGCAACCGAAATTGAACAGAAACTAAAACAATTTTTGTGACATCGTTCAAGCCATGGGCGGTAATCAGAATCCCACACCACGGGCGGCTTATAAATAAAAACGCGTGCTTCGTCTACGGAGATTAGTGCACTGGCCGCGAACTACCGGAGTATAGTTTGTTTCCTAACTTCGCGCGAGCATTATGCGCGCGCGAAGTTTAAGAATACATTTACAGCTACTTGTTTCAATTAATAAATTGGAGTACCAGGTTCAGGTCTTGCCCTTTGGAGTATTCATATCAACAACATTGAGCTTGCCCGAAATATCAAACATCCAACCGGCTTTTCCACGCTGACGCCCCCAAATGAACCGACTGTTTTTTTACAATATAATACAACCGCAGAGTTTTTTGTCCGAATCTGCAGGTGGACTATTTCTGCTTCAGCAGATCTCTGATTTCAGTAAGAAGTGTTTCCTCTTTTGACGGAGCAGGTGGCGCTGCGGAAGCAGCTTCTTCTTTTTTCCTCTTCATTGAGTTCATGCCTTTGACCACCATAAAGATTGCAAACGCAATGATCACAAAGTCCAAAGCCGTCTGAATGAACTTACCGTAATTTAAGGTTACGGCAGCAACATCACCACTTGCCTCTTTCAGCGTAATTGCCAGATCGACAAAATTGACTTTGCCGAGAAGCATACCCAGCGGAGGCATGACGATATCCGCAACAAATGACGCGACAATCTTTCCGAAAGCGCCGCCAATAACGATACCAACTGCCATGTCGACCACATTGCCACGCATTGCGAATGCCTTGAATTCCTTAATCATACTCATTACATAGTCTCCTTTATTTGGGTTTGTATTGGGTAGTGGACACGATAACCTCGATCCACAAAGTTTTAGAAACAATGGTCAGAATATTCGACCTTCTCAAAGAAGAAATGCCGACTTGGTTAAATGATCGTCCCATAAGAATCTTTATGGAAAATAACACTTATTGATTCAGTTGAAAAAATGAAAGTTTTAAATAATCAAAAACATTCCGTAAATTTATAATCTCAACTGCAGATATTCGTTTTGTTGAAGCAATATATGGTAATTCTGGAGAGTTGCAAATCGAAACTTTGCTAATCAGTGAAAAGCAGATCAGCCAAAAAAACAAATGGAGTTCAGTCTGGGGGTCAGGACGTTAAATGAAGCATATTTGATATCGACAAGAAATATGACGCCAATCTTGCATACTGGGATCGGCCTAGCGGCAACTTTATGGTACTAACCAATAACACCGGGAAAACGCGGTCAGTCTCAATTGATTTGACGGGAAGCACATTCCCGAAATCTGGTGATTTAACTCCGTATTCTTTAACTGCTTCAGATAAAGCAACGTGGAGTTCCAATAAGATCGACGTCGTTAATTTTGAACCATGGGAAACTTTGATTTATAAGGTGAAATAATCAAAATAATGAGGTGTTTCCGGTTGTTCCGGAATGAAATTGCAAGTGCGGCAGTTTAATTTTTTTCTTCCCGGTGAAGGAATAGCGCGAGTCAAGTTTTATTTTTCGCGTTTTTAAGTCGCAATATAAAACATTCGTAGAACTGCTGTAAATTCGTGCCGTGGGAAAATTATTTGTTTAAATCTTAAAAAACGTCATAACCTCATACGCTTAACTTCACGCGCGCATAATGCGCGCGTGAAGTTTAAGAATACATTTACAACCACTTGGTGCAATTTATAAATTGGAGTACCAGGTTCAGGTCTTGCCCTTTGGCGTATTTATATCAACAACTTTATGACTGCTCGAATTCTTTGATATTCAACAGAATTCAAGTTTCGCTCAGGCAATTAAGCAATGTTGAGGGCGGGGCTATGCGCCCTTCCGCCCGTTTGGGCAAGACAAGGGCGCCGGAAAAATCATCTTCCTGGAAATTTTTATTGTACGGTAGCGCCGACAGATTGTTTAACTTGCTGGACGCCTTCACTGACCTGCTTGATGGTTTCAGCGGCAGCTTCCGGAGAAGTCGCACTGGTGGACATCGCGATAACGACAATGCCGAATGCCAGAACAAAAATCGCAACTGTTTCAATAATGCCCAGTACCATCAGATAGTTGGTGAAGCCTTCACCGGTATCACCGAATGAGTCACAGGCGGCGGCGCCGGCTTGACCCTGATACCACGCAGAAGCGCCGATGCCGAGTCCGCCTAAAACGCCCATACAGATATAAACCGGCCATACGGCAGGATTTCCCAAAGATATGATCAGAAACATCATGATCATTCCATAAATAGTCTGTGACAGCGGCATTCCACTCAAAATTACCAGCTGGAATGGGGCAGGGCGTTTCTGGACATAACATTTCTTCCATGCTCCGATGGCAGCGGCTGCGCCGAGTCCGGTTCCGAATGCCGATCCGATGGCACTAAATGCCAGTGCTGCAAAAGCTCCGGCATACATCATTGCTTTTCCCAGAATTAAAATTTCTGCGTTTGCTTCGGTCATAATACTTTTCTCCCTATTTTTGTTTTGTTGTTTTTTTAAATGGTTTAAATGCAAATCCAGCCCACTGTAAACCCATGTGAGTTGAAAATTCTAAAGTGTTCAATCGGATTCCGTGAACGAGTACACCCATTAGAGCCAATGCGATATTGAGCAAGTGTCCGGCCACAATTATCAGTATGGCTCCGGCAATCAATAGCGGCAATGACCAGTCAGGCGCCGGAATATCTGTAATCATGCCGCCCATTTTATTGAAACTTTCTGCGATATAGACTCCGGATAAGCCGACGGCGTAAAGTCGAATATAAGAAAGCGTGTCGGTAAAAGTGCCTATTACGCCGAATGGATAGTTGAAAACTTCTCCGACATTACGCCAATTCATTCCTACCAAGGTAAGAACAATTCCTCCGGCATAAAAAGCGAAAGCAAATTCAGGGAAATCACGCTTCGCAATCATTGCCGCTGCAGTATAGAAATTGCCGATCAGCAGCATTGCCCAACCGATTTCACCAATTTTATTTCGCCAGCCACGAGCCAGCATAGTTCGCCATATTCTGGCCAGACAAAGATGAATCATCGCGATCAGAAAACAGAGCCATTGCAGATTGGCATCACTTTCCGGCCCTGAAAGAAAGTTTATTCCCCTCATGAATTCCGGGAGTAATTTTTTGTCAATGCCAAAGAAATTCCCGCTCAAGGTGCCGAAAATCAACGAAGAAAGACTTAATATTACGCTTAATTTGGCAATATCCTGCAGTTTTTGACTGCGGTTTTTAAATTTAATCCATGCCGTCAGGGAAACTGCCGTGAAAATCAAACCGTATCCGCCGTCACCGGCAATCATGCCAAAAAATAACGCGAAAAAGATCAGGAAACAGACGCTGACATCAGCTTCACGGTATCCTTGAGAAACCCCAATAAAGTCAGTAATGACCTTGGCGAAATTCAGCCATTTCGGTAATTTTATTAAGGTCGGCACCGGTTCGTCATTATCCGGATCCTGTAGCAGCAGAGCCCAACCGTTTTTCAATGCGGCTGTCTTGAGCTTTTCCACTTCGGTAACGGGAATAAAGCCGCTAAGGCTGGTGATCGTGTCGTGTTTTTGCATGCTGTCCATGGTGACCGCGAACTCAAGTCCTTCTGAAATCTTTTCGAGATATTTTTCAAGCTGTGGAATCTGAAGTGTAAGTTCATCCAGTTGTCTATTCAAAACTTCCAGTTTGTCTAATTCAGAATGCAACAGATTTTTTGACTCTTTCAGCGAATGGTGGTCCGGCACTGGGGCAACCGGCAGATCACGAGGGTTAATTTCAACTTCACTGAGCAAAGCATAATAAACACGCCCTTTTGAGGAACTGATCACATGGCGGATAGCTTTCGGGTTTTTCTCTTTTTCTGCAACAAGTTCTTTATCGGAGGACACGCAGAGATAAACATAGATTCCCTTTTGGCGTAAAATATCAATTTCCTGGTGATCAAATTCACCCCAGGGCTTCAACTGTTCGACTTCGCGTTTGAGCAATTCAACTTTTTTACGGCAGTCCTCTTGTTCCTCAATGAGTTGCGTACACTTTTCATAGATAGTTTTGCCATCCGCTAAAGCTACATCTTTAGTTCTATCTAGAGTATTGTCCAGTTTATGAGATTTGATTATTCCGAGTGTTTTGACAACTTGATGGTGCAACTTCTGGAGTTCGGCACGATTCTTACTGTCTTCCAAAGTCGTAGTCCGGATATGCATTAAGCCGAGTCCGGCAAGACTATCCAAGGTTTTTCCCCGATCATCTGCTAAACATAAAACCGTAGTTTTTTTCATTGAAACAATCATGCTGCAGCTCCCTCCAGAGTTTTCTTTTTTGCAATTTTCGATCTTGCAACACCGGAAGTGTCCATGTCACCAATATAGATCCGGATGCGGCGGATATTTTCACGGCATTCCGGTATTTTAACTTTCTCAAACAAATTAACCCGCTGTGTAGTCGTCATCAGCTCACGACTGAGCAAACGATTTTGTTCGGCCAGTAATTTTCCATTTTCACGCAGTTTTATCAGTTCTTTGATGATCTCAACTGCATCGAAAAACCAAGGTTCAGCAAGATACGGGTCATATGGTTTTAATTCAAAGACAGCATTCTTGAATACAGGAACCTCTACTCCCGCTATATTTAATGTTTCACTTTCGACATCGGTCAGTTGGACTGTATTGACTAAAAATTCAGTAGCTTCGTTGTCACCGAATAAAGAAATCCACACCTCAAGATCAGAAAGCATTTTATCATATTCTGCCTGGTTCTTTTCCTGACGCTCTATACTGCCGCGAATTTCCATCTGCAACTGTTGTTTTTTCAGTTGCAGAGTCGGTAAAAAGCGTCTGAACTGTTTTAATGAGTCCTGTTGCGCTTTTAATTCGGTTTTAGTTAATTTGATCTTCGGCATATTAGTTTATCTTGATAATTATTTAGGCCAGTACTGATTCAATAATTCGGTTTTAATTCCGCTTTCGGCAGGCTCAAAACATTCAGCCAGTGTTTTCCAGCCTAAGTCCAAAGCCTCTTCCAACGGGATATTAACCGATAAATCCATCATGCGACTTTCGAACAATTTACCATATTTCAAAAGTTTATGATCCCATTTGCTCATTTGAAATCCCATGGACTGCTTTTCCATGGTTTCCTTATAATCAGCATATAGCCGGATCATTGTATCCATAATGCTCCGGTGATCAGAGCGGGTATTCGAATTGACATTCTGTTTAAGGCGGCTTAACGAGCCAAACGGTTCGATACGGCCTCCGCGAAGATAAAACTGCCCTTCGGTAATATAACCGGTATTATCCGGAATCGGATGCGTTACATCGTCTCCCGGCATGGTAGTTACAGTCAAAATGGTAATTGACCCGGCACTGTCAAAGTCAACGGCTTTTTCATAACGTGAAGCCAACTGACTGTAAAGATCGCCGGGATAGCCGCGGTTCGAAGGTATTTGTTCCATCGTAATGGCAATTTCCTTCATGGCGTCAGCAAAGTTGGTCATGTCGGTCAACAACACCAGCACCCGCTTCCCTTCCAGCGCATAAGCTTCCGCTAACGCCAGCGACATATCCGGCACCAGCAGGCACTCTACAACCGGATCCGAAGCAGTATGAATAAACATCACAGAACGTGACAAGGCACCTTTTTCTTCCAATGTATTCCGGAAATAAAGGTAGTCATCGTATTTCAACCCCATACCGCCGAGGATAATCACATCAACTTCAGCTTGAAGGGCGATGCGTGCCAGCAAAGCATTATAACTTTCACCGGCAATTGAAAAAATCGGGATTTTCTGTGATTCAACCAACGTATTAAAAACGTCAATCATGGGGATTCCGGTTCGAATCATGTTTTCAGGAATAATCCTTTTTGCCGGATTTACCGATGGCCCGCCAATCTCAATCAACTTATCGTTGACATCCGGCCTGCCGTCACGGGGAATTCCACGCCCGTTGAAAATTCTTCCCAGCATATTTTCGGACGAAGACACTTGCATGGCACGACCGAGAAAACGCACTTGATCACCGGTACTGATACCGCGGCTGCCGGCGAATACCTGCAGAAAAACTTTTTCATCCTGAAGACGGATTACCTGAGCCAGCGATACTCCGGAAGCACTGTGTACTTCAGCGAGTTCATTATAACTGACGTTGTCGGCTTCAATGGTAATAACGTTACCGGCCATTTGAATAATACGGTGATATACTTTACGCATTGCTATGCTCCTTCACCTTGTCCATGATTTTTGCTTCAAGTTCCATAAATTCCGAAGATTTAAATTCGGAATAGTTCCAGTCAATAAAAATCTGCCGCAGTTCAAGGAAAAAACTGCGCGCAACGTCTTTGTCAGTAAAATGGAATTTTTTATCGAGAACATTTATTACCCGGGCGAATACATAACGCTGCCGCTCCGGACTGCATGCCGCATCTACGTCGTCAAAAGTATTCTGCTGCAAATAAACATAGTCCAAAAATTCACTTTTGAGATAAATTTCAAAATCGTCAATGTGAGTTCCTTCTTCACCGATAACTTTCATCATTTGGCCAACTTCCAGACCGCGTTTCAAAATATTGCGGGCTTTGGTAAGTTCGCCAGCATCAACCACACTCGGATAATGACTCCATGAATCCAACGGGTGAATTGCCGGATAGCGGCGTGAATCGGAGCGCTCTCGTGATAGCCCCAGAAATGCACCAACAACTTTCAGGGTTGCCTGGGTAACCGGTTCTTCAAAGTTTCCGCCAGCCGGGCTGACGGCGCCACCGATGGTAACTGAACCTTTTTCGCCATTGTTTAATTCAACCAGTCCGGCACGTTCATAAAATGCCGCAATACGTGACTCAAGATATGCCGGAAACGCTTCATCACCGGGAATTTCTTCAAGACGTCCTGACATTTCCCGCAATGCTTGAGCCCAGCGTGAAGTTGAATCGGCAAGTAGCAAACAGTTTAAACCCATCTGGCGATAGTATTCTGCTAGCGTTACAGCAGTGTAAACAGAAGCTTCACGCGCAGCTACCGGCATTGATGAAGTATTGCAGATTATTATCGAACGGTCAATCAATGTGCGACCGGTTTGCGGATCTTGGAGTTTAGGAAATTCGCGCAAAATTTCGACTACTTCACCGGCTCGCTCTCCACAGGCGGCAACTATCACAATGTCAGCCTTCGCGTTTATACTCATGGAGTGCTGCAACACGGTCTTACCCGCGCCGAATGGCCCCGGTGTACAGAAGGTGCCGCCAGTTGCAACCGGAAAAAACGTATCAATGGTACGCATCTGCATACTCATGTTCTCGGAGGAAAGCAGTTTGTTTTTATAGCATGGAATAGGAATTTTTACCGGCCAGTTCTGGGCCATGAATACTTCCCGTTCTTCACCCTTCTCATTTTTAATCCTGGCAATCGAAGTTTTCAGATTATATTTGCCGGCTGGACTGAGCTCCGTGATCTGCCATTCACCGTGCAGGTCAAAAGGGGCCATAATATAATGTTTAAAAATTCCTTCCGGAACCATTCCTATCCAGTCTCCGGCAATTACCGTATCGCCCGAACTTACAATCGGCGTGAAATCCCATTCCCGCTCATAATCCAAAGCCTTGAGATAAGCGCCGCGTTTAAGAAAAAAACCATGTTGTTCAGCCATTTCATTCAGCGGGTTTTGCAGGCCGTCAAATACCTGGGTTAATAGACCCGGTCCAAGCTCCACACTCAATAGTTCACCGGTAAATTCCACCTCGTCGCCGATTTTTAATCCATCCGTGCTCTCGAAAGCCTGGAGGTCAGCACGTTTTCCGCGAATTCGGATTACTTCAGATTTCAATCTGGTATCACCGACTTCGGCATATGCCACTTCGTTTTGGATGACATGATCATCAAATTCAACGGTCAGCATATTTCCGTTGACGCCGACGATCTTACCTTTAGACAATTTCTCCATCGTCAGTTTTGCTCCTGTTTAGTGTATTTCATATTTTGCATAATCTTAAACTTTTATTGCTGCGGTTCCTGGGCTCTTTGCGCAGAGGATTCTTCCAGTATTCGCGTCAGATTTTTTTGGCCGGCCTCAGTTTGGCGTTTTTGCCACTTTTCCACAATCTGCAGCTTGATTTTATACATGCAGATAAATCCAATTGAACCAAAAGGGCGACGCGCTTCCTGGTGTTCCAGAAAGCGCCAACGCCATAAATCCAATATTTTTTCACGTTCCAACGGATTGATTTGATTCCATGCTTCCAAAACAGCAAGTTCCACTTCAGGATAACATCCTTTGGAAACACGCTCGAAAACCGATGACTCATCACTTTGTTTGGCAATTTGCCGCACAATTCGGTTACGCAATTGTTTTTCAAAATTAGTCCATGCAAAAGTCATGCTGTCGGAAGGAAAATCAATATCATTCTGTGGTATGAACTCGGTAGTTTTTACCAAATTGAGATCTGCCGCAGATAGATTCCTGGCACATTCCTCCATGAAATCTTCAATGCTCCAAGGGGCTGGGGCGAAGAGTTTCAAGCCGGGAAGTGAACTAACGAAAAAATGGTAGTAATGCTCCATAATTATGACTTTTTACCGCGCTCGGTTCAGCTTTGATTGGTGAAATATTCGGCAAAACGCGGTCCTGCATAAGCGCAAATCAATTCAGCAAATGCATCGTCACTGAAATCGAAAAACGCATCTGCCCCATCAAAACTTACTTTTAAACCGCTGTCAATGTCGTGCCTGCTGAAAATTTTCGGGTCACTCTTGAAGCTGGCCGAAAGGCTGCCCTTAAGCAGGTTTTCCAGTTTCTCAAGGTCTTTAGCCGCCACCAGCACGTGGAGCGAAAGTTCAGCCTTGGGATCGGCCTGTAGATATTTTTCCGCCATTGTCGAGATGATTTCCTTCATGAATTCCGGATTCATCGCATCTTTTAAGGTGGTTTTAACAATTTTTTCAATTCGCTTAATCATCTCATTTTTAAGCTGAACCAAAATATCCCGCGATGCTTGTTCCAGTGCGGCTTTTCCTTTTGCAGTGTAATTATCAGTTTCTTCTTTTGCCGCTTTAATCATTGCTTCAGCTTTTGTTTTAGCTTCTGCCAGTATCTTTTCCGCTTCACCTTCAGCGGCGGCAATAATATCTTTTTTTTCCTGTTCAGCTTTTGACAAGCCTTCTTCATGAATTCTTTTCAACAGCCCCTGAAGCTCTTCCGCCATAATTTAAATCTCCATTTAATATAACATTTTTGAATTTAAAATAATCGTCTAACCTAACGCTGAAAAGTTAATAGTCAATATCTACAGCTTCAAAATAACAGTACAAGCGTCTGCCTGGATGAGCACCGTCTGCCTGACTCAGGACAACATCAGGAAAAATCTTCAAGTTCGCGGATGAACTTAGAATCTTCATCAATAGATCGGCCACGAATGGTCAGGTATCCTCCAGTCATCATGCTGTCTAAACCGCTCAACATCAGCAAACCCATGAAATCTTTCATTACTGATTCCCGCCCTGCTGCAAATTTTATCTGGTTTGCCGGATTGATGATGCGGAACATCGCAAAACTTTTAGCCACTTCTGCCGGAGTTATCGGTTCTTGTGATTCCAGAGGTGTTCCTTTTATCGGAACGAGCACATTTAAGGGCGTTCCATGAACTTTCAGCTCTCTTACCGTCAAAGCCATTTCAATTCGATCTGACATGGTTTCCCCAAGACCCAAAATTCCACCGCAACAAATTTCAACCCCAAATTCCTGAAGATATTTGATGGTTTGTATCTTATCTTCTATAGTATGGGTGGTGGCAATCAGATCGGCATACCGGTGCGGAGCAACTTGGAGGTTCATATTGTAGCGCCTGACATGGTGCTCGGCCAGCATCTTCGCCGTTTCTCGACTAAGAATCCCCAGTGAAACACAAAGATTGAGCTTCGGATAACGCTTATGAAGTTCATCCAGCGTGGCAAGAATTTTTTTAAACTCGTCATTAACCTCAAGATAGCCGAATCCACTGGTGACATATCCGAAAAAGGCAACATCAGTTGCTGCAATTGCTCCTGCTGCTTCTATGACTTTTTCCTGTTCCAGCAGCGGATATGCTTCTATTTCGGTATTATGATGTGCCGATTGTGCACAAAATTTACAGTTTTGGCTACATACTCCCGATTTAGCATTAATAATTGAACACGCAATAAAGGCCCCGCTGAATTTAGCACGAACTTTATTTGCCAATGAAACTAAATCAAGAATATCAGAACCATCAATTGCTTTGCCCAGTTCTAAGGCTTCGGAGCGTGTCAACTCTTCACCATCCAAAACTTTGTAAGCGTTTTTTATCAGCGGATTAATCATTAATATTACCTTTTTTGATGCAATCAGCACAGTTATTATCTGGAAAGCTGTTCTGAAAGTCCTTTTGAAAAACTGGATAATATAGCATTTTATTAAAACGGTTCCAAGTATCTCAATGCTTTTATATGTTTTCTGAATATTTAAAATATATGATTTCTTGAGACTAAAGCCCTGCTGGTCCGGCACTTGTGTATTGATTGGCATATTAAGCTGGATGATTGAGCGTAAAAAAAGTGAAAAAAAGTATTAAAAGCGGTTTGTAAAAAAGTGGAACTGTGGCAGATTAAAAACCTGTCGCGAATTCCGGGAAACTGAGAGCA
>Ga0265294_10002809_pt1 | contig 22645 bp, 11 predicted proteins | sample MunlanPumphouse3_FD_192504 | JGI IMG/M metagenome (GOLD analysis project Ga0265294, IMG submission 192504) | Groundwater microbial communities from a municipal landfill in Southern Ontario, Canada - Pumphouse #3 | ecosystem: Environmental > Aquatic > Deep subsurface > Groundwater | place... | reverse complement strand
TCAGATTCGCGTTCGAGTCGCGGTGGGGCTACAAAATGAAAGTAACAAGAGCAGATCTCTTTTGGAATTATGGTGCCACCTTTATGAGGGTGGCATCGGCTCTTATTGTGCTCCCTCTCATATTACGAATGCTTCCTAAAGAAGAGGTTGGTTTATGGACTATTATGATAGGTTTAAATTCCATGATATACCTATTAGACTTTGGGTTTTTTCAAACATTTTCACGAGCTGTTACATATATATATACGGGAGCATCTACTCTTCAAAAAGAGGGATTCGATTCTGTATTAGATCAAAATGGAATATCTTATCCTTTATTAAAAGGTGTCATGAAAGCCATGAGCCATTTTTATGGTTTTGTTTCTGTTTTACTTTTGATTATTCTTTCTACCGGAGGAGTGTGGTATATTAATAGACTTCTTATTGGTTTTTCTGGTGATATTATAAATGCCCATATAGCTTGGTTTTCTTATGGTGTTTTACTCTGTTATCAGTTTTTTACATATTACTATGATGCTGCTTTAGTAGGTAGGGGAATGATAAAAAAATCTAGGCAAATTATAGTTTTCTCGCAATCGTTACATGTAATTATCTCTTCACTGCTATTATTATCTGGAATGGGAATTATCTCTATGGTTATAGGGCAAACAGTTGCAACTATAGTTAATAGAACTCTTGCACGACGCTCTTTCTATGATAGTGAAACAAAGAGAAACCTTGCAAATGTTCTCTCAAAAGAGTGGGGCCCTATTCTTAAAACTCTATTTTATACAGCATATAAAAATGGTCTTGCCAGTTTAAGCTGGGTGTTTACAAATCGTATGTTAGCTATTTTTGGAGCTTTGTATGTACCATTGGCTACTATGGCATCATATGGTATTACAAAACAGATAACAGATATTACTATTACTATTTCGGCAGCATGGTTTTTTACTTATTATCCAAAATTAACCGGAGAACAGATAAAAAGAGGGTTGTCAGAAGTTAAAAGAATCTATATTAAGGCTAGGATAATTACAATAGTTGTTTTTATATCTATCGCAGTATTTGTCTTTTTTATAGGTGATGTTGTATTAAGTTTCATTGGAAGCTCTACTTTTTTGTTGCCAAATGGTCTCTTAATTCTTCTTTTTGTAGCCTCATTGTTAGAAGCATTAACTCAGCTTTCTACATCTGTATTATTGAGTCGTAATGAGGTACCTCATTATATAGCTCAATCTGTTACAGCAGTTGTATCTTTAGTAGTTATTATTATTACACTTAAATATACACAAGCAGGAGTATTTGCATTAATTGCCGTTCCATTGGTGGTACAGTTGTTTTACCAACATTGGAAGTGGACTCTTAAACTTTTTAGAGAGCTAGATGTAAAGCCTATAGATTATTTAAACGGAGTAAAATCCATCTATAAATCCTTGCCAATTTTTAGCAATAATAAGGATTAATCCAATAATAACAATTGCTATTATCCATTTCAAAACTAATTTGGTTGTTTTTTTCATAATTTAATTGATTTAAATATATCGTTAAAAAATTCTCTGTTATCAAATTTAATTACTATGTTGGATAATAGATCTTGTAAAGAGAAATTGTTTACTTTTGTATATGAATTATTGTTTTTAGGAACAATAATTTCTTCTTTAGGCTTTTATTGATCTTTTTGATGTTCTGATTATGAGTAAAGTTAAATATATTGGAGTTTTCGGTAGACGCAATTCGGGCAAGAGTTCTTTGATTAATGTAATCTCGGGGCAGGAGGTTGCAATAGTTTCGGATACTCCTGGAACTACAACCGATCCTGTAAAGAAAAGAATGGAGATATTTGGCATAGGTCCGGTAGTTTTGGTAGATACTGCTGGAATTGACGACTATGGTAATTTGGGCCTTCAAAGGGTAGCTAAAACTAAGGAGGTTATTTCTCAAATAGATCTTGCAATCTTGCTTTTTACCAATAATGAGATTGGTTCTTTTGAGCTAGAATTAATAGATTCTTTTAAGGAAGAAGAGATTCCTTTTATTATTGTCCATAATCAATCAGATATTATATCACTCGACAGTGGAGTAGCATTGGAACTTGGTGAGAAATTTAAAACAGATATTGTTGAGTTTTCATGTTCGCTTTTAGATGAAGATAAACAACGTGAGATGGTATCATTTCTTATTGCATTAATGGTTAAATCTTTAGAAGAATCTCCTTATGCTCAAAAGGAGTTATTTGATGGGTTAGTTTCTAAAGGCCAAGTGGTTGTTCTTGTTTGTCCAATTGACAGTGAAGCTCCCGAAGGTAGGCTTATCTTGCCACAAGTGAATGCAATAAGAGAGCTTTTGGATAGGGATGTTACAGCGGTAGTTTTACAACCCGCTAATTTAAAGGGATATATTGCCTCTTCTAAAGTTAATATTAAGATGGTAGTAACAGATAGCCAGATGTTTGATATTGTTGATAAAGACGTGCCTGCCAATATTCCTCTAACTGGATTTAGTGTTTTACTTGCTAGAAGTAAAGGGAATTTCCAAAAATATCTTAAAGGAACTCCCTCTATTGATACTCTTCAAGATGGTGATAGAGTCCTTATTTTGGAGTCTTGTTCTCATCACAGTTCTTGTGACGATATTGGACGTGTGAAGATTCCTGCTCTGCTTGCCAAGCGTACAGGGAAAAAAATATTATGGGATATTGTAGCTGGATTAGATTCTTTGCCCGACAATCTTTCTAGTTATAAGTTGGTTATTCAATGCGGTGGATGTATGATTACTAATAGGCAACTTGCTTCTCGTTTAAAAGGGGCAATAAAATCTGGAATACCTGTATCAAATTATGGTATGACTCTTGCCTGGTGTATGGGAATATACCCTAGGGCAACAGAGATGTTTACTAATGAATAGAGAGTTATAATGATAGATGGAACGTTTCTTTCAAATGAAGATTTGGTTGGATTTTTAGAAGAAAAAGATCCAGTAAAAGTAAAAGAACTTTTAACAACTGCATATAGTATTAAAGTAGATAATGTTGGGAATAAAGTCTATTTACGGGGTCTTATAGAGTTATCTAATATTTGTATCAAAAATTGTTATTATTGTGGTTTAAGAAAAGCCAATTCAAACGTTTCTCGTTATGAATTATCTGAAAAACAGATACTAGATGCTGCTTTGTTTGCTTGGAAAGCAAATTATGGCTCTTTAGTGTTGCAGGCAGGTGAAAGAACGGGAGTGCGTTATATTAAAAAAGTAACCAAACTTATAAAAAGTATTAAAGATTTGTCTAACGGAGAGTTGGGTATTACCCTCTCTCTTGGAGAGCAAAGTAAAGAGGTTTATCAAGAGTGGTTTGATGCTGGGGCCCATCGTTATCTTTTGCGCATAGAAAGTTCAAATCCTGATTTATATAATAAAATTCATCCCAATAATTTACTTCATTCATGGGATAGAAGGGTTGCTGCACTTATTAATATTAAAGAGATTGGTTATCAAACAGGTACAGGGGTTATGATTGGGTTGCCATACCAGACATCACAAGATTTGGCCAATGATTTATTATTTATGAAAGAGATTGGATGTCACATGGTTGGTATGGGACCCTATTTGAGACATTCAGAAACACCATTAGGTGAGTTAATACATGATAATCAAGGATTGGAGCTAACTTTGAAAATGGTTGCTTTATTACGAATTTTAATGCCAAAAATAAATATTGCAGCTACAACTGCTATGCAAGTAATTGATCCTGAAGGGAGAGAAAAGGCTGTGTTTGCTGGTGCTAATGTAATTATGCCCAATATGACAATAAGTGAAGTTAGGAAAGATTATCAAATTTATGAGAATAAACCTGGTATTGAAGACGATGGTGCTATTTCTAAATCTAAGCTAGAAGAAAATTTAGCCAAAAATGGCATAGAAATTGGCTGGAGTGAATGGGGGGATTCCAAAGCATTTTTAGGAACTCTTCCAAATCTTAAAAAAAAATCCTGAAGCTTTTCTAATAGTGAAGTAGTCTAATTTACGTTATAGATGTTTTAGGGCAATGACTTTGTAGTAGCTATGAATTTTATTGCGCTTTTTGTTGTGCTATCCACTCTAAGATTATTTTCTTTTCTTTTGAGTTAATTGCCGAGCCTGGTCTTAAGATAGTGTATGAAAATGGAGGCATAGATTTGTCTTGGATTACTTTCTCAATTTCGTTTAATTTGGTTAGATTTATTTGTTTGCCATTCTGAAATTGCATCCATATTTCGTGGATGTCTATTCTACTTATTGCATGAGAAGCATCTTTTTTAATTTTATCTCCAATAATAGGCCATTTAGAGTAGTATGGTAATTTGGGATTTGCACTGTGGCAAAGAATACACCCAGAGTTTTCTACTATTGCTCTGAATTGTGCATTGGGTGGAAGACCTTTGGTAGGTTCTTGATTGATAGCTCTATAAGTAATAATAAAGGATGCTGTAACAAGAAGAATTCCTAAGATAATTTTTAGTGAAGTTTTCATTTGCTTAGTTTATTCTGAAAAGTTATTTTGGAACTGTCGTACTAAGGTAATGATAATTAATTAAAAAAGAGAGCTGTCATTAAAATTAGACAGTTCTCTTTTTTTTGATAAAACTAATATAGTCTATTTGTACTCTTTAATTGCTGCCTGTGCTGCCGCAAGTCTTGCTATTGGCACTCTGAAAGGAGAGCATGAAACATAGTTCATTCCAGCTTTATGACAGAATTCAACAGATGCAGGATCGCCTCCGTGTTCGCCGCAAATACCTATTTTAAGTTTGGAATTTGTATTTCGGCCACCTTTTATACCCATCTCTATAAGTTTACCTACAGTAGATTGATCTAAAGATTGGAAAGGATCAAAAGGGATGATTTTATTGTTAAGGTAGTCGTTCATAAACCCTCCTATATCGTCTCTTGAGAAACCATATGTCATTTGAGTAAGGTCGTTTGTTCCGAATGAGAAGAACTGTGCAGTTTGTGCCATTTCATCGGCCAACAAAGCTGCTCTTGGAATTTCTATCATTGTACCATATAGGTAAGAGATTTTAATTCCAAATTTCTTTTCAACTTGGGCATGAACTCTATCGCAAATAACTTTTTGATTGTCTAACTCTTTAACCGATATAGTTACCGGAATCATTAGTTCGGGTTGTGGTTCAAAACCTTCTTGCATAAGTTCGGCAGTGGCTTCAAAAATTGCTCTGAATTGAGTCTCTGTAATTTCAGGATAGGTAATCCCTAAACGAACACCGCGGTGTCCCATCATAGGGTTAATTTCGTGAAGAGATTCTCCTCTGGTACGTATATCTTCCAAAGAGATGTTAAGCTCTTTTGCCAGTTCAATTCGTTTTTCATCTGATTGTGGAACGAATTCATGCAAAGGTGGGTCTAAAAGCCTAAAAGTAACTGGCTTGCCGTTCATTACTTTCATTGTGCCTTTCACTGTTTGTTTAATGAATGGCTCTAATTCTGTCAATGCTGTCATTCTCTCTTCTAAACTCTTCGATAAAATTACTTTGCGAAGTTTAGCAAGTGGTTGTTCGGAGTTTATACCGTAAAACATGTGCTCTATACGGAAAAGACCTATTCCTTCGGCACCAAAATTTATGGCGTTAAGAGCATCTTCAGGAGTATCGGCATTTGTGCGAACACCTAGAACACGATATTTATCTACTATAGACATGTACTCTACAAATCTTGGGTTTTCAGAGGCATCCATAGTTTCAATGGCGCTATCATATACAAGGCCTTTACTTCCATTAAGACTGAATATATCTCCTTCTTTGTATGTTTTGCCTTTAATGATAATGGTTTTCGCTTTCAAGTTAATATTAAGATTATCACAACCAACTATACAGCATTTTCCCCATCCACGAGCAACTAGAGCTGCATGAGAAGTCATTCCTCCGCGAGCTGTAAGTAAACCATCGGCAGCGCGCATTCCCTCTACATCTTCGGGGTTAGTCTCTTCACGAATTAAAATAACTTTTTCTTTTCTTTCGGCTGCTGCAACGGCTGCTTCGGCTGTGAAAACTATTCTTCCAACAGAACCACCAGGACCTGCAGGAAGTCCTTTAGCAATTACATTTGCTTTGCTTTCCGATTTAGGATCAAGTATTGGGTGAAGAAGTTCATCTAACTGTACTGGAGCAACACGCATTACTGCTGTTTTTTCATCTATACGGCCCTTGTGAAGCATGTCCATTGCCATATTTAATGCTGCAAGACCAGTTCTTTTACCTACGCGGCATTGTAGCATCCATAGTTTGCCATTTTGTATGGTAAACTCAATGTCTTGCATATCGGTAAAGTGATCTTCAAGACCTTTTTGGATAGCATCTAGTTCTTTGTATATTACCGGCATGGCAATTTCCAAAGATGGTAGTGATTTGTTTTGATTATTTTTTGTTGCCTCGTTAAGAGGGTTTGGTGTACGTATACCAGCAACTACATCTTCTCCTTGTGCATTTACGAGCCACTCTCCGTAGAATTTGTTTTCTCCAGTTGCAGGGTTTCTAGAGAAAGCAACACCTGTTGCAGAGTTGTCTCCCATGTTACCAAATACCATGGCTTGAACGGTAACAGCAGTTCCCCACTCATCAGGAATATTTTCAATTCTTCTGTATGAGATAGCTCTTTTACCATTCCATGATTTTAATACAGCTCCTATACTTCCCCATAGTTGTTCAAGTGCATTGTCTGGGAAAGGGTTGCCAAGAACTTCAATTACACGCACTTTAAAGGCGTCGCAAAGCTCTATAAGGTCTTCTGTAGAAAGATCGGTATCGCTTTTATATCCTTTCTTCTCTTTTACTTGATGAAGTATATGGTCTAGTTGAACACGGATTCCTTTTCCCTCTTTAGGATCTACTCCTTCGGCTTTTTCCATAACCACATCGGAATACATCATAATAAGACGGCGGTATGCATCGTATACAAATCTAGGATTGCCAGTTTTTTTAATAAGTCCTTGTATTGTGTCAGAGCAAAGTCCAATATTAAGAACGGTTTCCATCATTCCGGGCATAGAGCTTCTTGCTCCTGAACGGCTAGATAAAAGAAGGGGATTCTCTGCATCTCCATATTTCATACCCATTATGGATTCTACATTTTTAAGTGAAGCTTCTACCTCTTCCTTCAAATTTGCAGGATATTGCATATTGTTTTTATAATACTCTACACATGTCTCAGTAGTAATTGTAAATCCGGCAGGAACCGGCATGCCTAGAGAGCACATCTCTGCGAGGTTGGCACCTTTACCACCTAGCAGATTCTTCATTGAGCCGTTTCCTTCGGCTGTTTTGCCTCCAAAAAAATAAACTCTTTTAATTTCTGACATAAAAAATATTGATTTACGGTTTAAATTTCAATAATAAGTTGGGGTGCAAATATACTAAAAAATTATAATAATTTTCCCGCAAGCTCAGAGAGCTCGCTACGTTCGCCGTGTACCAAATTGATATGTGCGAAGAGCTCTTGACCATAAAGTTTTTCATTCAAATAGGAGAGTCCGTTTGAGTGCATATCTAAGTATGGTGAGTCTATTTGGTGGATGTCTCCTGTAAAAATAAGCTTGGTATCTTCACCGGCGCGAGTAATTATTGTTTTAACTTCATGAGGGGTTAAATTTTGAGCCTCATCTATAATAAAAAAGGTACTTGAAAGGCTGCGACCTCTAATATATGCAAGAGGCGAAATTAGAAGCTTTTCTGTTTTGAGCATCTCTTCAATTTTAACAACTTCGTGGCTGGTAGAGTTGAATACTCTCTTTATAACAGCTAAATTGTCGAAAAGAGGAATCATATATGGACCTAGTTTTTCTTTAACATCGCCCGGCAGGAAACCCATTTCCTGGTTTTTTAAAGGAATAACAGGGCGGGAGAGAAGTATTTGATCATACATCTGTTCCTGAGCAAGTGCTGCTGCAAGAGCAAGCAGAGTTTTACCTGTCCCGGCAGTACCGGTTAGTGATACTAATTTAATATCTTGATTCAAAAGAAGATCCAAGGCAAATGCTTGTTCGTCGTTCCTTGGCTCTATTCCGTATGCTTTTTGTCTTTTAACCTGTATTACACTGTCGGTAAATTTGTTATAACGAGCCAAAAGGTTTTGTTCTTCATTTTCATTGTTTATAATGAATAGTTGATTTGAATGGACACTTTTGAGCTTTAGATCTTTTGAAGGAACACCTTCTGTTTGATTAAATAGCTTTTGAACAGTATCTTCACCAAGACTGGTGAGGGTAATAACCCCTTGCATTATGGTGTCTAGCTTTTGATCGGTAACTTTGTCGCTTAGGTAATCTTGTGCCATAAGGCTAAGAGCTTTGGCTTTCATCCTAAGATTAATATCTTTAGATACTAGAACTACTTGTCTCTCTAGGTTTTTTTTGGCGATCCATTGAGTGGTAGCTAAAATACGATGGTCTTGAGTATCTTCGAATAAAGAGTGGGCCATTTCGTCACTAAAGGGGTGTCCCATCTCAATTTTAATATGACCTTTTCCTTTTCCTATTTCAATGCCATTGCCAAAGAGGCGATTGTCTGTGATTTTATCCATCTCGCGGATAAACTCTCTGGCATTGTAGTTGATAGTTTCGTTGCCTTTTTTGAATTTATCGAGTTCTTCAATTACTGCAATTGGTATTACAATGTCGTTTTCTTGAAAATTGTGAATGGCACGAAAGTCATGAAGAATAACATTGGTGTCCAGTACAAAAATCTTAGGTAGTTTGTCTTTTTTCATAATGTCTATTATTTTTCAGAGTTGCCTTCTATCCAAAGCCGTCCATTAATAAAGAGCTCTATCCAAGGCGTGATATTATCGTTCTTTCTTTGAGGCAAGTACCATGCCCAATTATGCGGGTAGATACATCTTTCAGGGTGAGGCATCATTGCTAAATGCCTTCCATCGTTACTGCATACTCCTGCTACTGCGTCTGGAGAACCGTTAGGGTTTGCAGGATATTCATTATAGTTATATCGTAGAGCTACATTGTAATTTTCTATAGGTTCTGGGAAAGAAAATTTCCCTTCGCCATGTGCAACCCATATACCCAAAGACGAGTCTTTCAAGGAGTTTAGCAATATTGAAGGAGATTTTTCTATTGTAACTCCAACAAAAGCGCTTTCATATTTATGGCTGGTATTATGCTCCATTTTTGGAGAGCGATCTTTGGCATTGGGCGTTATAAGCCCTAGTTCTGCCATAAGTTGGCACCCGTTACATACACCAAGGCTAAGTGTATCTTCTCTTTTATAAAAATTATCGAGAGTTTTGGAAGCTTTTTCATTATACAAGAAGGCACCTGCCCAGCCTTTTGCAGAACCCAGAGTATCTGCATTTGAAAAACCTCCTACAAATGCAATCATATTAACTTGTTCGAGTGTTTCACGTCCGCTAATTAAATCGGTCATATGAACATCTTTTACAGAAAATCCTGCTAAATGCAGAGCCCATGCCATCTCTCTGTCTCCATTGGACCCTTTCTCTCTTATTATTGCTGCAACGGGTTTTTTATTGTTTCCTGTAGAGGAGTTTTTATATGAATTGAGCTCTCCTTTAAATGATGTAGGAAAATTATATTTAAGAGGCTGATTTTTGTAATTATTAAATCTTTCAGTTGCAAGCTTTTCTCCTACTTGTTCTATATCAAATAGGTAAGATGTTTTGAACCATAGGTCACGGTAATAGTCTATATCTAAATTAAGAGTTGTTTTATGTAGCTTAATGTTAAGTTCTCTTTTTTTGGTGTATTTTCCAATTGGAAATAATGTTACGCCAAACTCTTGTGCAACTGTGTTTACTAAATTTAAATCTCTATTTTTGATTTGAACTAGAACAGCAGGTGTCTCGGCAAATAGTAGTTTAATTGGGTCTTTCTCGCCCATAGTAGATAGGTCTACATCCATTCCGCCCTCTTGATTAGCAAAGTTCATCTCTAGAAGAGCATTTACTAAACCACCGGCCGATATGTCGTGACCAGCTAGCAAGAGATTGTTTGTTATCATTTTTTGGATGGCGTTGAAGCACTCTTTGAAATATGAAGGATAGGTTATATCTGGAGTTTCATTGCCGAGTTGGGAAGAAATTTGTGCAAATGCGCTTCCACCTAAATTGAAGCTATTAGCATCTATTATAGTGAAAGGAATATAAAAAATAGTTGAGTCGGGATCTTTTTGTAGTAATGGCTGTACTACATTAGATACTTGACTAGTAGAGCATACAGAAGATATTATGACTGTGCCAGGAGCAAGAACTTTACTTCCATCGGGATATTTTTGAGTCATTGAGAGTGAGTCTTTTCCTGTTGGAATATTAAGTCCAAGTTCTATGGCAAAATCGCTAGCTGCTTTAACTGCATTGTAGAGTCTTGTGTCTTCTCCAACGTTATTGCAAGGCCACTGCCAGTTTGCCGAGAGTGAGATCCCTTTTATGCCGGCTTTTACGGGAATCCATACTAGATTGGTCAAAGCCTCGGCAATTGCAATTCTGCTACCTGCTGCTGCGTTTATCATGGCAATAGCGGGAGCATGCCCAATGGAGGTTGCCATTCCGTTTCCGGTGCCGTATCCAATTTCAACTGCTCCTAAGTTGTTAAGAGGTAGCTGTATTTCGCCAATTGTTTGTTGTGCTGCAATGAGCCCACTTACAGAGCGATCTACTTTGTTTGTTAGCCAATCTTTGCAAGCAACAGATTCCAGCTGAACTACTTGTTCTAGATAATATTCAATATCTTCGGGGTCATATTCGAGTGGATCCCATATTTCATGGGCCGATACATCTTCCATTATGGTTTTTGGAGCAGATCCAAACATATCTTTCAAAGCAAGGTCTATTGGTTTCTCTCCGTTCTCTTTATTTTCTAAGGTAAAGTTTCCTGAGCCTGTAGCCTCTCCAATTACATACATAGGAGCTCTCTCTCTTTGGGCAATTTTTGAAAGAAGTTCAATATCTTTCTCTTTCATAACCAATCCCATTCTCTCCTGTGATTCGTTGCCAATTATCTCTTTTGCCGAGAGGGTGGGGTCGCCTTTGGGAAGTTTGCTTATATCTATATTGCCTCCAGTCTCTTCTACAAGTTCAGAAAGACAGTTTAGATGGCCACCAGCTCCATGGTCGTGGATAGAAACTATAGTGTTGTTATCACTCTCGGCAAGAGCCCTTATTGCGTTGTAAACTCTTTTTTGCATTTCGGGATTTGAGCGTTGGATTGCGTTGAGCTCTATTGTGTTATTAAATTCTCCTGTGGCTACAGAAGAGACAGCACCACCGCCCATTCCAATCCGGTAGTTATCTCCCCCAAGCAGAACTACTTTATCTCCTTTTTCTGGGGTATCTTTGAATGCATACTCTTTTTTTGCGTAGCCTATTCCTCCGGCAAGCATAATTACTTTATCATATCCAAATTGACGGTAACTTTCACAGTGTTCAAATGTTAATAGTGACCCACAAATGAGAGGTTGGCCAAATTTATTTCCGAAATCACTTGCTCCGTTAGAAGCTTTTATTAAAATTTCTTTCGGTGTTTGATAAAGCCATTCTCTACCTTCTGTCATTTGTTCCCACTCTCTTCCATCTGTTTCGAAGCGTGGATATGAGGTCATATATACTGCAGTTCCTGCTATTGGGAAAGAGCCTTTGCCCCCAGCTATTCGGTCACGAATTTCTCCACCAGAACCTGTTGCAGCGCCGTTAAAGGGTTCTACAGTAGTTGGAAAGTTATGAGTCTCGGCCTTTAAAGAAATAACCGTTTTGCTTTTGTTAGTAATAAACATAGAGGGAACGTCTCCTTTTTCGGGGTAGAAAAGTTCTGTTTGCGGCCCATCTACAAATGCGCAGTTATCTTTGTATGCCGAGATTATAAAGTTTGGGTTCTCTTTTGATGTTCTTTTAATAAGTTGGAATAGAGTAGATTCCATCTCTTTTCCGTCTATTATAAAGGTGCCGTTAAATATTTTGTGGCGGCAATGTTCTGAGTTTACTTGGGAAAAACCGAATACTTCGCCATCTGTTAAGTTTCGTTGTAGCTTTTTTGCAAGACCTTCAAGATATTCTATCTCTTCTTGCTTGAGGGCTAGTCCCTCTTGTTTGTTATATTCGCTAATATCTCTAATTTCTATTACCGGTTGAGGTTTATTGTCTATTGTGAAAACATCTTGATTAAGTCCCTCATATTGCCTTTGGAGCATTTTATCGAACGTTGCTTCTTTACTTGATGTTTCAAAAAACTCCTCTATTCGCTCAATTCCAGAGATGTTCATATTATTTACTATCTCTACGGCAGTTGTGCTCCAAGGGGTTATCATTTCACGACGGGGTCCTATGAAAAAACCAGGTAGTGTAGTTGTAGAAATAAGAGTAGCTTCTCTAAAAAGCCATTTTAGTGACTCTTTGTTTTCAGTTGATAACTCTGAATTTGTTTTGACTGCTATAATTGGTCCTTGATTGGCTCTAAAGAATGAAATCATAATAATTTGCGAATATATTTAAGCCATAAAATTACTCCATTTTGACTAAATTGCGAAAATTATTTAAGAAAGGCATGATTTTGTGACTTTTATTTTTGAAATTTGCCTCTTAATAAAGTTAGATATTATGTTTGATTTAGAGAAATACAACAAAAAGATAGAGTATATTTTTAAACAAGTTCCATCTTATCAAAAGGTGGGGAGAATCGCATATAAAGAGGGGTTGAATACAATGCTTCTTTTTGATAAAAAATTGGGATCTCCGCATAAAAATTTTTTGACAATACATGTTGCTGGTACAAATGGAAAGGGGTCTGTAAGTCACATGCTTGCTTCTGTTCTAATGAGTTGTGGTGTGAAAGTTGGGTTATATACCTCGCCTCATCTTGTCGATTTTCGCGAGAGAATAAAGGTGAATGGGCAGATGATTCCTAAAGAAGATGTTCTCTCTTTTTTAGATGATAACGAAGAATTTGTCTCTTCGAATAAACCTTCTTTTTTTGAAATCACAACTGCGATGGCTTTCGATTATTTTAGTAAAGTGGGTGTAGAGATAGCTGTTATAGAGACTGGGTTAGGGGGTAGATTAGATTCTACGAATATTGTGAGTCCTATAATAAGTGTAATAACTAACATTGCTTTAGATCATTGTGATCTGTTGGGATATTCAATAAGCGCAATTGCTAAAGAAAAGGGGGGAATAATTAAAAACAATATTCCTGTTGTTGTGGGAGAGTATTCTAGATCTACACGTGATATTTTTGAGACAATTGCTTCTGAAAAGGGATCGCTTTTGATCTTTTCTCAAGAATCTTCGTATGCCAATGTTTCCTTGGACGATTATGAGTTAGATCTTTCAGGTGAATATCAGGTTCATAATTTACGTACTGTTTTAACTACGCTCAAGATTCTCTCTCGTAACCCTTCATTCACAAAAGTTGTAGGAGATAAATGGAGCGATAAAAATATAAGAGAGGGGTTGCGCACGGTTATTAAACAGACTGGGTTTAGAGGGAGATGGGAGTATTTATCTGTTTTTCCGCCTGTGATTTGTGACACTGGACATAATGTTAATGGATTGTCGTACGTTTTTACTCAGCTTAGAAAACAAAATTTTAAAAGATTGTTTTGCATTATAGGGTTTGTTGCCGATAAAGAGATCGATAAAATTCTTGGATTATTGCCGCAGCAGGCATACTATTTATTTACGCAAGCTTCTATTGAGAGAGCGTTAGATGCTCAGGAGTTGGCACAGAGATGCCGTGTTGTTGGAATAGAAGGAGAGGTGTGTTCTACGGTAGATTCGGCAATAGAAAGATTTAAAGCCTTTTATAAAGAAGGAGATCTTCTTTTTATTGGAGGAAGTAATTTTATTGTTGGGGAAGCGATATTATTTTTTGAAAAAAACGTTAATTTCTTTGCAAATTAAGAAAATGACAATATCTTTGCACTCCCAATCTAAAAGAAAGGGGGTTGAAATATTAACGAATGGGAGCATAGCTCAGTTGGTTTAGAGCATCTGCCTTACAAGCAGAGGGTCGGGGGTTCGATTCCCTCTGCTCCCACAAAAAATAAGAGAGGTCACATTTAAATGTGACCTCTCTTTTTTTATCGCCGTGGTTTTTGACACTCGTTTGTTAATCAGCCATATGTGATTTCATCGCCGTGGTTTTTATCTCATTTGAAAATATAATAATTACCAAATATGGAATTGATCTACTCTTCAACCTTTTCTAAAAAATTAAATATAGTTTTATAATAAAGAAGGTTGTTTTCTAAACCTTTAAATCCATGACCCTGGCCATCAATTTCCAGATATTCAACTGGTTTCCCTAATTCGGTTAATGCTTTATACATTCTTCGGGAACCTTCTACATTTACTCTGTTGTCGTGATTTCCATGAATTAATAGTAATGAACCGCAAATTTTGTTGGCATGATTAATTGGCGAACGATCTTTCAATTTAACACTATCTTTTATAGGGTCTCCTGCTTCAAGGAAAGTCCAGTCAGGAATATTAGAATGATTGTGTTCATAAATGATATCGGCAAAGCCTGCAACTGCAACACCAAAACCAAATGGAAAAAAAGCTTTAAATCCATTTACTTCACCAGGGAAGGTTAGAAGCCTCATTGTAGCATACCCACCGTGACTCATTCCAAATACGCCTACTCTTTCTGGAGGTATTCCTAGTTTTTCCGAAATATACTTTGCACAATATATAATATCAATAATCTCATTTCCACCTAAATCCTTATCATTTAGGGCAGCAAATTCTCTGCCGAAACCGGATGTTCCTCTTGGAGAAGGGCTTAATACATAAATTCCTGCATTTGTAAATATTTGATGTTCTACATCATATGAATTGTTTCCACCATAGAATGATTGTATCATAACCAACTCTTTACCTTTTGGTAAAGGGTTTTTGGGTGTAAGTAAATAGGCATGAAGATCTCTGGTCTTTCCTGTAGTGGAATCTAAATCAAATGTAGGAATAGATAATCTCTCTGTTGTTGAGCATATTAGTTTTTCTTTTTTTTGTACAGGTATGTCAATAATTACCTCTTTCTCTATTATGCCATTCTTTAGGGTTAATGTCCACAACTGATAAACAACATTTACTCCGCTTACAGATATGTAAACTTTATCGCCTACAGAAGTAGCAATATTTAAGTTATAGTCGTATGAACTTTCTGTAATCTCTTTACCATCTTTAGGATCAAGAATCAAGACTTTAGTTCCTGCAGGATTATTCTGGATAGTTAATAAATATTTTTTGTCTCCAATTTCAATCCAGTCGGCAGACATATCTTTTGTGTAGTTTGTAACCTGCTTTGTCTCTTTATTAATTTTATTAAAAAAGTAAATATTTGGATATCCGCTTTGGTCACTAAGGAAGTAGCCTTCATTAGTGTTATACCAGGGATATAACATGTTTGTACCATCAATACTGCCTTTTTTAATTGGGTTAGTAATAACTTTTAGAGATTGAGTTTTAAAATCTATATATCCGGCATTTGTATAAATTCTATCGGCATCTTTTAGAACATTAACCAATACTCCATCTCCTTCAGAATCCCATGAAATATTGGTCCAAGTCAAACGGAAATCTGCTTTGTCTCTGTAAACAATTGTCTCTTTAAGGGTAGTTAAATCCAGTACCCTAAGTTCATCTTGTCTATTTTCGTTTTGATTCAGACGCGCAATATAGGCTATCTTAGTATAGGAAGGATCAAATTCCCATCCGTAAATATATGGAACATCTGTAAGTTTTTCTATAACTTTTTTATCAAGGTTCAATCGATAGAGATTGATGATTTCATCGTTCGTCTCATCTCCAATCCAATAAAGTGAGTTGTCTTTACTATTATAATTATGTTTCCAAAATGATCGTTTTGCAAAGTCTACATCAGAAATTTTAACTCCTTTATCTAAATCTCGTTCTTTAGTCAAATCAAGCATCATCAAAGAATTGATTTCTCCTGACTTAATATAAAAGAGTTTTGAGCCATCTTTACTTACCTTTATTAAATAGGGTGAGTATGGAAATTCTGTAAAGAACGATTTAATATCGACATCTCTATCCATGAAATTAATTACACCTTTTTCCTGAACAGAATTTCTACTACAATTTATAGTGGTGAGCGATAAAAGAATCGCTCCCACTAACATAAATAATATTTTTTTCATGAGTTAATTATTTCCAATAATCGTTTTGATCTTCTGATGTTAGAGATTGATTGTATAACATCTCATTTTCTGGAATTGGGAACATAAAACGTGGACTATCTGCAGGTAAGTCTACATTTGCCCAATGTTCTGGGTGTGTCGAGCGAATTAAAGGTAGGCGAAGACGTTTTAAGTCAAACAATCTATGACCTTCTCCGTATAGCTCTTTTCTCCTTTCTTTATATATGTTTTCAAGAGTAGCTTCTGTAGGAGTTGCACCTCGCTTTATCTGAAGATTATTTAAAACATTTTTTGCCAAAGCAACATTCCCGCCTGGTTGAGCTTCTGCTTCAGCTTTAATTAAGTATGCTTCAGCAATTCTGGCCATAGGAAATTCTGCATCACCCATCATAGTTCTATGATTGAATTTTGAAGTAAAATAACCATCTTCATCATAAAAATAAAATGGAAATCTTTTACGGGCATCTGTTTGCTCGAAGAGATCTACAAAAGCTTTTGTAAATCGGATTGTCCCATAACCATCCCATATATTAACAGCTTTCGATACTTTATCTTCTATGTTAACTTTGGCTCCGTAAGGGTATCCTTGGAAAGACTCAGCATAATAATAAAATGAAGGGATTGATGCATAAATATTACATGTTGCAGGGGTGAAATTATGGAACCAAAGCCACTCTGAATTATGATCTTTAAATCCTGATTTCCACTCATCTTGGCTCATAAGGTTAGAACCGTCGAATGTATTATTTGCAGCAAAAGCAGCGTAAATCTTGGCATTTGCAAAGTCATTCATTTCTACATACACTCTAGCAAGCAAAAGTGCCACACTCTCTTTTGTCAAAAAGTCTCTATCGGTACTGGTAATATTTTCATATGCATAAGTAAGATCTGATATAATCTGTTCATATGCTTCCTTCACTGTCGATCTTGGTATGTGGTCAGAACTGGCATTTGCTGGCTCTAAACGAAGAATAACCCCTTTAGCCTCAGGATTGGCATTATATGCAGGTGCAAATAATCTCACTAGCCAATGATATGCATAACCCCTTACTCCATAGGCTTGCGCAACTAGATTATCTTTTGTACTGCTTTCTGAAAGGTTGTCTGCATAAACAATTATTGAATTACAATGATCTATTGCTTTATAGTTTATTGGCCATATATAGTTTGCATAACCAGACCACCATGGGGTTGAACCTGGAACTTGAGAGTATGAATATGAGTATTGATTCCAGCTATAAGTAGGATAGCCATAAGCACCACTTGTTACAGTTGCATCATCTCCCATTACATCGGCTGCGATATAAGAGAGGGTATGATTCTGATAATGCCCTATATATCTGTAGGCGGCATTCAGAACAGTTGTTGCTGCTTCTACAGATGAAAATACCTGCTCATCAGAAACAGAAGTTGTGGGTTGTTGGGTTAAGTCATCTTTTGAGCATGACAGCATAAAGATTGTAGCAATCGCAGCCACAATATATATATTGATTTTTGTTTTCATATTGTATTCTGTTTATAATCTAACAATTAGAATGAAAAATTAACTCCAAATGTGTAAGTTCTTGACAAAGGCATAGTTGGAGATGCATTATATCCTCCGATACCATATATATCTATATCATCATAACCTTTCCAATCACTTTTGAACCAAGTGAACAAATTGTCTATATTAAAGTAAACTTTCACTGTATTTAAGACTCCTAGTCTTTGACATATCAATTTTGGAAGAGTATAAGAAAAATTTACATTCTTCAATTTAAAATAAGTGGCATCGTATAAAAATCTTGAAGAGGTTGAGTTAGATAGATTCGAATTAGAATTAGTATATTTTGGTGTAGTAGCACTGGTGTTTTCTGTAGTCCAGCCATTTAAAACATCTCTGTGTAACTGTGTTCCTGCGTTATTTCCTTCATGCATAACTGATGCATATAAACCATCATAAACTAACCCACCAACACTATAGTAAATAAAGAACGAAAAATCTATACCCTTCCATGAGAATGAATTTGTCAAACCTCCATAGCAGTCGGGAGTTGCTTTTCCTTGGAATTGATTATCTGCTGCACTATATGTGCTTGTAGTACCAGTTCCCTTTACCCATAGAGGGGCTCCAGTTTCTTTATCAACTCCAGCCCATGTAGGCATATAAAATTCGTACTGGCTATATCCCTCTTTCCAAATTTTTTTGGTTGTACTCATTATTACATCTGGAGTATCGGCTAAGTCTAAAATTTTGTCTGAAGAAGTTGATAAGTTAAAATTTAGATTCCAATTAAAATCTTTATTTCTAATCATTTCGGCACCCAATTCAAATTCAACCCCTGCATTTTTAACTTTTGCAAGATTTCTCATAATTAAAGCAAATCCATGAGAGGTAGGAAGTGGATAGTTGTATAACAAATCGGTTGAAACCTTATTATAATATTCTAGTGAACCGTATAGCCTGTGATTTAAGAACGCATAGTCAACACCAATATTAAACATTGCCTGTTTTTCCCAGCCTAAATCAGGATTAGCCAACTGGATATGGGCAAATCCGGCGTAGTTAGCGTAATTGTATGAAGAGCCAGCAGACCAAAGACCTAAAGATTGATATCTCCCTAACCCTTGGTTGTTTCCTGAAGTACCATAGCTTGAGCGCAATTTCAAAGCATTAATCCATGCAATATCTTTAAGAAAGTTTTCTTTTTCTAATCTCCAGGATCCTCCGAAACTATAAAAGTTTCCCCATTTATTATTGGCACCAAAAACAGAGGAGCCATCCCTTCTAAATGAAGCCGAGAAATAGTACTTGTTGTCATAATTATATTCTGCACGGGCAAAATAAGACATTAGAGATTCATTGCTGGTATAGGATGAAGGAGCAAGAGGATTAGTAGCACCAGCTAATTCATTCATAAAATTAAATGCAAAATTTGTTCCTTGTGCCAGAGCGTATTCTCTTGTACTATTCCATACTTCAGAGCCAAGCATTGCAGAAACATTATGTATATCGGAAAATGTACCGGTGTAGTTTAGTGTATTTGTTGAAGTATACATTAGATCATGTGTCTGATGTCTTTCCGAACGTCCTCCATATGCAGGACCATTACCATGTTCCTTATTCCAGAATTTGGTTTCATACAGACTTACATAGTCTGGAGAGAAGGTAGTTTTAAATTTAAGACCATCCATAAACTTAATCTCTGCAAACAAAGAGGAAATCAAACGATATGTCTTGGTTTTCCAAATGTCCATGTATGGAATTGCGAGAGGATTAAAATCTTTTGAAACAGGATTAGTCCAATTAAATTGTTTATTTCCTGCTTCATCAAGGATATAATTACCCTGAGAATCTGTTTGATAAACAGGAACTCCATTTGGAAAATATAATGAGTTATATAGCGGAGAAGCCCCTTGTCCACTACTTACTTCTGTATTTTGGACAGAGTAAGAAAATATTGTGTTCATTCCTGCTCTTAACCAAGGTTTAATATTTGTGGTAATATTTGATTTAAAAGAATATCTGGAATAATCTGCAGCAGGTGAAGTCCCATCTTGTTTGAAATATCCTCCGGAAAAGAAGTAGTTTACTTGTTTTGTACCACCCGAAAAACTGAGATTATAGTCTTGAGTCATAGCTGGATTGAAAACCTCGTCCTGCCAATCTGTATCTACAATTATGTTGGCATTAGATACAATTTTACCGTTTGCATCATATGGTTGAGTGATATTATATGGGTTAAATGTAATTAGACCTTGAGTTTGGTTGTTTGCCCAGGTTGCTGCATCTGTTCCAGAATACCCATTAGATAATCTTGTTTTGTAATAATCTGTGAAAATAGTTTTATAATACTCAGCAGAGTTCATTAAGTCGAATGTTTTAGGAACACTTGCAGCTCCTATTTGTAGATTAAGTGATATTTTTCCATCTCCTTGTTTTCCACTTTTAGTAGTAATTATGACAACTCCATTTGCTGCACGTGAACCGTATAAAGATGCGGCAGCTGCATCTTTTAATACGGTAATCGATTCGATGTCCTGTGGGTTAATTGATGCTAGTATACTTGAAGTAGAGTAAGCATCTTTTGCAACTATAGAGTAGTCTGAAGATGTTGTTGCAACTCCGTCAATTACATATAATGGTTCGTTAGAAGCATTCAATGATCCAGAACCCCTTATACGATAAGATGTTGTAGCTCCAGGTTGTCCCGAAGCAGTAGCAACTTGAAGACCGGCAATTTTTCCCTGAAGAGCTTTCTCAAAAGAGGATGAAGGATTTTTAATCAAATCTTTGGAGTTGATAATGGCAGCCGATCCAGAAAAAGAGGATTTTTTAGTTGTTCCATAAGCTACAACTAAAACTTCATCAATAAATTCTGTCAAATCTTCTAATTCTACAACAAATTCAGATTGGTTTCCTATCTGTATTTCCTGAGTTTGCATTCCAATAAATGAGAATATTAAAATATTTTCCAGATTATCTGATACCGAGAGAGTAAATTTGCCTTCAATATCTGTAGCAACACCGGTAGATGTCCCTTTAAGCATTACAGATACACCAGGTAAAGGACTTTTGCTCTTGTCGGTTACAAATCCATTAACAATGCGTTTTTTTTGTTGCTTTAATTCTGTATTTGCGCCTTGTTGCTCAATCTTTTTATTAATTACAATTACATCTTGCGTTATTTTATATTCTAAATCGAACTTATTTAATATATCCTTTAAAAATAAATCCAACGACTCATTTTTTACGTTAATATTTAATTTAATAGGAGAAGCGACGTCCTGATTGCTATAAGCAAATTCAAATTTGGTCTGCTCTTTTAATTTCCATAGTATCTGCTCAAGAGATACATTTTCCATTTTTAACGTAATTTTCTGATCATTTATGCCTATAAAAGACTGAGTTGTAATAAAAATCAGAATCATGATTAATACTTTAATAGTAAAATTGCATGACGTTTTTTTCCAATTAGGTGGATAAAATTTTTCTTGGGTTTTTTTCATAGCTTTGTAAAGTTTATAAAAATGTTAATTTTTCGACGGGAGTGACGCAGGAATGTTGCCCCGTCTTTTTTATTTAGAACTGATCACATATTTTCTATCAAGTTTAACAATTTCTACTTTTTCCAATTTCGCAATTATATCCAGCACCTCATCCAATGTCTTATACCGTTCAATATTTCCAGATATACGAATATCAGCTGCCAGTTCATCTTTAAATTCGAACTTTATGTCATACCATTTTGCTATATCATGCATGACATTTCCCAGCTTTTGGTTTTTGAAAGCAAACATATTATCTATCCAGGCAATATATATGCAAGGATCAACTACCTTTATCTCTTGTCGCATTGACTTAACGTTTAGTGTATATTGCTGACAAGGTTCAAGTTTTATAGGTTGTATATTATCAATATTAGACACTATCTGTATTAATCCTCTGACAAGAGTTGTATAAACATTCTCTTCATCATTATATGCTCTTACATTAAAGCAAGTTCCAAGAACCTGGACATCCATTTTTTCTGTTTCTACAATAAATGGCCAGTTGGATGCTTTAGTTACCTTAAAACAGGCCTCCCCCTCCAAAAATAATCGGCGCTCTTTTTTAGAAAAAGCAGATGGGAACGTTATGCGGCTGCCTGCGTTTAACCAAACTTGGGTACCATCATCTAAAATAATCTGAAAGTCTTTTCCTATTGGAGTCTCAATTGAATTTAAGGCTAACTTGGCTTTATTATTCCGGGATGTTGCAATACTCCGTAATACTCCGTTTACACTTTGTATTTTACAATGTTTACTACTAATTTCAACTGAATCATCTTTATCCAGCATTATTTGTTTGCCATTGGCAAGTCTTAAAATTGCGGAAGTATTATTTGTAAATACTTGTTGGTCAAATGAAATAAGGGGTGATTCGTTCCTAAATGGATATGATACCAGTAATGTAAAAACAGTAGAAATTAGAATAATTGAAGCTGCTACCCACCCCCAGTGATTAGTAAATATCTTTAGTTTGTTTGTTTCTCTCAGCTTAATTTCGTGACTAACATTTTTATATGCTTTTGTTACATCTATTAGTTCACGAATAGACCTATCTTTAAGAAAGTATTTGAGGTTCTGATAGACTTTGTAATTTGCAGAATCGGCCTCGAGCCACTGTTGTAATAATAGAGACTCCTCTGTGTTTAGCATCTCTCCATTAAGCTCTGCCGATATTATTTCCCATATTTGATTATCCATTCTTTTTGTTTAGCAAAGGATATTGTTTATATGTAGAAGACACATAAAAACAACGTTAGTATGACAAGGATGCCAAAAAGATTGATATAAATAGATTAAGAGAATTTGTATTGAGATATTCTCGGAGTGATTTAAATGCCCTTCTCATTTGAGTGCGAACAGTATTTATTGAAATATTCAGCTTTACTGCGACCTCATGATATTTCAATTTATTAAAGAAACAGAGCATAAATATGCGTTTTCTCTGTTCGGGCAGTCTTTGTATT
>Ga0265294_10002807_pt1 | contig 22651 bp, 23 predicted proteins | sample MunlanPumphouse3_FD_192504 | JGI IMG/M metagenome (GOLD analysis project Ga0265294, IMG submission 192504) | Groundwater microbial communities from a municipal landfill in Southern Ontario, Canada - Pumphouse #3 | ecosystem: Environmental > Aquatic > Deep subsurface > Groundwater | place... | reverse complement strand
ATTTGATCCAAGTAACATCGCCCTTTGTTATGTCCGATTATTATAAAACAAAGTAATTACAAACGCAATTACTTTGTTAAATAGTTTTCATTTATCGTGGTGCATTATATGCATGGAAGTCTATTCAAACTAAAATTAAATAGCATAGGTTTTTCTTCTAAACTTTTTTTTCCTCAAAGTTTACTATATAAAAAGTTTTTGGACCGTTGGAATGTTTAATGAGTTTTCCTTCTTTAACTAATGAAGTTATAACTCTTTGGATAATATTAATACTTATATCAGGACATTCTTCAGATATATTTCTTTTGTTATTCTAGTGTTACCTATATCACCAATTCTGTCTTCTAGCTCATGATATGCTTTTATATGACAATAAAATTTTATGAAGTTGGAGAATATAATTAGGAGTTATTTCAAGAGTATCATAATTCATATGAATTATTTATAATACTTCTTTATAACCTGTTATTTCTTGTTCATTACTATTTTTAGGTTTAGCATTATTTATAACAAGTTCTTTAATTTGTTACTAGTAAAAACACCTTCTATTTTATTTAAAGTTCAATACTTTGAATTTTTGCCACTACCTTTAAATTCTGATATTGTGTTTAACATTGAAACGATATCAGGATGCTATTATAAATCAATCTCAATACCTACTGGGCAGTGATCACTGCCTAAGATATAATCATAAATATAAGCTTCTCTTAAATTATTTTTTAAGATATTTGATATTAAAAAATAATCTATTCGCCAGCCAGTATTATTCTCACGAGCTCTGCCCATATAACTCCACCAAGTATATTTATTATCTACTTCAGGATTTAAAAATCTCCAAGTATCAATAAGACCATATTTCATTAAATTAGTAAATTTATCTCTTTCCTCATAAGTAAATCCGGCATTACCAATATTAGCCTTAGCGTTCTTAATATCATCTTCTGTATGAGCAACATTTAAATCTCCACAAATAATAACTGGTTTTTCTTTTTCTAAAAATTTAATATATTCTAAAAATTTATCTTCCCAAATCATTCGATAATTAAGTCTTGATAAATCTCTTTTAGTGTTTGGTGTATATATAGTTATTAAATAAAAATTATCAAACTCTAAAGTAATTACTCTTCCCTCATTATCTTCTATAAAATCATCCATACCGTAACTTATAGAAAGTGGTTTATTTTTAGTATAAATAAGTGTCCCAGAATAACCTTTCTTCTCAGCTGGATTTAAATATTCATAATAAGCATCAGCATCAAACTCAATTTGATTTCTCTCTGCTTTTACTTCTTGCAAACAAAAAATATCCGCATCTACTTCATAGAAAAAATCTTTAAAACCTTTCTTTAAAGCAGCTCTATAACCTGCAACATTCCACGATATCATTTTCATTTATATCAAACTCCTATAATTAGTTTAACATATCTTTAATGATTAGAATATCTAATTCCCAAAACAAGGGGATCAATAATTCTTTTTTTAATTGGTTTTTTAATAAATGATAGATGATTATCTAAAGTTATAAAAGCTTGATATAAATAATTTATTTCCGAAATATTTAAAGAATTATTAATTATTTTAAATATTTCGTTGTCTGTTAAGATAAATAAATCATCATAAGTTATTATTACTTTTTTTATTAATACTTTAATAATCTCAGCTAGTAAACTCATTAAAATATAATCCTCATCACTATGAGTTAATTCATCTATTATATAATTAAGCTCAACTACTCTATCAGCAACAAAAAGATCAATAAAACTAAATTCATCTTCATTACTTTCATTTTTTTTAATGATTATATTATCATAAATATATTTAATTTCTTCTATTTCAATATTTTTTGCCCAAACTAAACTTGTTAAAAATATTCCATCTAAACGATCGGCACACAATTTAGGTCTTTTGTTATCTACTAGAGGATATTTTTTAAAATTAGCTATATTTTCAAGTTTAATTCTATGGGTTTTAAATAAACTCATTAACACTTTATCTTTAGTTAAAAAAACATTTAAATCAATCTCAGTACTTTCTTGATTTACATGATCATTATTTAAATAATCAATCGTATGTCTTAGTGCTGGGCTTCCAGCATCATGAAATAAAGCTGCAAGAGTCATTTTTTCATCGGAAGTTCTTCCCCAAATCATTAGAGCAGTACTTATCGAGTGATCAAGAGCTGATAAATAGTATTTAAAATTATAAAATTTTTGATTGGAATAATCCATTCCACAAAAATAACTAATGTCTTTTAATCTCACCATCGTATCTGTTTCAATAAAAGGAATTAAAAATCGCGGAAATACCGGACTCAATATTTTAAAATATGCCTTTATTTCCGGATTTAAATTATCATAATAACTTTTAAATTTTTCCACGCACTTCACCTAAGTGAATATTTTATATTAAAAGTAAATATTTGTCAATTTAACCACCAATTAAAATACTATTTAAGTTTCTTTTATAAAGATCCCAAACATTTGCTTTTAAAACCCTATTTTTAACAGTTATTTCAAATGTTGAGATAACTTTACCAGACTCTATTATTTCTAAACTTCCAACAACATCTCCAGGCTTTACTGGGGCTTTAACTGGAGAGGCAATAATATTATAAGTATACTTTTTTTCTTCATTAATATTCTCTAAATTAGTTGCATTTTCTACTAAAACTATTTTAACCGTTTTAGATTTACCCTTAATTACTTCAAGCTCTCCTAATTCTTTATTAGTATCAAGAATTGTTTTAAGTTTATAATTACTAAAACCATAATTAAGAAGCTCAATTGTATCGTTGTTTCTAGAGCTTGGAGTTGGTTCTTTCATAATGACACTAATTAGGCGCATATTATTCCTTTTAGCGGTAGCTGTTAAGCAGTAACCAGCATTATCAGTAAAACCAGTTTTTAATCCGTCAAGCCCCGTATAATACTTAATTAACTTATTAGTATTTACCATCCAAGTTGTACTTCCATCAGGCTTTTTTAAATATTCTTCATAAATATTAGTATAATTTAAAATATCATTATGTTTTAAAAGTTCACGAGCAATAAGGGCCATATCTTTAGCAGAAGAATAATGGTTATTTGCATCAAGTCCATGAACATTCATAAAGTTAGTGTTTTTACAACCTAACTCTTTACAACGATTATTCATCAGGGCTAAAAAGGCTCCTTCAGTGCCAGAAATATGCTCTGCCATCGCTACTGATGAATCATTAGCGCTAGCAATCGCTATACTTTTTAAAAGCTCTTCAGCTTTCATTTGACTACCTGCTTCTAAAAAAACTTGGCTACCTCCCATACTAGCTGCATTGTTTGTTATTAATACATCATCATTTAAAGTAATTTTATCAGCATCAAGAGCTTCCATAATTAAAAGCATCGTCATCAGCTTTGTCATACTCGCTGGCGAGAGCTGATCATCACAATTATATTCATGGAGTATTTTACCAGTGCTAGCCTCTATTAAAATACTAGAAACTGCTCCGCCTGCTAGCTCCTGTGCCGATACAACAGTTGGGATTAATAAAACAATCAAGATTATTAATAATTTTTTCATAACTTCACCTATAAAAATCTATTCTAAATATTAAAAAAAATACTATTTTTGCTCAATCTTAACTTTTTTCATTTTATCTTCAATACATATTGACTATAAAGTTTTAGAATGCTCTAGTCTTTAGCATTTACAACTTACTTAATTCTTTTCCCTAGCTAAATAGTCTTTACTATCTACTGCTATCTTCAAATAAACTCCTCCTAATTTTCTAAATATTCTTTATAATTTAGATTGAAAATAAAATTATTTTTTAAATGTAGTTCTTTTGTAATTTTTTCGATTACTTGAAATGCCAATTTAAAATCTTCAATTGGCATTTCATTATTTTCTACCATATTACTAATGAGACCTAAGTTATACATCTTAACCTTAACCAATATCTATTATCGTTACTTCTTGATGTTCTTCATTAAGAATAAAAGATATGAAAAAAATACTACAATAATAACTTCTAATATAAACTTTAATAAATGGGGTGAGCCTATTCAAAAAAAATAGAGTCTACAAATCTAAACGAAAACTAAAAAAGACTTAATAAGCATAAGTCCCATGGATTTTTTCTAATTGTTCATTTGTTAAAGTATCTACTGTCCAAACATTATTTACTTTAGTTAAAGTAAAATCTAAATTATATTCTACTTTATCACTTACTTTTTTTAGTTCATCAATTCGATATTTTAAAGCTTTCTCTGAGCTATAAACATCATCATCTCCATAAAATTGATTTTGATGTGAGCTAACATAATCATTAATATCTTGCTCAGCTTTATAATAATCATAAACTTTTACTTGAACACTAACTACTGCCTCATCACCATCAATTTGTTCATCTTTTATTACATATGTTAAATCTGAATATTGTCTTAGATAAACGTCTTCATAACCACTTTGATTTGCTTCATCTAGATTAAGTGAACTAAGATAATCTCCTAACTCGGTTTTAACTACATCAGCATTACTGTTATATCTTTTTAAAAGTTCTTCAACCTTTGAAGTCGGACTATTTCCTAAACTACAACCCGCTGTAAATATAATAAGAAGTAAAACCGCTAACCAATATCTTTTTTTCATGACTTCTCTCCTCTGTTATAATTATGGATAGTTATTTAAAATTTATACATATTATGTTATAATTTTTAAAGGTGAATGAAATTGAAAAGATTATTATCAGGAATTAAACCAACTGGAGAACTACACATTGGCCATTATATTGGCGCTATAAAACGTTTTATTGAAATGCAGAAGGATTATGAATCATTTGTCTTTGTTGCTGATCTTCATTCTCTAACTGTTAATCCAAATCCTAAAGAAATTAGAGAAAACACTAGAAAGATTGTTGAATTATATATAGCATGTGGGCTAGATCCTAAGCATACTATTTTATTTAACCAATCAGAAAATATATATCATACCGCACTCTCTTGGGCTCTTACATGTCACAGTTATATGGGCGAGCTAAGTAGAATGACTCAGTATAAAGATAAATCTGATGGACAAAAAAATGAAAGCATTAACTGCGGACTATTTAATTATCCCGTCCTAATGGCAGCAGACATTCTTATATACGATACTGATGTAGTTCCAGTAGGTGATGATCAAAAACAACATGTTGAATTAACTAGAACCCTAGCAGAAAGATTTAATAACCGTTATGGAAAAACATTTAAAGTTCCCAAGCCAGTTATTGCTAAAAAAGGCGCTAGAATAATGGATTTACAAACCCCTACTAAAAAGATGAGTAAATCAGATGAAAACAAAAAAGGAGTAATAAATCTACTAGAAGATTTAGAAGTTGCTCGCAAAAAAATAATGAGCGCTGTTACTGATTCAGAATCTATAATTAAATATGATGAAAAAAATAAACCAGGAATTTCTAACTTAATGACAATATATGCATGTTTAACTAACAAAGAAATAAAAGAAATAGAAGAAGATTTTAAAGATTCATCTTATAAAGATTTTAAAGAAAAAGTTGCTGATGAAGTAGTAATCCTTCTAAAAGATATCCAAAAAAAATATAATGAAATAAAGACTGATTACATTGATAATATACTTAACGAGGGCTTAATAAAAGTTAAAGAAATATCAAAAAACAAAGTATTAGAAGTTTATAAAAAGCTAGGATTAGGAAGATATTAATCTTCTTTTTTTAACCAAAAAAAAGAAGACTTTTTTAAGCCTCCTCATCACCTGCTTCATCTTCTAAATCACTAATCAAATTCGAAGTAAAAATAGTTGTTAAATATTTAATCTTATTTATATCTAAGACCTCATCCAAATAAATATCATCACCATCTAAAACTTCTTCAAAAATACATGATTCTTTCATTAAATCTTCATTATCATCTAATTTATTAGCTAGAAAGTATTTAACATCATTTTGAATAGTCATATCCGCTAAATAATATTTTTCTTTTTCTTCAAGTGTTACAATAGTATCTATTTCCATAGCCTTGCACCCTTTCTTTTAACGCTTAAGTGATGGCACACCATCATCTAATACTTCTGCTTGCATTTCCACTGCTTTATCTGCTGCTTCCTCAGGAGTTAAACCTTCATCTGCCATAATTTCTCTAGCAATTCTTACTTCTTGATCTTCTTGATCAAGTTCATCTTCTACTACAGGTTCTGCTACTTTATCTTTATCTAATTTTTCTACTAAATGAGATTCAATTTCAGATATATAGTTATCTAATTCGTTTTTCTCTTCAGGCATAATACTTGGAAGATTTGCCTTTTTTATTAATTCATCTTTTAATTCTGATAATCTTTCTTTTATAAACTTACGTTCTTTGTTATTTGTTAAACCCTGCTTCTGAGCAATTATTTTTTCCATTGCCACTGCGATAATAACTCCACCTAAAAGCCCAAATATACTAAAGGCTGGAACGAGTATTGCACCTGTTATATAGAATACCCCAGTTAATCTAGCAGCTTTAGCAACCTTATCCTTTGCTTTTTTAAATGCTGTTACTTTTTTACCGCTTATAGGTTTCACTTCATCATATAATTTTGGAGTATCTTTTTCTGGCTCTGGTGGAGGAGTATCTTTTTCTGGCTCTGGCGGAGGAGTATCTTTTTCTGGCTCTGGTGGAGGAGTATCTTTTTCTGGCTCTGACGGAGGAGTATTTGCATGCACACCCGCATCTTTTATTAGCTCTGCTGGTTTAACTTCTTTTTTGACAGATTTTGAAGCAGATTCACTAATACCTAATGAGGCTAAAGTATTCTTATAAAGATTTAAGTTAGACATATATTTGTTAAATCTAGCCTTATATTCATTACGCATTGCAACTAAATTATTAAATTTATCAATTAATATTTTTTTAGATTCACTAGACAAATTAATTGTCATTAAATAATCATAAACATTTTTTAAATCATAACCAATTTTATCTAAGAATTTATTATCTAAATTCATATTAAAATTCTCATCTTGTCTATTAGCTATCTTTTCAGCATTTTTTATTGCCTTAACATTAGGTCCTGTATAAATAGCAAATAATCTTCTAAATTCCGCATTTTTTGCTTCCTGAGTCATCGATGTATTAGAATCAAGGGCAGCAATAGCTGCTCTTGTTTTGACTCTAGAAGCCTTGGCTTCTGCTAATCTATTTGTTGCCTGAACAACACCTAATTTTGATTTAATATCATTAATCATCATATCAAAGCGATTATCTGGATCTACAAATTTACCATCGTTTTTAACAATTGTACTTACTTCATTAAGTAAATCCCTCATCCCAAATCTAAAATTAGTAGTTAACTTTTCCATATTACTCATCTTATTTTCTAAATCTTTAAGTGAATAATATTTTCTTAAAGGTTCTTCACTACCTCTAGCAACTAACTCGGCTATTTCAGCAACCTTTGAATAGTTCGTGATTTCATAGCCATCTTTTTGAATCAAGTCAATAAAATCAAGTCCTTTTTTTGCTCCAGGATTTTCATTAAACTTACTTATTTGTTCTGGGGTCATATATTACCTCTCCTTTTAAGCTTTTTCACTACATTAATTCTACCATGACAATTTAAATAATTCAACAAAATCTTGAATTTAATCATCAATCGTGTAAATATCAATAAATACACAACTATCCTTTTTAACAAAACCTTTATTTTCTAGTTCAGCTAGAATAATTAAATTGTTAAAATATCAAAAAAACACTGTATCATCCTCATAATTAATTCCATAAGTTAAATATACTCTCTATAAATGTATAAAAATATTTTTTACATATCCGCTCTTTATATTTTACCAGTACCTCCTTCCTAATTATTTGGATACATAGAAGAAAACTATCCAGTTTTCTTCTTCTAAATTCAGTTAAGCTCATATAATCCTCTCCTTCAAATGCAATTAAAAATGCACTTAACTTTTTTAATTAAGTACATTTAAATTTTTATTAGAATTTTCTCTTCAGACACAGTTAACTGGAAAAGCTCCATTTTTATTTATCAATAAGCTCTAAATGGATCAGTTGCACTACCTACACCAGTTACTTGGATATCAGAGTCGAGGGAAACTGCCGGCCGCACGCCCGTAGGTGGCGGCGACGATGTTGGAGTCCAGCCCTCCGTACGAATTCACGTAATACACGTACGCATAGCGATTTGAGTACATGGCGATGGGCGAAAGCGACCACCAATATTGGTTTGTATATAAATAATTGGCGCTATTTTCTTGATCATAAACTAACCCTGCCATGGCTGCCTCATCGGCGGTTAATAAGCCTACTGGGTATGTTAAATCTCTATTACCTAGGGTATCACTAGAAGTTGTAAACTGGTCATTTTCTGGACCACATGATAAGGTTGGTGTTTGATTTTTCTAAACGATAAGCTGGAGCATAAATTGTAACGCTTTTTCCATGTCCTTCTCCGGTTGAGGACCCACCTACTTCACTCTGAAGCCGGCGGTCATTACAAAATAAATTATTTGCTACGTCAAACTCAAAAGGTCTATCAGCTATGTTAGTCTTATACCAGTTATCAAGTACATCTTTGATTGTATTTGATGTCTGATTAAATGTAGCAGCTGTAGGTATACTCCCATTTCTTGAGGTAGAAGCACTTCCATTTGCTCCACCATACATATAGCCAACATATTTAGCATCATCACAATTTGTTTCATTAAATACAGAGGTTCCTATTTGCGTGTTTGTTCCTGTTGTATTTACTGTTCCGTTTTTATTAAACTGAAGCTCAGTTCCATTATAGACTAGTCTTACAGAACCATCGCCATTAATTCTAACTATCTTCCACTGAAAACCTCCCCAGATTAAATTATTATTTAGTTCATCTTTTAGACCCCGATAGTAATAAGATTTATGTCCGTTAACAGTATAATTATCCTCAGCTGCGTAAAGTCCACTTTCGCCATTGATTTCGTCGAAATCTGGGGTGTCTTTAGTTTCAATTACGGTTGCTCCGTCAACTTCTCCATCAGCTTCTTGGGCTAAGATTGCTTCACCTAAACCTGGACATTCTTGGTAATTACACGGATCAATATAATTTTCAACTTCAACGTGAGTTTTAATTGACTTTTCCATATCAGCAGTTTGATTTGTATCAGTATCTAAAAAATATAGTTTTAATTCATATGTGTGAATAGCATCAATTGCTAGTCCTTCAAAGTAGCCTGTTCCCAAGTAACCGCTAAAAGTATATAAGCTTTTATAGTCTTCCGTTGATTGAAGTGGTTGTCCATTACCGCTTGTAGTACTTGTTAATGTATAACTAATTGCTCCTGTTGAAAAAGTATTTTTATCAATAATAAGAAATATCCGGTAACCCATTAAAGCATCTTTAATATTAGAGTTTGCTTTTAAAGAGAATTCTTTAGTAGCAAATGGCACGCTTGATGGAGCAAAGCCTGATTCATTTATTATTGATCCACCATTATATTTAATATCAAGACGTCCTGACTCACTTGTTAAAGTTGTTTCAGTTTCAGAATCTATTATGTCTGCTAAAAAGTAAGAATAAGTAATTCCTACTAAGAAAAAGAAAATGAGAATTACTATAAGTCCAATTAATAATTTATTTATTATTTTTAATTGTTTCATAATTACCTCTTTCTTATTTTTTATTCTTCAATAAAATCAACTTTTTTTAATCTAGCTATTTTAATATCTTCAAGTATCTTATCTTCATCAAAAGAATAAGTTTCTCTTAATTCTTTTATTAATATTTCATTATTTTTAACAAGATTTATTCTAGTATTTATTCTTTTGATTAAATCTTCAATTATTTCTTTTACTCTAAAATCAACATTAGTAAGATCATCATCTAAATGAACTGGAGTTAAATTTTCAAGTGTTCCTAATCTTTCTAAGTATCTTGGTCCTAGTTTATTTTCTTCAAGTAAATTATCTAAGTTATTACTTATTTTAATTACTTCACTAACAAGTAAATCAAGTTCTTTACTAAGTGATTTAATTCTTACTCCTGCTAGTACTCTTTCAGTAGCGCTTTTTTCTTCTTCATTTTCAAATAAGATATCGTGTTCCATTTTTCCATTCTCCTTTTTATTCTTTATTATGATATTCCTGCTTTACCATCAACATCTATTTTTAAGTGGATTCCACTTCCTAAAGTTTCATTTGGCATACCAGTTATATAGGGTCCCCCAACCCATAATCTTAAAGTAAATGTTTTTTCTTGACCAACAGCTAAGTTACCTTTAAATATTTCTCTATCAACAGCATCACTTAGAGTTCTTGCTCCAACACCATTAAAATCATATCTTATAAAACTTGGATTTAAGAGTGTTTCATCTAAATATTCTTCATTATTAATAAGTGATATAGTATATGTATAAGGAACAGTCCCTTCATTTAGAATAGTAAATGTATAAATATTGTCTGTTAATTCTGATGCATCCTCATCAGTCATCGGATCTAAACTTTCAATAGTAATGGTATCTCCAAGAGTATAAGTTATTTGCAAGTCACCGACAGTTAAAAATTGAGCATTAACATCAGTTTTAACATCCATAAAAAGTGCATAAGATGAACCTATTATGCCTAAAGTTATAACAACAACACTAATAACTGAAAACCATAAACGTTTGTGCAAATGTTTTTTGATATACATGTATATTTCCTCTTTCCACTATCTAAACCTTATTCTATCATTAAACATGCCTCAATTGCAACATCTAACTTGATTTTTATCAAAACTATTGGTACAATTTATAAGTAATTTAAGGAAAGGAGCATATCTATGCCTAATATTAAAAGTGCTAAGAAAAGTGTTAAAACAAATAAAGAAATAGCTATTGGAAATACTGTTTACACTTCTAGAATTAAAAACTCAATTAAAAAAATTGAAAAAGCAGTTAAAGATAAAAACAGAATACTTGCAACTACTGAGTTAAAAACAACTATATCTAATATCGATAAAGGAGTAAGTAAAGGTATAATTAAACAAAATTCTGCTGATCGAAAAAAAGCTAGATTAAATAAAATCGTCAAAGAAATGTAGAAACCGTTTCTTTTTTTCTATTTTTAGGTTATGATAATCATGGTGAGTCTAGATGAAAAAAACAATTATTTTAATTTTATTTTTGATAGGTTTAGGGACTTTGATTTTTAAACTTGATGATATAACAGATAAATTTGCTCAAGTTTTGCGAAAAGAACCCACTGTTATTATAAGTAAAGTAAATAGTCATTATAAAAATAACGGTTTTGATTTTGTTAAAGAAAGTATTGATTATATTCCCTATAGCCGTCAAGATTTAAAAGATATATTTTATTCTTCTTTAAATAGTGGCTATGAAACATTTACTTTTTATTGCCCACCTGAGTATCTTGAATGTTTAAATGATGTTCATTCTTTTTCATCAGATAATAGTCTTTTAACTCATATAAATAACTTTGTTTCACCTTTTAATAACTTTGATAATATCAAAGTTGTTTATGATGAAACAGGTGAGGTAACAATTAAAGTAAGTAAGTTATATTCACCAGATGAAATAAATATTATTAATAAGAAGATAGATAAAATAATAGCTAGTGAGATTACTAGTGATATGGAGCTTGAAGATAAAATTTTAACAATTCATGATTATATAATAAATCATACTAAATATGATGAAAATCGCCTTAATGGCATTATAAAATATAAATCTAATATAGCTTATGGCCCCTTAATAGAAAATTATGGAATATGTGGAGGATATGCTGATGCAATAGCTTTATTTTTAAATAGGTGGAATGTTCCTAACTTTAAAATTGCATCAGAATCTCATGTTTGGAATGCAGTTTATATTAATGATACATGGCTTCATTTAGATTTGACTTGGGATGATCCAGTAAGTGAGGATAGATCTATTGATACTCTTCTTCATAAGTTTTATTTAATTGATACCTTAACTTTAGAAAGTTATGAAATAACTGATCATGACTTTAATAAAACCATTTACCGGGAACTTGCAAATTAATTACTTTAAACTCTTTGTTGTATAAATAAAGAGTTTTTATAACACAAACTATTGGTGTTGATAAAATCATTCCAACTATGCCAAAGAAATAACTAAAGATAATTAAACTAATAATTATTAGAATAGGATTTATTTTTATTGCTTTACTCATTATAAATGGATGAATGAATGAACTTTCAACTATTTGTAGTCCGATAATAATTATTAGAATCGTTATCCCTAAAGAATGACTAACATTAAAAGCAACTATCACTGAGGGTACTCCGCCTATATAAGGCCCTATATAGGGGATTATATTAGTAATAGATATAATTGTCGCAAATAAGAAAGCATATGGAAGATCTGCTATTAAAAAGGAAATAAGTGCTAAAAAAAACAAAATTATTGTATTAAGGATAGTCCCTCTAACAAAAGCTCTTAAATTAGTACTAAGCTGATATATTAGATTATTAGGAGCATGTTTTCCTAAAAACTTACTAACTTCTTGATGATTAGTTAAAAAGAAAAAACTAATAAAAAGTGAATAAAAAATAGTTAAGACTGAATCTTTAATATTAATACTAAATTTATTTACTAAAGTAATTACTTTAGTAAAATCAATATTTAAAATATCGGGATTGATTTTTTTATACATTAAAGAAAGTTCAGGAATAAGAATTTTAATCTCATTAATAATTACCGGAACTGATAAATAAGTTATTAAAGCAAGTAATAAAACCAGTAATGTATAAGTTATAATTGTACTTGTAATTGTTTTAAAATATTGATTAAAATAAAACATTACTGGTTTTATTAACCATGCTATCCCATAACCAATAAAAAGTGGTGATATTAAAGTTAAAATAATATGACAAAAATTTAATATTTTAAATTCTTTAATAATTATAATTAATATTAAAATATTAGCCAAAAATAATAATATATTTAATAATTTTTTAGTTTTAATTTGTTTCATATTATATTTTCATCAAAAAAAGAAGTTTTATACACTTCTTATTTCATTGTGCTTTGCATATGGTCAATTGTATTATTTATCTTCTTTTTAACTTGATACTTATTTTTGGATAAAGATTCATATCCTAGGTATGCCCCTACTCCTGCACAAGCTCCTGCAGCAAACATCATTACATTAGAAAACGTTTTCATAAAAATTTCAGCTCCTTAGTAATATTTTAACCAGCATTTTTTAAATTATTCTAAGATTCTGCGTTTTAAAGAAGTTTTTCTAATCTCACTATAGTTATTGGTAATTGATGTAGCAAAAGCCCTACTATTACCAACTAAAATTAAGCTTTTTTTAGCTCTTGAAACCCCTGTATATAATAATTTATTAAATAACATTCGACTATATCCAAATGTAATAGGAATTATTACATGTTCAAACTCACTACCTTGACTCTTATGAATACTTATTGCATATGCATGAGTAATTGTATTTAAAGATTCTTTTTTATATGATACTAGATTGTTTTCATAATCTATAACTAATATATCAGTTTTACTATTTTTATTAACTTCTTTAATATAACCAATATCACCATTATAAATATTTAAATCAAGATCATTAACTAAGTTTAAGACTTTATCTCCTTCTCTAAATATAACTCCAAAATAAGATATCTCATATTTATTAGCTTTGAAAGGATTATATAAATTTTGAAGTAAGATATTTAAATTATCAATACCATTTTCACCTTTATACATTGGGGCTAGTACTTGAAAATTAGTCTCATTTAAACCTTTTTCTAAACCTTTGGTAATAATTTGTTTAATAATATTTTTTACCTCACTATTTGCTACTTCTATAAAGTTATAATCATCTCTTTTAATTAGTAAATCTTCATCTATATTTACTTGCTTTATCTCCTTAGCTAAAACTGGTATATATGAATTTTCACTTTGACGATAAATATTTTCCAGTCTAGTATGGGTGATTGCATCACTGTTAATTATATCATTTAAAACAAGACCAGGTCCAACACTTGGAAGTTGATATTCATCTCCGACAAAGACAATTTGCGTTCTTAAATCAAGGCCTTTAAATAATGCTGATAATAAGTGATTATCAATCATTGATGTTTCATCAATGATAATTAATTTATAATAAAGTTTATTAAATTCATTAATACCAAAAATGTTTCTTTCTTTATCCCATTTTAAAAACCGATGAATCGTACTAGCTGGTAAATTTGTTGTTTCACTCATTCTTTTAGCGGCTCTTCCAGTTGGGGCAAGAAGTAAAACGTCTTTATGAATACTTTTATCACTTAAATTATTAAGCCAACCATATATTTTAATAATTCCTTTAATAATTGTTGTTTTACCGGTTCCAGGTCCTCCAGTAATAATAGAAATGTTGTTTTCTAAGGCTCTTTTAATAGCAAGCTTTTGCTCATCATTATAAGTTATTTTTAATTCTTTATTTAATTTAATAAAATAATCTTCAATTGGTTTAATTTTTAAAATCGGTTTATTAATTAATTTTTTTATCACATCAGCATTATTTACTTCATCTAAATATTCATCTATTAAATAATAATCATCATTAGTAATTATTATTTTTTTATTTAAATATAATTTTTTAAGAATTTCATCAATTACAATATATATTTGATAATGATTAGCTAAGTGCTCTACGATATCTATTTTATCTAAATAAATATCACCATTTTGAAAAGATAAACTTTTCATAGATTCGATAATAGTTGCTTCGACTCTTCTTTCATCATCAAGCTTATTATTTAATAAAAATATTTGATCTAACTTTTTAAATTCAATTAAATCAGTTAATATGTATATATTTTCTTCAACTACTTTTTTAATATCTTTATCATAAGTTTTGATTAATTTCATTGTTTCTTTAATTGTAAAACCTAAGTTTTGTAAATAAACAATATATTCATCTGTTTCATAATATTTAATAACTGAGTTATAGATGCTTTTAGCAGTTCTAGCTGATAAATTAGGAACTAGTAAAAGGTTGCTTTCATTTTCTTTTATTTTAGCAAGAGTATCCTTACCAAAAAGATTAACTAATTTTTCGGCAGTTTTAATACCGCAACCTTTGACAAAGCTACTAGTTAAAAATTCAATTATTGCTTCTTTTTCTTCGGGTTTTACTTTCTCATAGCTTGTTGTTTGAAATTGCCGACCATATCTATCATGAGAAATATATTTTCCATGAAAGATATATGTTGCATTAGTAAGTAGTTCATCAAAATATCCAATGAAAGTTATAGTTTTATTAATTTGAATATCTTTGTCATCTGTTTCATAAACCCTAAAAAGGCCAACTTTATAGCCAGCATCTGTTTCATAAATTGCTTTTCGATATTTTCCTTTAATATAACTCATATAAAAATTATAGCATATTTTTACTTAAAAAAAAGAATAAAAACTTATTCTTTATCTAGTCATACCTAATTCTAATGGTATTACTTTAATTGGAGGTTCTAAAATATAATCTTTGCCATATTTTTTACCAGTTAATTTTTCGGTTCTAGAAACAGCTTTATCTAAAACTTCTGTTAAACAATAATTAGTAATATCTTCTTGTCTTTTAATATCTTCTTCATTATAGAAACCTATTTGGTCATTTTGCATAGTCTCTAAATTATCCACCTCTTTAAATATTTGCACTAAAAGAGGTAATTCATCAGGAGCAGCTATTTCATGTGGACATTTACTAGATGAACCAATAATATATTGTCTTTCTCGCCAAAACATAATATTATTTGGATCAAGGTTAGATTCTGCTTGTTCAAAGGCTTCAGTAATAAAATGAGATTTTGTTTCCAAATCACTTGTTTCTCCAAGTTTATAAGTATAACCAAATATATCAAGCTTAGAAATTGGAACATCTAAATTAATATCTTGCCCAGCATATATTTCATTAGCTTTTTTGATATTATTATTCCGGCAGATTTTTTCTACTTCTGCATCTAATTTAGAAAAACCAATATATTTATTGGCGATTTCTTCCAAAGTATCTCCACGCTTAATTGTATAATGAATATTACCGGTTTGCTCAAGCTGCATAACTTGCTCTATTTGAGTTTGTTCTAATACAGCAGCTTTGGGCTCCATTTTACAGCCCGCAAGTGATGTCATCATAACCAGTGTTAGAGCTCCAGTTATAATTGATGCTTTTAAACCTTTATCTTTACTTTTTTTAATATTATCTCGATAAGCAGTTAATTTTAGATTAACTGCCTCATCATTGAAAGTTCCATTTACTTTGTATTCACCTATTGCTCTCATTTTTATCTCTCCTACTCTTTAAATAATTATACTCCGAGAACATCTTCTTTGTCAATTTTTATTATTTTTGCTTCATAATAAGTATTAGGAGTTAATTTTTTATTTATTTTTACTTTTAGATAGTTAGAAGTATGGCCAATTGATATATTATCTTTAACTTCCTCAATCAAAACCTTAAGTTTTTGATTAAGGAGTTTTTGATAGTACCTCTCTTCTAACATCCTTGAAACTTGATGCATTTCCTTACTTCTTATTTTCTTGTCAGAATCTGAGACAATGTTTTTCATTTTTGCTGCTACTGTATTATCTCTTTTTGAATATGGAAAAACATGAATCTTACCAAACTCTAATTTTAAAACTGTCTTTAGGCTATCTTGAAAGTCTTTTTCTGTTTCGGTGGGAAAACCAACTATTAAATCGGTTGTAATATTAATATCAGGTCTGATATTTCTAATATCATTTATAATTTTAAGATATTCTTCTAAATTATATTTACGATTCATTTCTTTTAATACTTTATCACTTCCACTTTGAAGAGGAATATGAAGATGATTACATATTTTAGGATTATTTTTAACTTCTTCTAAAAACTCTTGAGTTATTTCTGTTGCTTCAATACTACTAATTCTAATACGATCTAAGTTATCTATTTTACTTATTTCTTTAATTAGAGCAACTAAATTATAATTAGTACCCGCACCATAACTACCAGTATGAATACCTGTTAAAACAATTTCTTTATAACCACTATTTACTATATTCTTTATCTCTTTAACCGCTAAAGTAAAATTTTTATTTCTAATATTTCCTCTAATATAGGGAATAATACAATATGAACAATAGTTATTACAACCATCTTGAATTTTCACAAAAGCTCTTGTTCGACCGGAAAAGTTCTTAATATGCATATCTTCAAATAAGACTTTATTAAGATCATAAAATTTAACTATTTTATTTTTATTTTCTAGATAATCATTAAGATATTCTAAAATCTTACTCTTATCTTTATTGCCAAGTAAGATGTCTATTTCTAATTCTTTTAAGTCATCTTGATGCATTTGTGATGAACAACCACAAACTATTAGTATTGAGCTAGGATTAATTCTTTTTGCTTGTCTAATTAATTTTCGGCTCTTTGCATCACTTTGATTAGTAACTGTACAAGTATTTATTACTATAACATCTGGCGCATCATTTATAGATACTATATAATCATTATTATTTTCAAACTGCTCTTTTATTACCTGACTTTCATATAGGTTAACTTTACAGCCAAGTGTTTCAATACTTACTCGCATTTCATACTCCTTTAAACAAGCCTAGCGGTTTAAATTTTCTTGTAATTGTTTTAAAGCTTTTAAAAACGCTTCTTCTTTATCATACTGCATTAATTTAACTTCAAGTTTAGGTTCTTCTTCATTTTTAGTAACTGTTGTTAAATTAATTTTTTTGATACTTAGCTCAGGAATATCTGATGTGTATTCATCATCATAATCTATACCAACTTTATTTTTATTTTTAACTAATTCTTCATAACTAATAATTGCACTTTCTTCTTGCTCTACTTCATAATTAGTTAACGTTATTGCATCAGGTGTGTAATTTTCTAAAGATTTAGATACTGCCTCAATATCAAAAGTATCTGTGACTTCAGACTTAACTTCTTCTTTTTTTTCTTTTTCTTCAATTTCACTTAATTTAATTAAATATAAAATATATATAAATAAAACAATAAGTAAAAACGTTCCTATGAAGAAAAAATAATCTCCCATACTAAACGTATAAATAAAACCTCTAAAATTTGCTATTACTTCTTTCATCTCTTCACCAAAATTTCTTTCTATTATACTACAGGAATATTAATGCTGCAACTATTCCTAGTAAATTATTAAGGGCATGCGGTATTATTACAAAATAAATGTTTTTTTCTTTTAAATATATACATGCTAGGGCTACTCCTAGCGATACATATATAACTGATTGAAGAATTGCTAAGACCAAACTATGTTCAGTAGGAAAAACATGCATCACTCCAAAAATAAGTCCACTTATTAAAACATAAATTGTTGGGTTTTTAATTACTTTCCTAAATCCTAATCTAAAAATTCCTTCTTCAATAACTGGAGCAATTATTACTGATGATATTATCATCATAATAGGCACTACTTTAATTAATCCTTCTAAAAGGTTTTGATTATCACTTTGAGCAAAATCAACCTTTAATATTTCGGCTAAAATTGATGTAATAACCGATGCTCCTAGTTTAACTAAAAGCAGAACTCCAAATAATATAAAACATTTTTTAATATTTTTATTTAAATTAATTTTAAACTCGGTATAATCATTTTTAAAGCTTTTATAATATAAAGATAAGATTAATAAGAATAAAATAATACTTATTAAAGCATCAGCATATGCTGCTCCAGTACTACTAAAATCTTCTAAATTAAAACCTAATTTTAAAAATATAAAACTTATTATATATCCAATATTAAAAAAGATAAATAAGATACTTAGTAATTTAATTAAATTAATTATTCTTTCTTTCATACTAACTTCCAAATAATCTTATAAGTAAAACACTGCCAAACAAACTATAAAATAAAGCCGATATAATACTAAACCAAATATTTGTGTTATACTTGCGATATATGTAAGCAAGAGATGCATATAGAGTAAAGTAAGGAATTCCATTAATTAACATATAAATAACTGATGTTTTAGTACTTATAACAGCTATAGCAGCTCCAAATAGTCCACTTATAATAATCGATTTATTTTTCGAGGAAATTATCTGACTAATTCCTAAAACCCAAATAATACATTTAATACTTGGAATAATCAAAATATTTTTAAGCAAATTAAAGACAAAGTCAATATCAAAAGACTCATTAAAAATATTTTGATTATTTAAACCAACATAATTAACTTTAAAAGATATTGCTAAAGTATTGCCAATATAATTAGCTACTGCTATAAGTAAAGTAACAACTACAAAAAAAACAATAGACATTAATATATTAGGAAATATATTTCTTTTAAATCTTCTAAAATCTCTAGAAAGCTCTTCACGATAAAGAAAATAAATTAAAATAAATACTAAAACATAAAAAATTAATATTATAATACTTTCTGTAAGATAAGAATCACTTAAATTAACACCTAATTTGTTTAATCCTAAATAATAATAGTGTTCACCATAAGTAATTAAAAAGACTGCTAAAATAAGCTTGATTATATTCTTTCTCATTAGCCCTCCTATATTTATAATAAGCTATATCTTTATTTCAAACAATAATAAAAGTGTAAATTTATATATAATTTACACTTTTATGTACAAAAACTAGACATTTAAATCTGCATGTTTAATAATATAGACTTTTTTATTTTTATAAAATGCATAAAAAACTTCATCTGTAGTTATCTCCTGTTTCTTTAGATATAATCGAAGCCATAATTGACTTTTCTTAATATTTTTTAAAGTTTCTTTTTGAATTACTCCATCAACTATAATTGGTAGTGGGTATTTACCATCAGTTTTAAATAAATTATACTTAAAGATCGAAAGCTTGCCGTTATTTTCTAAGAATGCATATTCGACATCTTCAATACTTTTAATACTGCGCTGTCTTAAACTAAGAAGTAGATCATCAAGAGTATACCTTTGCTTAATCATTTCTTTATAATTAATTACTCCTTTATTTATTATTAAACTAGCTTTACCACTAAAGAAGCTCCTAAAGCCTCTTGATTTAATTGAAATATAGGCAAAAGCTATCTCAAAAGCAACTAGAATACTAATGGGAATAATTGTAAAGTAAATTGGATCTTCAATATTTTCAATACTAATAGCGCATAATTCAGCAATCATAATAGATACTATTACATCAATTATTCCGAGTTGCCCAATTTCTCTTTTACCCATTATTCGGTAACATAGAGTTACAAAAAAATAAAAAAAGATTGTCCGATATATAATAGATGCTAGTTCGATTTTAATCACCTAATATATTATGGACAATTTTCTTGATTTTTAATCAATTTTAAGGTTAGAATTATATAATGCTTTCTAAAATTTCTTTAAACTAAATATTATTAGCGTATTTAAATTTTACTTCTTTGAGAGTAATTTCATTTCCTGTAGAAACATCTATTTCAAGATTAATCTTTATACTTTTATCTTCTCTTATATCAGTAATTGAAATTAAATCAAATTTAACATTATCTAGTAAATTAAATATTATTTACTTTTTTATTTATAATCTTTTCATTTAATTTTTTTATAAACTCATCTAATGGAATTGAAATAGATTCTTCTTTTCCATATATTCTATAAGTTAAATTATTTGCATCAACTTCTTTATCCCCAATTATTATAGTAATTGGTATTTTATTAGTTTGGCTCTCTCTGATTTTATAAGATAACTTCTCTTCTCTTGCATCAAGTGATGTTCTAAAGCCTGATTCTTTAAATATACCTTCAAGTTTTTTAGAGTATTCTAAATGATATTCATTATTAACTGGTAAAATATTTATTTGGACTGGCGCAAGCCATAAAGGAAAAGCACCAGCAAAATGCTCAATTAAAAGCATGATAAATCTCTCGTAAGAACCTAAAATAGCTCTATGTACCATGACAGGATTTACTTTATCTCCGTTTTCATCAGTGTAAACTAATTCAAACCTTTTTGGTGTAGCAAAATCTAATTGAACCGTAGGTATTTGTATTTCTCTTCCTAAAGCATCTTTAAACATAAAATCAAGTTTAGGACCATATAATGCTGCTTCACCTTCACATTTTTTAGCATCTAGTTTTAATTCGCTTGATATTTCCTCAAGCATTGACTCACATATATCCCAGTCTTTAGAATCGCCAATATATTTTTCTGGATGACTATAATCTCTTACAGATAAAGATACCCAGTGATTACCCCATAATCCTAAAGAACTATAAAAATCCTTAATTATATTTACTAAGTTTACTATTTCTTGCTTAACTTGATTAATAGTGCAAAATGAATGACCATCCTCAACTGTTATAGCATAAACTCTCCCTAACCCACCTACAGCTCCTTGTAATTCTGCTCTATGCATTTTATCAGATTCCATATATCTTATTGGTAAATCTCGATAAGATCTCATTTTTGATGCATATAACTGGGTATGGTGAGGACAAAGAACTGGTTTTAATACCATATTATGTCCTTTTTTACTTGTAACATGAAATAGTTCTTCAGAAAATTTTGATGCATGCCCTGAAATTTCAAACAACTTAACATTAGCTAAATGAGGGTTATACACTTTTTGCCAACCATAACTTTTACAAATTCTTTCCACTTCTTTTTGTAATTCTTCTTTTATTATTGTTCCTTTTGGTGTATAAAGAGGTAGCCCTGGACCTACCAAATCTGAAAAACAAAATAAATCAAGTTCTTTTCCAAGTTTTCGATGATCTCTTTTTTTAGCTTCTTCTAAGAAATTTAAATAATCACTTAAATCTTCAGATGTTTCAAAACAGATTCCATATATTCTTTGAAGCATTTTATTATTTGCATTCCCTTTCCAGTAAGCACCAGATGTTCTTAGAAGTTTAAAATGTTTTAATTCTTTAACAGTCTCAACATGAGGTCCACGGCAAAGGTCAGTAAAATCTCCTTGAGAATATATACTAATTACTTCTTCTTCCATATTATAAATTAAATCAAGTTTGTAAGGATCATTTGAAAATTCTTTTAAGGCTTCTTCTTTAGTTATTTCTTTTCTAAAGATTCTTTTTCCGTCTTTGGAAATCTTTTTCATTTCTCTTGCAATTTTTTCTAAATCTTCTTCTTTTATTACTTCATCACCTAAATCAATATCATAATAAAATCCCTCACTAGTAACTGGTCCGACCCAAAATAATGCTTTTGGGTATAAATGTTTAACAGCTTGGGCAAGTAAATGAGCGCAGCTATGATTAATAATATTTAACCCTTTATCTTCTTTAATGTTTTTCATAAAATTCCTCTTTCTTTCTAAACAAAAAAAGACAGTACAAGGAGTGATTATATCACGGTACCATCCTTTATTTATCTCTTAAACCTTTTAACGCAAGGTTATTCGTAAATTTTTAATTTCTCTCATAAGGTAGTAATTATCAAATATTATTATTATTAGCTTTCCACCAAGTGCTAACTCTCTATAAATAATTATTTAATATCATGTCCTTCTCATTGATTTAATAAATTCTACCATATATTTTATAAGTTTTCAAGGGCGATAAATTTCAGTTATTTTATGAAATGTTACTACTAAGAAAACCAATAGTTATTTTTAATTTATTTCCATGACAAAAAGAATTTATATAATACATTTTTTTTTGATTCTTAAAAAATAACTTATTAA
>Ga0265294_10002806_pt1 | contig 22651 bp, 23 predicted proteins | sample MunlanPumphouse3_FD_192504 | JGI IMG/M metagenome (GOLD analysis project Ga0265294, IMG submission 192504) | Groundwater microbial communities from a municipal landfill in Southern Ontario, Canada - Pumphouse #3 | ecosystem: Environmental > Aquatic > Deep subsurface > Groundwater | place... | reverse complement strand
AGAATCTCCTCATCAGACAATACAGCAACCATTAAGTCGTGGGTTGATGTATCAATGAAGAGATACTTCATAATACCGCCTCACATATATCTTCATATATTTTTCCATAAGGCTTAAAAATAAAAATTCTTGTATCCTCATCAATTACCTTAATTTTTATTTCTAAACGTTCTTTAGGCAAATAATCACGAATTGTATCAGCCCACTCAATAATTACAACACCATCTTTGTTATAGTATTCCTCTAAACCAAGGCTACTTACATCGCCATCCAAGCGATAAACATCCATATGAAAAAGTGGCAACTCTCCAACATTATATTCTTTTATTATATTAAATGTTGGAGAAGTAATTACTTCTTCTATTCCAAGAGAGGAAGCAAACCCTTTCGCAAATACTGTTTTACCACTTCCTAAATATCCTTCTAGACAAATAACCATATTAGGAAATTTTTCTGCTTCAACATTCTGTGCTAATGCAATTGTCTCAGTTTCATTTCTTGTTGTAACTTTATATTCCATAACTATCACCTATTATATTATAGCATCTTAATTTTAGTTTATACAACCATTTTTCGCTAAAAAGAAAAAAGCAAAGATTTAATCTTTGCTTTTGTTTATAAAACTATTACTTTTGAATTTTTTTAGTTACACCTGTATATATCCAACCGTTTTCTGCATTTGTGTTTGACCACTTATATTCAGTATTAATTTCGGTTCTTACATAACCAGCAGGTAAAGTTAATACCCAATCCGGTGTATATACCTTCGTTGTATCACCAGGAATAGTCTTTTGATCTACCATTGTATATCCCTTTTCATATGAATTATAAGTCCATTTGCTGTCTTCAACATATGTACGATAATCATATTGAGCTGTCTTAGTTGCTGCTCTACTTCTTACATCTGTCGACGTATTCAATTGAGCTGAACTATAATGTGTTTTAGTTTTAGGAGTTACAATAGGTGCTGTTGTAGTAGTATTTGATGAACTATTCAATTTTGCAGGAACATAACTATATGTTGTAGTAGGTGTACTAGTTGGACTAGCATAAACCGTGCTATAAGAAGCTACATTCTTGTAAATCTTATATGTGTATACATAATATGAAGCACATGCATTACAATCTTTAACAGATCTAGCACCAGTACTTACATAACTATATGTAGAATTACTTGAAGGAATATATTTTCCTTCACCAGTACCTTGATATACTTTAGATGTTCCATTATATACACTCTTAGAACATGAACTACCACTTTGTGAATATCCTGATGGACATGAGTAACTATATGTTACATTAGCAACCTTACATTGACTACCCACTAATGTGCCAGTTGTACAATAGTAGCTACTAGTAGAATCTTCTTTTGAACATTTCGTGTTAGAACCACTACCACTTTGTGAATATCCTGATGGACATGAATAACTGTATGTTGTAGTTGTAGTTTTACATTGACTACCTACCAATGTGCCTTCTGAACATGTATATTCATAATCTGTATCATATTTATAACAAGTATCGCCTTGTCTATCCCCATAACCTGACGGACATGAATAGTCATAACCTTTAAATACCGTTTCAGTTCCATATTTCACATGTTTATATTGTGTTGTAGCTGCTGTTGTATTAGTTGTATAACCTTTATACCAATCTCTTTTTAATTGATACATGGTTACATATTCAACAACAGGTTTTTTAACAGGATCTTTCTTAACAGGTTGTTTTACAACTGTTTTTGTAGTCTTTTTAACTGTCGGAGCTACGGCAACAGGAGCTTCCTCCTCAACACATTTGTCTCCACAAAGGTCATAACAACCCATATATTCAATTACATAATCAGACTTATTAGAACATGTTAAATTAGTTTTAACAATATATTCGGTATCTGATTTCATTATTTCGACAAATGATGCTTGACCATCACATAAAACGTCATCTGAATCTGCTATTGGTAATAATAATTTCATTGCAAGCATTTCATTTAATGTCATTCTAACAGAGTCATTTACATCTTTAGGCAATCTCTCAACTGTGTAATAACTCTTAGCTGCATCTTTCATAGTTTCAATGTTGTCTGCATAAATCCTATCATAAACAGGTTTTAAATTTGGCATTGGAAATAACCACATCAACAAGAAAACAAATAATACAACTAATATTATTTTTAAAATAAAATCTTTTACTGAGAATCCACTTTCATTATACATATCAAAAACCCCCTTTTGATTTATTGGGCATTATAATAGCACAAGAGTTACATTTTGTCAACTTTTTTCTTTCTTAAAATTCAAAATGTTACTTATTCAACTATAATTTTACATGATTATATATCTTTTGTCTATACATTATATGATAAAACATAAGAAATATTAGATATTAATATTTACACAATAACAGTCTAGATTAATCTAGACTGTTATTATTTTTTATTCAATTTCAATTTTCTTGCTATTTGGAAGTTCCTCTTTTTTAGGTACAATAATCTTTAGAGTTCCATCTTTAAATTCAGCTTTAACGTTGTCTTCATCAATATTTCCTAAATAAAATTGTCTTTCATATGAGCTGGAATATCTTTCACGACGAAGATAATTTTTATCCTCTTCCTTTTTTTCTTCTTCCTTAGACGCACTTATTAATAAGTATCCGTCCTCAGCTTCAACGTTAATATCTTCCTTTTTAAAGCCTGGAATATCGGCCTCTAAGAAAAAAGTATTGTCTTTTTCATAGATGTCACATTTTAAATTATTTGTACCTAAGATAAGGAAATCATCAAACAGATTATCCCAATATAGTCTTCTTGGAATTAAATTCATTCTATCTCACCTTCCATTATCATTATAACACAACTTTTAGCACTCACAAAGAGAGAGCGCTATTTTTCTAAACTTTATACAAAAGCCTTTATTATTAAAAATATATTTAGGATTATTATTAATGTTGTTATTATTATACCTAGTGTTTTTACTACTCTGGTATTAGTAAAGACTCCCATCACCTCTTTTTTACTAGTTATGATTAAGAGAGGAATAACAGCCATAGGCAAAATAAAACTCAAACTGACCTGGCTAAAAATTAGGGCTTGCATTGGATTTACTCCACTCAGTATTACCAACAGAGCAGGAACCATTGTAATAAACCTTTTCCAATTGCTAGATATTTTTACATTGATAAATCCATCCATTACTGATTCTCCAGCCATAGTCCCCACAACAGATGAAGAGAAGCCTGAAGCTAATAACGCTATACCAAAAGCTGTACTGGATAAAATACCTAATAATGGTTCAAGCGATTGATGTGCCAATTCAATTGAATCAACAACAAGGCATTGTGTATAAAAAACCGAAGCCGAGACAATGAGCATAGATGCATTTACAAGAAAGGCAATGTTCATAGCTATAGCTATATCTATTTTTTCCATCTTCAAATGCCTTCTTTTTTCATTGACGTCATTAGTTTTGTTGCGTGATTGTACCAATTGTGAATGAAGAAATATTACATGGGGCATAACAGTAGCTCCAAGCATACCAACAGCAATTAATAATGCCTCACTGTTGGGTATTGAAGGCATTATAGAATGAATTCCCACTTCTATCCAATCAGGTTCAGCTAAAAACATTTCCACACCATAACCTATACATATTATTGCAACAAAAACAGTAATAATTATTTCAATTACCTTCTGACCATATTTTTGCATTGAAACTATCATAAATGTAATAATACATGTTAATAATCCTGCTATCGGTAAAGGAATTCTAAATAAAAGATACAACCCTAATGCCCCACCTAGGAATTCCGCCATCGTTGTCGCTATCGCAGCCAACTCTGCAAAAACCCAAAGCAACACGTTAGTTTTCTTAGTAAACTCTTCCCTACACATTTCAGGTAAATTTTTTCCTGTTGCGATACCTAATTTAGCCGAATTGATTTGCAAAAATATTGCCATAAGATTACTAGCTAAAATTACCCACAATAAATCATAATTTAAAAGAGAGCCCCCTGTGATATTGGTTGCAAAATTACCAGGGTCAACATATGCAACACTAATAATAAAAGCAGGCCCTAGATACTTAAAAATATTTTTTATATAATTCTTTTTACCATACAAATTCATAATTCACTCCTATAGTTTAAAAAAGTTAATTGCAACTAACCTTATTAGACTATACTAATTTATGAAAAGTCCGTTTATCTGTCTATGCCTTTATCATGGTTTATAATAATTTAGCATATATTTTAAATCAAAAGGAGCTCATAATGGAAAAGCAAGAATTTCACACCTTCGATAAATACATGAAACAAACGGATAAAAAGATGACCGCTGCAATGGAAGATTATTTGGAGATGATCTCCAGATTATCTAAAGAAAATGGATTTACAAGAGTCAATGAACTTGCTAATGCCCTAAATGTTCAACCTCCGTCAGCAACAATGATGGTCCAAAAACTTTCTAAATTAAAACTTTTGAAATATGAAAAGTATGGCCTTATTATATTAGAGAAAAAAGGGGCCAAATTAGGTGACTTCTTGTTAAAAAGACACCAAATAATAGAAGATTTATTGACTGTTCTCGGAGTTGATTCTAATACCGTATTAGAGGAAACCGAAAAAATGGAACACACTATTAGTAATGGAACATTAATCTGTTTCAATAGATTCATTTCATTTTTAGAAGATAAACCCAACATAAAAAAAATGATTGCCAATTATAAGCAATCATAATATTTTTAACCTTGGTTATTATTTGCATGTTTCTTACTTAATTTGATTTTTCTAATAGGTCTGTTTTCTAACTCGATAGCCTCTTGTTGAAGCCTAAAAATTTCTTGTTGCCAAATCAATCTAGCATCAAGAAGTTTTTTTCGATCTATTTTTTCTTTCTCATCTAATATATCAAGTGAAAGCTGATTACCGTATACTATCCTACTTCTCCTAAAAATACGTGGTTGTTCAATAAAAACAGGTACAATTGGAGTTTTTGAAAGAGCTGATATAACAAAAGCTCCTTCTTTTATCCTAGCTAAAGCATTTTTATTAATATCGGATATAGTTCCCTGAGGAAATAACATAAATACTTTATGTTCTGATCCTTCTTTAAGATATCGAACAGCTTGCATAATTTCCCTGGCAGAATGTTTGCTTCTGTCAACACTAACAACATCCATTTTATTCAGAAATTTAGCCATTAATTTGTTTTTAAATAATTTCTTTTTCGCCATTATTCGTATATTGTTATTTGATGTCCATAAAACAGGTCCGTCAAAATCACTTGTATGATTGGGACATAAAATATAAGAATTATCTTTCAATTTATCTTTATTATATTCTTTTATTTTTAACAATAATTTATGTAGAACGATATAGCCCATTTTCCTGATGTTATCTTTATTCACTATATATTCCCCCTATATATTAATTAAATAGCATTAATCGCTATCTAAAATAGATTATACTTTACCAGCATAAATTTTTCAAGACGCATAGCAATCAACCCTCATTATATAAAGTTTTCAACACTTAAAGACATCTGTATTACTTCGTTATTTTTAATCTTAATATAATATAGCAAGGAGGTTAGTGCATTCATGACTCGTTGTGTAAGTAGATTTTTATTACCAATTCTTTTATTTTACCTTGGTTTCTTATTGCTAGGAGCACTAGTTGGACTAGCGATAGGTTTAGCTATCTCGGCAGTACTTGTTTCTGTTGTTATAGGATTTTTCGTCGGATTTGCAGTTGCAATAATTGTAAATGCAATTACATTAATTATTATTAATAGGACTTGCTATACCATTGAACCACATAATTGTATTAATTAAATATAATGATATAATTAGTTCCAAGCAAAAAACTGTAGAAGTTTTCTACAGTTTTTAAAATTTTTCAAGGTTAATTATATTATTTTTCAATATAGAAAAAACCATTGTTTAATTCTTTTTAATAACTTTCTTTTAACACTTCTAACAAATTATCTAACATGAAAAAATCTCTTATACTATCATATCAAAAAGACTTATGATTTCCCACAAGTCTTTATTTATTTTTTGGAGGGGCCAATCAGATTTGAACTGACGCTCAGGGAGTTGCAGTCCCTTGCCTTACCACTTGGCTATAGCCCCATATGTATACTAGTATTATATCAAAGATTATTTGGTTGAGCAATATAATAGAACGACAATTATTTAATTACCCTTATAATTTATTAATAAATGATAAAGAAGTGATAAAACTATCACTTCTTATTTTAATATTTCTTTAATTGCTAACCACTCTTTATATCCACCTTCTATTAAATATACATCATAGCCCAAGTCTGATAAAAACTCACATACACGCATACTTCTTAAGCTAGTCTCGCAATATATATAATATTTTTTATGAATACTTAAATATTTTTCGCAGTTATCTACAAGAGTGCCCGCTGGGATATTTGTCGCTTTAGAAATACATCCTCGCCTATATTCATCAGGTTCTCTCACATCAATAATAATTGGATCTTTAATTTTAAATAGTTCAGTCAATTTTATTTTCTTATACATCCTACCACCTTCTAGTAGCATTATATGTAGTTAAAAAACATTTGATTAAAGCATATTATTCATCATCATCACTAAAGAAGTCATCAAAGAACTGGTCATCAGTATTTTCATCCTCGTAAGTTGAATTCATTATTTTATCAATATCAGGATTAATATTAACAATAGTTTCTTCTTCCTCAACCTCTGGTTCTATAAATTGAGGATTCGTAACAACAGGCTTTTGTTCAACAGCCATAGGTTCAACAGGTTTTATATCTTCGATCACTGGATTGACAGGTGGGGTTGGAACAAACTGTGGTTTAGTCGGCTCTGCTTGTGTTCTGTTCGCTGAAGCATTCGTTGCTGCAGCGTTATTTTCCTCTTCTCTTTTTTCCTCAGCCTCTAATTCAGCAATCTTAGCATCAATTTTCTTAATTAAATCATCTACATTAAATGAATCATCACCATTAAACATATTAGCTTTATTACGATTGCTAAAAAAGTTCTGATTATATCCTGCATTTGGTTGTGGAGTAGCATCAAGATTATGCTTTCCTAATTGATTGTTTGGTGGTAAAAATTGAGATGGATCAGTATTACCCATAGCAGGATTCATCCCTCCCGCAAAACGTGGATCAAACATATTAGGGCTAAACACATTACCATTTGGATATGCATTCATCCTTTGATTGTTAACAAATTCTTTTATATCAAATAGTTTAACAATTCTTTTTTGGCGCACTGGATAATTAATTTGAGTTGACTTAGGCTCATTAAAATCATATTCCCACATACCTGGTAGTTTTGTCTTTAATGGATATGATCTATCTTTGATAATTATTGCGTCACCCATTTTCAATCTTTGTAATTCACTTATACTAATCAACGGTTTATCTTTATCTGGGTCTTTATCGCCCTTACCTTTTACCTTCTTTTCTCCGCAAAGTTTACTTATTTCTTCTAAGGCCTTAAGCTCTTTACTCATTAAATAAACTAAATTAGCACAGTTGCCTTTAATTGTTTCTGCATCATCAGCGCCATATACTTGATTTAATTGAGAAAAGTTTTGGATTACTAAATTAAAACGAATTTGACGACTGCGAGCCGCAGTAATCATGGTTGTAACATCTCTTAAAGGCGGCATATTAGCAAACTCATCCAAGATAAAGTTTGTCCTAATAGGAAGTTTACCATTATTATCCTGAGCTACATCAATCAATGTTTCATAACATTGTTTTATAAAAATTGTTGCTAAAGCATGATACGTCTTTTTCTCATCTTGTATAATGATAAATACTGCTGTTTTTCTACGGCCAATATCTTTCATATCAAAATCACTATATGATAACATTTCAGATAGATGCTCAGTCGTTGCAAAAATCTTAATTTTTTGTCTAAACACTGATAATATACTGTTTTTTGTATCTTGAGGTGCATTAATTGTTCCTGAAGCATTTATATATATTGGCTTTGAAGGGTCCTTGCTCGAAAAATATTCCTTAGCATAGACTGATCCCCCGTATTTTTCTTCACCAGCTGCACTCATATAACTGATTGAATTTAAATTAATTTCTTCCTCTTTAGCGTCTTCAAAAAGACCTAACGCTAATCCTGTAAAGTAGTCAGCTGATGAGTTTTGCCAAAATGGATCATCTGTTTTGTCATCATGAAGGAGACTTATCGCTAAATCCGCTAATAACTCATTAGCTTTATCTGATTCTTCTTTATATAATTGATATGGTAAAGTAAGTGGATTCCATGCATTACCTTTTTCAGGATTACGTAAGTTTAATAAAACAATATTATAACCTTTAGCCATAAGCATTGTAGAGTTTTCCTCATAAAGTTCGCCTTTAGGGTCTGTTAGAATCATTGATTCGCCCTTTTTAGCTAAAATCTTAATTAATGGATTAATTAATCTTGTTGTTTTACCACTACCTGTTGAACCCATTATCAAGGTATGCGCTTCACTATCATCTACCCATACTCTTTTGCCTTTAACAAGTAACGGAATACCAGCATAAGGAAGCGTTGGTTGCGATACGTTAACCTCTTTAAGTTTTGTTTTTATTTCCTCATCTTTTGCCCATCTAGAATAATCGCTCTTTTCAGGTTTCCCCGTTTGGAAGCCAAACCCTTTTTCCTTATCCCAAAAATAACTTGAAACAGAAACAATAATTCCTACTAGTGACAAAATATAAAAAATTAAAGTAGGGCCAATAAATTGTGGCGAAAAAGCCTCTATTGGATTCCAACCATAAAAAGTAGTTCTTTGTGCTAAAGATGCTAAATTTAAAATTGCAATAGCTACTAAGTACAAAAGAAACACGGCAAATATTACAAAATAGATTATATCTTTAGTATCAGCTCTAAATTTAAATTTCATATAAATCGCACTCCTATATTTTATTTATTCCTCTTATTTTTTTGGATATAACAAGAACAATAACACTTGCTGTCAAAATAATTCCTACTGCTATTAATATACCATAACTTATGCCAATATTCAAAATATATAAGGTATCACTAAGTCTATTTTTTTCAAAACTTAACATAATATTAGCAGATCTATGATCTTTATCAATTTTCCAACTGTAAATATTACCAGTTTTTGTATCTGAATTTGTATTGATTATTTTATATGGTAATTCTATATTTATAGTCATATTTTCAGGAATAATGGTATAAGCCATATCGTTAGTATCATATATATCGTCAGATACAATTATATTAAAATTAACAGTATCCGCAGTCTCAGTAATGGTATAATTATCGATTAAATCGAGAAAAACATTACTTTGTTCTTTATATTCATTTAATGAATTATAATTTCTGACAACTTTATTGCCTATTCTGGTATCCTCTGATATTGCGCTATATTCATATAACTCATCATAACGACTAGAAAATGCAACTGATATTCTATCAAGTAAATAATCGTGAGCTAAATCATTAAAATATTTATCTTCTAGTGCAACAACTTCTTCGGTAACAGTTAAATCTTTATTAATCTTTAAGTCATATGCAACATCGCAACCAGATAATAAAAATATGCACATCACCATCAATATTAACTTTTTTAAATTTAGCAATTTCATCACACCCTCTATAAATATATTTATTTACCTACTTAGCATAGTCGCTTATATCTAAACCACTTATATCAGTAATGTTCCCATAATAGAAATGGTTTAATATGGAAGTATAATCATATCCATGATTATTTGCCATGTTATTAGCTCCCCATTGACTCATTCCTCTACCATGTCCACATATGTTACTTCCATTTGGTCGACAGTTGCTCGTTGTAGCATACGATGCAACATTTTCACATCCTGATGATAGTTCTGGCAATTTGCAGACATATCCGCTACCTCTAGTTTTATAGCCATCATTTGCTGCGTAGCTTGAATATTCGGACGAAAACATCTTCCCTTTACTGGTTACTAATACTTGCCCACGGCTTCCTTCCAAGGCTGATATTAATTTAGACTGAGCCTCAGCACTAGATGAACATAAACCATTTAAATTAAATGTTTGAGTTGCTTCACTTGCTGCCCCTACATTAACAACTATTTGATTCTGTGCTTCTTGTATAGAATAACTAAATCTTTGGCTACCAAATGTATATGTCCTTGCTGCTACCATTTGAGCTTTTATTGCTTCTATATTAAATGAACCACCCATCTCGTTTATAGCAACACCTAAAATATACTGTTCTAATGGTATTGGTGCCATGCCATTTACTTCTACATTTATCGTATAAGACGATTTGCCCCATTTTGCGTATGTAGGGCTTATCGCAACTGGAGCATTTCTATTAGCACAATCAACAGACATAACTGAACAACCAGCATTTGCGTTTATCGACTTTGGATTAGAAAATAAGTTGCCCGGGTTTAAAGGGTTTTGATTGGCATCTTCATATTGGAAGTGAAGGTGCGTCCCACTAGAATTACCGGTATTGCCCATAACACCTATTATCTGTCCTGCTTCAACCTCATCACCAACATTAACAGAAACACTAGATAAATGCATATATGTTGTTCTAAACTGTATGCCTTCTATTTCGTGTGTTATTACAATATAATTACCGGCACCTTTTTTGTTACAATCACCATTGTAACAGTTAAAGGATGGCGAAAGGGAACCTTGGGCCACCAAAATAATCCCTTTTGCTGCCGCTCTAATATTTAAATCTGAAGAAGCGGAAACTACATCTATCCCTTTATGGGCAGACTTTTGACCATTGCTTAATGACCGATAAGGTGAAAAACAAGAAGTTATTATGTAATTACCTTTCCCATCACTCCCTATAGTAGGATCGACGGGAACAACCATGTTCTTCAATAAATTATATGGTATTGCCCCATATACATTCTGTGCAACTGCTGCGGGGGTATCAAATAAGTTATAATAAAGAATAGATAAATTGTGAATACTATATACTATTTGTTTGAGTCTTTCTTTCTTCTCTTCAATATCAGTTATTTCAGTAGGAAAATTGTATTCTTCACTGCTAACAATATAACCATCATCGGGATCACTAAGATATTCATTGTATTTATCTGGCTCTTGTCTATAATCATATTTCTTTATGCTTGAACCACTGTGACAATGCTCATCTTTATGAAAGGTTCCCGGAAAAGGATAAAGCACTTCAGGTTCACCAATCTGATCACCCTGTACATAGTGTGTTTTAGGGCCATCGGCAGTCTCTACCGTAACACCTATACATTCATATTTAGTAATTACCTCCGATATACTATGTTCAAATAAATCTGGAACTTTCTCTATTTTAGCTTTCCAAAAGTCATATTGCTCTTCCTCTGAAGCACATTCTGTACCTTCTGCATCAATTCCATTTACACAGGCAACCACTTTTTCATTAAAACTTATTTCAAGTGGATAGTGAACAGTAGCTAAAATAAGAGGGGCATCGACTTCAACGCCACCTGTATAATAGTAAAATTTATAATACTTAGCTACCTCATTATTAAACTCTTCCTCTTTCAACTGAACTGTAGTCATATCAATCACTTGAAATCCTCGACCGCTAAAAAAGTTTTTTGTTTTTTCAACAAAAACAATAACAAACCTTTTAAAGTTATCTATTTTTTCTAAGGCTTGGGTTACAGGCATCATAAACATCATAATTATTATAACTACTGTAAAAAGAAAAAGAAAAAATGGTGCCAAAAAGGAAATTATATATATAAGTGCCTTATTTTTAATTTTAGAACTTAGAGCCTTTTTTGCTTTTTCATATAATTCGTTCATATAAAATCACCTACTTCAACGCGCGTTTTGTTTTAATAATCTGTCATAATTTATACAAGATATAAAGAAACCTTTATATCTTGTTGTTAATGTTAAAAACCTCCGCCACTACCAAATGATTCTAATTCAGCCTCAGTAGCGACAACATTTATTCTCATTCTTCTATTTCCACAAACAAAGAGTGCTTCTCCTTGTCCATATCTCTTGATACTTTCTTTTTCATTATCATTTAAATCAATTAAGTTTGACAGGTCCTCAACAGCTTGTTTTTTAAGTCCCATAACAATGTAATATGAGGCATTATCAAAGATAGCCTTACCTTGAGTGATAACCATTGCATCAGTAAAATCACTCGGTTGTTGTGTAATAATAATCGTACCTGTATTATATTTTCTTGCACGTCTTTGTACTTGTGCTAAAAATTCAGCACCTAAAGTATTATTACCGCTTAACAATACGTGGGCTTCATCAACTGATAAAACTGTGTTTACACTTTTATCAAGGCATAAGCCCCATGCATATTTTAGAATATTGAAGAACAAGGCATTTCTAATATTGACATCAGTATTCATTACCTCTTTAATATTAAAAACTATTATATTGTTTTCTGTATCAGTTATTGTTGTGTGTCCATCAAAATAATATTTTAATTCTTTAGTCAAAGGTCTAATTTTTAACTCAAGACGTTCCATAATGTCACTCTCGTGTGTCTTTTCCATATATTGACTCATGCGACCTTTAATTGTTGCATAAACATCTGAAAAAGTTGGATAATCCTTAGTTGTAAATTTAGAAAAATCAGTATTGAAATCTATCCCAAAACGTTTATATGTATCTTGAACAACCTCACTAAAAAGTGTTAATACATCTTCCTCAATACTTGGGTCATAATATTTCATAAATGCTTTTAAAAATTGTAGCGTTTTTGTTAAAACCGTATAACCAAGGCCTTGAGCAATTTCTTCTTCATCTGCATCAAGGACTATTTCGAGTGGGTTAACCATCCCGAAGTCTCCACCTTTTCCAAGGTCAACAAAATTACCACCATATAAATTACACATATCCTCAAGTTCACCTTCTGGATCAATTGCGACAACTTTATAAGCATTTCTTATATGTGTTCTAAGCATTAACTTAGCTGTTGTTGATTTACCAGAACCAGAAGTACCTAAAATAATAAGGTTAGCGTTATTGCGGTTATTTTCTTTCTTAATTTGAAATAAGAATTGATTAAATAAAATAACACCACCAGAGAAGTCAACACCAAGTAACGCAGCTAAGCCAGGATCTTTTATACTATCAAAAATAAATGGATACATTGCTGCTATTGTAACTGAAGGAATAGGTGTTCCTATACGATCTTCAATATCTTGTTTAGGGAATATCGGAACAATTGATTTTAAAACCTTCTCTTGTTCAAAACGAAGAGGAATTGCCTTTAATTCCATTGCCGTCATATAATTCTTCACATTTACTTTTTTTAATTCTAATTCTTCCTTACTATCAGCCGTAATCATTACGTGCATTTGGAAATCAAAAATACGAGCTTGACTACTTGCTAACATACTAATAAAATATTCAAGAGATTCCATATCTTGTCTAAGTCTTTCCTGAACAGTTCTATCTCTTTCTTCTTGATATTTAGCTTTTAAATCAGCAATCTGACGATTAATCATTTTTGATAAAACACCAAAATCAATAGGGATATGCTTAATAACAATCTTGATACCAGACATTGTTGTCAATGATGCTAAAAAACCTGCTGTTATTACTTTTGGATATGCAATAACAGTTAAAATTGTTGAATATTTATCACTGATAACAAAATCACCCGAGTTAAAATTTAATCCTTTCGGAGCTAATTGTGATTTTAGATTCATAAAGGCATCACCGTCCCAAACTCTGTAGTATTACCTCCATTTAAGAAATTATCTAAAATAACTCTTAAATCATCATTAGTTGTTTGTGAACAATTAAGACCACAAGCTGCTAAATTATTTATGATCGCCCTAATGCGTTTTCCAATAATTTCAGGATTTTTTTCTTTAAATAAAAGATAATACTCCGTGTCAACAACATTGTTACTTGCAAAATCATTAGCTTTTTCAACATCTTGAGCAATTAATTTTCTAATTTGATTATTTTGGACATTATTATACAAAAGTTGTAATTGCGATAGATATAATGTAATATCAACCGGTCTATCTGCCACCATTAACCAAAATTCATAATCTAGACTATTGTAAAAGTTTTTTAAATTACTAATAATACTAGACTGTGATTCTTCATCTAAAATGAAGATGTTACGTGGTATTATTTTAACACCTGTTACTTTTGTGTTATCATCTAGTACAATCATACCATTAGTAATTGATTTTACAGGTATCCAGTCTTCAGTATATTTACTTCTTGTCTTCTTGTCTTTCATTTGTACACCAACCTTTCCATATAAATACTCTCCTATCACTAAAGAACCTTAAAGCACTAGTAATTACCGTTAAAACATTATGATAATTAGGTATCGGTAAAACCAAAAACGTACATGTTAGAGCAGGGGCTAAAGCAATAAGCGTTATTGGTAATGTTTCGATAGGTAGTATAAAAAGTAATATCATTGTAACACTAATACCCGACAGGAACAAAATAAGATCAAATGGGGTAAATACATTAAACATTAATGCACCACTTTTTGTGTTAGCAGGGATTAAAAAATTACCATGCACTATATATCACACTCCTTTTATTTTATTATAAACGTCCAGCACTTTTGCCACGTTTATATGCTTTATAAGTTTCAGCATCCTTACTATTACCAGGGCCCTCTAAATTTGTATTAAATTTAGTTTCTGCTGTTGAGAAGGCTTTCTCTGCCGTCTCTAGACTTACTGTGGTTGTCTGCAAATCTCTTTGAACACCTTCAAGATTTCCTCTAGCATCTGTATATGCTGTCTGAGCGTCACCCAACTCTCTTTCTGCACCTTGAAATACAGATACAGCAGAACTATAACCAGTATTAGCAGCCTCATATTCACCACCGGCAGCCATATATGTGTCATATTCTCTCTTAGCTGCTGAATATGTAGGTGAAATAATATTTGGATCTGAAGGTCTAAGACTATCCATATCCTGTTTTAGTTTTGCAGCTCTAGCTTGAGCCGAATCGCGAGTTGCTTTAGCTGCAGCAAGTCCCTGACTAGCTTGTGTATACTTGTTATTAGCATTAGCCATTGTATCAGATGATGTTTTATATTTTAATTGACTGTCAGAATAATTGTTTCTATGTCTTGCCATAGCCTCCTTTTGTTGTTTTACAGCTTCCTTCTTAGCTGCCATAGCTTGATAATCTGCCCTTACTCCTTGATCCTTAAACATTGCACTCTCATCCCCGCCAGCTTTATCTATTGCTTTCTTTATAACAGCTTCTTGACCGGCCACACCAGAAAAAGCTGTTGTACCGCCTACCAAGCCAGAACCTATTGCAGCGGCAAACTTATTATCAAAAATTTTGGAATCAGTAAGCTTAGGAACAGGAATCTTAGCAGCAGCTGCCGCTCTACCCTCTTTTGCGCCAGCTCTAAAACTTCCACCTCTTAATTTAGCACCAATTCCTCCTCCTAGAGCACCACCAACACCAGCTAATTTATTTGCACCTATTGCAAGTCCTGCGTTAGCACCTGCTGTTATCCCTGCGGCTGCAAGACCACCAACTACTGGTACAGCACCTAGTTTTTTCATTGGGTTCAGTGTTCCAATAGAACCTTCTTCTAAATTAAACATATTTTTCAACATAACAGGAGCTTCCTTAGCAAACATCAATGCACCAAATATAATAAATATTTTAATAAATGCCGCTTCAACACTGTCCATCGATTCAAAGATAAGAGACGTATTTAATATACCTAAGACATATACAACAAATGTAATTGCTAATATTCTTACAAATAAATTTATATATGTAGATGTACACATCTTTAGCCACCTATTGAATATTCCACCATCTGGCTCAATATAACCTATGACAGCAACCGGTGCAATAAGTTGCAAAAATCCTAATTTTACTACTCGAACTGCAATATCAAATATAAAAATTACTAACATCGCTAATATAAATCCACCAGCTATAGTTGAAATGCCAAACGTATATGAATATTTATAGATTTCGCCTTCATTACTATTAACAGCTCCCGTTTCATCATTCAAGTGTTTTAATAACCAGTCAAAATTACTAGCGGTTTTGGTTTCACTATCAGGAGTTTTAGGAGGAAAGGCTTTTTTGAAGCCTTGTTCATCTAATTCATTTTGACAAGCATTTCCTGTCCCTGTTGAATTTGGGTTACACATAAAAAACGCTTTGAATGCCATTTCTCCCATCTGTTGCCCAGGATCCTGATCATATTTGTGATCACTACCTAGAATTATCTTGCCTATTAAACCTTGGTTTATTATAACTGCCTGAAGTTTATAAGCATAAGAAAATACCCAAGGGATAGCAACAATCAAAATTAAAGCTACGACTACTCTGCCTAACATCTTTGGAAAACCTTTTTGCTGATCATTTAATTTATCAGGATCCATAATTGCATTTAACAATACAAAGGCAAGTCTAAACAACACAAAAACACCTATAATCGCATAAATGTTACCCGCCAAAGCCTGAATTGCTTCTTCTGTAAAAAGTTTCTGTTTTGCTAAAAGCATAATAAAGTCATACAGAATTGGAATGAATCCATATATTATTTGATCAAGAAAGAAAAAGAGTTGGCGTATAATACCTAACACAAAATCTAATTGCAACATATATATAACCTACTTTCCAAATCATTCTGTTATACAAACAGATGGAATTTCTGATAATCCTTCACCAAACACGCCCGCGTCAAATGCAACTTTAAGAAGTATACTAATTATGAAAGGAATAAGGAATAATAAAATAAGTGCCAGGATTCTTTTACCAAAATTAGTCCCTGCTTTTTTTAAAGCAGATTCATCTCCTGACAAAACAGCTTTGGCAAAATCTAAAGTTCCAAAAACGATTAGTAAAACTGGTCCCAACAGCATTATAAGACTAAATAACTCTTGAACTAAATTATAATTGCCAATCGCGTTTCCCTCTTCTTCCGTATACACAAAATCTTCACAATTGATTTGCTCACCATTGGCTTGCTCAATTTGAGCTTGCCTCTCCTCGGCCTCACGCAGTTCGTTGACCAAAGCCAATTGATTATTACCCTCAGTAAAATCAACACCTGCGGCATTAACCTCACCTATAAATAAAAAGCTCGTAAGCAAAAAAAACGACACTAAAAATAAGATGTTTCTTATTTTAATTTTTAACATTATTACCACCCACTTATACATTACAAGTATACCATATAATACGAAGTATAATCAACATAATTATTTTTATTTTTTTACGTTTATAAACTAAAAATCGTTATATTTTTAAAAAGATTTGTAATAATCGTTGGAATTTATTTTTAAAAGAAAAAAGGCCTTTTTAGCCTCTTAATTTTAACTGTTATATTATTTATAAACTTTTTGTCTACTAATATCTTGTTGTTCTCCCTTTATTGCTGCACATGTTTTTGGAACAAGTATTTCTAAATATTTGGTTTGATTATTAGAATCGCTATATTGATGAATAATCGAATAATACTTAAGTCCTAACATATCAAGCTCTTTAAAGGCTATATATTTACCATTCGACTCAAGATTATTACTAAAAACTTTACTACCTAAATAAAACGAAAAATCAATTGGTTCTAGAGCCATCGTATAATTGTTGTTTAATTCATCCAGTGTAATATGCTTTCCAACCGCCATCGAATGAACTTCATACACTCCAGCCGTTGGATTAGGTAAGGCCGTATTTGAATTATCTGCAAATTTTTTATCTAAACTTTTTGGTTTGTTGACCAGATATAAATAATTTTCATTTATTTTAGCTAAAGTAATGTTTTTTCCAATTATAGGCATCGAAAAACTGTTTTCGTCATAAAATAGCGTTGTATAATCGCTTATATCAAGTGTTTCAGAGCCATCAGGTAACAATTTATTTTGATCCCTAAATTCAAAACTATAATGTTCTACAGGGAATGTCATCAATATATTCCCAACTTCGTTTCGGTTTTTAGTGGTTAAATAATAGAAATTATCATCACCTAAGACTAAACTCTCAACTCTCCTATAAAAAAGTACATCACCTTTATAATTCATACTCATATTTCCTGTTGCATTTTCATATTCCAATCGGCTTCCCTTAATCGGCTCTTCCTCTTTCGCTAGACCACGGGCAATCATTAAATGATCATTTGTTATTAAATATTCACGATAAGTATTATCGTTTCTTTTAAAACAAACTAATTTAAAATCACATTCATTTATTTTAGTGTCAATAGATCCTATATATTTATAACGACCAACAATTCTTCCGCCGATTTCTACATAAGCTGCAATATACTCACGAGAATTAGTATATTTTGTGAGAGCTGTATTAGCATCCAATTCACGATAGGGAATAGCATTATCAACGGTTTGTAAAACTCTCACTCCTTCTGTTACTTTCACTTCTTCTTCAGTGATTATTTTATCGCCAACATTTGAAACAGCTCCTGTATCAAATAAAAATAAATGTTCATCACCAATTTTTTCTAGTGATACACTATTAATTTTAACATCCTTTATCTGATTATAGTAATTTATAAGTGCGCCATCAAAAGCACCTAATCCATTGTCAAGGTCACCTGCTTGTCTACGTTCAAAGTCCGTATCAATCAATAGTGTATTATCAAATGAACTTATAATGTTGTCGCCATCTAACAACTTAGCATTATAACCTCCATCTTCAAAAGTACAACTCTCAATCCCATGGACCGTCTCTTTTGCATCACTTGAAAAAGAGGGTACAACAATTTTATCAAAATCATTTAAATTAAGTTTATATGAATTAACAGATGTAACTACCACATTTGGATTTCGGTCTAACGACTTATTACTTTCATTAGAACTACATCCAACTAAAGTACTACTCATTATACCGCCCACCATTACCATGGTTAATACTAACGGCTTAACCTTAAAACTTTTAAAGTTATTGTTTTTTTCTAATTTGAATTTCATTAACATCATCCCCTTGCTTTTAAAATATTAATTAACATTCATTTTATTTGTTTTTTTATAAACAAAATGTTCTTATAGTTAAAACTTATAAAAAAACAAGAAAAAATCTTGTTTTTATGGTCTACATTCGCCTGTTATAGGGTCTACACCATTTTGACATTGATTTGAAGCCCAACAATCTTTCCATGTTTCACCACCAACGAAAGCCATTAGGAAAGTTACTATTGTAGCCAATAAGAAAACTAATACAGCTGCCAAAGCTCTTTTAACTAATGTTTGTTGATTCTTTTTAATTTCATCTTCCTTAGAAGCAATAACCGCTTTACCTAAATCAATTGTGCCTAAAATAATCAACCCAATTGGGATTAATATTTGAATTACTAATAATACAGATTTAATAAAGCCAATTATTGGAAGTAATTCTTCTCTAGTACACTCTAACATTAACATTTTAATTCCTCCTCATATTTACATAATACTTTTATTTATAACGTTTGTCAATTATTTAACTTTATATATTACTAAACCTTTACATAACAATCCTTTATTACTAGGGGTATTAGCTTAAATAATTACTTTTTTATTTTTCTTACAAATATGCTATATCAGTTATTCTTTCATGTACATCTATAGAAGAGGCAGACCAGCAACCTTGCCAACTATCTTCTCCAACAAAATTCATTACAAAATTAACGATTGCAACTACTAAGAATACTAGAACAGCTGCAAGGCATCTACTTATAAATTTCTTTTGTTCTTTTTTAATATTTTCCTCATTACTTGAAATTACTGCTTTACCAAAATCAATACTTCCCATTAAAATTAAAGCGATTGGAACCAATATTTGAATTAACTCCACTATATTCCTAATTAATCCTAATATTTTAGCAAGATTCGGATCTGAGCAATCGACAGCTAACATCAACATTAAATTACCTCCCTTATTAGAACACTTGTCTTATTCTAGAATTTAAATAAACCTAATATTTTACCTTTTTCTTCATATTCTTCTTCGTTAGTTTTTTGCCTAATGAAACCTAATTTACCTAAAAATAAATCAAGGGTTTTGTTAGAAATACGATCATTTAAAGGCGGCATATTGTAAAATATATTAGTCTTTGCTTCACCTTCAAAATCTAAAACATCACTTGAAGTCAACAAGCTTTTATTTAAAACAATCTTTTTACCATTTAACTGTTTAAATATGTTTCTATTTCTACGCATTAATTTATTTAATTTTATAGAAGAAGGTTCTAATAAATATAAAACATCATCACATATTTCTTCTGTTTTACTTTCATTTATATCAACTAAAATTATATCAACATCTTTTGATTTTAATAAAATAGTTGGAAATTCTTCTTTAGTAGTTGAAATCATTTCCTTGTCATTAAAATATACAAAATCTCTTTTGCCTATTTCGATTGCAACAACATTGTAGTTTCTCGACAATTGTTTCTTCAACATATAAATCAAAGTTGTTGATCCAGCATCGTCTGTTAAATTTTTTATGCCAAGTACCCTAACACTACCATTTAAATGCTTGTCATTAACTGTTTCAGCTAATTGATCTAATTGATGTATATGGGCAACATCACGATAAGAATTGGGATGATTTAACAAATACATAATTCCTTCCTTGTTTCGAGTAAAATTATATATTCCCATCGAAATGAGTCTTGAAAGATAAATAGAAGAAGAACTATCTTCACTGTCATCTAATAAAAGAATAATTTTTTCCATATCAAGTGCCATAGATAATTTTTGTAAGTTTTTTACGTCTTGATATCCCTTGATGGCTGTTATATCCAATATCATTCTCTGATAGAAAAAATTAGAAAACATACTTATAAGTTCATCCACCTCAAATTCGCCATTAACAGATTTAATGACGTCTATTTCAAGTGTACTTAATAACGCTTGATATTTATTAGAAACAATTACATTCATATAATCACCAACTCCCTCTTTTAATGCCCAACGGCATTACACTGAGCTGAATTTTCATTTACGCCATATATTATTTTGGTCTCACCAGATATATCAACATGAAATATCCTGTTTACAATCGGGAAATCAAATTCAATATACGTTGTGACACGGTAATAAGTCCCTCTACCAGAAATGTTTATAGGTTCTATAGAATAAGGTCCTTCATCTGAAACCGCTCTATAATACCCAACACTATTTATATATGCCTCTATATTATTTCTCGCGCCAACACAGCCTTCGTATTGTTCAAGAAGGTTAATAATTTGGTTTTTGACTCTGAAAACCATAGCATAGTTTACAGCAATCGCTAACATACTATTGTATAAGACGATGAAAACAACCATGATTTTAATCAGGAATGTTGCACCTACAGATTCTCTCATTACATCACCTTCTTATTTTAAAGTTAAATATTAATCATTACAATATCTTGGGTCTAAACATTCCTGGCTTTGTTCCCAATTTGTTTGGATTGTATCAAGAATCCCTGGCAAAAAGAATGCCAAAAATGCTCCGATTGCAGCTATAGCTATTACTGTTATAACAGTCATGTTTAATTCACCTGTAGCCTCTTTCATTTACTGCAAACCTCCTTTCAGTATGTAATTCTATTATATATTAGATTGGTCTATTTTACAATAATTAAAATTGCATCATCTGTACAACTGACAATAATAATAATATCATGACACCTGCACCCGTTACACCTAACATAACAAATGTCTTGTTTTCCATTACTTTTAATCTATCTCTATATTTTTGATCTCTAGCTTTATTTTGTAAAGAAGATACACCTCTTGAGAACATAATTAACTGCTCATGTTTCTCCTCTTGGCCACCTAAACCTAAACGATATAAAAGCCTCATCATACGAACCGAATCACTTACCGGATATTGTTTTGCAAATTCCATATAAGGTTCAACTGATGAATCACCAGCGTTTATTTTTTCTACTAATTCTCTTAGTCCTGGTTTAAAGATATCAGGAGAAGAAGATATAGATCTTGATAATGCAACTGGAATTGTATAGTGTTGCGCTAATATCTCCATTGTTTTTAGAAAATATGGTAATTTTAAGTTGATTTGATGCAAATGCTTCTTATAATAAGATTTCAAACTATTGTATTGCATTTTAAAATATAAATATCCAAGAACAAATGCTAATAACATATTTATAAATGAAAAATCATATAAGAAAAAACATACCAAAGCTATTAAAACAATCCCTGTGTTCTTTACTCTTGTTGAATATAACACCTCAGGATCCATACTTTCTCCATATTTAGCTTTTACTAAGAAGTCATAATCATCTTCTTTTAGAATTGTAAAATATTGAACGTTATCTTTAATAAATTTATTAGTGCTTATCTTTTTGTGATATTCCAATACACCAAAGGCTATAATACCTATTAATATCATTTCCATTATTCAGCACCTACATTCTCATTATAATATTTTTCCCCATTAATAAGGAAATACGTGTTAATAATGATAATAGCATGAAGGAGAACCTTAACATAAACCATCGATTCCAACAGCTTTATGTAAGCATCAACACCTAACATGTATTGAACAAGCATAACGAGAAGATATAACATTAAACCATACTGTACAAAAGATTTATGGAAAGTATCACGATTCATTCTATCGGTATAAACACCTTCAACTAAGGTATCTATATCAAGTAACATATTATCAAGTGATTCTTTAGCAGCATTTTTTGAACCCTCTTTAGTAAC